>Ga0308169_10002134_pt1 | contig 21166 bp, 17 predicted proteins | sample PhyBR1_2_FD_202139 | JGI IMG/M metagenome (GOLD analysis project Ga0308169, IMG submission 202139) | Phyllosphere microbial communities from UC Gill Tract Community Farm, Albany, California, United States - DLSLSB.R1 | ecosystem: Host-associated > Plants > Phyllosphere > Unclassified | place...
GGCCCACATCGCCGCCCTGGTTGCGGTAGTGAAACAGCGAGATATTCCAGTTCGGCGCCATGCTGTCCAGGAAGCGCATCAGCGCGCCCGGCCGTTCAGGAAACTCGAAACGATACAGCAATTCATCATGGGCCAGCGAACTTTTGCCGCCCACCAGATGGCGGATATGCAGCTTGGCCAGCTCGTCGCCGGTCAGGTCGAGCGTCTTGTAGCCATGCTCTTCGAACGTGCGCGCCAGCAGCCCGGACTCGCTGCGGCTGCCTACCTGCACGCCGACGAACACATGCGCTTCGCTGGCATCGCTGATGCGGTAATTGAACTCGGTCACATTGCGCGGGCCGACCAGGCCGCAGAAGCGGCGGAAGCTGCCGCGCTGCTCGGGCACGGTCACGGCAAACACCGCTTCGCGCGATTCGCCCAGCTCGGCGCGTTCGGCAACGAAGCGCAGGCGGTCGAAGTTCATGTTGGCGCCGCAGGCCACGGCCACCAGCGTTTCACCCTTGATGGGCTCGCGGTCCATCTGCGAGCGTTCGATATACGCCTTGGCGCCGGCGATGGCCAGCGCGCCGGCCGGCTCGAGAATGCTGCGCGTGTCCTGGAACACGTCCTGGATCGCGGCGCAGATCGCATCGGTGTCGACCAGGATGATCTCGTCGACCACCTTCTGCGCGACGCGGAAGGTTTCTTCGCCCACCAGGCGCACAGCGGTGCCGTCGGAGAACAGGCCCACATCGTTCAGCGTCACGCGGTGCCCGGCCTTCAGGCTGCGCGCCATCGCGTCCGAATCGAGCGTCTGCACGCCGATGATCTTGATGTCGGGGCGAATTTCCTTGACATAGGCGCCGATGCCCGCGATCAGGCCGCCGCCGCCGATGGCGACGAAGATCGCGTGAATCGGGCCGGAATGCTGGCGCAGGATTTCCATGCCGATCGTGCCCTGGCCGGCGATCACGTCCGGATCGTCGAACGGGTGCACGAAGGTCATGCGCTGTTCTTTTTCGAGCAGCAGGGCGTGGTTGTAGGCGTCGGTGTACGAGTCGCCATGCAGCACGATCTCGACGCTGGCGCCGCCACGCGCCTTGACGGCGTCGATCTTCACGCCCGGCGTGGTCGTGGGCATCACGATCAGCGCGCGGCAGCCGAGGCGGCAGGCCGACAGGGCCACGCCCTGGGCGTGGTTGCCGGCCGACGCGCAGATCACGCCGCGGACGCGCTGCTCGGGCGTCAGGTTGGCCATCTTGTTGTAGGCGCCGCGCAGCTTGAAGCTGAACACGCTCTGCATGTCTTCGCGCTTGAAATAGATGCGGTTGCCCATGCGCGCGGACAGCGTGGGGGCCAGATCGAGCGGCGTTTGTTCGGCAACGTCGTAGACGCGCGCGGTCAGGATTTTTTTGAGATAGTCGGTAGTCATGGTCGAAACACAAGGGTCAGGCCAATGGAGCTGGCGGGACGGACGACGCAAACTGTTCCGCTAGGGTGGGTGACCGTGGCGCGCAGTACGATACGGCACGCTGGGTGACAGGCGATCGTATCGTGTCGTGACGAAAGTACTGGACCATTATAATGGACGCCTATTTCCCTCGCCTAAGCTCGCATGATCGAAACTGCTGTTCAATGGCTGCTTGACCTCGTTGCGGCGCCGACTGTCGGGCTGGCCTCCGTCTTCATCATCAGTTTTATTTCCGCTACGCTGCTGCCGCTCGGTTCCGAGCCGGCCGTGTTTGCGGTGATCAAGGCCAATCCCGCGCTGTTCTGGCCGGCGATCCTGGTCGCGACCCTGGGCAATACGCTGGGCGGCGCGGTCGATTACTTCCTCGGCTACCGCGCCAAGGTGGCGTTTGCGAAAGAGCGCCAGAGCCGCTGGTTTGGCTGGCTCAAGCGTTATGGCGCCAAGACGATGCTGCTGTCGTGGCTGCCAGGTGTGGGCGATCCGTTGTGCACACTGGCCGGCTGGCTGCACCTGCCGTTCTGGCCGAGCCTGATGTATATGGCGATCGGCAAGTTTGCGCGCTATCTGACCATGACGATCGCGCTGCTGTACGTGCCGGACAGTTTCTGGAAATCGCTCGGCGACATGCTGACGCGCATTACCGGCTAGACCGAAGGAGTTTGCCATGCTTGAACTGCGTCCCACCTGCGAACACTGCAATGTCGCGCTGCCACCGGCATCGGAACAGGCCCGCATCTGCTCGTACGAATGCACGTTTTGCGCCACCTGCGTCGATACCGTCTTGCTGAACGTGTGCCCGAACTGCGGTGGCGGTTTCGTGCCACGGCCCATCCGGCCGGCGCAGGATCGCAAGGATGGCAATTATCTGGCCAACGACCTGGCCGGCACGGCCGTAAAACACCGTCCCGTCGATCCGGCCGCGCACGCCGCGTTCGCCGCGCCGCTGACGGACATCCCGCCGGCGCAGCGCTGAGCGCCGCCGCCATCAACCCAAGGACTCCGGCATGACCGACCGCGTTCCCGTACCCCTCGCCAAAGCCTACCGCCTGATGAACCACGGGCCGACGGTTCTGGTATCCACGCGCCACGGCGACGCCCTCAACGTGATGGCGGCCGCCTGGTCGATGCCGCTCGACTTCGATCCGCCCAAGGTGGCGGTGGTGATCGACAAGAACACACTTACCCGCAGCATGATCGAGGCGTCCGGCGAGTTCGCGCTGAACATCCCATCGCGCGAGCTGGCGCGCCTGACCCTGCAGGTGGGTTCCACGTCGGGCCGCGAGGTGGACAAGTTCGCGGCTTTCAATGCGGGCGCCTGGACCGGCGAACAGGTCGGTGCGCCGCTTCTCGACGGCTGCCTGGCCTGGCTCGAGTGCCGCGTACTGCCCGAACCGCATATCCAGGACACGTATGACCTGTTCCTGGGCGAAGTCGTGGCGGCCTGGGCCGACCCGGCGGTATTTGCCGACGGGCACTGGAATATGGCTGCGGGTGGCAAGAAAAGCATTCATTACGTGGCCGGCGGCCATTTCTTCGAGACCGGCGAGGCGTTCGAGGTGCCGGACAGTCCAAGATAGCGGTGCAAACCAGGCCGGACGAGATATGCCATTCCCATCGTCCAGCTTGATAAATACTGTGCGGCTGGGTCTGTGGGTAAATAATGTTTGCATATCCCACACAGTATGAATATTTTGTTGCGTCGCGCGCAACGGCGGACGGGGCCGCCCCAAGCGTGGTGCAACGCAATACGATAGAATGAACGTCCTTCGGGCCTGTCCGACTGTCGACGAGTATTCATGAACGCCCCCGCACACATCCATACCCTGCTAGCCGATAACGCCCCCGCGCGCCTGCGCGAGATTCCGTACAACTACACCTCGTTCTCGGACCGCGAAATCGTGATCCGGCTGCTCGGTGAGTCGTCGTGGGAGTTGCTGGGCAGCTTGCGCGGCGCCCGCCAGACCGGCCGCTCCGCGCGCATGCTGTACGAGGTGCTGGGCGACATATGGGTCGTGCGGCGCAATCCGTACCTGCAGGACGACATGCTGGACAACCCGAAGCGCCGGGCCAACCTGATCGAGGCGCTGCACCACCGCCTGGCCGAAGTGGACAAGCGCCGCACCACGGTCGACGCGCAGGATGACGGCGACCCGGCCGTGGCCGCAGCGCGCAGCAGCGCCGTCGAGCAGTTGCTGGCGGCTGCGCGCCGTGCGGTCGATGACTTCGGTCGCGAATTCTCCGAGACCTACGACCTGCGCAAGCGCGCACTGAAGGTGCTGGGCGCATACACCGACAAGCGCAATATCCGCTTCGACGGCATGCACCGCATCTCGCACGTGACCGACGCCACCGACTGGCGCGTCGAGTATCCGTTCCTGGTGCTGGTGCCGGACACCGAAGACGAGATGGCCGGCCTGGTCAAGGGCTGCATCGAGCTCGGTCTGACCATCATCCCGCGCGGCGGCGGCACCGGCTACACGGGCGGCGCGATTCCGCTCACGCCCATGTCGGCTGTGATCAACACCGAAAAGCTGATAGGCATCGGCGAAGTCGAAATGACTGCCATGCCGGGCCTGGAACAGGATTACGCGACCATCCATACCTATGCGGGCGTGGTCACGCAGCGCGTGTCGCAGGCGGCCGAGAAGGCCGGCTTCGTGTTCGCGGTCGATCCGACCTCGGCGCACGCATCGTGCGTGGGCGGCAATATCGCGATGAACGCGGGCGGCAAGAAGGCCGTGTTGTGGGGCACTGCGCTCGACAACCTGGCCTCGTGGCGCATGGTCGACCCCAACGGCGACTGGCTCGATGTCACGCGCATTGCTCACAACCTGGGCAAGATCCACGATGCGCCGCAGGCCGAGTTTTTGCTCGAATGGACGCATCCGTCGGTCAAGGGCGCACCGAAAGGCGCGCCGTTCCGCACCGAGACGCTGACCATCGACGGCAAGCGCTTTCGCAAGGAAGGCCTGGGCAAGGACGTTACCGACAAATTCCTCTCGGGCCTGCCGGGCATCCAGAAAGAAGGCACCGATGGCCTGATCACGTCGGGTCGCTGGATCCTGCACAAGATGCCAAAGTTCACGCGCACCGTGGCCCTCGAATTCTTTGGCCAGGCGCGCGATGCGATTCCGTCGATCGTCGAGATCACCAATTACCTCAATGGCTTGCCGAAGAACGGCGACGCGGCGTTTTCCACGCTGCGCCTGGCGGGCCTGGAACACCTGGACGAGCGCTACCTGCGCGCGGTCGGTTATGCCACCAAGTCCAAGCGCGGCGTGCTGCCGAAGATGGCGCTGTTCGGCGACATCGTCGGCGACGACGAAAACGCGGTGGCGCTGGCTGCCTCTGAAGTGGTGCGCATCGCGAATACCCGCGTGGGTGAAGGCTTTGTCGCCGTCAGCCCCGAAGCGCGCAAGAAGTTCTGGCTTGACCGCGCCCGCACGGCGGCGATCGCGCGCCACACCAACGCCTTCAAGATCAATGAAGACGTGGTCATTCCGCTGCCGCGCATGGGCGAATATACCGACGGCATCGAGCGCATCAACGTCGAGCTGTCGATCAAGAACAAGCTGCAGCTGGCCGACGGCCTGCGCGACTACCTGGCGAGCGACCATCTGCCGCTGGCCAAGAGCGATGACGCCAGCAGCGGCGAAGGCGTCGAGCGCGACGAGATCATGGGCGACCGCCCGCTGCAGGCGCGCGCGCTGGTCGACCTGGTGACCAAACGCTGGACCTTCATCCTGGCCAATCTGGATGCGCCCCTGGTCGACGTGCGAGAGCAGCTCGAATCGCTCGGGCTCGATCATCTGTCGGCCGCCTTCGATGCGCGTCTGGCGATCCAGCCCGATGCATGCCTGTTCGACCTGGTGCAGGACCACACGGTGCGCATCTCGTGGAAAGCAGAGCTGCGCGCGCCGCTGCGCCAGATCTTCAACGGCAGCGCCTACACCTGCATCCTCGACGAGAGCACGGCGATCCACAAGCGCATCCTGCGTTCGCGCGTATTCGTCGCGCTGCACATGCACGCCGGCGACGGCAACGTCCACACCAATCTCCCGGTGAACTCGGACGACTACGACATGCTGCAGGATGCGCACAAGGCAGTCGAGCGCATCATGAAGCTGGCGCGCTCGCTCGACGGCGTGATCTCGGGCGAACACGGGATCGGCATCACCAAGCTCGAATTCCTGAAGGACGAAGAAATCCAGGAATTCCGTGACTATAAGATCCGCGTCGATCCGGAAGGGCGCTTCAACAAGGGCAAGCTGCTTAATCTGGAAGGCGCCCACGCCGACCTGCGCAACGCCTACACGCCGTCGTTCGGCCTGATGGGCCACGAGTCGCTGATCATGCAGCAAAGCGACATCGGCGAGATCGCCCACAGCATCAAGGACTGCCTGCGCTGCGGCAAGTGCAAGCCGGTCTGCACGACGCACGTGCCACAGGCGAACCTGCTGTATTCGCCGCGCGACAAGATCCTGGCCACGTCGGCGCTGATCGAAGCGTTCCTGTACGAAGAGCAGACCCGCCGCGGCGTCTCGATCCGGCACTGGGAAGAGTTCGAGGACGTCTCGGACCACTGCACTGTGTGCCACAAGTGCGTGACGCCATGCCCGGTCAATATCGACTTTGGCGACGTGTCGATGAACATGCGTAACCTGCTGCGCAAGATGGACAAGCGCAGCTTCAAGCCGGCTAACCGCGCGGCGATGTTCTTCCTGAACGCCACCGACCCGACCACCATCAATGCCACGCGCAAGGTGATGGTTGATTTTGGCTTCAAGGCGCAGCGCTTCGGCAACCGCATGCTCAAGGGCTTTGCCAAGCCGCAGCTGGCCGCGCCCGCGCCGACGACCGGCAAGGCGCCCGTGCGCGAGCAGGTCATCCACTTCATCAACAAGAAGATGCCGGGGAACCTGCCGAAGAAAACGGCGCGCGCGCTGCTCGATATCGAAGACGACAAGATCGTCCCGATCATCCGCAACCCCAAGAAGACCAATGCCGACACCGAGGCCGTGTTCTACTTCCCGGGCTGCGGATCCGAGCGCCTGTTCTCGCAGGTGGGCCTGGCCACGCAGGCGATGCTGTGGGAAGTGGGCGTGCAGACCGTGCTGCCACCGGGTTACCTGTGCTGCGGTTATCCGCAGCGCGGCGCCGGCCAGTTCGACAAGGCCGAGAAGATGGTGACGGACAACCGCGTGCTGTTCCACCGGATGGCCAACACGCTCAACTACCTGGATATCAAGACGGTGCTCGTCTCGTGCGGCACCTGCTACGACCAGCTGGCGACGTACCAGTTCGAGAAGATCTTCCCGGGCTGCCGCATCATGGACATCCATGAATACCTGTTAGAGAAGGGCGTCAAGCTCGAAGGCGTGAACGGCACGCGCTACATGTACCACGAGCCGTGCCACACGCCGATGAAGCTGCAGGATTCGATCAAGACGGTCAATGCGCTGGTGTCGACGGTGGACAACGTGAAGATCGAGAAGAACGACCGCTGCTGCGGCGAGTCGGGCACGTTTGCCGTCTCGCGGCCGGACATCGCAACCCAGGTCCGCTCGCGCAAGGAAGGCGAGATGGTCAAGGGCGCCGACAAGCTGCGCGAAGACGGCTTCAAGGGTGACGTCAAGATCCTGACCAGCTGCCCGTCGTGCCTGCAGGGCCTGAGCCGCTACAACGACGATTCGGGCACCACGGCCGACTACATCGTCGTCGAAATCGCCAAGCATCTGCTGGGCGAGAACTGGCTGCCCGAGTACGTTGCACGCGCCAATGCGGGCGGCATCGAGCGGGTGCTGGTATGACGGGGCTGCGCGAACCGGGTTGCGAGCTGTGCGACCTGTCGCTGCCCACCGCCTGGGCCGGCGAGAAGTTCAGCATCATCGTCGTCGATGACGCCAGCTATCCCGGCTTTTGCCGCGTGATCTGGCACGACCATGTGCGCGAAATGAGCGACCTGTCGGCGGATGACCGCGTCTTGATCAATGACGCCGTGTTCCAGGTGGAGACGGCGGTGCGCGAGGTGATGCAGCCATTGAAGGTCAATGTGGCCAGCCTCGGCAACGTGGTGCCGCACCTGCACTGGCACATCATCCCGCGCTATGCCGACGATGCGCATTTCCCGGCGCCCGTGTGGGCGCAGGCAGTGCGTGCGACGGAACCTGCTATCCTCGCGGCGCGTCGTGCGCTGCACGACCAATTGGGCGCTGCCATCGCGCGCCGTTTTTCCTGATATAGAGAGTCCCATGCCACATCCAACCGAATTGACTGTCCACCAGAAATCGCGCGTGCTCGACGTCGCCTACGACGACGGCAGCGCCTTTTCGCTCCCGTTCGAATACCTGCGCGTGTATTCGCCATCGGCCGAAGTGAAGGGCCACGGCCCGGGCCAGGAAGTACTGCAACTTGGCAAGCGCGAAGTCGGCATCGCCGACGTCGAACAGGTCGGCAACTACGCAATCAAGCCAACCTTCTCGGACGGCCACGATTCCGGCATCTTCAGCTGGGATTATCTGTATGAGCTGGGCCGCAGCCAGGAATCGCTGTGGAAGCAGTATGTGGCGCGCCTGCAGGCGGCTGGCTACGATGAAGAGAGTGGTCGCGCGCCTGGCATCCAGCTGGCTGCAGCGCCGAAGAAATCCGGCGGCGGCGGTTGCGGTTCGGGCAGCTGCGGCTGCTGATTGCGGCCGCTGACTGGCTGTCGGACTGACTCACAGCGGGACCGATGTAACACAAGGTAGGTAACAGTAATATACTGTCGATAACAATTACGTTTCCGCAAAGATTTATTGCCAAGTAGTTGTTTGATATAGGTTTTTTCCGGTGGCATGGTTAGTGCTAATCACAAAGTCTCAACCCACCGGAGACCTATTATGAAAAAAGCATTGGTTCCTTGTCTGGCATCGATATTGCTGATGTCGGCTTCCGTGACACAGGCTGTAGAAATCACGTACGCCTCGGCAGCTGCAGCGGACGGGTCCGGCAAGACCAGTCTGCAAACGACCAACGTGTTTGTCGAAACATTCGATGCGCCGGGTGGGGGGGCGACGATGGCTGCCGATATGGTTGCTATCTCGACCGTATCAGGCGGCGCGCTGGGCTATGCGCAAGGGCATCTGCCGGGCGTGTACGCTGCGCCCGCGCACGACACGACCTATTTTGCCTACGGCCCAAGCGCGGGCAGCGGCACGAACAGTTCCGAAATCAATTTCAACTATGCTGGCCTGCTGAACTCTCTCGGCAACGGAGCAAGTCTGAATTATCTCGGCCTGTATTACGGATCGATCGATATGTACAACGACCTGATCTTCTACAACGCTGTCGGCGCCGTCATCCAGACGGTAACGGGTGCCTCGCTCATCGACATGTTCCATGGCGAGCCAGGTAACCAGGATGCAGAGAGCTCGAACATCTACGTCAATCTGTTCTTCACGCCGCAAGAAGAGTTCACGTCGTTCAGCTTCAGAACCACCGCCCGTGCGTTCGAGGTCGATAATCTGGTGGTTGGCTACAACGTTGCGCAGGTCCCCGAGCCAGCCTCGCTCGCATTGCTCGGACTTGGCCTGGCGGGGCTCGGCCTGGCACGTCGCCGCATCAGCAAATAACCTTGCTGCTGCCAAATTGAAAAACCTCCCCAACGGGAGGTTTTTTTTTCGTGAAGCACGCAAGCGCGGGCTAACAGCCGGGGTCAGGTCTGACATTCAGACACGAGCTCAACCTTAACCCTAGCCACTTCCGATGGTTTCTAACAGCCGGGGTCAGGTCTGACATTCAGACACGAGCTCAGCCTTAACCTTGGCCACTTCCAATGGTTTCTTGCCCAGTATTAGCATGGCCCGGCGCCAGCTAGTTCCAACTAGTTGACTGTCGAGATCGTGTCCGAATGTCAGACCTGACCCCAGCTTTTCGGTTGCCACAAAGACAAAGAGCACATCCGAAGATGTGCTCTTTTGCGTTGCGTGCCCGCCGTAGCGGGCCAGCGGAACTTAAGCTTGCGGCTGGATGTTCGAAGCCTGCTTGCCTTTAGGACCGGTGGTGACGTCGAACGTCACGCGCTGGTTTTCTTGCAGCGACTTGAAGCCGTTGGCGTTGATCGCCGAGAAGTGCGCGAACAGATCTTCGCCGCCGCCGTCAGGCGTGATGAAACCGAAACCTTTTGCGTCATTGAACCACTTAACAATGCCAGTCGCCATTTTTATTCCCTCAAAAATTAATTTTACGTTGATGCCCTGTTTGCGTACCTAGGACAAAAACCAGGGTGACGCCTTACATTGCGAATCTGATTATAGGGCAAACTCTTAAAACGGAAGCAAGATTTTTCAATCGTCTCCGTATTTACCACAAGTCATTCGGTTTGCATGACCGATTTCAAGAATAAATTTCTGCTCAGAAAGTCATTGGAAGACGCAGCGTCAGCGTCACATCCGGCGTGTCACGCGTGACGCCGGCACCGACTGCGATGTTGAGCGAGCGTTGCGGACTCAGGCGGTAGGAGTAGCCAAGCAGCAGGGTGCCCAGCTGCGTGCGTACCGAGCCGATCGAGGTCGCGCCATTCTGGCGCATGCGTCCAATCGTGCTGTGGTCGTAGCCCAGGCTCAGCGACGCCTTGTCGTTCAGCGCCAGGCCCATACCGAAGTTAAAGCCCAGCACGGCGCCCGGTTGCAGCGAGCCGAGCGGTTCGCGTTCGCCATTGCGCACCAGGCGCGTCACATCGTCGCGCTTGAAGTTGTGCACGTAGCTCAGGTTACCGAAGAACACGGCGGGATCGGATGGATACAGCCAGGTCAGCGTGCCCTGCAACGAATGGAAGCCCGAGCCGGTCGGCAAGTCCAGCGGCAAGCCGGTGCCGGTGACGTTCTCGCCGATGCAACGGCGTTCGCAGTCGGTGATGACTTCGAACGGGTCCCGTCCGGTGCGGCTCTTGTAGCGCAGGCCGGCAATGTAATAGCCTTTGTCGGCGCCGCCGTTATTGAGCTGGTAGCGGCCGGCCACTTCGACGTCGCCCATGCCCTTACCGGTCGTATCGAATACGCGCTCGACCGCCGTGCCGGTGAATATTTCCCGGCTGACGGTGGCGTCGGAGCGGTACACATACGGGACCTTCACCTCGACCTCCATCCGGTTGCTGATGCCGGTGCGGCCGGTGATGGCGGTGGTGAAGGTATTGCGTTTGATTTCACGCACGTCCACCAGGCCGATCAGCAGGGCCGGAATCACCGTGTAGCCGACCAGGGCCACGCGGTTGCTCGACGAGTAGCCATACTGCATCGATGGCTCGAGCACATAGGTGCCGGGCGCCGTGAGCACGCCCGGCTGGTCGCCGATCGGTGCGACTTCCGGCGGCCGGTTCGGTTGCTGGCGGCTGCTGTTTTGCGCCTGCGCCGGCGCGGCGGGCTGGACCGGTGCAGGGGCAGGCACGCCGGGTTGGTCCGGGCGCGGTTGTGGTGGCAGCGGCGCCGGCACGCCGGTCACCGCTGGCGGCAACACGGGCGGCTCGGCCACCGGGGCCTGGCCGCTCATCGACCCGCCCATGCCGCGCTGCTGCGACAGCAGCATGCCATCCGTGGCAGTTCCCAGGCGCTGCAACTGCTCGCGCTGCGCCTGCACTTCCAGCAGCAGGCGATTGACCAGCGCGCGCTGCTGCGCCAGTTCGTCCTTCAGCTGCGACAGTTCGGTATGGGATGGCGGTGTGCCATGGTTCGACAGGGTGGCAACCTGTTGAGCGAGTACGGTCGGTGCCAGAAAGGCAGCCGCCAGGCCCGCAGCGCCGAGCCGCGCGACGTGTGGATACATCCAGATTCTCCAGAGTTATTGTTGGTGGTGTCGAAAATTCATAGTCCGCCCGGGGAACGCACGACAGCGTCACGGATCGTCGACTGGAAATTGATGTCCTTGATGAGGGACATGCTGTTGACGGTCGACGAAATGGTGGTCGCGGTGCGGATATCCTGGCCACTGAGCGTGTTCTGGACCAGTGTTGCGCCATTGGGCAGGTTGAGGTCGGCGGCGGCGACATTGTTGCCGCCGATCTGGATCATCCGCGCGGCGCCCAGCGCATCCTGGGTCAGGCGCGCCTGCTCGGCCGTCATGGCCGCCAGGTCGGGGATGGCGATATTCGTGCGCGCCATGATTTCGCCGTTGACCGATACCACGCGCTCGATGCCGAGAGAGAGCGACAGGCCGCCGGCCACCTCGAAGCCGCCACGGGCGGCATCCAGGGCGGCAGCTGCAACCGGAGTGCCGAGCACCGGTATCGGCGGCTCGGCGGCCTGGGCAAGCGGCAGGGCGCTCGCCAGCATGCCCGTCAGGGCAATCTGCAAAGGAGAGGGTAGAAGGCGCATCATCGGTCCCCGTTAAAAATCGCCCGGCCCGAACTTGGGCAACGTCGCGCTGAGCTGGTCCTGGTGCATGCCGGTACCCAGCGGCGCACGCGGCGCGCCGCGCCAGTCTTCCGGCGTATTGAAGGCAACCTGGTCCTTGTGGCTGTGGATCACGAACAGGATCTTGTTGCGCCAGATTTCCTGGAATCGTTCCATGCTCACGACGCGGTTGCCGGTGGACGGGTCGCCAATCAGGATGCGACCGTCTTCGGCACCCTTGATCACCACGAAATGGTTGAAGCCGCGGTCGGTGATCAAAACGATGGCGGGCAGTTTTTCGGCGATCAGTTTTTCAATGGGCAGCTTGAAGCCGTCGGCGCGAAAGCCGCGCGTAGCAAGAAAGCGCTGCATGTCGAGCAGCGAAAAACCTTCCTTGTGAATCTTGGCCTGGTCGCCGCTGGCGTACATCTGCTGGAACACGTCCTGTTCGGGCGTGGGCGTGTGATAGTGGTGCGACAGCAAGGTGGCCAGCGCGGCGGCGCCGCAGCTGTAGTCATATTGCTGGCGCAGCGTGCGCTGGAATTTGATGTCCTTGAGACTGGTCACCGGCACGTTGACGCGCCCGACCCCGGCCAGGTCAAGTGCCTTCGCACGCTGCGGCGCCAGCATTGCGCTGCAGAGTGCGAGGAGCATCAGCAAGTAAGGGCCTGGTGTCATGCTTATTGCAGTTGCAGGTTGATGACGGTCGCGTTCTGGATCAGGACGTTCGCGCCGGAATTCTGGATCACCACCGGCAAGCCCGATGCATTGGCGAATGAGCCGCCGCTGATCACGTTCATGCCGGTGGTCACGTTGGTGGCCGTGTTGTTGCCGACCGTGCCGCCCAGCGTCGCTTCGGTGGTGATGATGTCGGTGCCGCCGCGCAGGTCGCCCAGGACCGCAGCGTCTGTGGTCTTGCCCCAACCGCTCGCGAGATCGTCGCTGTTGGCCGGCGCCACGTTCACTGTCGACAGGAAGCTCACCACCACCGGCAGTCGGGCCGGCTCGGTCACCTGCGCTGCCGCTGGCAAAGCAGCGCCTGCCGTCAGCAAGAGAAATCCGATCTGGTGTAGTCGTTTCATGATGCCTCGCTCGAAAGGACCGCCATGCGGGCAAAGCGCCGCATGGCGGGAGTGCAGGGCACGCAGCTTGAGCGCTGCGCGTCCTGCACCCAGTGCCTGATTACTGGCCTGCGCCGCCGACGTTCATGTTCGACTGCACGTTGACGCTTTGCTGGATCAGCGAGGAGAAGCCGTTGTTCTGGCTGATGATCGAGATGCCGGCTGCCGACTGGGCGATGTTGTTCATCGAGTTCGACATGTCGAACGAGCCCGAGCTGACGTTGTTGGTGCCGCCGTTGCCGCCAGTGCCCGAGCCGCCGAAGCCGCCGGTGCCTGCACCGGCCGTCATTTCGCCGCCCGAGCCGCCCGCGCCGGACGTGGTCGCACCACCTGCGCCACCGCTGCCGCCAGCGCCCGAGCTTGCGTCACCCGACGTGGCCGAGCCGCCCGTGGCGCCGCCGTTGGTGGCCGCGCCGCCGGCACCGCTGGCGCCGGTCGATGCGGTCGCTTCCGCGCCCGAACCGCCCATGCCGCCAGTGCCTGCCGTGCCGCCCTGGCCTGCGCCGCCCGCGCCGCCAGTGCCGGTCGCACCGTTGCCGCCCATGCCAGCCGTACCTGCTGCGCCGGAACCGCCGGTGCCTGCCGTGCCGCTAGCACCTGCGCCGCCCGTGCCGGCCAGTGCCGCGCCAGCGCCGCCGGTGCCGCCGGTCGAGGCGCCACCTGCTGCACCGCTACCCGAGGTGTTCGACGATGCGGCGCCCGAGCCGCCAGCGCCGCCCGCTGCACCGGCGCCGCCCAGGCCTGCCGTCGAGTCACCTGCACCGTTGGTGCTGGCGCCGCTGGTCGGGCTGCCGGCCGTGCTGGTGCCACCGGTGTTGCTCGGTGCGCCGCTGGCGCCGCCCGTGCCGGCCGTTTCGCTGCCTGGCATGCCGCCTGCGCCCGAAGTCGCCGTGGCGTCGCCGATGCCGGCGCCGCCGCCGCTGGCGCCGTTCGAGGCCGTCAGGCTCGAACCGGCCGAGGTGCCGCCCATGCCGCCTGCGCCGCCCGTGCCGCCTGCTGCGCCTGCGCCGCCCCATGCCGACCCGGTGTTGCCACCCGCACCGCCCGCGCCGCCTGTTGCAGCGCCGCTGCCGCCGCCATTGCCGCCAGCCAGCGAGCCGGTCGAGCCGCCGGCGCCGCCCATCGCCGAGCCGCCTGCCGCGCCCGAGCCGCCATTGGCTTCACCACCCGATGCACCCGCGCCACCCAGGCCGGCGCCGCCTGCTGCGCCGTTGCCGCCGGCAGCGTAGCCGCCCATGGCGCCCGCTGCACCCGCGCCACCCGTCGCACCTGCAGCACCCGTCGATCCACCTGCGCCACCGGCGGCGTTGCCGACGGTCGATGCACCGGTCGAGGCCGTGCCGGCAGCAGCGTAGCCGCCTGCGCCGCCGGCCGCACCTGCTGCGCCCGAGGCTGCGCCGCCGGCTGCACCGGTACCGCTGGCCGTGCCGCCATTACCCATGCCACCTGCGGCGCCGGAGCCGCTGGCACCGTTGGCGCCGCCGTTGTTCTGTGCGGTGTTGCCGATATTGCTGATGGTATTGCCGCTGACGTTGCCGGTCAGGGCGCTGGTCGACGTTGCCGACGAGGTGTTGAACGAATTCGCCACCGACGAGCTGGCGCTGCCGCCATTGTTGGCTGCCGCAGCGCCGGCCACTTCGGCATTGGCGTCGCCCGAGCTGTTGTTCTGGCCCGAGCTGTTCTGGCTGCTGTCGCTGTTGCTGGTGGTCGTGGTGGCGATGTCCGTGGTGTCGTTGCTGTCGACCTGCATGTTGCGGGTGTCGGACTGGTTGCTGGTCTGGCTGTTGCTGTTGTTCGTCGTATTGTTCGAGACGCGGTTGTCCGAATTGTCCACCTGGTTGTTGGTGGTGCTCGTGGTGTTGGTGGTGTTTGTGTTGGTGCGCTGGCTGTTGTCAGTCTGCGCGTTGGAGTTCGTATTGGTCGCCGTGTTGTTGCTGTCCGTCTGGCTGTTGTTGGTGTTGGTGCTGGTTGCCGTGTTGTTGCTGTCGGCCTGGCTGTTGTTGGTATTGGTCGCGGTGTTGTTGCTGTTTCGGGAATCCGTCAGGGAGCTGCTGTCCGTGTTGGTCGTGTTGGTCATCGTCGACGTTTGGGTATTGCCGCCACGGACGTCGTTCACGGTGTTCTCTTGTGCGTGGGCCATGCTGAAAGCCAGGGCGATCGCGGTAGCCAGAATAGTGCGCTTCATTGTTGCTCCCCTAATATCACGGTTTAAGTTTCCCGAGGTCTCATGACGCCCGGTCCACTTTTGTAATAGCAGGTCTCATGCCAGCTCAGGCTGGTTCAACAAGTCATTGATTTTGTAGGACTAATTTGATGAGCTAACAGGACAGGCAGCAGAACAATGAAGCATGCCAATAGCTGAAACGACAAGTGTCTCTGTGTTGTTACACTGTTGCAGAATCGATCAAGAAACTGTATCAATTTGCAACTGCGGGACGCGCTTTTCATAGCGCACGTGCCACGCCATCGTGCTGCCATCTGGCAAGCACGCCGGGTAAAAACGCTGTGAATTCAAGGACAAGCGCGGTAGGACGAGGCCGACGCGCGACGAAGAACGACGCCTACACCGAAATTTCGTGCTTGGCCATCAGGCGATACAGCGTCATGCGCGATACACCCAGTTCGCGCGCTGCCTGGCTGATGTTGTTGCCGCTGCGGGCCAGACTCTCGCCGATGGCCACGCGTTCGGCGCTCAGTCGTGATGTTCCCAGGCCAACCCCGTTCGGGCAGATGGGGCCGACGCCTGGCAGATCGAGGTCTTCCGGCGTCACCAGCCGGTGTTCGGCCAGGACCATTGCGCGGCGCACGCGGTTGATCAGCTCGCGTACATTGCCTGGCCAGTCATAGCGCGTCATGGCCTGCAAGGCTTCGCGGCTCACGCCCTTGAGTTGGGGGCTGCGTTCGCTGGCGAACTTGTTGAAGATGAGATCGGTCAGCAGGGGCAAGTCTTCCTTGCGTTCGCGCAGGGCCGGGACGCGGATCGGAAACACGCTGAGGCGGTAGTACAAGTCTTCGCGAAAGCGTCCGTCGGCCACCGCCTGCGGCAGGTCAACGTGGGTGGCAGTGATGACGCGCGCATCAACCGCGATAGTGCGGGTGCCGCCGACGCGGTAGATCACACGTTCTTGCAGGAAGCGCAGCAAGCTTGCCTGGAGGTCGAGGGGCAAGTCGCCGATCTCGTCGAGGAAAATGCTGCCGCCCGATGCCGCTTCGAGTAAACCTTGCTTGTCACGCATGGCGCCGGTGAAGGCGCCCCGTTCGTGGCCGAACAGTTCCGAATGGATCAGCGCCGGTGCCATGGCTGCGCAATTGATGGCGATAAACGGCCCTGCGGCGCGCGGGGAACGCAGGTGGATTTCCTGCGCTGCCAATTCCTTGCCGCTGCCGCTCTCACCGCAGATCAGGACCGGTGCGTCGACGGCAGCGATCTTGTCGATGTGCGAGCGCAGGCGGGCGATCGCGGCCGACGTGCCGTCGATGTGGCTCACGCGCATTGCGCTCTCGGGCGGTGCGGAACGCCTGGCCATGCTTGCCATGCCGTGGGCGTGCCCCAGCGAATGCTGTAGCCGCAGCGTATCGACCGGCAGTGTATGAAAATCGACCAGATGTGCCGCGATCAGTTCGCGCAGCGCCGGCTGGACCAGCCGGTATCCGTCGAACACGCCGACCCAGCGCATATGGTGGTGCTGGTGCAGGAAACGTTCGAGCTCGGCATCATCGGCGCCGCCGCTACTGTCGAGCAATAAACCCACGCCGTAGTGTTGCTGGGACAAAACCTTGCGTGCTGCAGCCAGATGCTCGACCACGCATACATCCCAGCCAGGCAGGGCGCCATGGCAGGCGCGGGCATGCGCACTGCCGTCACTCGAAATACAGATAAGACGTTTTACAGGCACCGGAATCCTCATCAAGACTGGTTGGCACCCGTTACGCTGTGATGCATCCCGACACACCACGGGGACCATGCAACGTCAATGGGAGCAACGGCCGACGCTTGCCGGCTAGGCAGTGTAATTACACCAGAAACATGGCGAACACGTCGCACAAACGTTGATAAAAGTCTAAGAAAAAGTGCACTTTCGAATCAAAGGTTTGATTTTGCACATAGCAAAATGAAAATAGAGTTTGTCTATTGCCATTGATCTTAGTCGCGGCGAGCAGCTTCGGAAAGGGGCGCGTGCGTTGATTTTCTCCTAATCGCACACCATTACGCAGATGCGTTGTGGGTATCCAACAAGAGGGAAAAGTTGAATCCAAACACGCCCGCAGCGCGTAAGCGACACGATGGGCAGGTCCGTCCGCGGCCGTCGGGGATGGCCGGGTCAGCAGCGCGGCCCTCCCGCCGGGTCCTTGTATAATGTGGCAACCCCCAACCTGCATGCCACTATGACAAACACCACCCACTTCGGCTACAAGACCGTCGCCGAGGACCAGAAGGTCCAGGAAGTCGCCAAGGTCTTCCACTCGGTCGCCGCGAAGTACGATGTCATGAACGATCTGATGTCGGCCGGTCTGCACCGCGCCTGGAAACTGTTCACGATCGCGCAGGCGGGCGTGCGGCCCGGCTTCAAGGTGCTCGATATCGCCGGCGGCACGGGCGATCTGGCCAAGGCCTTCGCCAAGCAGGCCGGCAAAACAGGCGAAGTCTGGCTCACCGATATCAACGAGTCGATGCTGCGCGTTGGTCGTGACCGTCTCTTGAATAAAGGCCTTGTCACCCCAACCATGTTGTGTAACGCCGAAAAGTTGCCGTTCCCGGACAATTACTTCGACCGGGTCAGCGTGGCCTTCGGCCTGCGCAACATGACGCACAAGGATCAGGCGCTGGCCGAGATGCGCCGCGTGCTCAAGCCGGGCGGCAAATTGCTGGTGCTCGAATTTTCGAAAGTGATCGCGCCACTGCAAAAGCCGTATGACGTGTATTCGTTCTCGGTGTTGCCGTGGCTGGGCCAGCGGATTGCCGGCGATGCCGAAAGCTATCGCTACCTGGCCGAATCGATTCGCATGCACCCCGATCAGGACACCCTGAAGGGCATGCTGGAAGACGCAGGACTGGAGCGGGTTCAGTATTTCAACCTGACGGCGGGTGTGGCCGCTTTGCACACCGGTATCAAGCTGTAGTTTTAACAGTAGTTCCAATCAAGGACGGAGACAATGAAAAAATTCCTGGTCACGACGCTTCTCGCAGTCACCGCATTCTCGATGGTGGCCGAGGCCTATGCGCGCCCGATGGGCGGCAAGCGCTCGGTCGGCCGCCAGTCGCAGGCCGTGCGCCAGATGCCGGCCCCGGCACCGGCGCCCGCACAGAGCATGCAGCGCCAGACCCCGAACCAGGCCGCGCCGGCTGCTGGCGCAGCTGCCGGCGCCGCAGGTGCCGCCGTCAAGAAACCAAGCATGATGCGCAACATCCTTGGCGGCGCACTGCTGGGCCTTGGCCTGGGCATGCTGCTGTCGCACCTGGGAATTGGCGGCGCGATGGCCAGCATCATCGCGGGCATCCTGATGTTCGCGCTGTTCGGCGTCATCATCCTGTTCCTGGTGCGTATGTTCCGCCGCAAGGACACGCCGGCCAATCCATCCGCAGCCGGTTTCAGCGGCGGCTTCAAGCCGCAGGCTGCTGGTGCCGCTGGTACGCCTGAAATCGGTTCGGGCCTGCGTCCGCATTCGACGGCATTCCAGGGTGGCGTTGCTTTGGAAAAAGACCGTAGCGGTCTGAATTCGACGAATTTCGGGAATGCTGCTACTCCGGCAGCGCACCAGCAATGGGGCGTGCCGGCCGACTTCGACAGCGAGAGCTTCCTGCGTCATGCCAAGTCGTCGTTCATCCGCATGCAGGCAGCGTGGGATCGTGGCGATGCCAACGATCTGCGCGAATTCACGTCGCCGGAAGTGTTTGCCGAGCTCAAGCTGCAGATCCAGGAACGCGGCGCGGTTGCTGATTTCACCGACGTCGTCAATGTCGATGCGCAGTTGCTGGGCATCGAGCAGACGGCCACCGATTACCTGGCGAGCGTGCAGTTCAACGCCATGATCCGCAGCGCGAAAGACGCATTGCCAGAGCCGTTCGTCGAGGTCTGGAACATGTCCAAGCCGCTGTCGGGTGCGGGTGGCTGGGTGCTGGCCGGCATCCAGCAGCCGAACTAATTACGCCGCAGGCGAACCGGAATTATTTTGTTTGCCGATTCCGTAACACCGGGTGCATGCCCGGCGAACTGGTAAGATCAAAACCGCCCGAATCACTCCGGGCGGTTTTGTTTTTTGAGGGTAGTCCCGCCATGTTTCCGAATCTTCCATCCTTGTCGACCTTGTCACCACAGCATGCGCTGACCGTGCCTGCGGTTGCCGCGATCAATCACCTGCTGGCCCAGGAAGCCTGGGCCCGGGCCGCGCTCGCGCGTCATGTCGGCAAGCAGGCGTGCATCGATGCCGGCGTGGCGCAGCTGCGCGTGCTGGTGGCGCCTGACGGCCTGTTCGAGGCCAGCCAGGATGCAGCGCCCGCCAACGTCACCATCCGCATCAAGCCGGCCGACCTGCCGCTGATCGCGCAAGACCGCACACGCGCGCTGTCGTACGTGAAGATCGAGGGCGATGCCGAATTTGCCAACGTGATCTCGCAGCTGGCCAACGGCCTGCGCTGGGATGCCGAATACGACCTCGAGCGCGTCGTCGGGCCCGTGGCCGCCTACCGCCTGCATCAGGGCGCACGCCGTACCGTGAGTGGTCTGGGCGAAGCAGGGCGCCGCCTGGCCGAGAACCTCGCTGAATTTCTGGCCGACGAGCGGCCGGTGCTGGTGCGGCCGGTCCAGCGCGACGCCTTTGCCGCCGATGTCGTGCGCCTGCGAGACGACGTCGAGCGCAGCGCCAAGCGCATTGCGCGGCTCGAGCAGGCGCTGGCCCAGCGCAGCGCCGCCAAACCTTCTTCCACCTTTGCTGTAAGCGCAGACCAGAATCCGGATCGTCGATGATATTGAAATTCCTGCGCCTGCTGCGCATCCTTACCGTTTTCACCAAGTACGGCCTGGACGAAATCGCCGTCACCAGCATCAACGCCCCGCGCACCGCGCGCCTGATGAACACGTTCTTCTTCTGGCGCACGATCACGTCGCCGCGCGCAGTGCGCCTGCGTCAGGCGCTCGAAGAACTGGGCCCGATTTTCGTGAAGTTCGGCCAGGTGCTGTCGACCCGGCGCGACCTGGTGCCGCCCGATATCGCCGATGAGCTGGCCATGCTGCAGGATCGGGTGCCGCCGTTTGGCTCCGACCTGGCGGTGGCGCAGATCACGCGCTCGCTCGGCACCCATCCCGACCAGCTGTTCGCCCACTTCGAGCGCGAGCCGATCGCCTCGGCGTCGATCGCCCAGGTCCACTTCGCCACACTCAAGAACGGCAAGGAAGTCGCCGTCAAGGTGCTGCGGCCGGGCATGAAGAAGCTGATCGACGAAGACATGGCGCTGATGCGCATGGCCGCGAACCTGATCGAAAAAGTCTGGAGCGAAGCGCGGCGCCTGAAGCCGCGCGAAGTCGTGGCCGAATTCGACAAATACCTGCACGACGAGCTCGACCTGATGCGCGAGGCCGCCAACGCCAGCCAGCTGCGCCGCAACTTCGCCGATTCAACGCTGCTGATGGTGCCCGAGATGTACTGGGACTATTGCTCGAGCAGCGTGATCGTCATGGAGCGCATGCACGGCTTGCCGGTGTCGCAGATCGATCGCCTGGCCGCGGCCGGCGTCGACCTCAAAAAACTGTCGCGCGATGGTGTGGAGATTTTCTTCACGCAAGTGTTCCGTGACGGCTTCTTCCACGCCGACATGCACCCCGGAAATATTCTGGTCTCGACCGCGCCGGAAACACTGGGCCGCTATATCGCGCTCGACTTCGGTATCGTCGGCACGCTGACCGACTTCGACAAGGATTACCTGTCGCAGAACTTCCTGGCCTTCTTCCAGCGCGACTACAAGCGCGTGGCCGAAGCCCACATCGAGTCAGGCTGGGCGCCGCCGAGCACGCGCGTCGATGAACTCGAATCGGCCGTGCGCGCCTGTTGCGAGCCGATCTTCGACCGGCCCCTGAAGGACATCTCGTTCGGCCAGATCCTGCTGCGCCTGTTCCAGACCTCGCGCCGCTTCAATGTCGAAGTGCAGCCGCAACTGGTGCTGCTGCAAAAGACGCTGCTCAATATCGAAGGCCTGGGCCGCCAGCTCGACCCTGACCTCGACTTGTGGAAGACGG
>Ga0308169_10002136_pt1 | contig 21161 bp, 19 predicted proteins | sample PhyBR1_2_FD_202139 | JGI IMG/M metagenome (GOLD analysis project Ga0308169, IMG submission 202139) | Phyllosphere microbial communities from UC Gill Tract Community Farm, Albany, California, United States - DLSLSB.R1 | ecosystem: Host-associated > Plants > Phyllosphere > Unclassified | place...
CTCAGGCTTTCGAACATCGAAATACTCCCATACACCGTTACCAAACGCAAAAGCGCCGGCGGGCGAAACCTCGCCGGCCAGCGTGCATCCTTGGATGCTCGTCCAATGCGCCCCGTAACGGAACGTGGCTGGCCCACTACTGGAAACCGGGTGGAAGCGCAAGACTGGTCCCGGCTTGCCCAGATTCGTCCGTCACCGCGGACTCGCTCCGACATGACGAACGCCCGCAGCCAATCGCGCCCGCGCCTCGCCCCGTCCCGTCCCGCCTACACGGCTTCTTAACATATCCTACACGTGTCGCATGCCACACCGCCACCCAAGCAAGAGACCGAACAGGCCAACCCCATGACCGTAAAGTCGGCAGCGACATTTTCGCTCCGCAACATCAGTCGGGAATTCATGACCGGCGCCGTAACAGGCGCCGCACTGCTTCTGTTCGTCGGCACCGCGGGCACCGCCGTCGTCAAGGCACTGGCACATTGGCACGGCAGCGATGCGGTGATCGATCACGGTCTGGTCGCGGCGCTGTTGTTGAATGCGGCGCTGATCCTGTTCGGCTGGTTCCGATACCGCGCACTATCGGAAGAGCTGAACACCCTGTCCGACGCCGGCCGCCATGCCCACGCGCTTGCGCAGCGCGATCCGCTCACCGGCTTCCTCAATCGCCGCAGCCTGTCCGAAGACGGCGCAGCACTATTCGCCAGTACCCGCCGCCGCGGCAAGGCGATGGCCATGCTGACGATCGACATCGATCACTTCAAGAGCGTCAACGACTTGCACGGCTATGCGGTCGGCGATCTGTTGCTCGGTCATGTCGCGGATACGATCGCGGCGATCGCGCCCGGTACCAGCCTGCTCGCGCGACTGGGGGCGGATGAATTCGCCTGCGCCTTCGTCTTCGACTCCGCGCACGAGAACGTCGCCGACCGGATCGCCGAGCGCATGGTCGCAGGCCTCGCGTTGCCGTTCCGTACCAATGGCGTCGACATTCACAGTAGCGTCTCGATCGGCATCGCGCGGTCCGATCGCGACTGCGGGTCGGTCGACGCCTTGCTGCGCAACGCCGACATCGCGCTCCACGCGGCCAAGACTGCCGGGCGCAGTCGCCACGCGTGGTTCGACACCTCGATGGAGCGATCGCTGCAACTGCGTGGCGAGCTCGAAGCGGGTCTCCGCAGCGCGATCCCGGCGCAGGAGGTCGTTCCGTATTTCGAGCAGCAGGTCGACCTGACCACCGGCCTCATCACTGGTTTCGAGGTGCTGGCGCGCTGGGAACATCCGACGCGCGGCATGATCGCGCCCGACGTGTTTATCCCGATCGCGGAGGAAACCGGGCTGATCGGCGACCTGTCGCTGTCGATCATGCGCCAGGCATTCGCCGCCGCGCGCGACTGGGACGCCGGGCTCACCTTGTCGGTCAACGTCTCGCCGCTGCAGTTGCGCGATGCGTGGCTCGCGCAGAAAATCATTAAGACGCTGGTCGAGACGGGCTTCCCGGCCAGCCGGCTCGAGATCGAGATCACCGAGAGCGCGCTGTTCGACAACCTCCCGCTCGCGCAGTCGATCGTCGGCAGCCTGAAGAATCAGGGTATCCGCCTCGCGCTCGACGATTTCGGCACCGGCTATTCGAGTTTGGCGCATCTTCGCGCGCTGCCGTTCGACCGGATTAAGATCGATAAGAGCTTCGTTTCGTCAATCCTCGACAATCCGGAGAGCATGGCGATCGTGAACACGATCGTGCGGCTGGGAGACAGCCTCAACCTGCCGACGACGGCCGAGGGGATCGAGGACGCCGCGATTGAGGAACGGTTGCGCGGCATGGGCTGTGCGAAGGGCCAGGGGTATTTGTACGGGCGACCGCTGGGTGCGGCACAGGTCCGGCGGTTGCTGGCGGAGAAACGCTTGCTGGCTCAGCGGCCCGACCGGAGCGTGCCACCACCTCGCGGCATTGCACCGCGGCTGGCGGGCTGAGGTCCCATCATAAAACGCCACCCCGGCGAAGGCCGGGGCCCAGTTGGAGAGGTTGCAGAAACGACGGACCGTCCTCCGCCATCATCGTCTCCCAACTGGGCCCCGGCCTCCGCCGGGGTGGAGTACTATGATCGGGACCGCCCTCAAAAGATCTCGTTCTCCCGCGAAAGCGGGAGCCCAGAACCAAGCAGCGCTCCGACCGATACCCTGGGCTCCTGCGTTCGCAGGAGAACTAAGGTGTAGGACGCCCCCACGAGCAAACCGTGGACTTCCCCCCCCGCCCCTCCTAAATCGCGCCACATGCCATCTGCCCCGCAGCCAGAGGTGATCAGCCTCGGCTGCCGCCTCAACATCGCCGAAAGCGAGACCATCCGTGCGCTTGTCGCCGGGCGGGACATGGTCGTGGTCAACAGCTGCGCCGTCACCAATGCCGCGGTGAAGGCAACGCGCGTCGCGATCCGCCGCGCGAAACGCGACCGCCCAGAAGCGCAGATCGTCGTCACCGGCTGCGCCGCTCAGATCGACCCCGCGAGCTTCTCGGCAATGCCCGAAGTCGACCGCGTCATCGGCAATGCGGACAAACTTACGCATTCAGCTTGGAAGGCTGATATAAAGGTCGTCGTCTCCGACATCATGCAGGTCCGCGAGACCGCGCCCCACCTCGCCGCCAGCTTCTCCGCCCACGCCCGCGCGTTCGTCGAGGTCCAGAACGGCTGCGACCACCGCTGCACCTTCTGCGCAATCCCGTTCGGCCGCGGCCCGAGCCGCTCGGTCCCGGCGGGCGCAGTCGTCGACCGGATCGCCGGCCTCGTCGATGCAGGCCACCGCGAGATCGTCCTCACCGGCGTAGACCTGACCAGCTACGGCCCCGACCTCCCCGGCGCGCCGACGCTGGGTCACCTCGTCGAGCGCATTCTGCACTACGTCCCCAACCTCGAACGCCTGCGTCTCTCCTCGCTGGACGGCATCGAGATCGACGACCGGCTCTTCGCGCTGCTGACGACCGAGCGCCGGATCATGCCGCACGTCCACCTGTCGTTGCAGGCCGGCGATGACATGATCCTCAAGCGCATGAAGCGCCGCCACTCGCGCGCCGAAAGCGTTGCCCTCGTCGAGAGCCTCAAAATCGCCCGCCCCGACATCGCGATCGGCGCGGACCTGATCGCCGGCTTCCCGACCGAGGATGCGATGATGTTCGCCAACACGCTCGCGCTGATCGACGACTGCCATATCGTCCACCCGCACATCTTCCCCTATTCGCCCCGCGCCGGCACCCCCGCCGCGCGGATGCCGCAGGTCGAGCCCGAAGTCCGCCGCCACCGCGCCGCCCTCCTCCGCGACGCCGGCGAAACCGCGCGAGCGAACTGGCTGCAAACGCTGGTTGGAACATCGCAGGATCTGCTAGTCGAACGCCCCGGAGACCGCGGGCATATCGGCAATTTCGCAGAAGTCCTGCTGGACGAACCCGCCATACCCGGCGACATCGTCCGCATCACGATCACCGGCGCCACGTCCGACCGCCTCAGCGCAACACGAGAACCATCATGAGCACCACCCCAACCTGGCACGACAAGCTGATCGGCGGCTTCAAGCGCACCTCCGACCGCCTCGTCGGCAACCTTGCCGGCCTCGGCGGCGCGCGGCTCGACGATTCGACGCTCGACGACATCGAGGAAGCACTGATCGCCTCCGATCTCGGTCCCGAGACCGCCGGCCGCATCCGCCGCCGCCTGTCCGAAGGCAGCTTCGAACGCAACATGGAGGAACTCGGCATCCGCGTGATCGTCGCGGAAGAGGTCGAGAAGGTGCTCGCCACAGTCGCGAAACCGATCGAGATCGACGCCTTCCCGCGGCCGCAGGTGATCCTCGTCATCGGCGTCAACGGCTCGGGCAAGACCACCACCATCGCCAAGCTCGCGCATCTGCTGATGGAGCAGGATTACGGCGTGATGCTCGCCGCCGGCGACACCTTCCGCGCCGCCGCGATCGGCCAGCTCCGCACCTGGGCCGAGCGCGTCGGCGTGCCGATCGTGACCGGCCCCGAGGGCGGCGACGCGGCGGGCGTGGTGTGGGACGCGGTCAAGAAGGCGACCGAGACGGGCATCGACGTACTGATCGTCGACACCGCCGGCCGCCTCCAGAACAAGCGCGAGCTGATGGACGAACTGGCGAAAATCCGCCGCGTACTGGGGCGGATCAACCCCGAGAGCCCGCACGACATCGTCCTGGTGCTCGACGCCACCACCGGCCAGAACGCGCTCCAGCAGATCGAAGTCTTCAAGGAGGTCGCGGGCGTCACCGGCCTCGTAATGACCAAGCTCGACGGCACCGCCCGCGGCGGCGTTCTCGTGGCGGCGGCCGAGAAATACGGCCTGCCGATCCACGCGATCGGCATCGGCGAAGGCATGACGGATTTGCGCCCGTTCGATGCCAACGAAGTCAGCCGGATCATCGCCGGGGTGGATAGCGTTCGGAAGTAACACTTGGAATGTCCTTCGATACGCCATCTCGACAAGTTCGACGGCTACTCGGGACGAACGGCATGGGCTGATAAACGCCCTTCCGAACCACCCCGTTCGTGCCGAGTAAGGATCGAGCTTGTCGAGAGCCTGTATCGAGGTACATGCCCGCACGCACCCGCCCCCAGGAAGCGAAAATCCAGTGACCCCAACCAAGCCCCCCCTATCCCCCGGCCTCCGCATGGCGGTCGACTACGGTCCGCTCGCGGTCTTCTTCGCGGTGAACTTCCTCACGCCCGGCCTGCCGATCGTCCGCGTCGTCGCCGCCACCACCGCGTTCATCATCGCCACGATCGCCGCGATGATCGTGTCGAAGGTGAAGACCGGCCATATCTCGCCGATGCTGTGGTTGTCGGGCGCGCTGATCGTGGTGTTCGGCGGGCTGACGATCTATTTCCACGATCAGCGCTTCATCCAGATGAAGCCGACGATCATCTACGCGATGTTCGCTGCGATCCTGACGTTCGGGCTCGTCACCGGGCGACCACTGCTCCAGTCGCTGCTCGCCACCGCTTACCCCGGCCTGTCCGCGGAAGGCTGGCGCAAGCTGACGCGCAACTGGGCGGTGTTCTTCGTGTTCATGGCGGTGCTGAACGAGGCTGTCTGGCGCAACACGACCTGGGACTTCTGGGTCGGCTTCAAGCTGTGGGGCGCGATCCCGCTGACGCTGCTCTTCGCGTTCGCCAACATCCCGATGCTGCTGAAGCACGGATTGCAAACGGGCGACAAAGCCGTGACCGACCTGCCGCCCGAAGGGTAACGCTTCTTCTCCCCTCCCGTTCACGGGAGGGGTCGGGGGAGGGCCTGACCGATCATACCGGACGCCGGTACGTACGTCGCGCCCTCCCCTAGCCCCTCCCGCGAGCGGGAGGGGAATTGGGTTCAGCCAGCGACCTTCGCGTAGCGCTCGCCGACGACGTCCCAGTTCACGATGTCCCACCAAGCCTTCAAATAGCCCGGACGATCGTTCTTGTACGTCAGGTAATAGGCGTGCTCCCAGACGTCGTTACCGAGAAGTGGCGTACCTGGCTCCTTCGCGTCGTCCATCAGCGGGTTGTCCTGGTTCGGCGTGCTCGTCACCTTCAGCTTGCCGCTCGCATCCGTGATCAGCCAAGCCCAGCCCGAGCCGAACTGCCCTGCACCCTTGGTGTTGAACTCTTCCTTCAGCTTGTCGAAGCTGCCGAAGTCGCGATCGATCGCCTCGGCGAGCTTGCCCGACGGTGCCTGGCCATTCTTGGCCGCCATCGTCTTCCAGAAGAAGTCGTGGTTCCAGAAACCGCCGCCATTGTTGCGGACCAGCGGCGGCTGCGACGAGATCATGCCGAGGATGTCCTCGATCGACTTGCCCGCCAGTGCGGAATCCTTCTCGACGCCTTCGTTCAGCTTGGCGGTGTACGCCGCGTGATGCTTGTCGTGATGAAACTTCATCGTTTCCTGGTCGATCACCGGCTCGAGCGCGTCATAGGCGTACGGCAGCGGTGGGAGTTCGAAAGCCATGGGGGTTCTCCTTTATGGGGTCGGACGCTCAACGCCCGCAGGCTCCAAATGCTCCCCGCGAAGTCGTTACGCAAGCGTACCCCGCGTCTTCGCGAGCGGGATCAGGCCGCGGTCTTGCCGTATTCCTGCCGGGTCACGGGATGGCTGGACGAGAGGCCCCCGTCGACAGCGATCGCCTGGCCGTTGACGTAGCTGGCGTCGTCGGAGGCCAGGAACAACGCGACCTTGGCGAGTTCCTCGGGCTGCGCGCCGCGGTGGAGCGGGTTGAGGCGACCGACGCGGTCCATCTTGTTCGCCTCGCGCGCGTAATCGAACACGGGCTTGGTCATGCCGGTCTCGGTCAGCCCGGGGCAGATCGCGTTGACGCGGACGTTCGAGCCGGTGAGTTGCTGCGCAGAGACGGCGGCTAGGTTGATGACGCCGGCTTTCGACGCGGAATAGGCGGGCGAGCCGGCGCCGGAGCGGATGCCGGCGACGCTGGCAGTGAGGACGATCGCGCCCTTCCCTCGCTCGGCAATGCGCGGCGCGGCGTGCTTGATCGCGAGGAAGGGGCCGATCAGGTTGACGCGCAACACTTCGGTGATCAGCGCGACGTCGGTGTCGAAGAGGTTGGCCATGCCGCCGGAAATGCCCGCGTTCGCGAACATCACGTCGAGGCCGCCGAAGCTGTCGCACGCCAGCGCGATCGTGCGGATCACGTCCTCTTCGAGCCCGGCGTCGATGCGGATCGCCTTCGCCGTGCCGCCGGACTGCGTGATGAGGTGCGCGGTCTCGTCCGCGCCCTCGGTCTTGTCGGCGACGACGACCCTGCCCCCTTCGCTCGCGAACAGGAGCGCGGCGGCGCGGCCTATGCCGGAACCTGCGCCGGTGACGATGATCGATTTGTCGGTGAAGCGCATCGTATGGTCCTTCGGTTAGATCGTGACGCCGCCGTCGATGACCATCGTCTGGCCGGTCATGAAATTGCTCGCCGACGACGCCAGGAAGACGACCGCGCCGGCGATCTCCTCCGGCTCGCCGATCCGGCGGAGCGGCACGCTGGTGTTCGCCGCCTCGATACGCTGCGGATCCTCCCACAGCGCACGCGCGAAGTCGGTCTTGATCAGGCCGGGAGCGATGCAGTTCACGCGGACGTTCGACGGGCCGAACTCGACCGCGAGGTTGCGTGCGAGCTGCATGTCGGCGGCCTTACTGATGCAGTAGGCGCCGATCACCGGTGAACCGCGCAGCCCGCCGATCGACGAGATGATGATTATGCTGCCGCTGCGCCGCTCCAGCATTTCGGGCGCGACCATCTGGATCAGCCAGTGGTTGGAGACGATGTTGTTGTCGAGGATCTTGCGGAACTGGTCGTTGGCGATGCCGGCTTGGGGTCCGTAATAGGGGTTCGATGCGGCGTTGCAGACGAGGATGTCGATCCGGCCGAGCTGGGCGCGGGTCTCGTCTACCAGATGCTGGAGTCTGGCCTTGTCGGAGATGTTCGCGGCGACCGCGATCGCGGTGCCCTCGCCGTGCTTGGCGTTGAGTTCGGCGGCGACGGCGGCGCAGGCGTCCTGCTTCCGGCTGGAGATCACGATTTTCGCGCCGTGCTCCGCCAGTTCGCGTGCGGAAGCCAAGCCGATCCCACGCGACGATCCCGTAACGATGGCGACCATACCGGTCAGGTCAAATTGCGACATTCCTGCTTCTTCCCTCCCGCATGCGGGAGGGGTCGGGGGTGGGCGCCCGGCCTCCGCAAACGGTGTACGATGTGGTGAGCGCGAGCCCACCCCTAGCCCCTCCCGCATGCGAGAGGGGACGAATTAGGCCCCCGCCTTCACCGCGAAGCCCCAGGCAGCGTCCGCGAGCCCGTGGATCTTCGCCACCGTCTTCTCCGCCAGCGCACTCGACGCAGTGCCATCGATGATGCGCTTCTTGATGCCCTGGACGATGCCGGTCAGGCGGAAGAGGTTGTAGGCGAAATACCAGTTGAGATCGGGGACGCCGTCGCGGCCGGTGGCGGCGCAATAGCGTTCGACCACCTGCTCGATCGTCGGGATGCCCGTCTCCGGCCCAGTCATGCCGAGCACGCCCGAGCGTCCTTCGGGTTCGGTCACCCAGCTCATCAGCAGATACGAGAAGTCGGCGAGCGGATCGCCGAGCGTCGATAGCTCCCAATCGAGCACGGCGATAACCTTCGGCTCTGCGGGGGCGAAGATCATGTTGTCGATGCGGTAGTCCCCGTGGACGATCGCGGTGCGCGTCTGCTCGGGGAGCGTACGCGGCAACCATTCGATCAGGCGCTCGACCGAATCCATATACTCGGTCTCGGCGGCGCGATATTGCTTGGTCCAGCGGCCGACCTGGCGCTCGAAATAATTGCCGGGCTTGCCGTATTCGCCGAGCCCCGCTGCCACATAATCGGTGTTGTGGAGCGCGGCGAGCGTGTCGACCATCGCCTCGTAATGCGCGGTGCGCTCGGACGGAGTCGCACCCGGCATCGCGCCGTCCCAGATCGTCCGGCCCTCGACCATCTCCATGACGTAGAAGGCCGAACCGATGACCGCCGCGTCCTCGCAAAGACCATAGGGCCGAGGCACCGGGAAGCCGGTCGGATGGAGGCCCGCAATCACGCGGTATTCACGATCGACGGCATGCGCGCTCGGCAGGATCGGGCCGAACGGTTTCCGGCGCAGCACGTACGCGCGATCCGGTGTGTCGAGGCGGTAGGTCGGGTTCGACTGGCCGCCGGCGAACTTCGCGTAGGTCAGCGGCCCCGCATACCCCGGCACGTTGGCGGTCATCCACGCGCCAAGCGTGTCGAGATCGAGACGGTCCTTGTCGCCGACCTCGATCGTACCGACCATGCTGGTCGATGCGTCGCTCACGAGAAGGTGATCACGCTACGGGTCGTGTCGCCGCGGCGGAGTTCGTCGAACGCGTCGTTGATCCGCTCGAGCGGCATCCGGTCGGCGATGATCGTGTCGAGATCGAGCAGCCCGCGCATGTAGAAATCGACCAGCCGCGGGATGTCGACCGGGAAGCGGTTCGAGCCCATGAAGCCGCCCTGCAAGCGCTTGCCCGACAGCAAGTCCATCGCCGACAGCCCGACCTTCTCGCCGAGCGGCATCATGCCGAGGATCGTCGCGGTGCCGCCGCGACGCAGGACCTTGACCGCGGTCGCCGCCGATTGCGCACGCCCGACCGCTTCGATCGCGTGGTGCACGCCGCCCTTCGTGATCGCGACGACCTCGTCCGCCGCGGTGTCGGACAATGCATCGATGCTGTGCGTCGCGCCAAGCTTCTCCGCCATCGCCCGCTTCTCGGGGACCGGATCGAGCGCGATGATCTTTCCCGCGCCGGCGATCTTGGCCGCGTTGACCGCGGCGAGGCCGATCCCGCCGCACCCGACCACGCATACCGTCTCGCCCGGAGTCACGTCGGTCGTGTTGAACACCGCCCCCGCCCCGGTCGTGATCGCGCAGCCGAGCAGCGCAGCGCGGTCCATCGGCATGTCACGATCGATCGCGACGCACGCGTGTTCGTGGACCAGCATCATCTCGGCATAGGCGCTGAGGTTGAGCATCTGCGCGATCGGTCGGTCGCCGAGCATGAGGCGCGGTGCGGCGCCCTTGGGACGGCGAACGCTGGCGTCTATGCACAGCGACATCCGCCCGGTGACGCAGAATTCGCATTGGCCGCAGAACGCCGAGAGACAGGTCACGACATGGTCGCCGACCTTCACGCCGCGCACTTCATCGCCGACCGCCTCGACCACGCCGCAGGCCTCGTGTCCCGGGATAGTCGGCATCGCGTGCGGATAGGCGCCGTCGACGAAATGCAGGTCGGACCGGCACACGCCGACCGCGACCGTGCGGATCAGCACTTCGTGCGCCGTCGGCTTCGAGATGGTGACATCCTCGATGCTGAGCGGGGTGTTGGCTTCGAAAAGGACTGCGGCTTTCATGGGTAGGTGCGCTCCGAAACGAGACCGTCATCCTGACGAAAGTCAGGACCCAGAGCCAAGAGGGCTGCCCTTGTGGCTCTGGGTCCTGGGTCGAGCCCAGGATGACGAAAAAAGAAGGACGAACGGGGGTTTACCGGCTCACCCCGACATCCCCACTCGACACGCCGCCCTTGCGGAAGTCGCCGTATTTCCCGAACTCGTTGCGCGCGATCGACCGGTTGTGGACTTCATCCGGACCATCGGCGAACCGCAGCGTCCGCATCGCCGCCCAGTCGTGCGCCAACCGGAAATCACCCGACACGCCGCCGCCCCCATGCGCCTGGATCGCATCGTCGAGGATGCGCAACGCCATGTTCGGCGCCGCGACCTTGATCATCGAGATCTCGATCTGCGCGGACTTGTTGCCAGCCTTGTCCATCATGTCCGCCGCCTTGAGGCAGAGCAGCCGCGTCATCTCGATGTCGATCCGCGCCGTCGCGATCCGCTCTTCCCACACCGAGAAGTCCGCAATCCGCTTGCCGAACGCGACCCGGTCGAGCAGGCGGCGTGCCATCGCCTCGATCGCAGTCTCGGCGACACCGATGGTGCGCATGCAGTGATGGATGCGGCCAGGCCCAAGCCGGCCCTGCGCGATCTCGAACCCGCGTCCCTCACCGAGCAGCACGTTCTCCACCGGCACGCGGACATTCTCCAGCACGACCTCGCCATGCCCGTGCGGCGCGTGATCATAGCCGTACACCGACAGCATCCGTTTGATCGTCACGCCGGGCGTATCCATCGGCACAAGAATCTGGCTCTGCTGCTGATGCCGCGATCCCTCAAAGCTCGTCTTGCCCATCACGATGGCGATCTTGCAGCGCGGATCACCGACGCCCGACGACCACCATTTGGTGCCGTTGATGACGTAGTGATCGCCGTCGCGCACCATCGACGTCTCGATGTTGGTCGCGTCCGACGACGCCACCGCGGGCTCGGTCATCAGGAACGCCGAGCGGATTTCGCCGCGCATTAGCGGGCCGAGATAGGCCTCCTTCTGGTCGCGCGTGCCATAGCGGTGAAACACCTCCATGTTGCCGGTATCGGGCGCCGAACAGTTGAAGCACTCGCTCGCCCAGCCGATCTTGCCCATCTCTTCCGCACATAACGCATATTCGAGATTGGTGAGCTGCGTGCCTTCGAATTCGAACGAATCGTCGACGTGCCTCTGGCCCGAATGCGGCGGCATGAAGAAATTCCAGAGCCCGGCAGCCTTGGCCTTCTCCTTCATCTCCTCGATCACCGGAATCACCTTCCAGCGCTCGCCTTCATGCGCCTGCTGGTCGTAATCGGCCTGTCGCGGGCGAATATTCTGGTCGATGAAATCCCGGACCCGATCCCGGAAATACGTCTCTCGTTCGCTAAAGCTGAAATCCATGCGGGCTCTCCAATCGTCATCGCTTTGAAGGCGAGGTAGACCATACCGCACATTCGGTAAAGCGTGTGGAGGGGCCTGGAAAGCATGTTTTCAAGTCCGCCCTGAAAGCGCCTAAAAAGCACTGTATCTTCAAATCGAAGCTGTTAGGGTGTTTCGATGAAGGTTCCGGCAGAGGCCAGCGACGAGAGCGAACAGGGGACCAAGCGCTTCCGTGCGAAGCGTGACGCGATCCTCGCCGCGGCGGCAGAAGCGATCAACGAACAGAGTGCCAAGGGCATGACGTTCGCGGACGTGGCGCGGCGCGTCGGGCTCAATACGACCAGCGTTACCTATTATTTCAAGCGCAAGGAAGACCTTGCTGCGGCCGCGTTCGAGAACACGCTCGAATCGCTGATCGCGATGCTCGACGTCGCGGCGGAAGAAGCGACGCCGGAGGACCGCGTTCGGCGCTATCTCGCGCTCAACATGGACAGGCTCGGGCGGATCCAGCGCGGCGAGGAGAAGGCGTTCGCGGTCCTCTCCGATCTGCGCGCGACCGAGGAGCCGATGCGCGGCCGGCTGATGGCAGGCTGGCGCGAGGTGTTCCGCCGGACGCGCCTGTTGTGGGGCCCGACCAACGCGCGCGCGCAGACCGATCTCAACGGCGCCCGCGCGCACGTCCTGCTCGAGAACACGTTCTGGCTGCCGGTCTGGCTGACGCGGTACGAACCCGATCAATATGGTCGCGTCGAGGAGCGGCTGATGGACGTGTTCGCGCACGGCATCGCCGGGAAGGGCGCGACCTGGTCCCCCACCCTGCTCGATCTCAGCCACGACGAGGCGGAGCCGGGGCGCGAGGCGTTCCTGCTGGCTGCGACGCGTCTGATCAACGAACTCGGCTATCGCGGCGCCTCGGTGCAGAAGATCGCGTCCGAGCTGAACGTCACCAAGGGCAGTTTCTACCACCATCTCGACGCGAAGGACGACCTCGTCATCGCGTGCTACCGCCGCAGCTTCGACACGATCGCCGATGCGCAGAGCCGCGGCGAGGCCGAGGGCGGGAGTTACTGGCACAAGCTATCGAGTACCGTCGCGACCTTGCTTGACGTGCAGTTCGCCGAGCGTGGGCCGTTGCTGCGCACCACCGCACTCAGCGGATTGCCGGTCGGCGTGCGCAACGCGATGGTCGATCGCTCGAACGGCATCGCGCGACGCTATGCAGGCATGATGATGGACGGCATCGGCGAAGGCTCGATCCGCGCGGTCGATGCCCTGATCGCGGCGCAGGCGTTGATGGCGCTCCAGAACGCGGCGTTCGACATGCGGAAGTGGGCCTCGACCATGCCGCGCGAGCGGGCGATCGCGATGTACGCCTCGACGTTGATGTACGGCTTGTTCGATGATCGGATCGCGAAGGCATAAGCGCCTTGCCCAGATTGGTGCGGGATCGAAGCCGGATCGAGTTGGTTACGCCGCGTAAACGGCTGGTCGCCAGTCCGGAGCCTCCACGGAGGCTGCATGCACACCATCACGATCGATCTTGAGACGGGTATCATCGAGGTCGACGCGTCGGGCTTCTGGACTATCGAGCATGTCGAGGACTTCCTGCGCGACCTGGAGTGCGACGGACGGCGCGTGCTGGCGACAGGCAAGCGCCACGTGCTGCTCTGCAACTTCTCCCAGTCCGCGATCCAGCCGCAGGAGGTGATCGCGATGCTGCAACGCGTGGCGGTGTCGATACCGCTGAAGTCGCGCAAGGTCGCGCTGTTTACCGAGGGCAAGCTGGCGCGGTTGCAGGTGAAGCGGATCGATTCGGTGCGGGACGACATGGCGGTGTTCGATGACCGCGAGCCGGCACTGGCCTGGATACTGGCGGAGGCTCCGGCCCACCCGGATGCAACCTCCCCTCCGCCATCCTGACGAAAGTCAGGGCCCAGAGTTACAAACGCCGTCCTTTGAAATCCTTGGTCCTAACTTTCGTCAAGATGACGGCGAAAGGGGGCACTACGCGGCAGCATCCTCCGCTCGCTTGAGCAGAACCCCTGCGCGCCAATAGTGGAACAGTGCCCAGGGGGTCATCAGCACGATGATGATCAGCGCGTAGCGCAGCGAATCCTCGCCGAACCCGGGCTTGAGCAGATCGCTGAGCCACCCGACCAGCGTCGGCCCGAGCCCCAGCCCGACCAGGTTGATCACGAGCAACGTGATCGCCGCCCACATCGCGCGAATCTGCAGCGGCGCGAGATGCTGGATCAGTGCAAAGCTTGGCCCGAGATACGAATTAGCGAAGATCAGCGAGACGAAATAGCTGCCGATCGCGACTACCGGCGCGTCGATCAGGTAGAAGGCGAGCGCGAACGGGAGCGACAGGCCCTTCATCACGAGGACGACCCAGGCCTGGACGTGGAGCCCGTGACGCTTGGCGAGCACGTCGGCTATCTTGCCGCCTGCGAGCGCAGAGATCGCGCCGAACAACGCACCCGGCAACGCAATGTAGCGTGAGATATCAAGCATCGAGATACCCAGCGACCGCTGGATATAGCTCGGGCCCCAGCCGGTCAGCGCATAGCCGATCATCGAGGTGAGCGTGACGCCGACCACCAGATGCCGCGCCGGTGCACTCGCCCACATCGACGCGAACCCTTGCGCCACGCTCGGCATCGGCGTCGCCACAGCGCGCGCCGCATCGGACAGGCCGCGGCGAGGCTCGACCATGAACAGACGAACGAGAACGGCTAGGACGATCCCCGGCAGGCCGACGGTCATCATCGCGATCCGCCAGCCATAGCTGTGCGCGACGACCCCGCCGATGAGCGTGCCGAAGCCTGCGCCAAGCACCACGCCAAGCGAATACACTGCCATCGCGCTTGCGCGCTTCTCGGGCGGGTAGAGGTCGGCGATGATCGAATGACTGGGCGGGCTCGACCCCGCCTCGCCGATACCGACGCCGATCCGGAACAGCATCAACTGCGTGAAGTTCTGCGCGAGCCCGCACAGCGCGGTCATGGCGCTCCATATCGTGAGGCTGGCGGCAATGATGTTACGACGGCTGGTCCGATCGGCCAGCCGTGCGACCGGAATGCCCAACGTCGCGTAGAAGATCGCGAACACGAGTCCGGACAGCAGCCCGAGCTGCGTATCGGTCAGCAACAGGTCCGCCTTGATCCGCTCGAGCAGGATCGCGAGGATCTGGCGGTCCATGTAGCTGAAGAAATAGGTGAAGGTGAGCAGCGCGAGCGTCAGGCCCCGTCGCTTCATCGCCAATGCGTCGGCGATCTCGGGATGGGACTGATACGCTGCGGCCATCGGCAATACCTCGAAATCTAAATAGGCCTTAGGCTAGGTCAATTGAGGCGTACCAGACAAGCCAAAGCTGCATTCCTGGCCGACCCGCAACGAGCGAACGGCATGTGGATGACGAGCGACATTACCGCTGCAACGCAATGTCTTATGGGTTTGAAGGCGTTACCGGTGCTTCGTAGGAAGGACGGCGGAAGATGCGTCCTCGTTCGGGTCGCTCTTCCGCCTTATCCCCTCTCCAACGTCGTGGCCGGGCTCGTCTCCGCGTCATCAGTGGAGCGGAGCGTCCGGGCAATCTGAATACCGGGTATGCGGCTCCCCTCGCATAGATTCGCGACGTTGCAAAGCGTATTTTCCTTATCGCTCCCGCCAGGGATGGAATCCCTCGTGGCGTCCAGCTTGCCCGCCACGGCCCCTGCCTCGCCTCCCACGCAACACAATCGCTGGAGCATTCCGAAGACTGATTTGTTAATCGGCCCCCGCCAAACGCGGTGAGATCCCACTGCTTCTAAAAGAAGCCGGGCCGACCTCACGATCGAGGTGATTGCGGCTCGGCCGGCGGCGATCGCCGCGTACGAGAGGGCAAGGCAATCGACGACAGCATCAAGTCCAGCGCCGACGAAGCGAAGAATCCGCTGCTCGGGCAGACGGCGGTGCAGGCCGGACGTTAGTCGCTGATCGTCCACCCCAGCCGCGGATCGCCACCGCGGACCGGTTGGGCGGCAGCCAATTTTTGAGCGAAACTGCCATCGGCTACGTAGGCTGGTGGAACGGCCATCGCGGCCGGTGGACTATAGGCCACGGTCGCGTAGGATGGCGACACTAGGGCCGGACCTCGCGCGAACGACACGGCGGCAGGCGGCATCAGCGGTGCGTACCGGGCCATCCGTATCGCTGGACGCGCGATCCGGGTCGCCTCGCCGGTGAACGCGGTGAACTGGCGCCCTTCCTCGAACACGGCGTTGTGCCCGGTGACGAACGCCCCCGCGACGACACCGCCGACGATGATCGTCCCGATCGTCTCGCCGGTCCGGCCATCTCCGGCGGCGTGATAGCGACCAACGACGGGCACGCTGCGACCGCCGACTTCGACCGAGCGCAGTTCGATATCGAGCTTGCCGGATTTGCCGAACGCGCCTTTGCCGGTCCTGAAGGTCACCGCGCCGACGCCGGGAGCCCCGCGCGGGATCAACACCGCGCCATCGACGATCACGTCCCGCGCTACCGATACAGCGACGGTTTGCCCGACGCGTGCGCGATCCGACGCGATCTCCTCATCCAAGCGCAATACCATCTCGGTATGCGCCGGCACGACGATCGCCGCATCCGTCGGCGCGTCCTGAGCAGCTATGGCGGTGGGTAGCGTGCACAATGCCGCAACGACGATCAGCTTGCGCACTCGGTTTCTCCCCTGCGGGCACGGCCTGTCCCGCGCCGGAGATAGCCGAGGAAGGACTTCTATCGTGTGAAACGAGTTGGTTAACTGCGCCGGTTACGCTTGGGCACTCGGTCGGGCGGAGGCACGAGCGTGCCATGCCCTCAAATGTTCGAGATCGTCGGGCATCGCGACGCCGACGAACTTGGCGAAGTCGATCGTCGTGAGCAGGACGATATCGGCAATCGTGTAGCGCTCGCCATCTAGCCAGTCGCGACCGGCGAGCGCGCGGTCGAACTCCACCATCGCGGCGAGCACACGCGGGCGCTGGCTCTCGCCGAACTCGGTATATTGCGGCTGGACGATCCGTGCGGTCCAGGGATGCGTGTGTAGCCAGACCATCGACAACGGCGTCATCAACCGCAGTTCGATCCGCCGAGTCCACATGTCGATCTCGGCGATGTTGTGCGCGCCGTGGCCGAACATCGGCGGGTCGGGATGGAGTATCTCGAAGTAACGACAGATCGCGACGCTCTCGGTCAGCACGCGGCCGTCGTCGAACGTAAGCGCGGGCGTCTGGCCGAGTGGATTGACCGCCAGGAACGGCTCCGCCTTGTGCTCGGCCTTGGGGATCGAGATCTGTGCCATTGGCACGCGGACATGCTTTTCGGCGAGGAAGATGCGGACGCGGCGCGGGTTGGGCGCTGGCAGTGCGCTATCGTAGAACAGCAAGAGCGTCTCCTCGACATCGATTTTCGAATATACCGTATGGCATTGCCGGAGGCGTTCGCCTAGCGATGCGTCGCATGACGACCGCCGCAGACATGCTCGCCACAGGATTTGCCACCCTCCCCGATTTGATCCGTGCGCACGCGTTGGAACGCGGTGATCGGACTGCCGTTGCCGACGCGCAGGGAAGCATCGACTATCGGACGCTTGATGCGATGATGGACCGGATAGCGGCGGCGTTGCAGCGCAACGGGGTTGTGCTGGGGAGCGCGGTGGCGATCGCCGCGGCGCCGACGACGGACTATGCGGCGGTATTCCTTGGTGCGGTACGCGCGGGGTGCGTCGCGACACCGATCGCGCCGTCCGCTACGCCGGCTGCGATTGCGGCAATGATCGCGGATAGCGGGGCACCGGTGGTGTTCCTCGATGCGGAGAATGCGCGGGCGTTGGAAGGGCAGCTCCTAACGGCCCGCATAGTGTTGTTCCCCCGCGAAGGCGGGGGCCCAGGCTGGGCTCCCGCCTTCGCGGGAGAACAATCTTTTGATGCGTGGTTGGCTTCCCCGAACATCAAGCCGACCCCCGTCGCGATCGCTCCCGAAGACCCATTCAACATCATCTACTCGTCCGGCACGACGGGCACGCCGAAGGGCATCGTCCAGAGCCACGCGATGCGCTGGGCGCATATCTCGCGCAACACCGCGGCGGGGTTCGACACGGCCGTCACGATGATCGCGACGCCACTCTATTCTAACACCACGCTGGTGAGCTTCCTGCCGACGCTCGGCTGGGGCGGCACCGTCGTGCTGATGGGGAAGTTCGATGCGCGCGCGTATCTCGAACTCGCGCAGCGATACCGCGCGACGCACACGATGCTGGTGCCTGTGCAGTATCAGCGGATCATGGCGCTGCCCGATTTTGACAGCTTCGACCTGTCGGCGTTCCGCTTCAAGACCAGCACCAGTGCGCCCTTCTCCGCGACGCTCAAGGCCGACGTCGTCGCACGCTGGCCCGGCGTGCTCGTCGAGTTCTACGGGATGACCGAGGGCGGCGCGAGTTGCGCGCTGAACGCCACCGCCAACCCGACCAAGCTGCATACCGTCGGCCAGCCAATGCCGGGCCACGAGATCCGCCTGATCGACGATGACGGCGTCGAAGTCGCGCCCGGCGAGATGGGCGAAGTCGTCGGCCGCAGCCCGGCGATGATGAACGGCTATCACGGCCGATCAGAGGCGACGCGCGATGCCGAATGGCATGACGCCGACGGCAACCGCTACATCCGCCACGGCGACGTCGGACGGTTCGACGAGGACGGTTTCCTGACGCTGATGGATCGGAAGAAGGACCTCATAATCTCGGGCGGGTTCAACATCTATCCGTCCGACCTAGAGGCGGTATTGGCACGGCACCCGGCGGTCGCGGACTGCGCGGTGATCGGCGTCCCGTCCGAGGCATGGGGCGAGACACCGGTAGGCTTCTACGTGCAGCGCGATGGCGTAATCGAGGATGCCCCCGCGATCCTCGCCTGGGTGAACGGCCAGCTCGGCAAGACGCAACGCCTCTCCGCGCTCCATGTCGCCGACGAGCTACCCCGCAGCGCGATCGGCAAGGTGCTCAAGCGCGAACTCCGCGACAGGCTTGGAGCGGCCGCCGCATGACCAGTCTGAAACAGGCGATCGACGCGCTCGAGCCGATCGACGGCGGCTGGCGCGGGACGGTGCCCGAGAATTGGTTGCAGGGCCGCACCGCTTATGGCGGCTTCTCCGCCGCACTCGCGCTGCATGCCGCGCAGAAATCGGACGTCGACCTGCCGCCGCTGCGATCCGCGCAGGTGTCGTTCATCGGCCCCCTCTCCGGCGACATCGTGATCCGCGCGAGCCGGTTGCGGCGCGGACGCAACGCCGCGTTCGTCCAGGCGGATGTCGAGAGCGAGGCCGGGCTGGGATTGCGCGCGACGTTCGTGTTCATGGGCGCGGTCGCGTCGCGGGTTGATCACCAGACCGGCAGCGCGCCCGACTTCCCGATGCCCGGCCCGGAGACCCAGACGTTCCGTGGCCACAGTGCGGTGGCATTCTCGCGGAACTTCGACTTGCTCGATCGGCGGGATGACGGCGTCGGGCCGGCGGAATGGCTGCGCTGGGCGCGGCTGGCTGAGCGTGACGGGCTCGATCCGATTGTCGAGCTCGTCGCGGTCGCGGACTGCCTGCCGCCGTCCGCGCTGAAACTGCTCGGCGGCCCTGCCCCACTTAGTTCGATGACGTGGCTGCTCAATATCCTAGGTCCGCAACCGGTGACTCGCGATGGCTTTTGGCTGCTCCGCGCGACCACCAATTATGTGCGCGAGGGCAGTTCTAGCCAGCAGATGGCGATCTGGAACGCGGACGGCACTCCGGTCGCCGAACAGATGCAGAGCGTCGCGATCTTCGCCTGACCACTGACATATCTTGCGACACATTGGTGGAGGGGCGGCAAAACCCTGCGACAACCGGGGTTCAGAACGATGGTCATTCGATGGGAATTCGTCCCACTCCGCCGGAGACCGACATGCGCAAGACCGTCCTCACCCTGATGCTCGCCGCCAGCGCGATCACGTCCGCCGCCGGCGCGCAAACCGCCCCCGCGACACCGCGCCCACCGATGCGTCAGGATGCGAACCACGTCGGCGTCGCCACGCGTGCGGAAGCCGTCGCACAAGCCGACGCCCGCTTCGCGCAGATGGATACCGACCATGACGGCCGGATCACCGCCGGCGAGATGCGCGCGTACCGCGAAGCGCTGCACGACCGGATGGTCGCCAGCGGTCGCGACGTCCCGGTGCCGCCGCCGGGCGGTCGCAAGCATGACGGCATGGGTCGCCGCATGGACCCGAACGGCGACGGCAGCGTGACGCGCGAAGAGTTCGAGGCACGCGCGCTCAAGCGGTTCGACCGGATGGATGCCAATCACGACGGCACGATCGACGCGACCGAGCGCGCCAACGCCGCCGAGATGCGCCACGTCGATCGGCGCGAACGCCGCGACGGCGTGACCCCGCCCGCGCCTGGTCAATAACTCGGAAGAGGGGCGGCGTCGGGCAAACCCCAATGCTTCCCCTGGACAGCCGCCATGCTAGACACTGCCCCGATGGGAGATATGCCGCACCTGCTGCTCGTCGACGACGAGCGCTCGATCCGCGAGCCGCTGGCCGTGTACCTCACCAAACAGGGGTTTCGCGTCACTCAGGCGGGCGATGCCGAGGCGGCGCGGACGCGGCTGACGGCATATGCGATCGATCTCGTCATCCTCGACATCATGATGCCGGGCGAGGACGGGTTGTCGCTCTGTCGCCACATCGCGGCAACGAGCGACGTGCCGGTGATCCTGCTGACCGCGCGCGCGGAGGAGACGGACCGGATCGTCGGGCTCGAGATGGGCGCGGACGATTATGTCGTGAAGCCGTTCTCGCCGCGCGAACTGGCGACGCGCGTGAAAGTGGTGCTGCGACGCGCGACCGCGGGCGGATCGCGCCAGCATGCGCCGGAGAGCAGTTCCTACGGGTTCGCCGGCTGGGTCCTGAAATCGGGCGAGCGCGCGCTGATCGATCGCGAGGGCGTGTCCGTGCCACTGTCGACCGGCGAGTATAATCTGCTGCTCGCACTCGTTACGCGCCCGCGCCAGGTGCTTACGCGGGACCAGTTGCTCGACCTGACCCAAGGCCGCGAGGCCGCGGCGTTCGACCGTGCGATCGACAACCAGATCAGCCGATTGCGACGCAAGATCGAGGCGGATGCGAAGACGCCCGAACTGATCAAGACGGTCTGGGGCGGCGGCTATACGCTGGCGGCCGAAGTCACCCGCCTGTGATCCGGTCCATATGACGCGGTTCAAGCCTTGGCCGCGTAGCCTCGCTGGCCAGATGGCATTGCTAATCGCGCTCGCGCTGTTGGTGGCGCAGGTTATCAATTTCGGCATGATCCTCCACGATCGGTCCGAGTTCCGCCTTGCCCAGGCGACGCGACCAGTGGCGACCCGAATCGCGGATGCGCTGGACCGCGAGGCGCATGGCGGCCGCCCGCTGAGCCCCGACCGGGGCCGCGTCCGCCGGTTGCCGACCAATCCGATCCCGCCAGCTATGTTCGAGCGCCATCCCGAAGTTGCCACCGAACTGCGCCGGCAATTTGCCGATCTCGGCCTGACGGTCGGGCGGATCGATACCGGCCTTCGCCCTGCCACCGACGAGACGAGCGACGCGCATCGCCGCGACGGGCTGCGACGCGGCGATCGGCAGGGTGCCACGCTGCTGATCGCGATCGAGCAGCCCGGACGTGGATGGCTGGCGGTCAGCGCGCCTTGGCCGCAGCCTGGTTGGCGGTTGTTGCTCGCGGTGCTGACGCAGACCGCGATCCTGTACATCATCGTGTTGCTGCCGGTGCTCTGGATCGTCCGACGGATTTC
>Ga0308169_10002137_pt1 | contig 21155 bp, 17 predicted proteins | sample PhyBR1_2_FD_202139 | JGI IMG/M metagenome (GOLD analysis project Ga0308169, IMG submission 202139) | Phyllosphere microbial communities from UC Gill Tract Community Farm, Albany, California, United States - DLSLSB.R1 | ecosystem: Host-associated > Plants > Phyllosphere > Unclassified | place...
GCTTACCCTCCTCCATCGCGTGCAGCCCGGCTTCGAGCGCGATCACGTGCTGTTCGATGCGGCGCGCCGCTTCGAGCTCGCCCTGTTGTCCGAGATACAATTGCCCGAGGCGGGCCAGCTCGCGCACCAGCGCGGGCGCTTGCGGGTCGCCCGCGCGCACGCGCAAGGCCTCGACCGCCTCGACCAGACGCACCTCGGCCAGCGGACGCCAGGGGAAATGGCCCGGCTCCATCCATTCGAGCAGCGCCTCGATGCTGCGCACCGCGCCGAAACGGTCGCCCTCCCCGGCCTGGCCGCGGCCCGGGGGCGGGACGACGCCGGCCAGCGTCGATTGCGGCAGCTGCACCTCGTCGAGATAGCTGTCGAGCGAGAGGCTGGAGATGCCGTAGCACTCGCCCAGCAGCCCTTCGAGCGCGTCCTGGTAGCCCGCGCGGCCGCGCTGCGCTTCGCCGAAGCGCCAGCGCAGGCGGCACTCGGCCGCGGCGTCGACCGGGCAAGGCAAGGGATAGACGAGCAGCGGGCGTTGCTCGTCTTCATGGCTACAACGGTATTCGAGGGCGCGCGCGACCACGCCCTGCAGCCCGTCCAGGCTGCGCGGATCGGGCGTGAACAGGCCCACCATCTTGTCCGGCAGCAGCGCGGTGCAGACGCTGGTGGCGGCCGAGCGGCCGCTGCGGCAGTCGATCAGCACGTGGCCGAAGCGCCGCGTCAGGTGCGCGGCGACGCTGCGGAACAGCGCCGGGCAGGCGCAGAACAGCGCGTCCCAGTCGAGGCGGTCGGCGCGCTCGCCGTAGCTGTCGTCGATGCGGCCCGCGCGCATCAGGTACAGCGGCCGGCTGTCGTCGACGCGCTCGATGTGGGCGTCCCAGTCGATCGCCCCGAGCACGTCGGCGGCCAGGGCGTCGGCCTCGTCGCCGCGGGGGTGGCCGGCGCCGCGCAGGTGGTCGCGGCAAGCCTCGAACAGTTCGAGCACCCCGGCGCGGTGCTGGCCGTCGCGCAAGCTGGGGAAATAGTGGTGCAGCCCGGGGCCTTCGAGGTCCCAGTCGATCATCAGCACCGGCGTTTTTTCCTGGCCGCGGCCGGCCAGCAGCCAGGCGGCTGTGACCAGGGCCTGGCTGCGCGCCGCCGCGCTGTCGTACGAGTAGAACGTCGTCACCTCGCCGGCCTGGTTGCCCGGTCCTGCGGTGATACGGTTGGTTTCCATATGGCTCCTCATTTTTTCGGGAAGGTTGGATCCGGTATCTCGCGCCATGGGGGTGGGACATCGGGCAGTACGAATTGGTTGCAGTCATGCCCCGGTGGCATATATTTTTTCTGATACTGGTAATGCGTGACGATGCGCCTGACCATGCGGTCGATGTCCGGCAGGAAGTCGGGATTCGACTTCAGGTCGGCGGTGGCCATCGTGAAGCGCGAGAAATCGACGTAGAACGTGGATTCGGTGATCTGGGACGGCAGGCCGTCGGGGTGCTGGGTCATGATGACCGGGATGATCAGGTGGCTGGGCAAGGCGTACCACTTGCCGCGCTCGGCCTCGAGCAGGCGCATGCCCGCGTACTCGCGCCGCGTGTAGGGGTGTGCTTCGTACTTCGGCGTGTAGATCATGATCATGCAGACGCTCTCGCACATCGCGCGCGCGATCTTGCGGTCGAGGTCGTCGCCTCCGCCGAGCTGTTCGGTGTCGACGAAGAGTTCGCTCTCGTCGTCGAAATAAGGTTCGAGATAGCAGCGCAGGGCATCCGCCAGCGTCGCCTTGAAGCGCTGCATGAGCTCATGCCGCCCATGGGCATAGCTGAAGAAGCAGCCATAACGAATCGCCATCGATCCTCCCTTGTTTTCCGGCCCCTGCGCATGAGCGGCCAAGACTCCAAGACTCTAACAACCCACCCATCGTGCATTTTGTGGGAGCACAAGCCGGCGACGGCCCGGCGCGTCCGCAGGCCGCCGGGGCGTGTGCGGCATAATCGCGGTTTGGCCACATCGATTTCAAACAAGGGGGACAACATGAAAGCCGTCGTGTGTAAAAGCTGGGGACCGCCGGACGATCTGCGGGTGGAGGAAGGGCCGGACCTGAGCGCGGGCGCCGGCCAGGTCGTGATCGAGGTCAAAGCTGCCGGGGTGAACTTTCCGGATGTGCTCACCGTCCAAGGGAAGTACCAGGTGAAACCCGAGCTGCCCTTCACGCCCGGAAACGAATTCGCGGGCGTGGTGCGCGAGGTGGGCGATGGCGTGAGCGCCTTCAAGCCCGGCGACCGCGTCATCGGCTTCACCCGCACCGGCGCCTTCGCCGAGCAGGTGCTGGCGCCCGTGGAGGCGCTGGTCCCGATGCCGCCCGGGATGGCGTTCGAGGTCGCCGCCGCCATCACCCTCACCTACGGCACGTCGCATCACGCGATTGTCGACAGAGGCGGACTGCGGGAGGGGGAAACCATGTTGGTGCTGGGCGCCGCCGGCGGGGTCGGCCTGGCGGCCATCGAGATCGGCAAGGCCCTGGGCGCGCGCGTGATCGCCGCCGCCTCCAGCGACGACAAGCTGGAAGTGTGCCGCGCGCACGGCGCCGATGCGCTGATCAACTACAGCCGCGACGATCTGCGCGAGGCGATCAAGGCGGCCACCGGCGGCCGCGGTCCGGACGTGATCTACGACCCGGTCGGCGGCGTGTACAGCGAGCCGGCGCTGCGCTCGATCGCCTGGCGCGGACGGCACCTGGTCGTGGGCTTCGCGAACGGCGAGATCCCAAAGCTGCCCTGGAACCTGATGCTGCTCAAAGGCGCCTCCGTGGTCGGCGTGTTCTGGGGCGAGTTCGTGCGGCGCGAGCCGGCGGCCAACCTGGCGGCGATGCGCCAGATGCTGGGCTGGATGATGGAAGGCAAGCTCAAGCCGCTGGTGTCGAAGCGTTACGCGCTGGCCGACACGGCGCAGGCGCTGAACGACATGGCGGCGCGCAAGGTGACGGGCAAGGTCGTCATCGTACCCTGACGATCACTCCTCGCCCGGACATTACCCGGCGGCCTCGTCATCCGGGGCGGCCGGTGTCGGATTCTTGTAGAACTCGATCACATCCGCCTGCACCCGCGTGCGGCGGAACGGCGGCAGGCTTTGCCAGATGCGGCGGCCGTAGGGCTTGCTGATCACGCGCGGGTCGCACAGCATCAGGACGCCGCGGTCGTCGACGTCGCGGATCAGGCGGCCGGCGCCCTGCTTCAGGTTGATGATGGCTTCCGGCAGCGTGTGGTGCATGAAGCCGTTCATGCCCTTCTTTTCCATCACTTCGATGCGCGCCGCCAGCACCGGGTCGTCCGGCGGGGCGAAGGGCAGCTTGTCGATGATGACCAGGGACAGCGCCTCGCCGCGCACGTCCACGCCTTCCCAGAAGCTCTGGCTGCCGACCAGCACGGCGTTGCCGGCCTTGCGGAAGGAGTCGAGCAGCTCGGTGCGGCCGCGCTCGCCCTGCACGAACAGCGGGAAGTCCAGGCCGCGCGCGGCGAATTCCTCGCGCAGGCGCTCGGCCACGCGGTTCACGGCGCGGATCGTCGTGCACAGGAAGAAGGTGCGTCCGCCGGCCGCCTCGATCACCGGCAGCGCCATGTCGACCACGGCGTCGGTGTAGCCCATGGTGTTCGGTTCCGGCAGGCCGGTCGGCACGTACAGGATGCCCTGCTCGCCGTAATTGAAGGGACTGGGCCAGGTGCGCGCCGGTTCGCCGCTCATGCCCATCTGGGACGTGAAGTGCTTGAAGTCGCTCTTCACGGCCAGCGTGGCCGAGGTGAAGATCCAGCTGCGCGGATTGGCTGCGCGCTGGCCGGCGAAGATCGGCGCGATCGACAGCGGCGTCTTGTGCAACTGCAGCGAGGAGGCGAACGCCTCGACCCACAGCACGGCGTCGGCGCCGCCGAATTCGCCGTAGTCCTTGTCTTCCTTCGCTTTTTCCCGTTGTTCCCTGGTCTTGGGCGGTTCAGGCTTCCAGGCCTTGAACATCTCCAGCGTTTCCACTGCGCGCACGCGGCATTGCTCCAGCGTCTCGGCGCGCTCGGCGTTCTCCTCGAGCACGTCGACCATGCCCTCGAGCTCCTCCTTCAGCTTCTCGAGCGCCGGGAAGAACTCGGACGAAGGCGGGATCTGCGGCAGCGACATGCGGGTGCCGCCTTCCGGGAAGGTCAGGCGCAGGTCGCGCGTGGCCTTTTCGACCACCATCACGACCTTGGCCCAGTCCGGGCCGCCGCGCGCATGCGCGAGGCCTTCGGCCAGCACGTCGCGGCACAGTTCCAGCACCTGGCCGGTCGAGACCGAGGTGCCGAAGAACAGGGTCGCGACTTCCGGCAGCTGGTGCGCCTCGTCGAAGATGATGGTGTTGGCGGCCGGCAGGAGCTCGGCCATGCCGCCCTCCTTCAGCGCCACGTCGGCAAAGAACAGGTGGTGATTGACCACGACCACGTCGGCCTGCTGGGCTTCGCGGCGCGCCTTCATCACGAAGCAGTCCTGGTAGTACTGGCACTCCTGGCCGACGCAGTTTTCGCGCGTGGACGTGACGAGGTTCCACACCGAGGCCGTTTCCGGAACCTTGGTCAGCTCGGCCTTGTCGCCCGAGCTGGTCATCTTGAGGAAGCGCGAGATTTCACGCAGGTGGCCGACGTCGTCGCGCGAGGTCAGGCGACCGTTGTGCAAGGTCCGCTCGAGGTTGTAGTGACAGACGTAGTTGGCGCGCCCCTTGAGCAGCGCGACCGAGACCGGCGCCCGCAGGGCCGCGCGCACGTTCGGGATATCGCGCAGGAACAATTGATCCTGCAAATTCTTGGTGCCGGTCGAGATGATGGTCTTACCGCCCCACAACAGGGCCGGGACCAGGTAGGCGAAGGTCTTGCCGGTGCCGGTGCCGGCCTCGGCAATCAAGGTCGACTGGGTGCCGATGGCGTGCGCGATCGCCTTCGCCATCTCGGTCTGCGACTGGCGCGGCTTGAAGCTGCCGACGGCGGGCGCGAGCGGGCCGCCCGCACCGAAGATGCGGTCGACTTCGTCGTCGTATTTGCCGGGCTCGGCAGCCTCGGGCGGGGACGCGTCGGTGGAAAGGGGCTCGTCGGCGCGGACGCCGGGCACGGGAAGGTGGTCGGTCAAAGTGAATCTAATGGGTAGCAGGGCGCAAATCAGGCCGGAACATCCGGCACCAGCTGCATTTTCAGCAGGGTGATGTGGTCCTTGAGCTGCAGTTTACGCTTTTTCAGGCGGCGCAACTGGAGCTGGTCGGCATGACCGTCACGGGTCAGCATGTCTATGACAGCGTCGAGATCGCGGTGTTCCACGTCGAGTTCAATAATACGGCGCTGGATCTCCTGGACGTCGATCATGTTGGGCATTTGGTGAGAGAAGGATGGCTGTAACTTCTTGCAACAGTTACGGCTTGCAAGTCCGGCATAAACCAGTGCATAGTTTAATCTACGCCGCCGTTGCCGCCAACAAAGTTCGGCATGCCGGCATCGGAAAGCCACGTTTATGAACCCATACAAGATAGAAGCGGGAACCGCGCAGCACATCGGTAACCGCCCGCAGCAGAACGATCGGGTTGCGCTGATGACCGGTGCGCGCGCGCCCGGCTACGTGCTGGCTGTCCTGTCGGATGGCATCGCCGGGGCGGCCGGTGCGGACCAGGTGCTGCACACGGCCAAGCAGGTGTTCGACGATTTCAAGCCGGGCGACCGGGCCGGCATCGAGCGGCTCGGGGAGCTGCTGCGCGAGATCGTCCACGAAACCCATCTGGTGATCAACATGAACGCGGTCGCCAGCCAGTCCCAGGGCCACGCCAGCTTCGTCGGCCTGGTGCTGAGCCCGTTCGGCGATGCGGTCTGGGCCCACGTCGGCGATTCCCGCCTGTACCACTTCCGCGCCGGCGAATGCCAGGCCCGCACCAGTGACGGCGCCTACATCGACCACCTGGTGTCGAGCGACCGCCTGCCGCCCGAGGCGGCGCGCAACCACCGCAAATCCAAGCTGTTGCTAAACATACTCGGCAACAACCGCAAGGAACCCTTCGTCACCCTTGGCCACCAGAGCGGCCTCGCGGCCGGCGACGTGTTCCTGCTGTGCTCGGACGGCCTGTGGCATTTCTTCACCGACGCCGAACTGGGCGCAGCCACGGCGCGCTCGACGCCGCGCCAGGCGTCCGAGATGCTGATCAACAAGGCGACAGAGCGCTCGCAGGGCAAGGGCGGGAATTGCAGCATGGCGATCGTCAAGCTGGTGAAGCCGGCGGTGTGATACCACCAACTCGTCGTCCCCGCGCAGGCGGGGATCCATACTGAGCCACCGAAGTCGGTCGGTCAGCGTTGTGGCTCCGATATATTCTGCATGGGTCCCCGCCTCCGCGGGGACGACGTTTACGGGTTATTGGCCTTGCCCCGGTTGATTGGCCGGCGCGTTACCCTGCGCGGCTTTCGCCTTGTCCGCCGCTTCCTTCGCTTCCTTCGCCGCCTTCTGCGCCTTGCGCTCCGCCACTTGGCGCTGGCGCTCCTCCGACTCGGTCTTGCGCGCCTCGTAGTCGCGCACGTTCTGGGCGCGCTTGCCGGCGTCCTTCGCGTCCTGCTGCTGGGCGGCCTTCAGGCGCGCGTTGCGCTCGGCGATGCGCGCGGGCGCGGTGGGCGCGCGCGCGGGCGGCTCGGGCTTCACTTCGGGGGGCGGCTTGGGAGGCTGGGCGGCCAGGCGCGCTTCTTCTTCCTGGTAGCGCTTCTCGGCGGCGGCCATCTGGCGGTCACGTTCGTCGACCACGGCCTGGCGCTTGAAGCGGCTGGCCTGGATCTCGATCGTGCGCTGGGCGGCGAGCGCGCTGCGGTGGCGCTCCCGCGCGTCGTCGAGGCAGCGGTTGACGAAGAACTTGCTGTAGCAGACCTTCTCGCGCTCGGTGTAGCGGGCCTCGATCGCGGCGCGCTCGCGGGCGACCCCGGCCAGCTGCTGGTCGGCCTGGGCCACCGACGTCACCGGCGGGATCGGCGGATCCTGGGGCACCACCGGGGCGCTGCCGCAAGCAGCCAGCAGGGCCAGCATCGTGCCGGCGATGGCGCCGCCGAAGGTGCGGTGCCTAAAACGGCGCAAGACAAGTTCTTGTTTCATAGGTCCTCTTGATGGGCTTGGCTGGACGTTACGCGAGCGAATCGGCCGCGCCGCGGCGTTCGGCCAGCATGTATTCCCGCGACTGCATTTCAATGATACGCGAGACCGTGCGGTGGAACTCGTTCGACATCGCACCTTCAAGGTAGAGCTTCTCGGGCGGAACCTCGGCCGACATGATCAGCTTGACCTTGTGGTCGTAGAACACGTCGATCAGCCAGGTGAAGCGGCGCGCCTCCGACGACATCGCGGCCGACATGCGCGGCACGCCGGACAGGATCACGGTATGGAACTGGCTGGACAGCTCGAGGTAATCGTTCTGCGAGCGCGGGCCGCCGCACAGGGTGGCGAAATCGAACCAGATCGCGCCGCCCGCACGCCTCAGGGCGCGCAGCTCGCGGTGCTCGATGTGCACGCGCGGGTCTTCGTCGGCGGTGTCGGCGACCTTGGACCAGGTGTCGCGCAGCATGTGGTCGCTGGCGGCGTTGAGCGGCGTGTAGTAGGCCTGCACCTGCTCCAGCGCGCGGTGGCGGTAGTCGATGCCGGCGTCGACGTTCATCACGTCCATCTTCTGCTTGATCAGGGCGATGGTGGGCAGCATGCGGTCGCGGTGCAGGCCGTCCGGGTACAGCTTGTCCGGGTCGTAGTTCGAGGTCATCACGAAGGAGACGCCGAGCTCGAACAGGGTCGACAGCAGGTTATACATGATCATCGCGTCGGCGACGTCGCTGACGTGGAATTCGTCGAAGCAGATCAGGCGGTATTTCTTGGCGATGCGCCTGGCGACCTCGATCAGCGGGTCTTCCATGCCCTTCAGCTCGTCCAGTTGACGGTGCACGTCGCGCATGAATTCGTGGAAGTGCAGGCGCGTCTTGCGCACCACCGGCACCACCGAATAAAAGCTGTCCATCAGGAAGGACTTGCCGCGCCCCACTCCGCCCCACATGTAGACGCCGCGCGGCACATCCGGCCGGTTGATCAGGCGCTTGAACGTGGACGAACGCCGGGCCTTGTAGGCGACCCAGCCATCGTAGGCTTCCTGCAGGCGGTCGACGGCGCGCTGCTGGGCCGGGTCCGACTTGAAACCGCGCTCGGTCAGCGCGTGCTGATAGTACTCTTGGACGTTCATGGAGAGGCTGCATCAATGACATGGGGTGGACGGCAAAACCGTCCACCCCACGGAACCGGTCGATCAGACCGGGATTAGAAGTTCAGCGAACGCTTGTCGACGGCGAGCGCGGCTTCCTTGGTCGCTTCGGACAGCGTCGGGTGAGCGTGGCAGATGCGGGCGATGTCTTCCGCCGATGCCTTGAACTCCATCGCCACCACGGCTTCCGAGATCAGCTCGGAGGCCACCGGGCCGACGATGTGCACGCCCAGGATCTCGTCGGTCGACGCATCGGCGATGACTTTCACCATGCCGGTGGTGTCGCCCAGCGCGCGCGCGCGGCCGTTGGCCATGAACGGGAAGGTGCCGGCCTTGTAGGCGACGCCCGCTGCCTTGAGCTGCTCTTCGGTCTTGCCGACCCAGGCGATTTCCGGCGAGGTGTAGATCACCCACGGGATGGTGTCGAAGTTGACGTGGCCATGCTGGCCGGCGATGCGCTCGGCAACCGCGACGCCCTCTTCTTCCGCCTTGTGCGCCAGCATCGGGCCGCGCACGACGTCGCCGATCGCCCACACGCCCGGCAGATTGGTGCGGCAGTCGCCGTCGACGTTGATGAAGCCGCGCTCGTCCAGCTGCAGGCCGACCGACTCCACGCCCAGGCCGATGGTGTTCGGCACGCGGCCGATCGAGACGATCAGGCGGTCGAAGGTGGCGGTCTGGTTCGCGCCCGAGGCGTCCGCGTATTCCACGGTGACGTCGTTGGCGCCTTTGGTGATGGCGCCGATCTTCACGCCCAGGTGGATGTCCAGGCCCTGCTTGGTGAAGGCCTTGTGCGCTTCCTTGGCGATCTGCTGGTCGACCGCGCCCAGGAAGGTCGGCAGGCCTTCCAGCACGGTGACTTTCGCGCCCAGGCGGCGCCACACGGAACCCATCTCCAGGCCGATCACGCCGGCGCCGATCACGCCCAGGCGTGCCGGGACCGGGTCGATCGCCAGTGCGCCGGCGTTCGACAGGATCAGCTTCTCGTCGAACTCGGCGCCCGGCAGTGGGCGCGCGTTCGAGCCGGTGGCGACGATCACGTTTTTCGCGGTGAGCGAATCGGTGGTCGGACCCGACACGTTGACGGTGTAGCCGCCTTCGGCCTGGCCCGCGAAGGTGCCGCGGCCGTGGAAGAAGGTGACCTTGTTCTTCTTGAACAGGTAGACGATGCCGTCGTTGTTGGCCTTGACCACGCCATCCTTACGCTTCAGCATCTGCGCCAGGTTCAGTTCCAGGCCCGACACGTTGATGCCGTGCTCGGCGAAGGCGTGGCCGGCGTGCTCGAAGTGCTCGGACGACTGCAGCAGCGCCTTGGACGGGATGCAGCCGACGTTGGTGCAGGTGCCGCCCAGCGCCGGGCCGCCCTTGGTGTTCTGCCACTCGTCGATGCAGGCGGTCTTGAAGCCCAGCTGGGCTGCGCGGATGGCGGCCACGTAGCCGCCGGGGCCGCCGCCGATCACGACGACGTCAAATTGTTTTTCAGTGCTCATTCAATGAATTCCTTTATGTTTCCGGTCCACGCGGGGCCGGAAGCTTGTCTTGTTCTTCAGGCACGAAGACCCACAACAACAGGTAAGCCACCGCGCCGATTCCGTACATGAGCGTGAACAGCGCGAACAGCAGCCGCCACACCCAGGCGTCGACGCTCGTCACCTGCGCCAGGCCACCGCATACGCCGGCGAGCATGCGCTGGGTCCGCGAGCGGCGCAGCGCGTTGAGCTGGGCGGCGAAACCGGCGCCGGCCGTGGTCTTGTCCAGATTGACCGTGCCGGACAGCAGCCTGGCCTTGGCCTGTGCGAATTCGGCGTCGCTCAGGGCGCCGGCCTGGTGCAGTTCGTGCAAACGCCTGATTTCATCGGAAAGCATGGTGACCTCCTCCATCTGACAATCGAACCACGAACCGCCCTGGGCCGGCGCCGCTGGCTTACCCGCTGTGCGCGGGCAGGCCTGTGCGGTGCGGCCGGATTACAGGTCGAGCAGCAGGCGGGCCGGATCTTCCAGCGCGTCCTTCATCGCGACCAGGCCCAGCACGGCTTCGCGGCCGTCGATGATGCGGTGGTCGTACGACATCGCCAGGTAATTCATCGGACGAACCACGACCTGGCCATTCTCGACCACGGCGCGGTCCTTGGTCGCGTGCACGCCCAGGATCGCCGACTGCGGCGGGTTGATGATCGGGGTCGACAGCATCGAGCCGAAGGTGCCGCCGTTCGAGATCGAGAAGGTGCCGCCGGTCAGGTCTTCCAGGGTCAGCTTGCCGTCCTTGGCTTTCTGGCCGAATTCGCCGATCTTCTTCTCGATGTCGGCGATCGACATCTGGTCGGCGTTGCGCAGGATCGGCACCACCAGGCCGCGCGGCGAACCGACGGCGATACCGATGTCGAAGTAGCCGTGGTAGACGATGTCGTTACCGTCGACCGAGGCGTTGATGATCGGGTACTTCTTCAGCGCGTGCACGGCGGCCTTGACGAAGAAGGACATGAAGCCCAGCTTGACGCCGTGGTTCTTCTCGAACTGGTCCTTGTACTTGGCGCGCAGGTCCATGACCGGCTTCATGTTGACTTCATTGAAGGTGGTCAGGATCGCGTTGGTCGACTGCGACTGCAGCAGGCGCTCGGCGATACGGGCGCGCAGGCGGCTCATCGGCACGCGCTCTTCCGGACGCTCGCCCAGGTTCCCCGAAGCGGCGACCGGGGCTGCAACCTGAGGCAGGGCTGCCTTCGGCGCTTGGGCGGCCAGCGGAGCCGGCGCGGCCGGCGCGGCGCCTGCCGGTTTGTTGGCGACGGCGGCCAGGGCGTCGCCCTTGGTCACGCGGCCATCACGGCCGGTGCCGGTGGCGTCGGCGGTGCTCAGGTTGTTGTCGGCCAGGATCTTGGCGGCGGACGGCATGGCGACGTCCGACTTGGCGCCGCCTGCTGCTGCCGGGGCTGCGGCCGCCGGTGCCGCCGGGGCAGCCTGCTGGACCGGCGCGGTGGTGATGCCGATCGGGCTGGTCTGTGCCGAGGCTTCGGTATCGATGACCGCGATGGTTTCACCGGAGACGACGGTGGCGCCGTCGTTCTTGATGATCTGAACGATCACGCCGGCCGACGGAGCCGGCAGTTCCAGGACAACCTTGTCGGTCTCGATGTCGATCAGGTTTTCGTCACGTGCGACGGCCTCGCCGACCTTCTTGTGCCACGACAGCAAGGTCGCTTCCGATACCGATTCCGACAGTTGCGGGACCTTGACTTCGATTTGTGCCATTTTTATTTAAACTCCGTTATGTATTCTGTGCGAAAACCCCACGCACAAGGGCGCGGGGTTGGTCTTGGGCTACGCCTTACTTCGTCAGCACGAAGCCTTTGAGCTTCGAGAACGCCGTGTCCAGCAGCTCTTTCTGCTGCGCCGCGTGCTTGTCGGCATAACCGACCGCCGGCGACGCGGAAGCGGGACGGCCGGCGTACGCCAGGCGCTGGCCCGATTCCATGCTTTCGAAGAGGTTGTGCTGGATCTGGAACCACGGACCCTGGTTCTGCGGCTCGTCCTGCGTCCACACGACTTCGGCGGCGTTCGGGTACTTCTTCAGCTCGGCGGCGAAGGCTTTGTGCGGGAACGGATACAGCTGCTCGACGCGGATGATCGCCGTGTCGGTCACGCCGCGGGTCTTGCGGGTGTTGACCAGGTCATAGTAGACCTTGCCCGAGCAAGCGATCACACGCTTGACCTTGTTCGCATCGATCTTGTCGTCCAGTTCGCCGATCACGGTCTGGAAGCTGCCCTTGGCCAGGTCGGTCAGCGGCGAGCCGGCGTCCTTGTTACGCAGAAGCGACTTCGGCGTGAAGATGATCAGCGGCTTGCGGAACTGGCGCACCATCTGGCGGCGCAGCAGGTGGAAGATCTGGGCGGCGGTGGTCGGCTGCACGACTTGCATGTTGTGGTCGGCCGACAGCTGCAGGAAGCGCTCGATGCGCGCCGACGAGTGCTCCGGACCCTGGCCTTCGTAGCCGTGCGGCAGCATCATCACCAGGCCCGAGGCGCGGCCCCACTTCACTTCACCCGAGGCGATGAACTGGTCGATGACCACTTGCGCGCCGTTGGCGAAGTCGCCGAACTGGCCTTCCCAGATGGTGAGCGTGTTCGGCTCGGCGGTCGAGTAGCCGTACTCGAAGCCCAGCACCGCTTCTTCCGACAGCACGGAGTCGATGACGGTGAACTGCGCCTGGTTGTCCGAGACGTTGGCCAGCGGCAGGTAGATGCCCTGGTCCCAGCGCTCGCGGTTCTGGTCGTGCAGCACGGCGTGGCGGTGCACGAAGGTGCCGCGGCCGGCGTCCTGGCCCGACAGGCGGACCGCGTAGCCGGAAGCCAGCAGCGAGGCGTAGCCCAGGTGTTCGCCCATGCCCCAGTCGAGGTTCAGCTCGCCCTGGCCCATCCTGGCGCGGTCGGCCAGCACTTTCTCGACCAGCGAGTGCAGCTTGAAGTTTTCCGGCACGGTCGTGATGCGCTGGGCCAGGCGTTTCAGCTCGGTCAGCGGGACGGCGGTGTCGGCGGCGTCGGTCCATTTCTTGTGCAGGAACGGCGCCCAGTCGACGGCGTACTTGTTCTTGAAGTCGGTGAGAACCGGGTCGACCGTGTGCTTGCCGGCGTCCATCGCGGCGCGGTACTCGGCCACCATCGTGTCGCCGCCGTCGGCGGGAATGGTGCCCTGCGCGGCCAGCTTGTCGGCGTACAGCTTGCGGGTGCCCGGGTGCTTGGCGATCTTCTTGTACATCAGCGGCTGGGTCAGGGCCGGGGTGTCCTGCTCGTTGTGGCCCAGCTTGCGGTAGCAGATGACGTCGACGACGATGTCCTTGTGGAACTCGGTGCGGTAGTCCATCGCGATCTGCGAGGCCAGCACGACGGCTTCCGGATCGTCGGCGTTCACGTGCAGCACCGGCGCTTCGATCATCTTGACCACGTCGGTGCAGTACAGCGTCGAACGGGCGTCGCGCGGGTCCGAGGTGGTGAAGCCGATCTGGTTGTTGATGACGATGTGGACGGTGCCACCGGTGCCGTAGCCGCGGGTCTGGGCCAGGTTCAGGGTCTCCATGACCACGCCCTGGCCGGCGAATGCGGCGTCGCCGTGCACCAGGATCGGCAGCACTTCCTTGCCCTGGCGGTCGCCACGGCGGTCCATGCGCGCCTTGACCGAACCCTCGACGACCGGATTCACGATTTCCAGGTGCGACGGATTGAAGGCCAGCGACAGGTGCACCGGGCCGCCGGCGGTCGAGATGTCGCTCGAGAAGCCCTTGTGGTACTTGACGTCGCCTGCCGGCAGGTCGTCGGTGTGCTTGCCTTCGAATTCCTCGAACAGGTCGGACGGGGCCTTGCCCAGGGTATTGACCAGCACGTTCAGGCGGCCGCGGTGGGCCATGCCGATCACGATTTCCTGCACGCCATGCTCACCGGCGCGCTGGATCACTTCGTCCATCGAGGCGATGAAGGATTCGCCGCCCTCCAGCGAGAAGCGCTTGGCGCCGACGTACCGGGTGTGGAGGTAGCGCTCCAGGCCTTCGGCCGCGGTCAGGCGCTCGAGGATGTGCTTTTTCTTTTCTGCGGTGAAGCTCGGGGTCGAACGGATCGATTCCAGCTTTTCCTGCAGCCAGCGCTTCTCGGTCGGGTCGCTGACGTACATGAACTCAGCGCCGAGCGAGCGGCAGTAGGTATCGCGCAACATGTTCAGCAGGTCGCGCAGCGATGCGGTCTCCTGGCCGAAGTAGGTGTTGCTGATATTGAATTTGGTGTCGAGGTCGGCTTCAGTGAAACCGTAGAAGGCCGGATCCAGTTCCGGGATCGGCGGGCGTTCCTGGCGCTGCAGCGGATCCAGGTTGGCCCAGCGCGAACCGAGGTAGCGGTAGGCGGCGATCAGCTGGGTGACGGCGACGCGCTTGCGGCCGAGTTCGGCATCCGGGGAAGCGACGACGGTGCGGATCGGGCCCTGCTTGGCGCGCTCGGCGAACGAGGCGATCACGGAGGCGTGGGCGACGTCCGGCTTGTTGGTCCCGTCGACGGCGGGCATGTGCTGCATCGCATCGAAATAGGCGCGCCAGTTGTCCGGCACCGAGCCCGGGTTGTTCAGATAGGCTTCGTACAACTCTTCCACGTACGGCGCGTTACCACCGAACAGATACGAGTTGGATTCGTATTGTTGCATCATTCTTGCTCACCTTTCTTCGCGCTTCGCGATTTTAGGGCGGGTTATTCAAACCTTCCGCGACACGGCCTGACCGGTTAGCGGATCGCACGACTACTCAAGTTGTGGGGGAAGGACTTAAAACGGCTTCATAAACCTACTGCGCGTTGCTCTGTCGGCCTGCGATGCTCGCTGTACGTGCGTACAGCTGCGCGTCTCGACCAACAGCGCTGCCGCTCGCTACGGTTTCTGAAGCCGTTTCTTACGGCTGAGCAGATTAGAGGCGGGCTGCTTTTAGCGCACGGTATTGTAACGCATGCTTTCGGAAGCAGCAGGCGACGCGACGGTTTTTTGCACATTTCCCAACGGCATTTTTTGTAAAGAAGTGCAAAGCGCGTTGACCCGTTAAATGATAATCGTTATCATTTGCGCATGAATGCTCATCCGTCAACTGCGCCAGCGGACGCCGTAGCCGCCGCCCTGCCCGGCCCGCGCCGTGCCTTGTGGTTGCGCCAACTGCACCAGTGGCACTGGATCAGCTCGGCCCTGTGCCTGATGGCGATGCTTCTGTTTAGTATCACCGGCTTCACGCTGAACCACGCCTCCCGGATCGAAGCCAAACCCGTGGTCACCCGCTTGACGTCGCAACTGCCCCCTGCCCTGCAGCGCCAACTGGCCGCCTTTGCCGCCGGCCACGCGGACGCCAGGCTGCCCTTGCCGGCCGAGCTGTCCGACTGGGCCGAGCGCAGCTTCCCGGTCCAGGTACGCGGCGTGCGCGCCGAGTGGAGTGATGAAGACGCCTACGTCGCCCTGCCGCGCCCGGGTGGCGACGCCTGGCTGCGCCTGGGCGTCGATGGCAAGGCCGAATACGAAAAGACCGACCGCGGCTGGATCTCCTGGCTGAACGACATGCACAAGGGCCGCAACGCGGGTCCGGTGTGGGGCTGGTTCATCGACGTGTTCGCCTTTGCCTGCCTGGTGTTCTGCGTCACCGGCTTCCTGATCCTCAAATACCACGCCGCCAACCGGCCCTCGACCTGGCCGGTGATCGGTTTCGGCATCGTGCTGCCGATCGTGCTGGCCATGCTGTTCGTACACTAACTCACGCATCGGAAAGCCCGCATGAAACTGTCCCACTCGCTTGCCCTGACCCTGCCGCTCGCGCTGCCGTTCACGTCCAGCTGGGCGATGGCGGCCGACCTGACCGTCAAGTTCGACCTGCCGCAGCTGAACGTGGCGGAGTACCACAAACCCTATGTGGCGATCTGGATCGAGCGTCCCGACCAGAGCGTGGCCTCGACGCTGGCGGTGCTGTATGAGGTGAGGAAGCCCGGCAACCGCGGCGCGAAATATCTCAAGGACCTGCGCACCTGGTGGCGCAAGGCCGGCGAAACGACGACGCTGCCGATGGACGGCGTCAGCGGCGCCACCCGTCCGCCCGGGCAGCAAGCCATGAATTTCGGCCCGGCGAAGACCGGCCTGGACAAGCTGCCGCCCGGCGACTACAAGCTGGTGATCGAGGCTGCGCGCGAAGCCGGCGGGCGCGAGCTGGTGCGTGTGCCCTTCACCTGGCCGGCCAAGGGCAAGCTCGAGGCGGCTGCCAGCGGCAAGGAGGAACTGGGCGCCGTGTCGATCGCCATCCAATAAAGGAGAGCGTCATGTCATCCGATTTCCTGAAGCAGTTCGCCATCGCCATCGCCCTGGCCGGCGCCGCCTGCGCGGCCCAGGCCCACCGCCAGTGGATGATCCCCCACGCCAGCATGGTCGAGGGCGAAGCCGGCCGCGAAGCCTGGGTCACGATCGACGGCGCCGTCTCGGAACAGCTGTTCGTGGCCGACTTCATGCCCCTGCGCCTGGACGGCCTGACGGTAACAAGCCCGGACGGCGCCACCCTGCCCGCGCCCGCCGCGATCCTCGGCAAGCACCGCTCGACGGTCGACATCCCCTTGCCCAAGGACGGCACCTACCGCATCACGCTGGCGACCAGCAACGTCATGGGCAGCTACAAACTGCATGGCGAGACGAAGCGCTTCCGCGCCACCGAACAAACCGTCAAGGACCAGGTCCCGGCCGGCGCGCTCGACGTCAAAACCTCGACCACGCGCCAGCGCCAGGACACCTTCGTCACGCTGAACAAGCCGAGCAGCGGCGCGCTCAAGCCGCTCGGCACCGGCCTGGAGATGGTGCCGCTGACCAGCCCGACCGAGCTGCGCGCCGGCGAGACGATGCGCCTGCGCTTCCTGCTGAACGGCCAGCCGCTGGCCAACTTCCCCTTCAGTATGATCCCGGGCGGCGTGAAGTACCGCGGCACGCTGGGCGAAGTGCGCTTCAGCACCGACGCCAGGGGCGAAGCCAGCGTCACCCTGCCGGCGCCGAACCTGTACTGGCTGAGCGCCAGCTGGCCGGCACGGCCGGCCGGCGCCGCCGAACATCCGCCGGGCGAGCACGATGCCCCGCCGGAGGGCGCGCGCTTCACGTATTCGGCCACGCTCGACGTGCTGCCGGAGTGAGGCGCAGGCCTTCTTGAACCGCATGCGCGCCGTCCTCGTCCCGCTCGATATCGATCCCGCCGCGCCGCCGGCCGGCAGCCGCCTGCAGGTTTTCTCCGGCAGCAGCATGGGCACGGACTGGTCGGCGCGGCTGATGCTGCCGCCCGGACTCGACGCGGACCCGGGTCTGAATCTGTTTGCGGCTTTGCAGCATGAGCTGGACCTGGTGGTCGGGCAGATGAGCCACTGGGCGCCGGACTCCCTGCTGTCGCGCTACAACGCGGCCCCGGCCGGCAGCTGGCATGCGCTGCCGCCAGCCTTTTACGAAGTCATCGCCTACGCGCTGAGCGTGCATGACGACAGCGCCGGCGCCTACGACCCGGCGGCCGGCGCGCTGGTCGACCTGTGGGGCTTCGGCCCCGGCCTCGGCCAGCAGCGGCGCTACGACCAGGCCGGCTTCTACGCGCCCGACGCCCGGGCGGTCGCGGACGTGCTCGCGCGGCGCGCCCGCGCGCGGGTGGCGCTCGACCACGAACGGCGGCGCCTGCTGCAGCCGGGCGGCGTGCTGCTCGACCTGTCCGCGGTCGCGAAAGGCCATGCCGTCGATCGCCTGGCGCTGTGCCTGGAGCGCCACGGCGTGCGGCATTACTTGGTCGAGATCGGCGGCGAGCTGCGCGGCGCCGGCGTCAAGGCCGATGGGCAGCCCTGGTGGGTCGAGGTCGAAGGCGTGCCCGATGCGGCGGACCATCAGTTGCAGGCCGTGGTCGCGCTGCACGGCCTGGCGATCGCCACCTCGGGCGACTACCGCCGCTATTTTTCCCAGGCCGGGCAGCGCCGTTCGCACACCCTCGATCCGCGCAGCGGCTATCCCGTCCCCAGCGAACTCGCATCAAGCACCGTGCTGGCCAGGAGCTGCATGCAGGCCGACGCGCTGTCGACCGCGCTGACCGTGCTCGGCCCGCAAGCCGGCATGGACTTCGCCGAAGCGCGCGGCCTGGCGGCGCGCTTCCTGCTGCGGCGCGATGGCCGGCTGTCGGAACTGACGTCGACGGCCTGGCGCGCGCTTCTGCAATGACCCGGCAATGATCCTGACGCTTGACCCCGTGCGCCTCGGCGGCGCGGCCCTGCTCGTCGCCGCCTGGCTGGCGCTGAGCGTCGCCAAGTGGCGTGGCCGGCGCCGGCATCGGCATATGGCACCCACGCCCACCGACTGGCTGGTGATCCACGCCAGCCAGACCGGCAACGCCGAGGCGCTGGCCACGCGCACCGCCGCCCTGCTCGCCACCGGCGGCCTGGCCGCGCGCGCCGCCAGCATGGCCGCACTCGACGACGCGATGCTGCGCGCCGCGAAACACATCCTGTTCATCGCCAGCACCTACGGCGAAGGCGATGCGCCCGACGCGGCCGCGCGCTTTGCCGGCACCTCGATGGCGGGCGGCGCCGACCTGACCCACCTTCCGCATCTACATTACGCGGTGCTGGCCCTGGGCGACCGCAACTACGCCAACTTCTGCGGCTTCGGCCGCGCCCTCGACGCCTGGCTGGACCGCCAGGGCGCAACCCGGCTGTTCGAGCGCATCGACGTCGACCGCGGCGATGCGCATGCCCTGGGCGCATGGCAGCGCCAGGTCGGCCGCCTGGCCGGCACCTTCGACGCGCCGGACTGGGAAGCGCCGGCCTACGGCAGTTGGCGCATCCTTGAGCGGGTCCTGCTGAACCCGGGCAGCGCGGGGGCGCCCTTGTACAAGCTGGCCCTGGTCCCCATTGACGGCGTGCTGCCCGCCTGGGAAGCCGGCGACCTGGCCCAGGTCAGCGCCCCGCTCGATCCGGGCCACCCGCGCGAGTACTCGATCGCGTCGATCCCCGCCGATGGCCGCCTGGAGCTGCTGGTGCGCCTGCAGCGGCGCGCAGACGGCGGGCCGGGCGCCGCCTCCGGCTGGCTGTGCGAGCAAGCCGGCGGCGCCAGCCTCGTGCACCTGCGCGTGCGCGCGCATGAGCGCTTCCGCTTGAAGGACAACGTCCGCCGTCCCCTGATCGCGATCGGCAACGGCAGCGGCCTGGCCGGCCTGCGCGGCCTGCTCAAGGCGCGCATCGTATCGAAGGTGCACGACAACTGGCTGCTGTTCGGCGAGCGCAACGCGGCCCACGATTTCCTGCTGCGCGCGGAGCTCGAAGCGTGGCGGGCGGCCGGTTGCCTGGCGCGTCTCGACCTGGCGTTCTCGCGCGACCAGGTCGAGCGCCGCTACGTCCAGCACCTGCTGCGCGAGCAGGCCGCGCTGGTGATCGAGTGGGTCGAACGCGGCGCCGCCATTTACGTGTGCGGCAGCCTGCAGGGCATGGCGGGCGGCGTGCATGCGGCGCTGCTCGATATCCTCGGGCCGGCCAGGCTGGATGCGCTGGCGGCCGAAGGACGCTACCGGCGCGACGTCTACTGACGTCAAGGCAGCAGGAAGCTCCCGAACATGATCAGCGAGGCCGCCGCCATCACGGCCGTGCACACCCAGCCGAGCAGCTTGAGGCGGCCCGAGATCGGCAGGTCGCCCATGATCTTGCGGCTTGACGCCACCAGCATCATCACGGCCATCACCGGCACCGCCATCACGCCGTTGATCACCGCGCTCCAGTAGAGCGCCTTGATCGGGTCGATCGGCGCGAAGTTGATGCCGACGCCGGCCAGCGTGGCCACGATGATGATGCCGTAGAACTTGCGGGCCGCCGAGAACTTCTTGTCCAGGCTGCTCTGCCAGTGGAAGGTACCGGCCATCGCATAGGCCGCCGAGCCGGCCAGCACCGGAATCGCCAGCAGGCCCGTGCCGACGATGCCGAGCGCGAACAGCACGAAGGCCAGTTCGCCGGCGATCGGCTTGAGCGCGCTGGCCGCCTGGGCCGAGGTCTGGATATCGGTCTGGCCGTGCGCATGCAAGGTCGCGGCCGTGGTCAGCATGACGAAGAAGGCGATCACGTTGGACACGCCCATGCCGACCACGGTGTCGAAGCGGATGCGGCGGAACTGGCGCTCGACCTGCTCCGGCGCGTGGCGCAGCGGGCGGGCCTCGGCGTCGGCGTTCAGTTCCTCGACTTCCTGCGACGCCTGCCAGAAGAGCAGATAGGGGCTGATGGTCGTGCCGAGCACCGCCACCACGGTGGTCACGTAGGCCTTGTTCCATTCCATGTGCGGCAGCACGGTGCGCAATAACACCTCGCCCCAGTGCACGTGCACCACGAACACCGTCGCCACATACGCGAGCAGCACCAGGGTCAGCCACTTCAGAAAATTCACGTAGCGCTGGTAGGGCACGAACACCTGCAGCAGCACCGACAGCACGCCGAACGCCACCGCGTACCAATGCGCCTGTCCCGGCGCGACCAGGGTGATCGATTCGCCCATGGCCGAGATGTCGGCCGCGATGTTGATCACGTTCGCGGCCAGCATCAGGCCGACGATGGTCCACACCAGCGGCCGCGGCGCGAAACGCTGCAGGTTGGTCGCCAGCCCGCGCCCGGTTACCCGGCCGATGTGGGCGCTGATGACCTGGATCGCCACCATCAGCGGATAGGCCAGCAGTACGCTCCACAGCAGGTTGAAGCCGACCTGGGCGCCGGCCTGCGAATAGGTGGCGATGCCGCTCGGGTCGTCGTCGGCGGCGCCGGTGATCAGGCCCGGCCCCAGCCTGGACAGCCAGGACTGCTCTTCCTCGTCGCCATGCTCGAGGACCGGCGTATTCACCTCGCTTTTGGGAACTGGTTTCATGGCCATATGATGCTCCGCGCAAGCCGGACGCGTCGTTCGGTGGCGCACATATGGCTGAGTGGATGAGATCGCTTGCGAAGTGAAAATCTTGACGTTTCCGTCTCGTCCGGTTCACAAACCCGGCAATTCATGTATCAATGGGATAGTTTCCCGTCCCTTTAGGAATATGCTTACGAACTGACAACTATTCTCCATGCGCCTCAAAGACCTCCCCCTGTCCCCGAAACTCGGCATCGGCGTCATCGATGGCATCGCCTTCCAGACCAACATCCTGGCGCTGAACGCCGCGGTCGAAGTGCGCAACCTCGCGCAGCGCTCGGCCTCGGCCGCCAAGGAAACCAAGGGACTGATCGACGAATCGGTGCGCGCGGTCGGCCTCGGCAACCAGCGCGTCGACGACACCCGCGCGCTGATGAAGGACGTGGTCGAAGCCGTGCGCGACGTCAGCGCGATGCTGCGCGAGATCACCGCCGCCAGCACCGAGCAGGAAGCCGGCATCAGCCAGGTCAACACCGCCAT
>Ga0308169_10002138_pt1 | contig 21153 bp, 25 predicted proteins | sample PhyBR1_2_FD_202139 | JGI IMG/M metagenome (GOLD analysis project Ga0308169, IMG submission 202139) | Phyllosphere microbial communities from UC Gill Tract Community Farm, Albany, California, United States - DLSLSB.R1 | ecosystem: Host-associated > Plants > Phyllosphere > Unclassified | place...
AGCCGGCAAGGTCGATCCAAAGCCCGTCTGCCGGCGTCACTGCCGCAATCGGCGACCAGCGTCGAACAGCCAGCAGCGCAAGGCGATCGAGTAGCGCGGCGTCGGCTTCAGGATCGGCCGGACGAAAGTCGAGATCTGACACCAGCGCGCGGGCGTGCGTGGCCGCCATGCCTACGTGAATGCCAAGGGCCTGCGCGCCGGTGCAAGCAGCAACCACCTCCTCGCGTCGCCCAACCTTTCCAACCAACGCGAGCGGAGCAGATACAATGATTTCAATATTAAAATGCGATGCAGGCGCTTTCTGGTTCGATGGGTTCACCGGTTTGTACGGATGGCTCGCCGCCTCAGATCGCCGGCCAAGCTCACGCATGGGCGGCTTTGCATGGATTGGCAGCGCAGCGATCTGTGTCTCAACATCTCCGCGTGATTGCGCACCCCCGCGCGCCCAGCGGGCGCCAGGACGCCAACCGCTGCCCCGCGGTACCGAACAGGCACCGGGGTCGTCGTCGACCGGTAGATGAAGGACTGGCCGTTCAGGCAGCCGCGTAGCGGGCCGTTCCAACCGTCTCAGCCGCTCGATGGCCAAGTTCGGCAGGAACAGCGAGACGACCCGTCTCATCGCTGCCCTCCAATATCAGGGAAAAACCCTCACCTCCGCGTTGCCGCGCCAGTTCGACGGACCATCTCGCTCGTCCTACACCCGCGACCTCCAACCGCGCCGAAGGCGCGGATCCGATCCGCCAGCGCGTCCAAGCGGCGGAAGGTTCGGAAAACGGATCCTGGTCACGGCCACGACGTCGGCGCAGCAGCAGCAGCACGGGCATGTCGGCTTCTGCCGCCACCAGCTGCAGGCGGCGGGTTGCGACCATCGACACCTTGCTCGCTTCCGCGATGATCGCCGATGGTGTGCCATCGCGAACCGCGTCCTCGATCACCGCGAGCAACGCCGCGTCATCATAGGGCTGAGCATAGATGACATCCGACGAGGAGAGACCCGCCTGCGCCAAAGCCGGCGCGTAAAGGTCGGTGCGGCACGTGGCCCACAAGACAGGGCCGCTGGCGTTGGCAGCTTCACGCGCCGCAATGCCGGCAAGGAACAGCGTCGTTGCGGCATCATCCACGAGCGACGCGCTGCGCGCCGTCGCCTCGTGAAGCGCGCCAGCACGCAAACCCCCAGCCCCAAGCCGGTCATCGATCGCGTCTACGCCGAACGGCAGCACGCGGTAGCCAGTCACTGGCGTGGCGATCGTCCGCAGATGCGCAATGCTGGTTGCGAGGGACTCGGGGGCGGGGGACATCATGTTCTTACACTCTACTCGTTCCCTTTATGTTCCGTTACCATCTCCAACATTGCAAGGCCTTTGATCGTCCCGATCTGGGTATGAAGCTTGCCTTCCCCCTCGGCGCACGGAGGGGAACGAAAAAAATACGTAGCGGCAACAAACCACGAATTATTCGCTTCCGTTTCGCTATTGGGTGACTCATAGAATCGTCATGCCGATCCGCCCCGAGAACCGCTGGCTCTACCCGATTGACTGGCGGCAGCTGTCCCAGACGGTTCGGTTCGATCGCGCCGGGGCCAAGTGCGAGGGATGCGGACGGCCACATCTACGCCGTGTGGTCCATCTCGGCGACGGACGCTGGTGGGATGCTGATGTCCGGTGCTGGCGGTCCGACCGGGGCAAGCGCATCTCGATGAAAGTCGGGTTCGTGCTGGCGTCGGTCCGGGTGACCTATGTTGTCCTGGCGTGCGCGCATTTCGATCACGATCCCGGCAATAGCGCGTCTTCGAACCTCAAGGCGCTATGTCAGCGCTGCCACATGATCCATGATGCAGCCGAGCATCGCTGGCAGCGCTGGTGGAATGTCTTTCGGCTCGGCGCGATCCGCGATCTTTACGAGGATCCTCGCGTCACGCGCGAACGCATCGCCAGCCGCTAGAGATCGATGTTCCGTGCGCGCATCGCCTCGGCTGCCAGATCGGCGATCGGCCCCTGCCCTGAGGTGGCCTCATAGACTTCAGCTACATCGTGATCGGCAAGCTTATCTAGCATCAGCCGCACAGCCGCGATGCTGGCGTCGTCCAGTACGGTCTTTGTCTCGTCGTTCGCCATGGCTAAGGTCCCGCCGGTGTTTTCAACGGAGTACGAATAGCATGAACGTGAGTGAACTGGCCAAGGGCGTCGCGGAAGCGACCGGTTCGAGCGATGCCGATGCAAAGAAGGCGATCTCGGCCGTGTTCGACCAGATCGCTGAAGCTGCGGCGAAGGGCGAAGAGGTTTCGATTCCAGGGTTCGGCAAGTTTGCCGTGAAGGACCGCCCTGAGCGCGACGGCCGCAATCCAGCGACCGGCGAGGCGATCAAGATTGCAGCGTCCAAGAAGGTCAATTTTACCGCCGCCAAGGGCCTGAAAGACAAGCTCTGAAGAACATGCGCCGGCGATCCGTCGCCGGCACCAACAGGAGGCGCGGATGTGCAATCGTTACAGGCTGACGGCGAAGCAGGCCGATGTGGCGGCTACATTTGGCATCCGCCCTCCCTACGAGCCGGACGAGACTTACCCAGCCACCGACATCTTCCCCACGGGTAAAAAGACGCCGTTCTATGGCCAGGTCGTCGTTCAGGACGGCGCCGATCGGAAGATCGAGCGAATGGAATGGGGTGTGCCAACCCAGGTGCCGAGCAAGCGCGATCCGGCGGTCAAACTCACCAAGTACGTGACCAACGTGCGCAATCTCAGTTCCAGCTTTTGGCGGTCGATGCTGATGACGCCCGCACGTCGCTGTCTGGTCCCGGTGACGGCATTTTCCGAGTTCGGGATCGCGCCTGGCGAGGACGGAAAAAAGCCGCTGCACTGGTTCGAGGTACCTAGTCGCCCAATTTTCGCCTTCGCCGGTATCTGGCGTCCGACGGAACGCGGCAACGCGTACGGGTTCCTGACAACAGAGCCGAACGCGATCGTGGCGCCGATCCACCCCAAAGCGATGCCCGTCGTTCTTCACGATGAAGACTATGATCGTTGGCTGACGGCACCATGGGACGATCTCAAGGAGGTCGTGGCTCCCTACCCTTCTCAGCTGATGCGGGTCGAATGATGGTCCTAAGCAGCGATGCAATTGAGGTCGTGAACCGCAACTCCCTTGTGACTGTTGCACTGAACCAGGGGTACAACGCCTTCCTTCCTGTCTACGACAACGGCATCGATCTGATCCTCCATAATGAGGCTACAGGCGACACCAAGCTGGTTCAGCTCAAGGGGCGTTGGACGATCAACAAGAAGTACATCGGGCGGAACATCTGGATCGCCTTCCCGGACCGCGGTGAATGGTATGTCGCGCCTCATGACGAGATGGTCACGCATGGGACGAAGCACACCGAGACGCAGAGCTGGGCGAAGGCACTTACAGCAAGTCGCCATTGAGCAAAGCTGATCGCGCGGGATTGTCGACGTATCGCTTCGGCAGGCCGCAGCCGGTGAACGACGAGGCTGCCGATCAGGTAGAAACCGAGTGCTGACGTTCGGCCAACCCCGTCCGACCGCTCCGTCTCATCGCTCACTGCGAACGGCCCGGTCGAACGATGGCTAGCGGAACGGGGATCCCCTCCCCTGCCCCGTGCTCAAAGACGCGCGACTAATCGCTTTTACGGCGGTACGTTTTGGGGATACCTCTACCAGATGGCCGCTAATATCAAACCAGCCAGCACGGTGCCGTGACTCCGTGCTTGGCGACCGCATTCATGAACCTGCGCGATAAGCTCATGTCGTTTGTCCCATCTAATCGCTTCCACGCACCGCCCTTATCTGGATTCTGACGACGGGGCCTCAGGCCTTGCAAAGAAGGAAACGGCGATGAAGACGCGCGAATTGGGCAGAAGCGGGCTGGAGGTGTCGGCGATCGGCTTCGGCTGCATGGGACTTAACTTTAGCTATGGTCATGCGCTCGACAAGAGCGAAGCGATTACGCTGATCCGGCAGACCGTCGAGCGTGGCGAGCGGTTCTTCGACACCGCCGAGATGTACGGCCCCTATACCAACGAGGAGATCGTGGGCGAGGCGCTGGCGCCGTTCCGTGATGAAGTGGTCATCGCCACCAAGTTCGGCTTCAACATCATCGACGGCAAGAGCACCGGCATGAACAGCCGGCCTGAGCAGATCAAGGCAGTCGCCGATGCGTCGCTTAAGCGGCTCGGCGTCGAGCAAATCGACCTATTCTACCAGCATCGTGTCGATCCGAACGTCCCGATCGAGGACGTGGCCGGTGCGGTTAAGGAGCTGATTGCGGAAGGCAAGGTCAAGCATTTCGGCTTGTCTGAGCCCGGTGCCGCGACGGTGCGCCGCGCCCATGCTGTGCAGCCGGTGACCGCTCTCCAGAACGAATATTCGCTGTGGACGCGTGGCCCCGAGACCAACGGCATCTTCGACGCGTGCGAGGAATTGGGCATCGGGCTGGTCGCCTATAGCCCCCTTGGCAAGGGCTTCCTGACCGGCGCGATGGGTAAGGACAGCAAGATCGCGGAAAATGATTTCCGGAAACTGCTGCCGCGCTTCACGCCGGAAGCGATGGAGAAGAACCAGGCGTTGATTGATCGCATAGCTGCAATCGCTACCGCCAAGCAGGCCACACCAGCACAGGTCGCGCTGGCGTGGATCCTCGCCCAGCGCCCGTGGATCGTGCCGATACCGGGCACCACGAAGCTCAACCGTTTCGAGGATAATATCGCGGCGGCCGAACTCGATCTTACCGAGTCCGACCTCGGCGATATCGCGGACGCGCTGAGCGCCATCGACGTCGAGGGTAATCGCTATCCGGAACAGCTCGAGGCCACCACGGGCCGTTGAGCACCGCCTGCATGGTTATGGTCGAGTTTGACGCGATCGGTACGCACTGTCGGTGTGTCGGTGAGCGAATTGCCACTTTTGACGGGGTGTGGTCCCGGTTTCGCGCCGATACGCTGGTCGCCGAAATGGCGAAGGCTCCGGCCGGGGGCACATTCCTTTTCCCCGATGATGCGGTAGAGCTGTTTGAGCTCTACGACATGCTGCACCGGCTGACGGTCGGAGCAGTCGATCCGCTGGTTGGTCGCGACCTCGAACTGTTGGGCTACGATGCCGCTTATTCGCTGACGGCAAGCGCTTCCCCACTGGACGGACCGCGACCGGTTTGGTCCCAAGATGTTCAGCGCGAGGGCGCCGCGCTTGCCACGCAACAACCGTTTGTCCTGGATGTCGGTGCTGCTGGCAAAGGGCTGCTGGTCGACCGCGTGACACAAATCCTGATCGACAGCGGCATGCAATCTATTGCGGTCGACGCCGGAGGGGACATGCGGCTGATAGGTGCCGAGCCGGTAGCGGTCGGGCTGGAACACCCGTTCGATCCGGCGCTCGCGATCGGCGTGGTGGAGGTCGGGACGGGCGCGCTCTGCGCATCGGCCGTGGGGCGCCGAGCCTGGGGCGATGCGCTGCACCATGTGCTCGACGGACGCACCGGCCATCCTACGCGAGACGTTGTCGCGACCTGGGTACGGGCTGACACCGCAATGGTCGCTGATGGCCTCGCAACCGCACTGTTCTTCGTACCCCCCGGCGATCTCGCCGGGTCGTTCGCGTTTTCATATGCCCTGATGTTCGCAGACGGGCGCGCCGAGATGTCGCCGTGTTTCGGTGGCGAACTTTTCATCGACTGAAAGCAACAGTCATGCGCCTATCATCCAAACATGCTGCCACGTTCGCCGGAATCTCCGCGTCGTTGCTGGGCGCCGATGCCACGATGGCCGACGCGCAAACGGTCGAGCCTAGCGAAGCTGCTTCCAAGGCATCGCGCTACGCCGACGGCGTTTACACCGCGACCGGGCAATATGGCGGCCTCCCGTCCTCGCTCACAGTGCGGGTCAGACTGGTGCGGGGCATGATCGCGCGCGTTGAAGTGGGGGCGCCGGCAAAGGATCCAACATCGCTCGGCTACCAAAAACGCTTTGCCGCTGCCGTCCCTGCGGTCGTTGTCGGCAGGCCGATCGACCAAGTGAAGGTCGGCAAGCTGGCAGGCGCGAGCGGATGTCCCGATGGATTCAACGCAGCGATCGCCAAGATCCGAACGCAGGCGGCACGCTGATCCGAGTTTCTTCACCGACGCCGCACATCCAGTGTAGGCAGAGCTGCGGCCCCCATCCGGGGGATGGGCAGACCGCAACGGGAGCGTCGAATTGATTATTTTCGAGACGATCCTGCTCCTGCTGTTGTGTGCCGCGTTACTATCGATCCTGGCCGGCCGGATCGGCGTGCCGTATCCGACACTGCTGGCTTTGGGCGGCGTCGCGTTGGCGTTGATCCCGGGAACACCGCGGCTCGATCTACCGCCGGATCTGATCCTCGCGCTCTTCGTCGCGCCAGTGCTGCTCGATGCCGCGCACGACACGTCATTGCGCGATCTGCGGACAAATTGGCGGCCGGTATTGTCGCTGGTGCTGGTCGCGGTCGGACTGACGACGATCGCGGTAGCGGTCGTGGCGCGCATCTTCCTGCCGGATATGCCGTGGCCGGCTGCAATTGCGCTTGGTGCCCTGCTGGCACCCCCTGACGCTGTAGCCGCATTGGCGGTCATGCGCTCCGTCGCACCGCCCCATCGCATCCGTTCGATCCTCGAAGGCGAAAGCCTGCTCAACGATGCGTCGTCGCTGCTTGTCTACAAGCTGGCGGTGGCGGCGGTCGTGGTCGGTGCCTTTCGGCCTGCCGATGCCGTTCCGGCTTTCGCGCTGGTCACGGTCGGTAGTGTTGTGGTCGGCTGGGTGCTCGCAAAACTGGTCATCCGTTTGACCGCGCCGATCGAACACCCGGCAATCGCCACGATCATCCAGTTCGTGACGACGTTCGGTGTGTGGATATTGGCCGAGCGGCTGGAGCTGTCGGGCGTCGTCACGATCGTCGTCTTCGGTTTGACCGCGGGGCGGCGCAGCTCGTCCTCATCGCACACGTCGGTCCGTGTCCTGTCGTTCGCGACGTGGGAGACGCTGACGCTGGTGCTGAACGTGTTGGCGTTCACGATGATCGGATTGCAACTGCGACCGATCCTCGAGCGGCTCGATGGCGGGGAACGGGCAACCTACCCGCTCTATGCGCTTGCGATCCTCGGGATAGTCATCGTCGTCCGGCTGGCATGGGTGCTGTTCTACGGTGCATCACATCGCCTGTCGCGCAAACCGGACGACGCGCTGCGGAGCTGGACGGGCACGCTCAAGAGCGGCGTCCTGGTCGGGTGGTCGGGGATGCGCGGCATTGTCACCCTCGCAGCCGCGCTCGCTGTCCCGGAAGGCTTTCCCTACCGCGATTTCATCCTGCTGGTGGCGTTCGTCGTTGTGCTAGGGACGCTGGTGATCCAGGGCCTGACGCTTAAGCCGCTGCTGCGCGCGCTGCGGTTTCCGGCTGATACGGTTGTGTCGGACGAGATGGCGACCGCACGGGCGGGCGCGATCGATGCCGCGATGCGAACGCTTGATAATGACGCCAGTCCTGCGGCGGAGCGTCTGCGCCACGAATATCGTGAGGCGCTAGGCGTTGCACGCGCCGGGGATGACCCGCGTGCTTCGTCCGACAACACCCTGCGACAGCGCATGATCCCGGCATCGCGTCATGCGATCGACACGTTGCGGGCAAAAGGCACGATCGGCGACGAAGCCTATCGCGCTGTCGAAGAAGAGCTGGACTGGCTCGAGCTTAGTTCTCGGCCATCGGCTGCAGATTGATCCGCGGCGCTTTCATGAATGCGGGATATCACCGCATGCCGATCTTGCCGTCTAATCGCTACGAAGCCTGCATCTTAAATTGAGGATGACGCGATGGTCGCGTCGGTGCCGCAGAGGTGGACCTCATGAATGCTCGACTTTTGACGATGCCGGACGACAGCACCACGACAGCGCCGCTCTCGCTGACCGCGATGGAAGCTCATGGCCGGAGCCTGCGCGTCATGGCAATCTTGAGCGTCCTGATGGGGTTCGGGTCGATCTCGACCGATATCTATCTGCCGGCGTTGCCGACAATGGGGCAGGCGCTCGGGTCCTCCAGCGGCACGATGGAGCTGACGATCTCAGGTTATCTGGTCGGGTTTAGCCTCGGCCAGTTGCTGTGGGGTCCGATCGGCGATCGCTATGGTCGCCGTCTGCCGGTTGCCGCGGGCATAGTGCTGTTCATCATTGGGTCGGCCGGCTGTGCGCTGTCGGACACGGCGTGGCAGATGATTGGCTGGCGGGTCGTGCAGGCAGTCGGTGCCTGTGCCGGCGTCGTGCTGGCACGCGCGATGGTGCGCGACATGTACGACCGCGACCGCGCCGCACAGATGCTATCGACGCTGATCGTCGTCATGGCGATCGCGCCGCTGATTGGTCCTCTGGTCGGCGGACAGATCCTGGCGGTTGCTTCGTGGCACGTCATCTTCTGGCTGTTGGTCGGTGTCGGGCTGTTGACGCTGGGGGCACTCTTTACCCTGTCGACAGCCTGACCATGGACACCGCGAACAACAAGACGTTCGAGCTGGTTGCCGAACAAGGCGACGCACAGCCAGATCTCGCCCCGGCATTTGACAGTCTCGAGTCCGATGATCCCGCCTCTCTCGACGCGATCCGCGACGCCGACAACCAACCGTTGGCAGATGAGCCGCAGCGCGTGCGCGACGACCTGGACGCCATCCGAAACTGACATCTCCCGCCGATTCCAACGCAGGCGGCGTCTCTCTCCTGCGCGCTTCAACCAAGGAACGAACAATGACCCAAGTAATCGTCGTCATCGGAGCCGGCTCGATCGGCCAGGCCATCGCCCGCCGCGTCAGCTACGGGAAGCATGTTCTGCTCGCGGATCTCCGACAGGATACGGCCGATGCCGCGGCCAAGGTCATGAACGACGCCGGGTTCGTGGTCAGCACCGCAACCGTTGACGTCTCGTCACGAGAGTCCGTCGAGGCGCTAGTCGCCAAAGCGACCGCCATCGGCGACGTCTTCGGCATGATCCATGCAGCCGGTGTCTCGCCGTCGCAGGCACCGCCCGCGACGATCCTGCACGTCGACCTCTATGGCACGGCGCTCCTGCTGGAACAGTTCGGCAAGGTGATCGTCGCCGGGGGATCAGGTATCGTCATCGCATCGCAATCGGGACATCGGCTGCACGCACTCACGCCTGAGGAAGACAAGGCACTGGCGACGACGCCCGTGGAGGAGCTGATGACGTTGCCAATGCTTCAGCCCGACGTCGTGACCGACCCGCTCAATGCCTACCAGATCGCCAAGCGCTGCAACTCGCTGCGGGTGAAGGCAGAAGCCGTCAATTGGGCGAAGCGCGGCGCGCGCGTGAATACGATCAGCCCGGGCATCGTGATGACGCCGCTCGCCAATGACGAACTGTCCGGACCACGCGGCGAGGGCTATCGCCGCATGATCGATCTGTCGCCGGTCGGCCGCGCCGGTACACCCGACGAGGTCGGTGCAGTCGGCGCGTTGCTGATGGGGCCGGACGGTGGCTTTATCACGGGCAGCGACTTCCTGATGGACGGCGGTGTGACCGCATCGTGGTTTTACGGCGAACTGGCACCGGAATGATCGAGGACGGAGCGGACCACAGCTGGTCCGCTCCGTCTGAACACACATGCAGTTATGACATTCGGCCGAGCGTTCATGCCCGGCATGTAGACGGGGAAATGAAGATGACAGACGTTATTGTGGTGATCGGCGCGGGCGGCATCGGTCTGGCGATCGCCAAGCGGCAGGGTTTCGGAAAGACCGTGCTGCTGGCTGATTTCAACGAGACGGTGCTCGCAGCTGCGGCCGAGAGCATGAAGGACGCGAGCTATAGGGTCGAAACGCAGATCGTCGACGTGGCGTCCCGCGAGTCCGTGCGCGCGCTGGCCGACAAGGCGGCGTCGCTTGGACCTGTCATGCAGGTGGTCAACACCGCCGGACTCTCGCCCAACATGGCACCTCCTCAGAAGGTGCTTGAAGTCGATCTCTACGGCTCGGCCGTGGTGTTCGAGGAGTTCGAGCGGGTCATCGCTTCGGGCGGCGCCGGTCTCATCATCTCCAGCATGGCGGGTCACATGATGCGGCAGTTGCCGGAGGACCAGGAGCATGCATTGGCATTCGCTCCTGCCGACGAACTGCTCGATCTGCCGTTCCTTAAGGACGTGCCGAACTCGCTGGTGGGCTACATGATCGCCAAGCGTGCGAACCATCTTCGCGTTCAGGCCGCAGCGATGACCTGGGGCGCGAAGGGCGCGCGGGTCAATTCGATCAGCCCGGGCATCATCGTGACGCCGCTGGCGCAACACGAACTGAACTCGGAAATCGGCGACGGCTATCGCGCGATGATCGCCGCATCGCCATCGAAGCGCATGGCGCCACCTGAGGAGATTGCGGTTGCAGCAGCCTACCTTCTCGGGCCCGATGCCGGCTTCATTACAGGCAGCGACCTGTTGATCGATGGCGGTGTCATCGCAGCAATGCGCGCTGGCAAGCTGCCGGTTCCGGCCTGACGTCGCCATTCGGACGATCATGATGGAATGCACTGTGGCAGCAACCACTGTCCGGCCGGCTACCTCGGCAGATATGTCGACGCTTGGGCCGCTCGGGTCGCTTTTGATGAAGCTCCATCATGATTTTGATCCGACGCGCTTCATCGCCCCTACGTCGCGGACAGCGGATCTTTACGCCGGGTTTCTTGAAGCACAGAGTCAGCGCGAGGATGCGATCGTGCTGGTGGCCGAACGCGAAGGCGTAGTAGCGGGCTATGCGTACGCCACGGTCGAGGGGAGCGACTTAATGGTTCTACGCGGGCCTGCGGGCGTGCTTCACGACCTGGTTGTAAATCCAGAGCATCGAAGGAGAGGCGTAGGTCGGTTGCTGGTCGAAGCGATGCGCGTCGAACTCGCCGGCAGGGGTGCGCCTCAGCTAGTGTTGTCGACGGCAGCAAAAAACGAAGCCGCGCAGCGACTGTTCGCGCAAGTCGGGTTCCGACGGACTATGATCGAAATGACCCTGGACCTCGGCAAATGACGCGCGAAGATCAGAGCTTCCTCGTTCCGAGCCATTTCACCATTGCCGGGTCACGATGGTCGAAGAAGCTGCTGGTCTTCTGATCTAGCGCAGCGATGGCAGCGACGTCGTCGGCCTCAAGCTCAAAGTCGAACACTGCGAAATTCTCCGCCATGCGTTCCTTGCGGATCGACTTGGGAATGGCAACGATCTCGCGTTGGATCAGCCAGCGCAGGACCACCTGGGCGACGCTCTTACCGTGTTTGCGTCCGATTGCAGCGAGCACGTCGTTGGTGAACAGCCCATTCTTGCCCTCGGCGAACGGTCCCCAAGCCTCTGCCTGCACTCCATACTCGCGTAGGATTGTCTGGGCATCGTCCTGGCTATGGAAGGGATGGATTTCGATTTGATTGACCGCCGGTGCAATCTCGTTGTGGAGCACGAAGTCCACCAGTCGATCGGGGTAGAAATTGCTGACGCCGATCGCGCGGATACGGCCGGCGCGGTACAGCTCCTCCATTGCACGCCAAGCTCCGTACACGTCGCCGTAGGGCTGATGGATGAGATAGAGATCGAGGTAGTCGAGCTGTAGCTTCTCCATCGAACGCTCGAATGCAGCCAGGACCCCCTTATAGCTGGCGTCCTGCACCCACAGCTTGGTCGTGACGAATAGTTCGGCACGATCGATCCCATGATTGTGGATCGCCGCCCCGACTGCCTGCTCGTTGCCGTAAGAGGCGGCCGTATCGAGCAGCCGGTAGCCGACGTCGATCGCTTCGCGCACGCTGCGCTCACATTCGGCAGGATCGGGCACCTGGAAGACGCCGAAACCCAAGATTGGCATCTCGACGCCGTTGTTGAGAGTGACGGTGGGTACGGCGTTGCTCATCATAGGTCCTTCGGTACGCGCGCCTAACGTTCGGCACGAGCATTGATGCCAACTAGGCAAAGGTCAGCCGCGACGGCCGTTCACGCCACCTGGGGCAGCTTTGCGAGGTGCTTCTCGAGCGTGATCGGGTAGTCACGCACGCGGACGCCGGTGGCGTTGTAGATAGCGTTTGCGACCGCTGCGCCGACACCGCAGATGCCAAGCTCGCCAACACCTTTCGCCTTCATCGGCGACGAAATCGGATCAACCTCGTCGAGAAACACAACTTCCTGGTGGGGAATGTCGGCATGGACCGGCACCTCGTAGGTCGCCAGATCGTGATTGACGAAGAAGCCGAAGCGCTTGTCCACGGCCAGCTCTTCCATCAGCGCCGCACCGGCGCCCATTGTCATACCGCCGATCACTTGGTTGCGTGCCGACTTTGGGTTGAGGATGCGCCCCGCAGCGCAGACAGCCAGCATCCGGCGGATGCGCGTCTGGCCCGTGAACGAGTCTACAGCGACTTCGACGAAGTGACCGGCAAAGGTCGACTGCTGGTATTTCTTGGCGAGATCCCCGTACTCGATGAAGTCCTCGGCGGTCAGCGGGCCGGTGCGGGTTGCATCGGCAAGCTTGGCACTGCGACCACCCGCACGGACTTCCCCGTCCGTAAACTGGAGATCGCCAGTCATCCCTAGCCGCTGCCCCACCTGCTCGCGCAGCTTGATGCACGCCGCATAGACGCCCGCGGTCGAGTTGTTCGCGCCCCACTGGCCGCCAGACCCCGCCGAGGCCGGGAAGTCGGAGTCTCCCAGCTTCACCACGACTTTGTCGAGACCAACGCCCATCATCTCTGCAGCGGTCTGCGCGATGATCGTGTAGGTGCCCGTGCCGATGTCGGTCATATCCGTCTCGACGGTGACGATGCCCTTGCCGTCGAGGCGTACACGCGCCGCTGATTTCGTCAGCTGATTGTTCCGGAACGCCGCGGCCATCCCCATTCCGATCAGGTAGCGCCCTTCGCGAACCGATGCCGGCTTCGCGTTGCGCCGGTTCCATCCGAACCGGTCAGCGCCTTCGCGCAAGCACTTGATAAGCTGCCGCTGCGAGAACGGCCGCTGCGGCTTTTCAGGGTCGACCTGTGTGTCGTTGACGATGCGGAACTCGACTGGGTCCATCCCCAGCTTCTCCGCCATCTCGTCCATTGCCATTTCGAGCGCCATGAGGCCGGGTGCTTCGCCCGGCGCGCGCATAGCGTTGCCTTCGGGCAAATCCATGACCGCGAGCTTCATCAGCGTCATGCGGTTGGCGCCGGCGTACAGCAGCTTGGTCTGCGCGACGGCGGTCTCAGGCTTGCCGTCGGGCAGATTGCCGGAGGTGCTCTCGTGCGCGATCGCGGTGATCTTGCCGTCCTTCGTCGCTCCCAGCCGGATGCGCTGGATGGTCGCGGGACGGTGCGTCGCGTTGTTAGCGATCAGCGGCCGCTGCATGGCCACCTTCACCGGCCGGCCAGCGGCCTTCGCCCCTAGCGCGGCAAGCGGCACGTCGGCGCGGACGAAAAGCTTTCCGCCGAATCCGCCACCGATATACGGCGAGTCCACGCGCACGTTCTCGGGCGCGAGGCTCAGCGTCTTGGCGACGTCGCGCTTTGCCCACGCGATCATCTGGTTGGACGTCCACACCGTCAGCTTCGGGCCGTCCCAAGCGGCGATCGTCGCGAACGGCTCCATCATGGCATGGCTATGACCAGGCGTCGTGTACTGCTGATCGAGCTTTACCTGTGCCGAGGCGAACGCGCCGTCGAAGTCGCCGACGCGGTCGATCGGTGGGGCACCGCTACCTTCTCCGCTGCTGCCACCTTCAAGCGGCGCTGTTGGCGCAAGTGCCTCAAGATCGTATCGACCCTTACCTCGCGCATAGTCGACGCGGATTAGGTTGGCGGCAGCTCGCGCCTGCTCGAACGTCTCCGCAACGACCAGCGCGATCGCCTGATGGTAGTGCTGGATCTCGGCCCCACCGAACAGATTGGCCGTATTCTGCGGTCCGAGCGGTAGCGGCTTGTGGTCGAGGGTCGAGACGATCGCCAACACGCCAGGCGCAGCCTTGGCATCGACGAGGTTCATCGAGCTGATGCGGCCCTTGGCAATCGCCGATCCTACGATGTAGCCATAGGCTTGGTTCGGCGCGACGTCGTGACGCTCATAGGCGTAAGGCGCGGTGCCAGTGGTCTTGAACTTGCCGTCGATACGATCGGTCGGCTTGCCGACGACCTTCAGCTGATCGATCGGGTTAGTGCCCGCAGGCGTATCGAACTTCATGCTGCCACCTTCTTCATGCCTGCGTCATGCATCACCGCGGCGAGCGTCCGCTCAACGAGCGGCACCTTGAACGCATTGTCCTCGGTCGGCTTGGCGCCTGCCATCAAGCGCGACGCCACGGCGCGGGCACCCTGCGGCATAGCCGCCTCAGCCGCCTCGACCCGCCACGGCTTGTGGGCAACGCCGCCCACTGCGACGCGGCCGGTGCCGTTGGGCTGGATCACCGCGGCGACGGAGACGAGCGCGTACGCGTAAGACGCACGGTCCCGGACCTTGTTGTAGAAATGCTGCCCACCGAGCGGTTTAGGCAGCGTGACGGCGGTGATCAGCTCGCCGCGTTGAAGCGTGTTGTCGAACTGCGGGGTATTACCGGGAAGCCGGTGAAAGTCGGCCATCGGGATCGCGCGGGTCGCGCCTTGCGGGTTCACTGTTTCTACCGTTGCGTCGAGAACTCGGAGTGCGACCGCCATGTCGCCGGGGAAAGTGGCGATGCAGGCGTCAGACGAACCGATGACGGCCAGCTGCCGCGAATAGCCTCCAATCGCAGCACAGCCTGAGCCTGGCTTGCGCTTGTTACAGGGCTGGTTGGGGTCGTAGAAATAGGGGCACCGGGTACGCTGCAGGATGTTGCCCGCGGTCGACGCCTTGTTGCGCAGTTGGCCGCTGGCACCCGCCACGATCGCCTTGGTCAGCACAGCATAGTCGCGCCGCACGCGATCGTCCGACGCGAGCGCAGTGTTAGTGACGTTCGCGCCGATCCGCAGCCCGCCTTCGCGCGTCGCCTCGATCCGATCGAGCTTCAGATCCTGGACGTCGACGAGGTGCGTCGGCGTCTCAATTTCAAGCTTCATCAGGTCGAGCAGATTGGTCCCGCCGGCGATGAACTTGGCTCCGGGTCGGCCGGCGACGATTGCGGCTGCTTCAGCTGGCGTCTTGGCCCGCTCATAGGTGAAAGGCTTCATACGTTCGCTCCCGCGACTTCGGTCATCGCTTCGAGGATGTTGGAGTAGGCGCCACACCGGCAAATATTGCCGCTCATCCGTTCGCGCATCTCGTCGTTAGTGGCCTGCGGTCGCGCAGTGACGTCCGCCATCGCATGGCTTGGGATGCCGGCCTTGATCTCACCGAGCACAGCCACGGCAGAGCAAATCTGCCCTGGGGTGCAGTAGCCGCATTGATAGCCGTCGTGCTTGACGAATGCCGCCTGCATTGGGTGCAGCTTGTCCGGCGTGCCGAGCCCCTCGATCGTGGTGATCTCGTCGCCTTCGTGCATCACAGCCAAACTCAGGCACGAGTTGATGCGGGTGCCCCCGACCATCACGGTGCAGGCACCGCATTGACCATGATCACAGCCCTTCTTGGAGCCGGTCAGTTGCAGGTGCTCGCGGAGCGCATCGAGCAGCGTTGTCCGAGTGTCGATCTCCAGCGAGCGGCGCTGGCCGTTCACCTTCATGGTGACTTTCATCATCGCCGGCTGCGGCTGGACCGGAGCGGTCTGTGCGTCCGCCACGGAGACGGTCGTCAACGCTGCAGCTGCAGCGCTGCCAACCAGCACTCCCCGCCGGGAAATCTCCATCTCGTTCGAGCTGCTCATATCCGTGTCCTTCCCGGTCCGCGCATGGGCGACCGTCAATGCCAACGCTGACTTAATCGCCACGGCCAAGCGCAGCCTACGATCCCTCGCCACGATAACGCATGAGAACCCATCTGATTACATGCGCTTATCGGCATGAACCTATCTGCCGTATTCATGAACGACGGGGCGCTTCGATGGATTTTTGATCAGTCGACGGGAGGCCGACCGTAATCCTTGTCGGTGACCGGCGCTGCCCATACGACCTGTTGTCCGTCTACCGCCTCGCTTACGGCGACATGGGACATGAAGCTGTCCGGCGCAGCCCCATGCCAGTGCCTTACACCCGGTGCGGTCCACACAGCATCGCCGTGCCGCACCGTGTGGACACGCCCGCCCTCCTCTTGGATCAGCCCCCGACCTTCCGTAACGAAGAGAAGCTGCCCGAGCGGATGGATATGCCAATTGCTGCGCGCGCCAGGTTGGAAGGTTACCCGGGCGCCGCCCAGCTTTGACCCACCCGTTCCGCGAAATGGCGTGTCAGTGGCGACCACGCCGGTGAAGTTGCTCGCTGGCCCGCGTGCCAATCCGGCACCTGCGGGCACGATCGTCAGCGCAGTCGATGGGGCGCCGTTACTGGCCATAACCTTTTCGGCTACCGCGACCGCCGCCATCGACTTGGGCCAGCCGGCGTAGAAGGCGAGATGCGTCAGCGCCTCGCCGATCTGCTCGCGCGTCAGCCCGTTCTCCATCCCGCGCCTGATATGGAATGCGAGCTGATCGCCGTCTCCACTGCCAGCGAGCGCCGCAATGGTAACGAGGCTGCGGTCACGCGGTGCCAAATCCGTGCGGCGCCACAGATTGGCGAAGAGCACGTCGTTGGTCAGCGCCGCGAGCTTCGGAGCGATCGGTGCCACGCTCGCTTCAACCCCCTTCGCCCTGTCGCCATCCGACGCGGGCAGCGGCAACATTCCAGCGCGTCGTGGAATCTTGGTCGAATCGATCCCCCGGGCGCGGAACACTTTTTCGATCACATCCAGCGACGAGACCGCGCTTGGCCATCCGCTGTAGAAGGCAAGGTGCGTGACGAGCCCCGACACCTCGGTCGGCGTCATGCCGTTGTCGAGCGCGCGACCCAGATGCCCTTCCAACTGCGCCGTCTTGCCCGTGGCGATCAGCACGGCGACGGTGACGAGGCTGCGATCACGCGGAGCGAGCTGCGGACGGCGCCAGACGTCGCCGAACAGCACGTCGTCAGTGTAACCGGCAAGGCCTGGTGCGATCCGCTGCATCGCAGGCGGTGCGACCGAGCCGGACCGCGGCTGCTGCGCCGACGCGGGCAAGGCGATAACGGCGAAGATGATGGCGAGACGCTTCATGAAGCATTCCCACCCGGCCGCACGTCATAGGTCAGGTGAACAACGCCGTACTCCAACGGAGTCGCCGACCGGAACGACAGCGTCATCGTCCCGGCGAGGCCGTCAGCGCCATGAGAGACGATGCCCTGGATGCCATCGCCGCCATCCAGCGCTGGTGCCACCAGCACGTGGAGCTCGTCCACGAGGCCAGCCGCCAGCATCGAGCCGTTGATCTCAGCGCCGCCCTCTATCAGCAGACGGCGGATGCCGAAGCGCGCGGACAGGGTGTCGAGCGCCGCGGCGAGATCGATCTCGGCCGTCTCGGCAACGACATAGGAGACGCCGTCGCCTGCAAGCTCCGCCAGATGCTCGTCGGAAACACCGGCCCCCAAAAGGACGATAACGTGGTCGCCGCCTACGTCGCCTTTGTCGAAATGCAGCTTGCCCGCACGGTCGACCGCGACCGCGTAGCTGTCCGCCTTCGCCGCGACATGCACGGGCCGGATCGCGGCAGCGCCGGCAGCGGCCGAATGAGCGCCCGCCTTCGACAACTCCGCCATCGTCACTCGCCCGACTAGCCACGCGTCGGTCGCCATCGCGTCATGCAAGCGCTCGTAGATGCCGCTCCAATCCTTCCGGGTGCCATCCGGACTGGCGGTGTAGCGGCTCGGGTGCAGGCGACCGTCGATCGACGAGATCATCAGGCAGGCGACGTGCGGCTTCATGAGCGGATCCATTCGGTTCAGGCGGCCTCGGCCAGATCGAGCGAGGCCATGTCGATGACGAAGCGGTAACGCACGTCTGACCGCTCCATCCGTTCGTAGGCCTGGTTGATGTCGGCCATTGCGATCATCTCAACCTCAGGCAGGATGTTGTTCGCCGCGCAGAAGTCGAGCATCTCCTGCGTCTCGGCGATGCCGCCAATCGGCGAGCCTGCGACGCGCCGACGGCCGAGCAGGAGCGGCACGGTATTCATCTCGCTCATCGGGCCGATCTGCCCGACCAGTACCAGCGTGCCGTCGACGTCGAGCAGTGGCAGATAGGGATCGAGGTCGTGCTTGACCGGCACCGTGTCGATGATGAGGTCGAAGCTGGATGCCGCCTGCGTCATCGCGTCGGCGTCTTCCGAGACGAGGAAGGCATGCGCCCCCAGCGCCAATGCATCGGCCTGCTTATCCGCCGTGCGGCTCATCACGGTCACGTGCGCGCCCACCGCCGCGGCAAGCTTCACCGCCATGTGGCCGAGGCCACCAAGCCCCGTCACACCGACGCGGCTACCTTTCTCGATGCCCCACGTCTTCAGCGGCGAATAAGTGGTGATCCCCGCGCACAGCAGCGGCGCTGCCTTGGCGACGTCCAGGCCATCAGGCATCGTCAGGACAAACTCCTGCCGAGCGACGATGTGCTTGGCGTAGCCGCCCTTGGTCGGCTCGCCGGTCACCCGGTCAGTGCCGCCATAAGTGCCGGTGTTGCCCTCGCGGCAGAGCTGTTCCTCGCCTTTGAGGCATTGGTCGCAATGCTGGCAACTGTCGACCATGCAGCCGATCGCGACGATGTCGCCGACCTTGTGTTTCGTCACATCGGCCGCGACCTCCGTGACGCGGCCGACGATCTCATGACCCACTACCGTCGGATAGGTCGTCCATCCCCAGTCGTTGCGGGCAGTGTGAAGGTCCGAGTGGCAGACCCCGCAATACAGGATCTCGATCGCGACATCGTTCGGACGCAGCTCGCGACGGTCGAAATGGAAGGGCGCGAGATTCCCGCTGGTGTCCTGGGCGGCATAGCCGATGGTCTGCATGGTCTTCCTTGGATTTCGAGATAAAAGGATCAGACGCCCGCGTCGGCGAAGGCCTGACGCAGCACGGGGATGGCTGTGTTCGCCGTCGGCCAGCCCGCGTAGAAGGCGAGATGAGTAACTGTCTCGACCAGCTCTTCCTTGGTGACGCCGTTGGCGAGCGCACGGGCAACGTGACCGGACAGTTCGTTGTGCCGATACGTCGCGATCAGTGCCGCGACGGTGACGAGGCTACGGTCACGCTGGGAGAGGCCGGGCCGCTCCCAGACCTCGCCGAACAGCACGCGGTCGGACAACTCGGCGAAATCAGGCGCAACGTCGGCATAAGCCTTCTGCGCGGGGGTCTGTTCGTCCGACATCACGCAACACTCGCCTGATAGTCAGCGTCCGAAACCTTCTCCATCCAGTCGACCGCCTTGCCGTCCTTCATCTCGGCAATGGCAATATGACTCATGGCGTTGCTCGGCGCAGCACCGTGCCAGTGCTTCTCGCCTGGCGCGAAATAGACGGTGTCGCCGGGGCGAACCTCTTCGACCGGGCCACCCTCACGCTGCACACGGCCAAGCCCGAACGTGATGATAATCGTCTGGCCGAGCGGATGCGTGTGCCACGCGGTGCGGGCGCCAGGTTCGAAGGTGACCGTCGCACCACTCAGGGCGCCACTGCCCTTGAACGGTGCATCGGTCCGCACTGTGCCAGTGAAGTAATCGTCCGGTCCTTTGCCCGAAGGCTGCGACCCGCTGCGGGTGATGTCCATCGCTCGATCTCCAATTGATGAAGACGATATGGTTGTGTGCGCTACATCCGATTAGACGCTGGATGCAGCATGAACCTATCGCTACGGTTCATGAATGGAACGCGATGACCTTGTCGATCTGAACGCCTTCATGGCGGTCGCTGCAGAGCGCAGCTTTACCCGCGCAGCAGCAAAGCTAGGGACGTCGCAATCGGCACTCAGTCATACTGTGCGGCGACTTGAGACGCGCCTTGGTGTCCGACTGCTGACGAGGACGACCCGGAGCGTCGCGCCCACTGCAGCGGGCGAGCGACTGCTGGCAACGTTGACGCCAGCGCTGGGAATGATCGATGCCGAGCTGGCTTCACTCAGCGATCTTCGCGACAAGCCGCGGGGCATGATCCGGATAACCACGTCGGAACACGCGGCCGAAACAGTGCTGCTGCCGGTGTTGGCACCGTTCCTGGCAGAATACCCGGACATCCAGGTCGAGCTGAGCATCGATTCCGGCCTTACCGACATCGTCACGGATCAGTTCGACGCCGGCGTCAGGCTCGGCGAGGCACTGGCAAAGGATATGGTCGCCGCACGGATCGGCCCCGATCTCCGGATGGCGGTGGTCGGCTCACCCTCTTACTTCGATCAACACCCCATCCCGAAGACCCCGCAGGATCTGGCGCAGCACAACTGCATCAATCTACGTCTGCGGTCAGCGGGCGGCATGTATGCCTGGGAGCTGGAGCAAGGCGATCGGGAGGTGCGTGTCCGCGTCGAAGGTCAGATGTCCTGCAACAACACGGCGACAATCGTTCGGGCAGCGCTTCGAGGCGTCGGCTTAGGGTTCGTGATGGAGACCTCGGTTGCCGAGCACGTTCGCCAGGGTAAACTGACGCGCGTGTTAGAGGACTGGTGTCCCCCATTCGCCGGCTATCACCTCTATTACCCCAGTCGACGGCAATCATCGGCCGCGTTCATCCTTCTAGTGGACGCTCTGCGATATAGGTCATAGTTCTGGAAAGCGGCCCGTCCGCTACCGGGAACGCATGGCGTTCGCGGACGCCGCCTGACGCTGCTGCCTTTCCTGCAAAGGATTGTTGATCGGGAAGCCCGATCCTCGGTTTCGACTGTAAGTATCAGCGCTAATTGGCACGGTTCTATCAGCGATAAATGGCACGTAGTCACGGGCTAGCTGCCTGTTTCGAGGAAGCTAGCCCAATGAATTATTCCGCTGCTGCTTCTTCGGTCTTGCGCTTGCGAGGAGCCGGAGCGGGCTTGGCATCTGCCTTAGCTGCATTCGTCTGGCCAGGCTTTCGACCCAAGCCAATGCTCTTAGCCATCGTGCGACGTGCCTCTGAATAGGTAGGAGCAACCATGGGGTAATCAGCCTTCAGGCCATAACGCTCACGATACTCCACTGGCGTCATGCCGTTAGTGGCAAGGTGGCGACGCAGCGTCTTGTACGGCTTGCCATCGATCATGCTGATGATGTGATCGG
>Ga0308169_10002139_pt1 | contig 21139 bp, 14 predicted proteins | sample PhyBR1_2_FD_202139 | JGI IMG/M metagenome (GOLD analysis project Ga0308169, IMG submission 202139) | Phyllosphere microbial communities from UC Gill Tract Community Farm, Albany, California, United States - DLSLSB.R1 | ecosystem: Host-associated > Plants > Phyllosphere > Unclassified | place...
GGTGGTCGACGCGCTGTTCGCGCGGGATTTGGGCGATCCCCTCACGATGGCTGTGATGGCGCGCGTGCGGGCGCGTCATGCGAGCGAGGCGATCCAGGCCGATGACATTCTCGCCGCGCTGTCCGGCTTTACGACGCCCTGCGCGGAAGCGTTCGGCTATAATCTTGCGGAGCTTTTTCGACGGGGCCCGGCAGGCGATGGACTTCACCCAGCTCGCCATCCTGATGCTCGGCGCCGGACGTCTGACGCGTGGCGCACGCGGCATGCTGGTACGCGGGCTTTGCGAGCGCAGCGTGGTCTAGGCCGCCTCGGCGCGTCCTTGCAGTGCATCCGGGTCGGAGATCGTGATCGCGCGGCCCCCCGGTAGAGCGATCACGCCGGCAGCTTTCAACCGGGTCATCTGGCGGCTCACCGTCTCGATCGTCAGCCCGAGCAGATCGGCGATCTGGCCGCGCGTGAGCGGCAGGTCGAACGTCATCGGTCCGTCCGGCGTCGCGCGACAGCCGGTCGCCGTGGCCCGTGTCGCCATGTCGAGAAGAAAACCGGCGATCTTCTCCTGCGCCGACTGTCGGGCGAGGGACAGAATCCGCGTCCGGGCGACGCCGAGCGCCGCCAGCGTACGCTGCAACAAGAGCCGCTCCATCCGCGCGTGATCTTCCAGCACGCGTTCGAAGGCGTCGCGCGGGAAGATGCACAGCTCGGACTCGGTCAATGCGGTGATCGTGAAGTCGGCGTGGCCGGCATAGGGCTGGCCGACGAAATCGGCGGGATACAGCAGTCCGACGATCTGTTCGCGGCCGTTGGGCGTCGCCGCGACCAGCTTGAGCACGCCCGACAGCAGATTCGCGCATATGATGCTTTCGTCGCCCGCCCAGATCAACGTCTGGCCGCGCGCGATCTTACGACGACGGCCGAGCGTATTCAGCGCGCCCAGCTCGACGTCGCTCAGGCTGCTGCACAGCGCCTTGTCGCGGACCGCGCAATCTGTGCAGATGTCGTGGTGAGCCATTGATCGAGTATAGTATGAAGGCGCACGATATCCGCGCGAATTCTTTACGCGACCGTTACGAGTTCGCCGGAGCGTCCAGATCGTCTTCGATCGGCAAATGGAACTCATGCCAGATGCCGTTGAGAATGCCGAAGCCGACCGCGAGTCCAAGGCCGAGAACCCAGGTGAAATACCACATGATCAGATGTCCTTGGTGATCGAGGGTCAGTAGAAATCGGGGTTGGTCGCGACCTCCTGCGTGGTCACCCGGCCGAACATGACCTTGTACGCCCAGGCGGTGTACGCGACGACGATCGGCAACAGTACTGCGGTGACGAACAGCATGATCCCGAGCGTCTTGGCGCTCGACGACGCGTTCCAGACGGTGAGACTGGAATGCGAGTCGATGCTCGACGGCAGGATGAACGGGAACATCGACAGCCCGACCGTCGCGATGATTCCTATCGCCGACGCCGACGACCCAGCGAACGCGGCGGCCTCCGATCCACGCCGGATGCCGAACAGCGCGAGCGCCGCGCCGCCGAAGCCGAGGACGGGGGCGATCATCATCCACGGGTAGAGGCCGTAATTGGCGAGCCAGCCACCACGCGCGAGTTCACTGGTAGTGCGTAGCGGGTTGGAAGGCCCCGAGGGATCGATCGCGCCGACGATCCGGTAGCCGATGTCGCCATAGGTCACGAACGCCCAGCCGGCTGCGAACAGTGCGAGCGACGCGATTCCAGCGACCGTGCCGAACTTGCGCGCACGATCGTGTACCGGGCCATGCTCGACCTTGATCGCCAGCCACGCGCTGCCGTGCAGCACCAGCATCGCGACCGAGAGCAGCCCGCACAGCAACGTGAACGGCGTAAACAAGCCGAGGAAGCTTCCGTCGAAGAACGCGCGCAGGTCGCTATCGAGGCGGAAGGGGGCGCCTGACAGGACGTTGCCGACCGCTACGCCGAACACGAGCGCCGGCACGAACCCGCCGACGAACAACGCCCAGTCCCAGCGCGAGCGCCATGCCGCATCGGGCCGTTTCGAGCGGTATTTGAACCCGACCGGGCGCAGGATCAGCGCCGCCAAGACAAGGAACATCGCGAGGTAGAAGCCCGAGAAGCTGATCGCGTAGACGAACGGCCACGCCGCGAAGATTGCGCCGCCCGCGAGGATAAACCACACCTGGTTGCCTTCCCAGGTCGGCCCGATCGAATTGATCACCATGCGTCGTTCTGCATCGGTGCGCCCCACGAACGGGAGCAGCGCCGCGACGCCGAGATCGAAGCCGTCGGTCAACGCGAACCCGATCAGCAGGATTCCCATCAGCGCCCACCAGATCAGACGCAGCGTTTCATACTCGAACATCGTCGTGTCTCCTGTCAGGCAGCCAAGGGAAGGGGTGGCGTTGGTGCTTCGAGGATCGGGCCCGAAACCGGCTGTGGATCCTCGTCATGCTCGAAAGGCCCTTTGCGGATCGTCGCGAGGATCAGCCGCACCTCGATCACCGCCAGCGTGCCGTAGATCGCGGTGAAGCCGATGATCGTCGCCCACAGCACCCCGGGGGTCAGCGACGAGGCGGCAAGGAACGTCGGCAGCACGCCCTCGATCGCCCAGGGCTGGCGACCGATCTCGGCCAGCATCCAGCCAAGCTCGATCGCGATCCATGGCAGCGGGATCGCGATGACGGCGAGCTTGAGGAACCAGCGTGTCTGGGTGTGCAGCCTGAGCGAGGTCAGCACGAACGCGGCACCGAACAGCGCGATCATGAAGAAGCCGATGAACGCCATGATCCGGAAGCTCCAGAACATCAGCGGCACGTTCGGCACGACGTCCCACGCGGTCGCCGCGATCAGCTGTCGGCTCGCCATGCGCGGATCGGCGACGTGGCGTTTCAGCAGCAGCGCATAGCCGAGGTCGCACTTATGCGCCTCGAACCGAGCACGTTGGACGACATCGGTCCTGTCGACCTTGAGGCGCTGAACCGCGTCATAGGCGATGACTCCCGAGGTGATCCGCTCCTGCGCCTTCAGCACCAGTTCGGACATTCCCGTCACCTCCTTGTCGAGGCTGCGCGTCGCGATCAGGCCGAGCACCCAAGGCACCTGCACTTCGTAGCGGGTCTTGCGTAAGGCGACGTCGGGTATCCCGAACAGCGTCAGGCCGGCGGGGGCAGGGGCGGTGTGCCAGGCCGCCTCGATCGCGGCGAGCTTCATCTTCTGGTTGTCGGTCAGCGCATAGCCGCTCTCGTCGCCAAGCACGACGACCGACAACGAGCCGGCGAGACCGAACGCCGCGGCTACCGTCATCGATCGGCGAGCGACTGCAGTGTATCGGCCTTTCAGCAGCCAGAAGGCGGAGATGCCGAGCACCACGACCGAGGCGCAGACATAGCCTGCGCTGACGGTGTGAACGAATTTGGCCTGTGCGATCGGGTTGAACAACACCGCGCCGAAATCGCTGACTTCCATCCGCATCGTGTCGGTGTTGAACTCGGCGCCGGTCGGGTTCTGCATCCAGCCGTTCGCGACGAGAATCCACAGCGCCGATAAATTGGTGCCGAGCGCGACCATGAACGTGACGAAGAGGTGGCCAAGCTTCGACAGGCGGTCCCACCCGAAGAACATCAGCCCGACGAACGTCGCCTCGAGGAAGAACGCCATCAGCCCCTCGATCGCGAGCGGCGCGCCGAAGATGTCGCCGACATAATGCGAGAAATACGACCAGTTGGTACCGAACTGGAATTCCATCGTCAGGCCGGTGGCGACGCCCAGCACGAAGTTGATCGCGAAAATGCGCCCCCAGAACCGCGTGATCACGCGCCAGATCGGCCGGTTCGTCATCACGTACACGGCTTCCATGATGACCAGCATCATCGACAGCCCGAGCGTCAGCGGCACGAACAGGAAATGGTACAGGGCGGTCAACGCGAATTGCAGCCGCGACAGATCGATGACCCCAAGGTCCATGGTGATGCTCCCCGCAAGGCCGTCGACGGCGCTGCCTGGACCCCGGGCTAGCCGCGGTCGGCGACGCGAACATTGACCGCGGTCAAAGACGCGCGCGGTCTGGGGCTCGATGGCGGCGGGCATGGACAGCCTTACCGAACGCGACGGTTCGAAACAGCGCGCGCGTGCGTCGAAAGCGTATCTGAGCGCGGTGGTCGCGGACGGCGGCGGCGCGCGCGGGTCGGCCAGCCTGTTGGTACTCGACAGCGTTGCGGCGATCGGCTTCGCGGCAGGGCTGGCGGGTGGAGTCGTCGCGGTTTCGGCGGGCGTCGCGGCGATGCTGCCCTGGGTGGTGCTCGCCGGTGTCTCGGCGATCGGGCGTGGCGTGTGCGCGATGCTGGCGGCGCGCGTCGGCGCGAGCGGTGCGTACCGGGCGAAGACGCGGTTGCGGCGGCGGATCGTCGACGCGGCGCTGCACCGCACGCCGGGCTCCGACGTGACCACCGGTACATTGATGACCGCGGCGGTGGACGAGGTCGATGCGATCGATGGCTATGTGTCGCGCTTCTTGCCCGCGCGGATGGCCGCATCGATCGCGCCGCTGTTGGTGCTTGCCGCGACCGCCATCGCTAGCCCGATTGCGGCGGCGATTTTGGTGGCGACGGTCTTTCCGTTCCTCGCGGCGATGATTCTTGCAGGCGGTGCCGCGGCGGACGCGTCGCGCCGTCAGTTCGTGGCGCTCGCCAGGTTGTCGGGACTGTTCGCGGATCGGATCGGCGCGCTGCCGATCATCCTTGCCTTTCGTGGCGAAGGGCGCGAGGCCGCGGTGCTGGGCGACGCTGCGGAGGATCTTGCGCGGCGGACGATGCGCGTGCTGCGCGTCGCGTTCCTGTCGTCGGGGGCGCTCGAGTTCTTCGCCGCGCTGTCGGTCGCGCTGGTCGCGGTGTATGCCGGGTTCAACCTGTTGGGCCTGCTCCCGTTTCCGGTGCCCGAGACATTCGACATCGGCCGCGCGTTCTTCGTGCTCGCGCTCGCGCCGGAGTTTTATGCGCCAATGCGGCGGCTGGCAGCCGCCTATCATGATCGACAGGCGGCGGAGACTGCGGCGGAGCGATTGGCGACGGTCGAGCAGGCCCAGACGGCGCCTTCGCTGGTCGTTCCCGTCTGGTCCAGTGCCGCGCCGACGATCCGCTTCGAGTCCGTCGCGATCCGCTATGACGGCCAAGACCGCGCCGCGGTATCGGGCGTTTCGTTCGAGGTTCTGGCCGGCATGGTCGTGGCGCTGGTCGGTCCCTCGGGGAGCGGCAAGAGCAGCCTGCTGCATCTGTTGCTCGGCCTCACGCCCTTGTCCGAGGGGCGCGTTTGGATCGGCGACCTTAGCCTTGCCGAGATCGGCAGCATCGCGCCCGTCGCGGCGTGGATGGGGCAATCGCCCTTGATCTTGCCCGGAACGATCGGCTCGAACATCGCGCTCGCCGATCCGAGCGCCTCGGCCGAGCGCATCGCGGAGGTCGCACGGATTGCCGGGCTGTCGCCGGTGCTGCTCGCGCGTGGAGGGTTGGGTGCGGCGATCGACGCAAGGGGCAGCGGGCTGTCGGGGGGAGAACGACGCCGGGTCGCGCTCGCCCGCGCGCTGTTGAAAGCTGCGCCCGTATTGTTGCTCGACGAGCCGACCGCGCATCTGGATGCGGACTCCGAAGAGCGCCTGATCGAGGCAATCGCGCGGGCTTGTGTCGGGCGAACGACGATCATCGCAACGCACAGCGCGCGGCTGGCCGCGATCGCCGATGTCGTGATCGACCTGGGAGAGCAGGCGTGACCGCGTTCGAAGCGCTGATCACCGACGAGCGACGGCGGCAACGACGCGGGCTGTGGCGAGCGAGCGGTTATGCGGCGATCGTCGCAATGGCGTCGGTCGTGCTGCTCGGGCTGTCGGGCTGGTTCATCACCGCCGCCGCGGTCGCCGGGCTTGCCGGACCGATCGCCGCGCAGGGCTTCAACTATATGCTGCCGAGTGCTGGCATCCGTCTGCTTGCGATCCTGCGCACCGCCGGGCGCTATGGCGAGCGGCTGGCCAGCCACGACGCAGCGTTCGGCGCACTCGCCCGCATTCGCCCCGCGCTGTTCCTCGGTCTGGCGCGCGGCCCTGTGGATCAGGCGCTGGCGCTCACCCAGGGCGAGGCGACCGCACGGATCGTCCAGGACGTGAACGTGGTCGAGGCGCAGTTCGTCCGGTTCTCCGCGGTACCCGGCATGATCGCTGCGCTGGCGAGCGGCCTGCTCCTGTGTGCCTTGGGAGGGTGGCGGCCTGCGCTGGCGTTGGTACTGTGCCTGGTGGGTTTGTTGATGATCGCGACCGCGCTAGCGAGACGGTTGGAAGGACCGGGACGCGACGTGCAGCGCGCGAGCGGAGCGTTGAAGGAAGCGTTTGCCGGCATGGCCGATGCCGCCGCCGAACTCCGATGCTACGGAATCGAGGCGAACGCGATGGCCGCGATCGATGCCTGCAGTCTGCGTCTGGCGGCATCGCAACGCGCGCAGGCTGGCGTCGCGGGGTGGTTCGAGTTCATCCAGGCGGTCGCGCTTGGCATGGCAGGACTCGCGGCGCTGCTGCTCGCCGCGCCTGCGGGTGAACCGATCGCCGCGTTGTGTGCGCTGGCGGCAGTCATGACGATCGACGCGGCGGGGCCAGTGCTGCGCAGCCTTGCGCAGCGGAGCGCGGTGCGTGAGGCTGTCGCGCGGCTAGATCATCTGCTGCCAGCTGCGGTGGAGCCGGACGCCGCGATCGCGAGCGTAACCGCGCCGTCGATCGCTCTGCTCGGCGCGGTCCTGCCGGCGGGTACGCGCGTCGCGCTGGTCGGCGCATCGGGGTCGGGGAAGACCACGCTCGTGGAAAGTCTGCTCGGTCTTCGTTCGGCGGAGTCGGGCATGGCGTTCGTCGACGGCGAGGACATTGTCAGCATCCCACTCGCCATCCGCCGCGCGACCTTCGGTTGGGCACCGCAGGACGCGGCCTTGTTGTCGGGCACGATCCGCGCCACGCTCGCGCTCGGCGATCCCTTGGCCGAGGATGCGGCGATGTGGGCAGTGCTCGCCGACGTTGCGCTAACCGACGTGATCCAGGCCATGCCGAACGGTCTGGACAGCTGGATCGGCGAGCACGGCGTACGCTTGTCGGGCGGCGAAAGGCGGCGGCTTTCGCTTGCCCGCGCCTATCTCGCCAAGGTGCCGTGGCTGTTGCTCGACGAACCGACCGAGGGACTCGATACCGCCACCGAGCGACGCGTCGCCGACCGCCTGTCCGTGCGGCTCGCAAGAACCGGGCAGGGGCTGATCATGGTCAGCCACCGTCCGGCGATGGTCGCGCTGTGCGATCAACAACTCGCGGTCGCGCCGGCCTCGGATGCGATCGTCGCGCGCCCCACGGATGCCGGGCCGCGATCACGTCGGTATAGCCGAGATTGAACACCGTCGGGTTTTTGACCAGCCGTTCGCCGCGCCGATAGAGCGTCCCGAACACGCGGTCCGAGGCAAAATTGGTACTCCCGAAATTACCCGTGTCGTCGTGGAAAGGATGCTCCATGTGGCGCACCTTCATGGTGGCCAGTCATGCGAACCGGGGCTTGTATGCGAGGCACTGGATGCAAAACGCGTGCGGCGTCACAACCGAATGCCTAGCCCGAGGCCGAACACGAGCGGATCGAGGCTGATCGCGACCCGCTGCGTGCCGGCCGCGGTCGTCCGCAGCCGTGCGGTCGTGTCGATGTCAATGTATTTGACGTCGAGATTGAGGAAGACCTTCGGCGTGATGTCGATGTCGACGCCCGCCTGTGCCGCCCAGCCGAAACTGTCCTTCATGCGGACGTCGGTCGGTCCGACCGCGGCGGCGAGCCCAGACGACGCCTTCTCGTTCCAGAAGATCGTGTAGTTCAAGCCGGCACCGACATAGGGCCGGATCTTGCCCATCGGGTTCAGGTGATATTGTGCGGTCAACGTTGGCGGCAGGACCCAAGTCGAGGCGAGCTTGCCGATCGAGCCGGTCGTGCCGGTGCGGCCATCGGCTTGATGCTTGGTGGTCGCGGCAATCAGCTCGAAGCCGATATGGTTGGTCGCCATGTAGGTGACGTCGACCTCGGGCATGACGCTGTCGTTGACGCGTACATGCTCGCCGGGAAACGCGGGCAGGACGCTGCCCGAGGTCTCGTTCGGCGCTACCATGATCGCCCGGACGCGGACGAGTACGTCGCCGGCGGCGATGCCTTGTCGCGGTGCTGCGTCGGCCTGCGCGAAAGCGGGGGATGCGACCGCAGTCACTGCGCATGCCGCGAGGGCGAGGCTCTTGATCGACGTCGTCATGGTCCGGCTCCTGTAATCCATACGGCCGGGCTATCTGCGCTGGAGAGTTGGGGCGTTGATCGCGGACAAGCAACGTGTTGACCGCGATCAAGGCGCCGTCCGGACCGCAGCGATGCCGAGCGTTTCCGGGCGGCCATCCGGCGCGCGTTCGAATGGTAAAATATGACAAAGAAATTAATTGTCGTATAATAATGGTAGGGCTAACACGGAACGAAGCACCAGGCTGATAAGGTGCCGGTTGGGGACTGCGACGGCCAAGAGCCTGCTGCGGAAAAAAGGGGGAGGATTTCATGAGCGCGCATATTCTTGACGTTGATCGGCGCCGCGGAGCCGTTGCTGCAATGCGGACCGGTGTATCCCTGGTCGCTTTGCTGACCGCTGGGGTAAGCGGCACGGCGTGGGCGCAGGCTGAGACACAAAGCATCTCCCCCGACACGACTCAGGCCGCCGTGCCTGGGCAGAATGTCGGCGAGCCCGCAGCGGACCAGACGGATGGTGACATCGTCGTCACTGGTCGCCGCGCCGCACTCGAGGCTGCCGACGAACGCAAGCGGCGCAGCGAGACGATCGTCGACTCGGTCGTCGCCGACGATGCCGGCAAGCTGCCCGACAACTCGATCACAGAAGTTCTGCAGCGCGTCTCGGGCGTGTCGATCGTGCGCTTTGCCGCGCTCGGCGATCCCGATCACTATTCGGTCCAGGGTTCGGGCGTGCAGGTGCGCGGCCTGACCGGCGTCGCTTCGCGCCTCAACGGCCGCGAAATCTTCAGCGCGAACAATGGTCGCGCGATCCTGTGGAGCGACGTGACCCCCGAACTGATGTCAGCAGTCGACGTCTACAAGGCATCGACAGCGGACCTGATCGAGGGCGGCACCGGCGGCCAGATCGATCTGCGCACCAAGCTGCCGTTCGACTTCAACGGCAAGTTCCATATCGCGGGCACCAGCGAACTCGCGCTCGGCGACATGGCGAACAAGGCGGATCCGTCGGGCTCGGTGCTGATCACCGACTCGTTCGATACGCCGATCGGCCGGATCGGCCTGCTCGGCGACGTCGCGTTCAGCCAGTTCAGCTCGCTGTCGCAGTTCATTCGCGTCAGCCCGTATTTCAAGACGACGCTTAGCGATGGCAGCGGCAAGTACGTCCCGAGCGGCTTCGCGTATGGTGACGAGGCGTTCCAGTATAAGCGCTACGGCATCTATGGCGCGGCGCAGTGGCAGCCGGCAGAGTCGCTGACCTTCACCGGCAGCTTCTTCCAGTCGCGCTACAAGAGTCAGTCGAGCGATTACGGTACGCAGCTCGATTCGCAGACGCTGGCGGTCGATCCGGCGAGCAGCACGTTCGACAGCAACGGCCTGCTGACGAAGACCGACGCGCTCTTCAATCGCGATACGGCCACGTTCCTGCCCACCGGCGGCGCGGTCAACAGCAGCGGCAACAAGGGGTTCGTGGAGAGTAACACGCGGACACGCGATTACTCGCTGTCGTTCGCCTGGGCACCCGTTGATAGCCATTTGTCGCTCAAGGGCTCGTTGCAGCGCGTCAACTCGCGTCAGATCTACGATCGCCTCGACATTTTTCGCGACATCGGCTTCGGCCAGAGCTTCGGCATGGATCTGACCGGCGACCTGCCGCAGATCACCGTCAGCCCGGCGACGCAGGCGTCGTTCGCGGATCCGGCGAATTATTTCTGGACGGCGTCGATGCCGCACAACGAACGCAACAAGGGCCGTCTCGACGCAGGGCAGCTCGATGCCGAATACAAGTTCGACAACAGCTTCTTCCGGTCGGTTAAGGTTGGTGGCCGTTATGCCAAGCGGACCGAGCGCGACCTGTCGAACGGCTATAACTGGACCGCGCTCGGCCGCGGCTGGAACGGCGACCCGCAGCTAACCTACGCCAACGCGGCGCCGGGCGACGTCGCCAGCCACGCGTTCAAGGACTTCTTCCGCGGCAACACGACGCTGCCCGGCAACCTGATGTTCGCGTCGGAAAGTCTGGCGGACCGGTTTAACGCCAACCGCACCGGGCTGGTAACGGCGCCGCCTGCCGGCTTCTGCACCGGTCGTGAGTTCGATTGTTCGGCCTCAGGTCCTCTCCCGGTCACCGGCTATGGCGGCCAGTTCAATCCGGACGGCACCCTGGCAATCAGGCCGGTCGGCTTCGTCTTGCCGGGCGATCAGGTCGAGAACCGCACCAAGAATATCGCAGGCTATGCGCTGGTGCGTTTCGGCCCCGAGGGCGACGCGCGCGGCATCTCCGGCAATATCGGCGTGCGGGTCGTGCGCATCGAGAACGAGGGCAGCGGCTTCATCCAGCAGAATGGCGGGACCGTCTTCATTCGCAATGGCGCTCAGGTGACGCTTGCGAACACCTTCCTCGCACGCGGCGGCAAGGCCGACTTCACGCGCGTCCTGCCGTCGGTCAATCTCGAATATGCGCCGACCGACAAGATCAAGGTGCGCGGCGGCTATAACATCACGATGGATTTGCCGACCTTCAACGCACTGCGCGCCTCGGGTTCGATCGGCGTGGCGACGACGCCCAGTCAGACTCCGGGCGGGATCGGGACGTTCAACAACTTTACCGCGGACACCGGCAATCCGTTGCTCAAGCCGACGCTGTCGAACAATTTCGATCTCTCGCTCGAATATTACGGACGCGCGGGCACGTCGTTCCACATCGCCCCATTCTACAAGCGGCTGACCAACCTGCCGATCTACGCGCTGACGACCCGGCAGGTGACGGTCCAGTTTACCGATGGAACGACGGAGAATGTATCGGCGTCGGCCACCGACTACAGCAACTCGACCAAGGCGGCGACCGTCAAGGGCGTCGAGGTCGGCGGACGCTTCTTCTTCGACATGCTGCCGGGTGCGCTTGCCGGGATCGGGTTCGAGGGCAACTACACGTTCATCAAGAGCAGCAATCCGGGCGACGTCTACCGCGACATTACCGGCGCGGTGAAGAGCGACGCGCCGCTGGTGGGTCTGTCGAAGCACAATCTGAACGCGACGCTGCTATATGAGCGCAATCCGATCTCGCTGCGGATCGCGTACTCGTGGCGCTCGCAATATCTGCTGTCGACCAACAGCAACGGCACGAACGGCACGTACACCTATTACAGCGCGCCAGGCGTCGTCAGCAATCAGGATGGCGGCCTCGATGCCTCCACCCAGATCGCGCTGCCGATCTATGGCGGCAATTACGGGTCGATCGATGCCGGCGTCCGCTTCAAGGTGACCGACTATCTGTCGTTCGGCGTGCAGGGGACCAACCTGACCGCGTCGACGCAGCGTACGCTGATGGGCGGGTATCCCGGCGGCAAGCTGGTCGGGCGTAGCTGGTTCCAGGCCGATCGTCGTATCAGCACTGGTATCAACCTCGCCTTCTGACGATGATACGCCGCTCGTCGACACCGTGTCGGCGAGCGGCAAAGCGAGGCTGTGATGACCAAGCGGATCCTGATCGTGGGCGGCGGCACTGCCGGGTGGCTGACCGCAGGCTATCTCGCCAAGCGGCTCGGCGCTGATCTGCCGGGCGGCGTCGCGATCACGCTCGTCGAATCGCGTGACATCGGGATTCTGGGTGTCGGCGAGGGGACGTTCCCGACGATCCGGCGGACATTGGCGACGATCGGGATCGACGAGGCCGATCTGATCCGACGCTGCGGCGCGACGTTCAAGCAGGGTGCCAAGTTCGTCCACTGGCGCCACGCGCCGGGGCAGGGGGCGACCGATCATTATTCGCACCCCTTCCAGGTCGCGGACGCGAGCGACGGTCTCGACCTGCTGCCCTATTGGCTGCTGGGCCTCGGCGGCACGGAGAATTGGGACGAGGTCTCCAACCCGCAGAAGAAGGCGGCCGACCGGCACCGCGCGCCCAAATTACCGACGCATCCCGATTATGTCGGGCCGCTGAACTATGCCTTCCATTTCGACGCAGTCGCGCTTGCCGGCCTTTTGCGCGAGCAGGGCGTGAAGAACGGCGTCCGCCACCTGACCGACACCGTGAGCGAAGTGCTGCTTGATGCGGACGGCGCGATCGGTGGCGTTCGGACCGAGCGGAACGGGATACTCGACGCCGATCTATACATCGACTGCACCGGCTTTCGCGCTGAGCTGATCGGCAAGGCGATGAAGATCCCGTTCCGGTCGTGCCGCGACGTGCTGTTCTGCAACCGCGCGATCGCCGCGCAACTACCCTATACGCGGCCCGACGAACCGATCGCCTCGTACACGATTTCAACCGCGCAGGAGGCGGGCTGGATCTGGGACATCGGGCTCGATCGTCGCCGCGGCATCGGCCATGTCTATTCGTCCGACCATAGCGAAGACGATGCTGCCGAGCGTGTGTTGCGCGGCTATCTGGGCGCGGCGGGCGAGACTGCCGACGTACGCCATTTCAAGTTCGAGGCCGGCTATCGCGAGGTGAACTGGTACAAGAACTGCGTCGCGGTCGGGCTGTCGAGCGGCTTTTTCGAGCCATTAGAGGCGACCGGAATAGCGTTTGCCGAAGTGTCCGCCGGTATGATCGCTAACCTGTTCCCTTGGGGCGGCGATTACGAGACGTCCGCGCGCCAGTTCAACGCCAACATGCTGCGCCGCTACGAACGTGCGCTCGATTTCATCAAGCTGCATTATTGTATCTCGGAACGCCGCGACACCGCGTTCTGGCGCGACAACGTGGCCGACGCATCGGTGCCGGACCGCCTGCTGGAGATGCTCGATCGCTGGCGGTTCCGGCCGCCCAACGAGCTCGACATCGACGGGCAGGTCGACATCTTCACCGAGGCAAGCTGGCAATATGTTCTGTACGGCATGGGCTGGAAGACCGACCTGAGCGCCAAGGCCGGCGCGCTTCGCTACGGTGAGGATGCACGCCGGGCGTTCGCGGAGGTGCAGCGCCAGGCGCGTTATGCGATCGCCAACCTCCCGTCGAACCGCGATCTGGTATCCTACGCCCAGTCCCACAGCTTTGGCGCGCGGGCCGCAGCGTGACCGTCACCCGGCCCGGGAAGATCACAAAGGTCGTGATCGTCGGCGGCGGCACGGCAGGCTGGATGACCGCGGCGGCTCTGTCGCGACTGGTCGCCAGCGGCGTTTCGGTCACCTTGGTCGAATCCGAGGAGATCGGCACGGTTGGTGTTGGCGAGGCGACGATCCCGTCGCTGCTCGATTACAACCGCATGCTCGGGATCGACGAGGACGCGTTCGTCCGCGCTACCGGCGCGACGTTCAAGCTGGGGATCGAGTTCCGCAACTGGACGCGGCTCGGCGACTCCTATCTGCACCCGTTCGGCACGCACGGCCGCGACATCGACGGCGTTTCCTTTCACCAGCTCTGGCTCCGGCAGGCTGCCTCGGGCAACGCCGATCCGGGACCAATCGGCGACTATTGCCTGTCCTCCGTGGCGGCTCGGCGCGGGCGGTTCACTCGGCCGAGCGCCAATCCGCAGTCGGTGCTGTCGACCTTGTCGTACGCGTTCCATTTCGACGCAGGCCTCTACGCGACGTTCCTGCGCGACATCGCCGAGCAGGATGGCGTGGTCCGCGTCGAGGGGCGCGTGATCGCAGTCGATCGGAATGCCGAAACGGGGTTCATCGAGGCGGTGCGGCTCGAAGGCGACCGCCGGATCGAGGGCGAATTGTTCATCGACTGCAGCGGTTTCCGGTCGCTGCTGCTCGGCGATACGCTAGGTGTACCGTTTGCGAGCTGGAAGCAGTGGCTGCCCTGCGACCGGGCGTGGGCGGTGCCGAGCGAACGACAGGGGCCACTGACGCCCTATACGCGGGCGACCGCGGATAGCGCCGGATGGCGCTGGCGGATTCCGCTCCAGCACCGGGTCGGCAACGGCTATGTCTATTCCAGCGCGCATATCGACGACGACGATGCCAAGCAGGCGCTGCTGGCGGGGCTTGATGGCGCGGCGTTGGGCGAACCCCGCCAGTTGCGTTTCGAGGCCGGGCGGCGCGAGCGGCTCTGGGACCGGAATTGCGTGGCGATCGGGTTGTCCGGCGGTTTCCTCGAACCGCTCGAGTCGACCAGCATCCACTTGATCCAGTCGGGGATTGCGCGGCTGATGACCCTCTTCCCCGATCGTGGTTTCGATCCGGTCGAAATTGACGAGTACAACCGTGTCATGCTCCGCGAATACGAGCAGGTCCGCGATTTCATCATCCTCCATTATCATGCGACCGAACGATCGGATTCGCCATTCTGGGACCATTGTCGGACCATGGCGCTGCCGGAATCGCTGCAGGGCAAACTCGCGTTATGGCGAGGCAAGGCGCGGGTGTTTCGCGAGCAGGGCGAATTGTTCACCCCCGATAGCTGGATTGCGGTGTTGCTCGGCCAGAATGTGCAGCCGGCGTCCTTCGATCCGTTGACGGGCGGGTTGCCGCTTGGCGAGGCGACGCGGTTCATGGCCCATATTCGAGAGATGATCGGCATGACCGCCGAAGCGATGCCCACGCACGAGGATTTCATCGCCCAGCACTGCGCGGCACCGATCTTCCGACAAGCGTGATGGGGACGCGCTATTCGGCCGATGCCGAGGCCATGTGTGGGGTGGATGAGATACAGTCCCGGCGAGGCAATTGGCGCGCTCATGATCTTCGCAGCGTAAAAGTGAGTACCTGTCGTCCGATATGCAGAGGGACGCTTGTAGCGGTCACGAATTTGGGCGACCAAGCCCTATGACCGAACTCAAGCCCACGAAGGTCCGCACGGCGCTGGGCCGCAATCTGACTTACGGTATGCTCGACGCCGTGGGTCGCGCGATCGTCACCGGCCATTACGACGGAAAGCGTTTTCCTACCGAGGCGGAACTGGCAATCGAGCACGGCGTGAGCCGGTCGGTGACGCGCGAGGCGGTCAAAATGCTGACCGCGAAGGGTTTGCTTTCCGCGCGTCCGCGGCAGGGTACCATCATCCAGCCAAATTCGACCTGGAACCTCTTCGACACCGATGTGCTGCGTTGGCTACTCGAACGGCAGTTTACCTTGCCGCTACTCCGCAGCTTCAACGAGCTGCGCCTTGCAGTCGAGCCGATGGCGGCGCAGCTCGCCGCACTGCACGCCACGCCGTCGGGCATCGCGATGATTGCGGCGGGCTATGCGCGCATGGAGGCGGCCGAGCGCGGCGATGACGATGCGCTCGAGGCCGACATCGTGTTCCACGTTGCGATCCTCCGAGCGTGCGACAACCCGTTCTTCGCGCAGTTCGAGGATCTTGTGTCGACGGCGCTGCGGACCTCGATCCGCTTCACCAACCGGTTCAAGGGCCGCAGCGCAAGCCTGCCCGCGCATAAGGCCGTGCTCGAGGCGATCGCTGCGCGCGATGCGGCTTCCGCCAGCGCCACGATCCGATCGATCATCGAGGACGTCATGATCCTGATCCGTCAGGCCGAAAGCGAGGGCGCGGTGGTCGATCGCGGAGCGGCCTTGCTCGGCTGAGCAGCGTTCCCAATCGTATCAGCGTTGATCCGGAGTCCGTAAGGTGCGGCCCGAAATGGTCAGACCAGGCCTCGGCCTTCGATCTTCAGGACAGGGACGAACCCGCCGCCCGGGTTCGCGGGCATCGTCAGGTGCAGGCCGCGCGCATCGCGGCGATGCGCCATGCCGCCGCCGCCGAGCAACGTCACGAGCTCGACCACGCCATCGGCGAAGCGGTTGCGTCCCAGTGCCTTGATCGTGACGTCGCCCTGCGGCCAGCCCAGGAACAGCGCATAGAGCGCCCCCTTGTTGGTGGTGAAGCGCACGTCGCGCGCGGTGAACACGCCCGACGACTGCTCGTTCTGCATGCCGGCCTGCAATTTGGTCGGGCCTTCGCCATAGATCCGCCATGGCCGCGAGCCGAAGATCGCCTCGTCGTTGACCGCGATCCAGCGGCTCATGCCGTCGAGGATCTTTTCCTCCTCGCCGTCGATCGAGCCGTCGCCGGGCTGCGGTATCGACAGCAGCAGGTTGCCGTTCTTGGACACGACATCGGCAAGCCGCTGGATCACCTGTTCGGCGGTCTTGTAGCTCTTGTCGGTGAGCCGCGCGACGTTGTAGAACCAGTCACCGACGCATGTATCGGTCTGCCACGGCTCGTCCCACAGATGATCGGTGAAGCCGCGCTCGACATCCTGCACGAGGCCGAACCTCGCAGAAGGCTTTAGCTGCTTGGCGGTCAGCACGACGTTGATTTCGCCGTGCCACGCGATCGAGCGGTTATAGTAATCCGCAGCCGCCTGGAGCCCGATCGGCCCGAATGGCAGTTCATAGTCGTCGAAGTAACAGAAGTCGGGCTTGTACTTGTCGATCAGGTCGGTCTGGCGCAGCAGCCATTTCGCCGCATAGCCCGGATCGTTCGGCGGCGGCGTTTCGATCCACTGGCCGTCGTTCGCGTCGTGCCACGCGTTCATCGCGGCGATCGTATCGATGCCGTTCGGCAGGACCGCGTGCGCGCCGGTGTAGAGCTGTTGCGGATCGAGCCCGTCCCACCATGTGCCGCGGCCGTCGGCGGTGCGCAGCGTGAACCCGTCGTAGCGCTGGCCCTTCAGCGGCCCTGTCGGATCATAGCCATAAGCAGTTTGATACCAGTGCCAGCTATGCGCAGCGTGGTTCGAGACGCCGAACTTGAGCCCGGCTTTACGCGCGGCCTTTTCCCAAGTGCCGACGACATCACGCTTCGGCCCGACGCGGAGCGAATTCCAGGCGTGATAGCGGCTGTCGTAGCAGTCGAGATTGTCGTGATGATTGGCGAGCGAGACGAAATATTTCGCCCCCGCCTTGGCATAACGGGCGATCAGCGCGTCGGGATCCCAGCGCGCCGCGGTCCAGCGGTTCATCACCTCCATCATCCCCGACTTGGTCGGATGGCCATAGGTCTTGAGGTGATGTTCGTACGCGGGATGGCCCTGCATATACATGAAGCGGCCGTACCAGTCGCCTTGCTCGGGCACCGACTGCGGGCCCCAATGCGACCACAGGCCGAGCTTCGCGTCACGGAACCACTCGGGGTAGCGATAGTGATCGACCAGCGATTGCCAGGTCGGTTGCACCGGACCGCGCGCCAGCCCCATCGGGCTCTGCGCGAGCGCGTGCGTCGCCGGACCCAGTGCGGCGATTCCGGCGAGAACCGAACGGCGGCTGAGATCGATACTCACTTGGCTGCGATGGTCCGGCGGATCGCCGCGAGGGCCAGCGGGCGCATCACCGCATAGCCGGCGGGAGTCGGGTGGACGCCGTCGCTCGCCAGCCCCGGCTTCATCGCGCCTTCGGGTGTGGCTAGCGCGGTGTAATAATCGACATAGGTGAAGCCGTTCTTCGCCGCATAGGCCTTCAGCCAGCTGTTGAGCGCGCGAATCTGCGGCACCGGCTGCTTGTCCTTGCTCCACGGAAAGGCCGCGGCGGGCGGGGTCGAGGCGATGATCACCTTGATACCGTTCGCGCGCGCGAGGTCGGCCATGCTGGCGATGTTGCCCTGAACGATCTCCATCGTCGAGGCGCCGGTATTGCCGGCGATGTCGTTGGTACCTGCCATGATGTGGACCGCACGCGGTTTCAGCGCGACCACGTCCTCGCGGAAGCGCACCAGCATCTGCGGCGTGGTCTGCCCGCTGATCCCGCGATCGACCAGTCCGCCGGTGAACAGAGTAGCATCCGCACCGATCCAGTTGTCGGTGATCGAATCGCCCATGAAGACCACGCGGACCGGCGTGTTCGAGGCCTTCAACGGTTCGTTCTGCTCACGGTAGCGGCACAGTTGGCCGAAGTCGCGCGTGAGCGAATGCAGCTTCCATGCCTCCCATCCGGCTCCATCGGTCGGCGACGGATGCGCAGGGCAGGGGGCCGCGACGATCCCGACCGGATCGCCGGCATAGGGATCGCCCGGGACATTGGTCTGCGCGGCCACCGGTAAGGTGACCAACGTCAGTGCGGCGATGAAGACTGCGCGGATCACTTCGAAGAGACGATCTGGACCAGCGATGCGGCGTCCTGCCCGGTCGGCAGCTTGCCCGATGCGGTCAGGCGCCGGGTCTTGTCGTCCCAGCGCAGCATCGCCTTGCGCCCGCCCTTGGTCCGATAGTCGTTGGTCACGCCGTCATCGTCGTACAGCGCGAAGCTCGCATCCGCACCCGGATAGACGCGGATGCTCTCGAGCGCCTGCGCGGTCGCCGTGCTTGGCACCTGGACGCCCATCGGTATGATCGACCCGGCGCGCACGAACAGCGGTATCTTGTCGATCGGTGCATTCGCGGTGACGGTCTGGCCGCCTGTGAACCGCTGGTTGGTCCAGTAATCATACCATTCGGCGCCGGCCGGCAGATAGACCTGGCGGCTGGTCTTGCCCTGTTCGGTGACTGGCGCGACCAGGAAGGCCGGGCCGAACATATATTCGTCGCCCATGTCGGCGACGTTGGGATCGTTCGGGAAATCCATGAACAACGCGCGCATCATCGGCGCATTGCTTTCGTATGTGTGGCGGCCGAGCGAATAGATGTACGGCATCAGCGAGTAACGCAGCTTCAGGAAGTTCGCGAGGACCGGCTCGGCCGCGGTGCCATATTGCCAGATCGCGGTGGCCGGGCGCTGGCCGTGGATCCGCAAGGTCGGCGTGAACACGCTATAGCCGAACCAGCGCGTAAACAGCTCGGGATAATCCGCGTAATCCGGCGCCATCGCGGTCGCACCCGCAGGATCGAGCAGCACCGGGCGTGTCGCCTTGGGCCCGTTCGGCCATTGCCAGCCGCCGATGTCGCTGCCCCAATAGGCCATGCCGCTCGCGGTGAAGCCAAGCCCCGCGGGGACCTGCCGATGCAGCGCTTCCCAGGTCGACTTGATGTCCGACGACCAGAACAGCCCGCCGTTGCGCTGGGCACCCAGATACGCCGCGCGCGACAGGATCAGGTTGCGCATCGTGGGACGGTCCTTGGCCGACCCGTCCGCGACGCTCATCGTATGGAGCAGCGGGAAGACGTTGTGATAGCGGTCGCCCGAGCCGATCGAATAGAAGCTGCCGTCGGGCACCAGATCGGGCTCGGTCTCGTCGAGCCAGAACCAGTCGAAGCCCTGGCTGGCGATGTTGTCGCGGATACGGTCCCAGAACCAGTGGCGCGCATCGGGGTTGGTGCTGTCGAGCAACGCGCCCGCGCGATCGGAGCGGATCGGCAGGCCGTCGACGACGTTGCCGTCCTTGTCCTTCAGCAACAAGCCCTTGGTCGACAACAGGTCGAAATACCGCGATTCCTTCTCGAAGCGCGGCCAGACGCTGATGATCGAATGCATCCCCATCGACTTCAGCTTGTCGTTCATGCCCTTGGGATCGGGGAAATAATTCCGGTCGATGTCGAGCTGGCCCATGCGCGACCAGTAGAACCAGTCGAGCACCATGATATCGAGCGGCAGGCCGCGGCTGCGATATCCGTTGGCGACGTCGAGCAGTTCCTTCTCGGTCTCGTACCGCGCCTTGCTCTGGATGAGGCCGAACGCGGCCTTGGGCGGCAGCGGCGTGGTACCGGTCAGCGTCGCGTAGCCGGCGTAGATTTCATCGGTAGTGGCGCCTGTGATCACGAAGAACGAGACGCGTTCGCCGACCTCCGACTGCCAGTGTGTCGAACTATGCAGGCCGGGGGAAACGACGGTCGAGGACGGGTTGTCCCAGACGATGCCATAGCCCTTGTTGGTGACCATGAACGGTACGCAGACCGTCTCGCCCGCGGGCGCGTCGTAATTGTGGCGGCAGTCGATCGTGCGGCCGCGCAGGTCGAGCTTGCCCTCCTGGTTCTGGCCGAGCCCGTAATAATGCTCGTCGGCGGGCGAGGCGAAGCTCGCGCCGACGCGGAACGTCTTCTCGCCGTTGACGGTATGCGGCGCCATTTCCCAGCCGGTCATCTGCGTCAGCATCGTGCCGTCCGGCTTGCGGATCGTCACCGACACCGGTGGCAGCGACGGCGCGAAATAACGCTCCATCTGCGTCGGCGCCTTGGGCCAGGGCTTCGCATCGACCGAGAGCGACAGCGCCGCGGACGCGAATACATCGGCGCCCGCATCGTTACGATGCGTCCAGCCGGCGGCATCGGGCTTTGCGTTGGGGCCATCGCCTGGAGGCGCATCGACCTGTCCGCGGTCGGTCGCGATCGTCACGCGGACGATGTTGGGCGCATAGGCCTCGACCGAGACGAGGCTGCCGTTGCGATCGACCGTCGCGATCGGTGCGGCAACCGCGGCGGAACCGAGCGTCGCCAGCGAAACCCCCATGGCCAACCGTGCGACCAGCCGTGACGACCAGTCCCATCGCGACGTGGTGCGGGACTGGTCAGACGATTGCACTTCGATACGGGCTGGGGAAATGTACATCGAATCCTCTCCACGGGTCTATGCCCTGACGGTAGCGCTATCTTCGCCGAAACGGCAATTTTGTCGTATAATTGCAGATACGGCGCGCGGATCAACCGTATTCCGCGTCGACGCAAGGCGAAGACCCGGATTGGTCACTTATCGCGCGTCGTTATTGGAGCAGCGCCACGCCATACGGCGGAAGGTCGAGCCGATCGGTATAGGCTTTGCCGCTTAGAATATCGTGCTGCTCGCCTGCCAAGGCCACACGCGCAGGCGCGGTGTTCGTGTTCACGTACAGCGTCCGCCCATCGACGATGCGCGCGACCACGCCCGGCGGAGTGACCGGGCCACGCTCGATCCCGAGTTCGGTATAGAGCGATCGCACCAGCGGATCAAGAAACGCGCCTAGCGCGGCGGTCGCGAGGTAGATCGCGCGGCCCTTGCCGAAGCGGTTGATGGTGATCGCCGGGCCGGGCTTGGGCGTGTTGGTGAACATCGCCAGCGGTTTGGCCGTGCTCGGT
>Ga0308169_10002140_pt1 | contig 21128 bp, 19 predicted proteins | sample PhyBR1_2_FD_202139 | JGI IMG/M metagenome (GOLD analysis project Ga0308169, IMG submission 202139) | Phyllosphere microbial communities from UC Gill Tract Community Farm, Albany, California, United States - DLSLSB.R1 | ecosystem: Host-associated > Plants > Phyllosphere > Unclassified | place...
GAGGTCGTGGTCGGGGATGTGGATCGTCGACTGCGAGCGAGGCACAGGATTAGCATGAAGACGAGGTACGGCGAGCGAGAGGGAGGGAGAGGAGGACGCACCATGAGCTTGTCGAGCTCGGAGAGGAGCGCGCGCTGGTTCGACGTCTGGACCTGCAGACCTCGGTTCTGCGACTCGATGTGCGCAATGTCGTCCGTCATGAGCTGCGCGTCGCACGAGAAGTCGAGTCAGCGTCGCCCTCCGAGCGAAGGAACGAGCCGACGAGGACGGGATCGAGCGCGACGCACATTGAGCTGCGTCTTGTACAGGCCGATCATGAGGTCCATCTTGTCGAGCTCTGCGAGCGCGTCGTCGAGCTGCTTGACGACGCCGACGACGCGGTCGTCCGACTCCATGATGGCGTGGATCGACGCCTGGGCGCGAGAGGTTCTCGAGCTCGTCAGCGTTCCTCGCTCGCTCGAGCCGGGTCGCGCATGGAGAGAGCGGTCGACGCACCGCCTCGAGCGCCTTGAGCTCCCCAACCAACCTCTTCTCGATCTCGTCCGCCTTGCTCTTGCCCCTCCCCGCCCCTCCTCCCCCTCCCCCACCCGCGACGCCGTCCAGGCCCAAGCCGAGCCCACCCGTGCCGCGCCACTCGAAGCCCTCGAGCATCTCCTCCACGTTGGCGAGCACGGCGTCGTCGTCGATGTGCTCCTCGGCCGCCTTGCGGCTCACGGCCGAGAGCGGCATCGGGCCCGAGGGCGAGACGAGCGCGCCGCTGCGGCCGGCGCTCGAGCCGCTCCCTGCCGAGCCCGGGCGCGCACCTGCGCCGCCGGGCCCGGACGAGACGTCGACGCGCAGGCCGCCGTTGACAGCGCTGCTGCTCGCGACGGGCGGCGGGCCCGGTCGAGCGTCCGGCGCGACGCCCGACGGCCGGCGCTGCGAGGACGTCGGCGCGAGCGCGGACGTCGACGCTGCTGCCGCCGCCGCGACCGTAATGATTGGTGCTGGTGCTGGCGCGGGAGGCGGCACGGCGACGCGACGAGGCGAGGGCGCGCGCGGCTGCTGCTGCTGCGACGGCGGCGGACCGGGCTGAGGCTGGCTCGGGCCGGTTCTAGATGCAGGCGGTGCGCCGGCAGGAGGGCGGTCGCGCTCGTTGAGCGAGCCTTGGCGCGAGGACGAGGTCGAAGGGCGGGAGGAGGACGAGGCGGCGGTGCTTGGTGGGGGAGGGCCGTACTCGGACCGGGCCGAGGCGGAGAGGGGAGCGGTGCTGGCTGATGGTGCGGGTGGCCGAGTCGGCCGTGAAGACGGCGGCATGGCGGAGGTGGGTGGTCGCTGTTGCTGCTGCTGCTGATGAGGAGGAGGTGGTTGCTGAGCCGCTGCTGCTGCGGCCGCTTGCTGAGCGGGCGTGTCGACCGAGAAGCCGACGAGGACGAGGTCGTTCGGCGATCGACCGATACCTGTGCGCGTAGAGAAGGTCGGTCAGGAAGGAGCGAGGGAGAGGGCGAGCGAGGAAGGAGGACGCACCCGTCATGTACCGGCGCCAGCACCGGACGAGGGTGACGAGGAACTGAGCTTGGTGCGACGAGGGCAACTCGGTCTCGTAGCGGTACGTCTTGCTATTGATGATGAGGGTGAACTCGAGGGGCTGCGCGCGGTTGAGGCTCTGGGTCAGCTCACGCTCGAGCGGCACGGCTTCGAGAGGGCGAGTGCGCGACGGACCTGCATGCGGCCCGAGACGAGACGCTGTAGGGTAGGTGTAGAGTCAGTATGAGGCTATGTAGAGGCGGGAAGCGCAGGGACGGTGTAGAGGACGCACCTTGCCGACCTCGACCCGCTGCAGGTCGTCGAGAGACCACGTCTTGCCGATCGAGAAGCTGCCGTTGGCGTTCTGCTTGGCCTTGTGCAGCCTGCACCTGCCATCGCGTTGAGCTGCACGGCGGGTCGAGGAAGGTGGGCGAGGGTGAGCTGGCTGGACCCGAGCGAGGTGGGGGAGGACGACGAGGGCGAGGAGGGGGACGGACCTGCGAGGATGAGGAAGCGGGCCTTGCGCTGGGTGGACCCGGGCTGGTCCTCGAAGGTCTGGCAGTAGGCGAGGAAGGTCTCTTGGGCTGCATGGGTGCGGGTGGGTGCGTCAGGGGGTTGAGCGGGGGGAGATGACAGCGAGGAGGAGGAGAGGGGGGACGCACGAGGGTGAGGCGACCCGGGCTGCTGCGAGAAGAGCGAGTGGATGATGGCCCTTGAGTGATCCTGCGCCATCCTGGGCGCGCTCTCGCTCCCGAGCGGGCGGTGCGGAGAGGAGGAGGAGGATGAGGGGAGCGAGTTGGTCGACCGAGAGCAGCCTCTGAGTCGTCCTCTCGCTCTCGCCCACACTCGCGCTGCCCGCCTGGAGCACCGCGACACCACTCGGGAGCTTCACGCCAGCACACCGAGCGCGACCATGGCCTCGCTCGAGGGAGTGCCGCCCCCTGCTCCTCCTCCCGCCGACGATGCACCGCCGCCGCTCGCCGTCACGCGCGACTTCCGCCCGTACTACTCGCCCCTCGAGCTCGACTACCTCGTCCACCTTCAAGCACACGCCCGCCAGTCCGCCCATGCTCCCCACGGCCAGCAGACGACCGCCCTCAGCGACCACCGCATCGAGCACTACCGCCAGCTCGCGTGCGGCTTCATCGAGCGCGTCGCCGCCAGGCTCGGCTTGTCAGTCTCGCCATCTCCTCTGCGACGCGCTTCGGCTCTCGAACGCCCCCGCTGCTGCGAGTCCTGCGAGCTCACCCTCGTCTTCCTCGCCCGCAGCCCTCGCCGCACCATCGCCACGGCCCAGAAGCTGTACCACCGCTTCCACCTCCACTTTTCCCTCACCGACTTTGCCTACCAGGTGCGTGCGGTCCCTCCTTCTGGCTGGCGCTGGCGAGGAACCCTCCCTGACCTGGTCCCCACTCGCGCTCGCAGGACGTCTCGCTCGCGACCCTCCTCGTCGCCTCCAAGCTCGAGGACACGCTCAAGAAGCTGCGCGAGATCCAGATCGCCGCCTACCAGGTCTCGAACCTCCTCGAGGGCGGCAACGGCATCGGCGAGGGCGACCCGGCCGCCCAGGAGGCGCACCGCTCGCACCTGATCGGCATCGAGCGCCTCGTCCTTCAGACCATCTCGTTCAACTTCAACCTCCACCGGAGCCTCAATCCAGTCGACGCCGACACGCTGAACGGCGGCGACAGCGCCGACAACGACGCGCTCCTCCTCGCCGCCGCCCTCGCGACCCCTCCCCCGACCCGCGACGCCTTTACCTACCTCGTCCGCCTCGCGCACTCGCTCCCGTCACTCCCACCCGCCCTCCTCACTCTCTCCTCGACCGCGCCTCCCGCTACCGGCACCGCCCCCGCCCCGCCGACGCCCGACACCGTCCTCAAGCAGCTCACCTTCGCCGCCTTCCTCCTCCTCACCGACCTGCACCGCACGCTCGCGCCCCTGTCGTACCCGCCGCACACGTGCGCCGCAGCGTGCGTCTACTTGGCCGGCTTCATGCTCGTCGCGGCGGCGGCCAGGCGCGGCTCAAGCGGCGCGGGTGGAGCGGGCGTCGGCGCTGGGACGGGCGAGGAGGGCGCGGGCGTGTGGAGCGCCGAGGTCGTGCGTGAGTGGGCGAGGAGCTGTGAGAGCGACGAGCGCGACGTTGACGGTGCGTCGAGCGCTTTCCCTACTTCTCTTCCCCCCTCGCGCAGATACTGACGACGGGCTCGAACGACTTCTCCGACTGCAGACATCGCCCAGATGCTCCTCGACCTCCTCATCTACCTCTGTCCCTCATCCTCGTCGACCTCGACCTCTTCCCTCGCCACCGCCAGCACCGTCTCGCCGCTCTTCTCGCCCTCGTCGGCCTCGCCCTCCGACTCGGTCCCCGCCGCCCTCTCGGACCGCGACAAGCACCTCGTCGCGACGGGCGTGCCCAACTCGTTCGCCGCACACGCCCTCCTCGGCCCAAGAGCGTCAGTCGACGCCCTCATGCGGGTCAAGATCGACCTGCGCCGCGCGAGGGAGGCGTACCCCTCGTCGTCGTCGTCCGCCCCCTCGGCCGCTCGCGGCACCAAGCGCAGGCGCCTCTCGACCGATGCCGACCTGCCCGACACCAACGGCGACGGCGACGGCGACGGCGCCGACCAGCCTGCGCCGCCCGCCGAGCCCGACACGCCCCTCTCGCGCGCGCAGCGCTGGACCAACCTCTCGGCCGGGCTCGCCGACGTCGGGCGCGTGCGCGACGAGCGCGCGCTCAAGGAGCTCGTGCGCGCCGAGGAGCGGGCCGAGCGCGAGCGCGCTGCGCCTGGGGCCGGTGCGAGCGGCGCTGGGCCGGGAGCGGCGGTCGAAGCTGGTGCGGGCGGAGTGGGAGGAAAATCAGGAGCGGCGGGCGACGGCAGGACGGAAGAGGAGCGCGAGAAAGAGAGGCGGGACAGGAGGGAGAGGCTGCGGCCTGGGAGCGTGCGATACAGGTTCTGAGGACTTGGGCAGTAGAGCGGCGGTGCTCGAGGCTCGTGCACAATCCACCTCTCGCTCGTTCACGAGCTGCTCAAAGGAGAGTTGACCATAGCCATTCGCGTGTTCTTCACGTAGTTTGCGACGAGGCCTGCGATGATGAGCGAGATGATCTGGAAGGAGCGACCGGCGCAGTCGAGGAGGGCGGCGTCGAAGGTCGAGAAGCCCATGTCCTTGATGATGGTGCCGCTGAAGTTGGTGAGGCTGCCGTTGGGGACGCTCGAGCCGAACATGGCTGCGAGAGAGGGGCGAGGAGGCGAGGGAGAGGCGAAGAGGGAGGAGGGGAGGCGGTTTGAGAAGGTCAGCGCACGGGCCTCCTTTTTGCGCGCAGCGGGCGTCTCGCTCACTCTCTATGCTCTAGATGCGTGTAGAGAGCGGTAGGCTGGACCTCGCTCGCTAGGCGGTTCCGCGCCAGCGATGTGCACGGACCCGGTCGCCGTGAAATTGGGAAGGTCGCTTCGTTTCAGTCTTAAGCTCGAGGCGCCGCTCGTGCGCTTGGCCTAGCTCGGCGTGCAGAAACTGTCCTTGATGAAGGTCCGGTCGAGCGGAAGCCTGCGAGCAGTCGCAGCTTCGCAGAACAGCAGTCCGGCGGAGATGCGGCAAGGGCGGAGGCGGTCGGCTCGAGCACGCCCGAGCTGACGGCGCCGGCTCCTCGGGCCCCTGTGGAGCGAGCGACGAGTGCTTATCTCTCCGAGTAGTTAGTCGATGCGGCGAGAGCGCCGTCTAAAATTGGGCGAGGAAGCGGGGAGAGAGCGATGCGTTCGAGGAGGTTGACCTCGAAGCGGATGTGCGTTGGCGCACGAGCCCGTCTTGCGCGTGCAGGACTAGCTGGTCGCCTTCAGAGCGTCACTCGCGGCTCATTCAAGCAAAAAGAGAGGCCCAAGAGAGCGCAGGGTGTGCGGCACGAGCGGACCGCGGCATCGAGTGGATGTCCTCGGCTCCTCGGAGAACGTCGACTCGTCGCCGCCAAACTCTCGGATACACCTGGCCTGCACCTTGATCTCCGACATCGCCGCAAGTGCGACGGTCTGCCTGCAGCCGTTCGGCCTCTGCACGCTTGCCTTCGCTCCCATCACTTGCTCGTCCGCCGCACGGACCTCCTCCCTCTCTCAACTCACCTCTCGCTCGCCTCTCTGCGGCGACGTCGCCCTGGGTGCATGCACTCGCTTCTCGGTCTCGACGTGCATCCGGGCGCGCCCGCACGGCCCCTTGCGGGCCCAACTCTCTCAGCCACCTCGCGGACGACCCCCACCCGCTCGCACCTCAACCCTCGCCGCTCCGCTACCCACGCCCAGATTCTCCGAACGCGGAGTAACGGCGCAGAACTCTCGCCCTTGTCTCTTGAGCAGAAGTCCGCACCCGCCCGCTTCCGCACTGCGTTGCGTCGCGCTTGATTGGCCCGTGCCACGTCGTCTGCGTGGGGGCTCGACGCACTCTCGCCCGATCAGGCTTTCTCGCCGGCCCTGCAGCTCGTAAACGTGGCTCCGCACAGATACGGGCCCTTCGTCCATGGTGCGCCCACGCCACCGCCAAGCACTCTCACGCGCAATCGGAGGGCTCGAGGCCGCTTCTCGAGGTGCGTTTTAGGGTCGACAGCTCGCTCTCCCGCCGTCGCCCTTGATCGTGCGTCGCTCGTGGGGGCTTGACACCTCCGTGCTGCATTTGCTTGGACGTGCGCTAGACGAGGCGAGGCAGGAGCGGGCGTTCTCGCGCCCACACCTCCGTGCTGCCCGAGCGACCCGACGGCGGGCGAGTTTCTCCAGGGCTGCACGAGCGAGTTGGGGTCCCAGATCCACACCTCCGCTCCTCTGCTCTTCTCTCCACACTCTCCACCGCTCTCCACACCGCTAGCTCCCTCCTCCAGCGCCCCAACCTTCTCCCTTCGCCGACACCTCTTCGCCCGCCGCCGCCGACGACCACCATGGGCTTCCCCTCGCTCAAGCGCGCCGAGACGGCCGAGACGACCGCCACCGACACGAGCTCGCTCGACTACGAGAAGGCGACCGCCCGCCACCGCGAGTTTGCGCCGACCGAGGACAAGATTGTCGAGGAGGACGAGGAGACGTCCGGCAATGTCGGCCAGGCCGAGTACCTCAAGTCGACGCAGCAGGCCGAGATCGTGCGTCCCTCTCAAGCTACCGTCGTCTATGCAGCAGCGAGGGACCGTCGAGCTGACCTTCCTCCTCCCCTCACAGACGCCCGCCGAGAACAAGGCCATCGTTCGCCGCATCGACCTCTGCGTCCTTCCGCTCTTCCTAATCACGCAGACGCTGCAGTACCTTGACAAGACCGCTCTGAATTATGGTGCATTGCCCTCGCTCTTGTTTTGCGCACGCGCCTGTAACGTCGCTGACCCGACCTTGCTCCTCGCGCAGCCAAGGTCCGTTCACTCCGCCCACCATCGCCCTCTTTTCGCTCAATGGCGGCTGTGCAGCTCTCAAGCAGCTTCGTTCGCTCTCAATGAGCCGAACGAGCGCGCGACGGAGCCAGCAGAGCCCGCCGTCGAGCACACACGCGCTCCCTTTCTGACCTTCTCAAGTTGCCCCTCGCAGGTTTTCGGCATGGACAAGGCGATGAAGCTCACCGGTAACCAGTTCAGCTGGGCCGCCTCGATCTTCTACGTCGGCTACCTCGTCGCACAGTACGTCGCACCTCCCCTCGTCGCTGCTCGACCGTCCTCCTCCCCCCCCCCCCCGCTCGGACCGCTCGACGGCGACGCGCTCCTTCGCCGGCTCCTTCCGCATCTACAGAACTGACACTCTTTCTCCTCGCTTCGCAGGGAGCCGGCCGCCTACCTCATCGGTCGCTACAAGGCCAACCACGTCCTCGGCATCACCTGCGTCCTGTGGGGCGTCTGCGTCATTTCGATGATTGGCTGCACCAACTTCACTACCGCCATGGTCAACCGCTTCTTCCTCGGTGCGTGTAGTCCTCGATGTGCCCCTCGAGTCGAGCAGGACGAGCTGACGCCGTTCTCCGACCGCGCAGGCTTCTTCGAGGCCGCCGTCACGCCCGGTCTCTCCCTCATGACCGGCTTCTACTACACGCGCCAGGAGTCGCCCCTGCGCCAGACGATCTGGTACTCGTCGGTCGGCTGGGGTGGCATGATCGGTTCGCTCATGGCCGCCGGTATCGAGAAGGCCAACGCCTCGAGCCTCGCCGTTCCCAAGTGGGGTGCGCTCGTCTCCCTCTTTCGCTCTCCTTCGAGGAGCTCTCGTGCTTACGCTACGCCTTCCCGCAGAGCTCATCTTCATCGTCCTCGGCGCCATCACCATCGCCTGGGGCGCCGTCCTCTACTTCTTCCTCGCCGACGGTCCCTCGAACGCCTTCTGGCTCAAGCCCGAGCAGCGCACCCTCGCCGTCGGTCGCGTCGCCGCCAACGGTGTCGGTATCAAGAGCAAGAAGTTCAAGACTGAGCAGGTGCGCTGAGCTTCCCCCTCGGCTCCAAGTGGCAGAGCCGTCTCGACCGTCGAGCTCGACTTCCTCTCGAGCTTCCGCTGACTTTCCGCCCTCCTTCTTGCAGATGTGGGAGGCGCTCCTCGACCCCAAGGCTTGGTGCCTCACCGTCGGTGAGCAGGTCCCTCCTCTGCGCGAAAAAGGAGGCCCCTGCGCTGACCTTCTCAAACCGCCTCCCCTCCTCCCTCGTCGCCTCTCCCTCGCCTCCTCGCCCCTCTCCCGCAGCCATGTTCGGCTCGAGCGTCCCCAACGGCATCCTCACCAACTTCAGCGGCACCATCATCAAGGACATGGGCTTCTCGACCTTCGACGCCGCCCTCCTCGACTGCGCCGGTCGCTCCTTCCAGATCATCTCGCTCATCATCGCAGGCCTCGTCGCAAACTACGTGAAGAACGCGCGAATGGCTATGGTCACTGTGGGGAATGTGGTGTGCGTCATCGCAACCGCATTGCTCTCGTTCCTCCCCACCGAGAACCACTGGGGCCGCCTCGTCTCGTTCTGGTTCGTCAACGTCCAGTCCATCGGCTTCACACTCGGCCTCGTGATGATTAGCAGCAACTTCGGCGGGTATTCGAAGCGTTCCATCACCTCGGCGATGGTCTTCGCGGCGTACTGCGCCGGAAACATGGCTGGCCCCCAGGTGCGTCCTCTCGCCTTCTCCGCCGCGCCCTCGGGCTTCTCCTGCCCCTTCCTCCCTCCTCGTCCTCGCTCTTCGTCCCCTGCACGTATCGAGCGCGAGCCTGACCCATCGTCGCGCCGCTCGCAGTTCATTTACGCCAACGAGAAGCCGCGCTACCAGTCGGGCGCGTACGCCATGATGGCCGGCTACATCGCCAAGCTCGTGGCTCACCTCGCCCTCTGGGCCATCATGTACCTCTCGAACAAGTCGCGCGACCGCAAGTTCGGCCCGGCCGACCCCAAGCTCGCCGCCGCCGCCGGCATGGAGGACAAGACCGAGTCGGTCAAGTCGAACCCGTACGTCTCTCTCACTCGCTCTCTCTCACTCGCTCACAAGCTCTCGAGAGTCTCGTGCTGACACGCTCTCACTCCTCGCAGGAACTTCCGCTACGTCCTCTAAGTGTACCGCGCACTTGTGCCCCTTCTTCCTCCCTGCCCCGGCCCGACTTTGTTCTTCGTCCCCTGGTTGTCTTTCGTTGTGCTCTCGCTCTCGGCCTTGTAGAAGTCTCGATATCGAAAGAGTTCTGCATATCTCACGCTTTCACGCCTTTTCGATGAGCTTGCAGAGCTCGAGCGAGAGGTCGGCCGTTTGAGAAGGTCGATTTCGGATCGAGCACTTCGGCCTCTCAAACGGCTCGAGGGGCTACGAGACGTGATCTCAGTACTCGGATGCCTAGTAGTGAGGTGAGCGAGAACGGCGAGTACGCCTTGACGAGCAAGGAGTCGCCGGCGGCCGATCGTTCGCCCGCTCGGGCCTCTCCTGTCAGCTTCGGCTCGTGCGCTCTCAGCTCTCAGCTCGCGAGCTGCTCAAGCCAACTTGCAGTCGACTTAACGTTCGTCAACTCGCCGCACAGGGCGACGCACCTCTCGCTCTTCCCCCCCTGACTGACCTCGCCCTTCCTCCTGACTCCTCGTCTGGCTCGACACCTCTCTTGCCTCTTCTCGTGCATGCAGAACCGACGCTCTCGCTCTCACTCTCGTTACACGCTCTGCTGCTGATGCAAGAATGAGGATGACGAGGACGCGCAGTCGGTGCGCGCGAGCCCCTTTGCTGCGCGCGAAGCCCTGACCTCCTCCGTTCTTCCTCGCTTTCGAGAGAGGTTGCAGACTCTCAGCGTGAATGCTTGCACACCAGCTCGCCGAACATGCTACGACTGGTCATTTGCCTCGATGCTTGGCGAACGTCTCCTTGACGCCGGCACCATTCAGCAAGTCCTCCCTGCACCGCTCGTCCACTTCCCTCCCGCCCGCCGCAAGCCGCACGACCTCGTCGATCAGCTCGGGCCGCACGACGAGCACTCCATCGAGGTCGGCGAGGAGGATGTCGCCCGGGTAGACGGTCGTAGGAGGGAAGGTCGGCTCGAACGGCGTTGCGGCGGCGGGCTGAGGGTGGATCTCGAGGGGGACCTGGACGCGGGAAGGGCGAGTGAAGGGCGACTGGCCGACGACCGAGTGCCCTCGAGCAAAGACCTGCGGGCAGGAGAAGATCGTCAGGAAGAGGACGCGCGACATGGAGAGGAGGAGGTCGAGCGCACAGGGAAGTTGAGGTCGCGCAGCTCGGTCAGGTCACGGCATCGGCCCGACGTGACGACCCCTCGCACGCCCTTCTTGTGCAAAGCCGTAGCGAGCAGGCCGCCGAGGGTCGCGCTCTTGGTATCTGTGCGCACGGCGGGCGAGGGTCAGCGAGGGAGAAACTTGCGGCTTCGAGCGCGAGAGAAGCTAACGAGCCGGTGTCGAGATGAAGAGGATGCTGTCTGGTTCTGCGAGATCGACCTGTGTGAGGTGTAGGGCGGGTCAGCTATGCGCTGCACGTCCAGGACTGACTGTCGAAGCCGGGTTGGGCGTCGAGTCGAGGCAGAGAAAGAGGACGCACAAAGTGCCCATTGAGCTTTGGCGAATCGGCGTCTCGCCCGTCGACAAGCTGCAAGAAGGTCGGAGCTTCAGTGGGCGGCAGAATGCAGGATGTGGGAGAGCTGGACGTACCTCGACGGTGAAGACCTCGCCGACGAGCGCCTTTCCCTCTGCGCCGCTGAAGCGCTCGAGGTCGGGGATGTAGCCGCCAGAAGGGTGCTTGAGCTTGACGAGCGCGTCTGCGAGCTGCGGCATCAAGAGGTCAGCGCTGTCGCCGTCGTGCCGGCTGGGGGGCTGGAGGAGGGGGAGGAGAGCGGACCTCGCAGGTGGAGAACGCAGAGAGCTGGGTGATCTGGTGGCGAGTGGCACGGAGAGCGGTCATCTCTGTGCCCTGTAGCAGCTGTGCGGTGCTTGCGAGCGGGTGGCAGGAGGGAGAGCGTCTGGCCGGTCGGGGCCGCGGCGGCGAGCGAGGTGGGGGAGCAGCGAGCGCGCCGTCGACGGCACGCTTTGGCGCCGTTCGAGCACAAGGGGGCGACTATGAGTCCCTAGTGCAAGCTTAAGCCTGTCTTGAACCTCGAGTCGCGCCGAGGAGAGAGCGGCGAGCTGTCAAGCTGGCTCCTCCGCCGTCGCGAGCTCCCTCCTCCAACCCTCCTCGACACAATGGCTCTCTCGGCTGTGGACGAGCATGCACCGCCTCCAGCAGATCAGCAAACAGCCCTCGACGTCGTGCGGCACTACGGCGAGCTCCTCGAACGCGACGACGTGAGCTCGACTTCATCAGCTCGCGGTGGAGGAGGGACACCAGAGCACCGCTGACCGTGAGCGCACCCCCCTGCAGCCACTACCAGCACCTGTCGCCGCCGTCGAGACCCTCGCCGAGCTCGTCTCGCGCTCCGATTCGTCGACCATCCAGGAGCTCCTCGCCCTCCTCGACCACGCCTCGGCACAACTCGCCGCCGCCTCGTTCAACCCGGTCTCGGCCCAGTCCGGCACCGCCCTCTTCATGCGCTACCTCACCCTCCAGCGACCACCACCAGAGATGAGCTTCGCCGAGTTCAAGCGCGAGCTCGTCGGCCGGGCGCGAGAGTTCGTGCGCGGCAGCGGCCGCTCCAGGGAGGTCATCGCGGCCAACATGAGCAACTTCATCCAGGACGGCAACGTGCGTCGTATTCCTCCTCACTCTCGCACGCCGCCGCGCAGGGCTGCAGCTGACTCCTCCCCGAGCTCCCGCAGACCATCCTCATGCACAGCTACAGTGTGCGTCCCTCTGCCCGTCGAGCTGCGCCCTACGCACAGAGCTGACGCATCCTCCTCCTGCAGCGCGTTGTCATCCAGGCCCTCGTCTTTGCGGCGTCGGTGCAGAAGAAGCGCTTCCAGGTTTACGTCACCGAGTCGCGGCCTGTGCGTCCACTTCCCTCTTGCCTTCAGCCAGCACTCGCTCTTGCTGACGCAGGACCTCTCTCGCAGTTCGGTCTCGGCTTGAAGACGCAGGCGGCGCTCGACAAGGCGGGCATTCCCTGCGTCGTCGTGCTCGACTCGGCCGTCGCCTACATCATGGCCAAGTTTGTCGCCGCTCTGCTCCTCTCCTCCCTCGCCCTGCATCTGCTGACTCTCTGTACCTCGCAGGTGCGACATGGCGGTCGTCGGCGCAGAAGCAGTGTGTGAGTCGGGCGGGCTCGTCAACTTTGTGCGTCGTCCTCCTCCTCGCCGGCCTTCCTCCACGACGCACTCGCTGACCGTTCTCTCTTCTCCCTGCAGATCGGCGGCTATCAGATGGCCATCGCCGCAAAAGCTCTTGGCAAACCCTTCTACGGTGCGCTGCTCGTCCTCTGCTCGTCCGTCGAGCGCTCGGAAGCTGACGCCGGCTCTCGCTCTTGCAGCGCTCGCCGAGTCGTTCAAGTTCACCCGCCTCTTGTACGTCCTCTCCCTCTCTCCCAAAACGATGCCCTGAACTGACGACGAGACTCTCGCAGCCCGCTCTCCCAGTACGACCTCCCGTCCTCCCTGCCGTCGGCACCCCTCGCCTTCCCCTCTCTCGACGAGGTCGAGTCGCGCGACGCCAAGACGGTCCCGTCGACGCCTGTGCGCCCGATGATCCACAGCAAGATGCCCGAGCCGCTCGTCATGAGCGACCAGGCGACGCGCCAGAACCCGATCCTCGACTACACGACGCCGGACCAGGTGAGCTGCTCTTCCTCGCTCGCCCCTCCCTCCCGGCGGCTGTAGGTCGCCTTCCCGGTCGATGCCGAGCTGATGCACGTCTTTTATAACCGCTGCACGCAGATCACGCTCATCGTGAGCGACGTCGGCGTCCTGACCCCGTCGGTAAGTCCGCCTCTCCCTCGCCTTCATTATCCCGCCGGGCTCGCGCCCGCTTCCCGCCCCAGCTCGCCTCGTCCCGCTCGAGACGGCGTCGCTGATGCGCGCCCGCACTCTGCATTTGTGCCGCAACAGGGAGTGTCGGACGCGCTGTTCGCCGCGTACGGCGGGTAGCTCTGGGCGCTTCATGTCGGGCCTGGAATACAGAGGTGTCTCTCCTCTCCCGTATCGTCGCTGAGTGCAGATCTGGCCCGTCGTCGACGTCGCTCTTGACTTTCGCTCGTCGGCCGGCTCGCTCGCGCAAAGGCGGGTCCGGCGTGAGACAGCCGCTCAGGCCTGCCTGAAGCGGCGGCCAAGCCGCTCGTCGGCCCATCAACTCTATCTCCTGGAGCCAATCTCCTGCCTGCTTCCCCAGTTCGCTCGTCGGATGCGCCGGCACGGGCCTCGTCGAGTTCGTCAGGCACTGCGCATCTCGTCCAGGTGCAGGTCGACAAGGTTCCGGGATCAATACTTCGACTGGCCCTTAGCGCAACTCTGAGAGGCGGGCCGGTTGCCTGATCCGAAGCAGGGAGCGTTCTCAGCGTTGGTGCGTCGCTCTTCTCGGGCAGGACCTCCAACTCATCTCGACCCGCCTGGGCTGGATGCCGCCGCTGACCATCTGCCCGCCTCGCTCCCTCCCTCTCTACACCCGCCTCTTCGCCTTCTCTCCCCTCTCCCTCCTACCTCGACCCGCACACGCACGCACGACCCTCGCAGGCGCCACCGCTCCTTGACATCTCGTCGATCCGCCAGCTCTCGACCATGGACACCTCGGCTCGTTCCCACACTCGGCGGCACCCGGCGTCCCTCCTCCCCAAGTTCATGCACGACCCTCGCCTGCTCGAGCTCGTTCGGCAGCCAGTCACGCCCGCCATGATCAGTGCGTCGTCCTCGCCCGCTCGCTCGACACGCGCATCCTCCCTCCCCGAGCGAGAGCTGAACCGCTCTCCCGCACCTTCCTCCTCACAGCCTACATCGCCGAGCGCGCCGTCGACGTCATCAAGTGCGACGCCGCACCAGCAACCAGCCGCCCGCCGTCGCCGCCGGCGACGCCGATCAAGAGCGAGATCCACCGCCAGCCGCACCCGGACGTCCCGTCGCTCGAGTGCTTCATCTCGATCCTCTGCAGCAAGTCGAATGTCCAGGTCCCGACCCTCTTGTGCACGCTTGTCTACCTCGACCGCCTGCGCGCCCGCCTGCCCAACGTCGCGCACGGCATGGAGTCGACCCGCCACCGCGTCTTCCTCGCCACGTTGATCACGGCGGCCAAGTACCTCAACGGTGCGTCGCTCCTTCTCGCTCCTTCTCGCTCGTCGATCGTCAGCTGACTCTCGCTCCCGCTCGCAGACTCGTCGCCCAAGAACAAGCACTGGACCCGCTACGCCGCCGTCTTCCCGCTCGCCGAGGTCAACCTCATGGAGCGCCAGCTCCTCTTCCTACTCGACTTCGACCTGCGCATGGACGAGGACGAGCTCCTCGCCCACTTCGAGCCGTTCCTCCCGCGCGAGCCGGTCGCGTCGACGAGCAAGCTGCGCGTCCACGCGCACGTGCACGCACCCCTTGCCTCGTCGGTCCCCCTCTCGCCGCGCTCGATCGTCGAGTCGCTCCACACCCCTCCTCGCCGCCCTTCTCGCTCCACCGCGCCGGTCAAGGTCGCCCCCTCGTCGGTCGCCTCGTCGTCGCGCCGACCGTCGACCGTCTCGCACTACGCCGAGACCGAGATGTCGCCCGCCGACTCGCACTCGTCGGCGTCGTCCGTCTCGTCGGCGTCGCCCTTGACGCCCATGGACGAGCTCCCCTCGTACCCGGGCATCCACATCTCGTCGGCGTCGTCGACGTCACCGCCGCGGCGAGGGTCGTACGGCGGCGGGTGCGAGCCGTCGCCGCTGCGCAGCCTGCGCCCGTCCGAGCAGCGCTCGGCGTCGTTCCTGCGGCATGCGTTCGAGACGAGTAAGGCGGCGGGCAAGGCGGCGTTCTCGCTCGGCGGCATCGAGCGCGGGCGCAAGCAGCCGCCGACGGCCATGGCGCACGACGTCGACCTCTCGGCCTTGTGAGCCCGCTCCATTGCCTTCCTCCCTCCCCCTCGTCTCGACGCTGGTCGTCTGCGTCGCTCCCTTCCTGCTCGTCATGTTGTCTCCCCACCTCGTCGTCGTCGTCGTCCTTGTTGCAGCTCCAAAAGTCGTCCTCTGTACCTCCTCGCAGTGCTCTCATTCTCCCTCCCTCGCATCCCTCATTCCCTCATCGCATGCCCTTGTAGCTCTAGCTGTACCCTCGACGTCTCCCTCAGCAATTTTTCGTCCTCTCCCAGCTCCTCGGCGATGCGCGCGTGCGGCCTTCTCAAGTGCGAGCTCGCGTTCTCACGGATCCTGCCGGGCGAGCCGACCTTGTTCTAGCTTGGCACGCTTCCCGAGCAGCAGTCCGAGACCTGTTCGTGCGACACCGCGCCCCCTGGCAATCCGGCTTCCGCGCTTCGCGTTTCGAGAGCGGATCCACGCTCGCACTTGTCGAGCGAGGAAGGTGCGCTAGGCTCGCGAGAGCGGCTGTCGTCAGCACCGCCCACCGACGCTCAGCGCTCACCACCTCGACATGGCACCCGCAGCACCGACCAAGACGCCGCGAGCGAGTGCCGACAAGCCGTACCGCCGGGGAGTGACGCTCGGCAAGGCCATGAGGCGGGGCAAGCTCGACAAGGGCGGTGCGGCAGCAGCAGCAGGAGCAGGAGCAGCAGCAGCAGGGGCTGGTCCCCATCGGGGCAAGGCGGCGGGTGGAGCTAGGGGCAAGGGCAAGGGCCGTGCACCTGCACCGCGCGCAGCGAGCGAGTCGGACGACGGCGAGGAGCGGATCGACGAGGAGGAGGGCGAGGGCGCAGAGGGCGCAGGAGCGCTCGTGGAGGGCAGCGAGGACAACGAGCCGGCCGCTGAGCCATCGCCCGCGGCGTTCAACAAGCGGCGCGTACCTCGCAAGGCCGGCGGCGGCGGCAAGAAGCAGAAGGCGTTCGTCGAGGAGAAGGTGCGTCCACTCCTGCTCTCTCCTGGGCCGGACTCGAGCTTCCTGCTGACCCAGACGCACTCACAGAGCGATCTGCTGTCCCTCGCGGCGTCCATCAGCGGCCAGGCCGAGGCCAAGACGCAGGAGAGGCTCGAGAAGGCGGTGCGTCCAGCTCCTCTCTCCCTCGTTTCACGACTTCGAGCTGACGTTCTCCCCTTCCGACTTGCAGAAGAACAAGCCCGTCGCGCCGGTCAAGCCCTCTGGGAAGGAGCCGAGCGAGGCCAAGCAGAAGCAGCTCGTGCGTCCCTCCCTCTCCCTCTTGCGCTCGCTCGACCTCGCTAACTCGGCCGCCCTCGCTCGCAGGCTGCAGCTCGCGCCATCGTCGCAGCCCGCTCGAAGGCCAACAAGGAGAGCAAGAAGGCGGCGGCGGCGCCCAAGCCTGCTGCGCCTGCTCCTGCTGAGGGAGGTCGCAAGAGGGTCTCGTTCGCGTAGAAGTCGCCCTCCGCTCTCTCTCCATCGTGCTTGTTGTGACAATACGATCCTTTGCATGCTATGTGTCTAGATAGTCCGTCTATCGTGCTGCGAGAGAGAGGAAAAGAGAGAGAGAGAGAGGAAGCTGCGAGTGCTACAAGCCCTGAGTGACGCCTTCGACGGCCTCGCCGCCCTTGGCCGAGTGCCCCTCGACCTTGACCCGCTGGAACCCGACCTCGGGGTCGTCCTTGAGGACAACCATGTCGTCGCCGAGGCCGGCGCGCTTGTCGTCGCGCCACGCCGGGACCGTCTCCCTCGCCGGGCGCCGCACCGGGTTGGCCTCGTGCACGGCGCGCAGGTACTCGACGACGGGCTTGGCGACCCAGCGCCGAGGGCGGAACAGGCCCTCGAACCAGCCGAGGTGCCCGCCGTGAGACGTCGTAGCGAACGTGAGCCACGGGTTGACGTCCGAGGCGGCGAAAGGGATGCCCGACCAGTCGACGATCGGGTCGTCGAGCGCCGAGATGGACAGGAGTGGGATGGCCGTGTCGCGGATGACGTTGTTGGCCGAGGCGGCGCGGTAGTAGGCGATGGCGGTGTCCTGCGAGAGCGAGAACGTCGGGGTCAGTGCGGGGCTCGGGCGCGCGAGCGACGACGAGAGGGACGCACAAAGCCGGCGAGAGGAGCAGTCACGAGAGCGTCAAACTCGAAGAGCGAGGTGTAGGGGTTGTCGTGAATGGCGCTCCAGTCGAGCTTGGGGTGCGTCTTGAGCATGGCGGCGTGCCGGGTGAGGAGGGTCCTGTCGGCGAGAAGAGGCACGAGGTCAGCTGCTTGCTCTGCGAGTTGAGGAGAGCACGAGGAGATGACGCACTTGAGGTTCTTGCCCATGGCGCGCGAGTAGACGAGGCGGATCCAGGACGACGAGAGCGAGACGTGGCCCTTGACGAAGTCGAACGGCGCGCCGAGGACGACGGCGGCGTTCAGCGGCGAGCTCTCGGCGTCCTCGCCGACGAGCTTGGCCATCTGGTTGGCGCCGAGGCTGAAGCCGATGCCGTAGAGCGGGGCGTGCGGCGCAAAGTGGGACAGGAAGGCGAGGGCGCATCGGAGGTCGTCCGTGACGGCGCCGCTGCGGACGAGAAGGAGCGGTAGGTCAGCTCGCCGCTTCCTGTCGCCTTGCACAACTCGAGAGGAGGACTGAGACGCACTTGTACAGCTTGGGCGACGTGATGGGCGCTCCTGCGCACCCGCGCGAGTTGACGACGGCGGCCCTCCAGCCCATGCCGCCCTGCGCCTTGGGCTTGGTGACGATGGCGAGGACGTTGCGGACGTAGCTCTCGTGCGAGCCGCCGGTGAGGCCGTGCGCGACGACGAGGATGGGCCGGTCGTCGATCGGCTCGGACGAGACGGGCGGTGCAATGTCGACGGCGATGGTGCCGCCGTCTGGGACGCGCAGGTACTCGCGCGTGTACTCGATCTGGTCGTAGTTGAACTTGAAGAGGGTGCAGGCGATGGTCGCGAGGTGGCCGCTGGTTTGCGCGTGAAGGGGAGCGTCAGCTTCGGAGGGTCGGACGGAGGAGGAGGAGGAGGAGCGGGGGTTGCGAGAGGAGGGAGAGGGGCGCACCTGGCAAGCCAGCTCGTCGGGGTGTACCACGCACGGTCTCCCACGAGGCTCGGACAGCGTGCGAGCACCTCGTCGAGCCCTGTCGTCGTCTTGGTGCCGTCGGACCCGACCGAGACGACCGAGGCCGGCTGCGGGTTGCGGATGATCTTGACGGGCGCAGAGAGGCCCAGGGCGTACAGGACGCGGCGCACAGCCCACATGAGCATGCTGGCGGGCGAGCACGGGGTGCGGTGGGTGCGAGACGAGCGAGAGACGAGCTCGAAGGACGATCTGCCTTGCTGCACCGCCTCGGCCATCTCGCCGCACACGCCAAGCCGTGCAGAAAAGGCGAATCAGGGTAAAGGTACACGCTCGCAATGGCAGAGCAGGATCAGCTACACAACCAGCGCGATCTAGGAGAGCGTCCGCGACGATGACGAGAACGAGACGTCGCTCGAGTCCGTGCACGCCCGAGGCTGCTGTGCGAGGCGAGGCACGGCGTCGAGCATCGTGCTCGAGCGAGAGCGAGAAGGAAGGACTGCGGCTGCACGGCGAGGAGACGGTCAGTCGAGGCTCGAGCGCAAGGAGCGAGAGAGCGCGGCGACGCACCCGGGTCCCACACCTTGACCTCGTCCGAGTCCTTCTCGAGCGAGTCCTCATACGCCTCGGCATGCACAGGCAGGCCGCAGGTGGCCGTCTCGAGGTCGGTGCTGGAGCGAGGCGGGCGAGTCTTGCGGCAGGCGCACAGGCTGATGAAGAAGAGGAGGGTGCGCATGACGGGGCCGGACCGAGGAGGGACGACGCCGCCGTAGAGCTTGTGGCGGATGCTGCGCACGAGATGCACGTAGTCAGTAGGATGCACAAATGCTGTGGTGGTTGCGCCTTCGCTCGCGCTCGAGAAGGCGATTTGGGAAGGCGACGAGCAGCCCGACTTGCGGTCGAGCGGAGAGAGAGAGACAGAGAGCCGACTCACTGTGCAGTCAGGGGCCACAGGTCGTCGCAGAACTTGACCTGGAGCAGGAGGAGGAGCGTGAGGATGGCCGTCGACCAGCCGAGCCATGCCCGACCCCAGCCCATGCCGTCGATCTCGGTCCACACTGCGACGATGAGCGGCAGGAGTCAGCTCGACGCTCGACCGAGCGAGAAGAGGACGACGACGAGGAGGAGGACGCACTCTTGGCGAGCCAGTAGAGCGCAAAGGCGGCCGGGACGAACTTCTGGAACCAGGTGATGAGCTTTGTGAAGACGAGGAGCGCGTGCGACCAGCGCAGGAGGCGGTGCTGGAGCGTCGGCCGGTGCTCCTGCGCCTTGAGGTACGTGACGAGGTGGTAGAGCACCATGGCGGCGTAGCTGCGAGAGGAGAGCGTCAGCCGGCCGAAGGGGAACGAGCGGCGAGCCGGGCGAGAAAGGGCGACGCACGTAGACTGCTCGCACGTCGCTTGCAGGATGAGGTACTGCGCCATGCGGAAGAACTTGGGACCTGCGAGCGGCGAGAGCTTGGTCAGCTCGCTGAGACGAGGGGCGCCGAGAGGAGGGAGGGGAAGGTGCGCACTCTTGGTCTCGTAGACGGCGATCTGGCCGATGAAGAGGAGCGCGAACGTGAAGAAGTGGTGCAGGTAGATCTCGGGGCGCACGTCGCCGAAGAGGAGGTCGGCACCGTAGCCGATGAGGACGATCTTGAGCGCGAGCGAGAACCAGGTGTAGTCGTCGTACCGGATCGGCTGGTGCGGCAGGGCGAAGAGGCGCCAGGCGATGAGCTGAAGGACGAGGGCGATCGTCGCGATGATGAGATTCGAGAGGTGGCCGAGGCTGTTTCGGACTAGGTCGAGGTCAGTGCGGGCTCGACTCGGCTCGACGAGAAGGGAGGACGAGGCGACGCACGCTGCACGTGCAGGCTTGTGAATCTTGGCCCTCGCGAGGTCACGGTCGACCTCCTGACCGTACTTTTTGGCGAGGACGGCCTGCGAGCGGCGGATGGCGGCCGGCGAGACGAGGATGCACAGGCCGACCTTGGCAAGAATGGCGATGCCGAAGACGAACAGGACGCTCCAGATCTCGGGCGCCGAGACGCTCAGGAGCGTGTACCGGGTCGAGGCGATCTTGATGAGCTGGAGGAGCGAGTCGTGCGAGAGCTGCTGCAGCTCGGCGGGCGGGAGCTGGGCCGTGACGGCCGAGAGCTGGCCCGACTGCGCGGCGAGCCAGGTCGTGTTGGACAGGAGCGTCTCTTGCTGCGCGGCGCCGAGGGAGGGGAGGGCGGGCTCGAGGTCGGAGGCGAGTGTCGAGAAGAGGGTGGAGAGGAGAGAGGTGTTGACCGAGGTGAGGGTCGTCGGGAGGGACGTCAAGGCCGTGCCGAGGGAGGCGACGACGGCGGGGAACTGCTCGATGGTCGCCATGGTCGATGCAGGCGAAGGAGTTCGTGCGAGATGGAGGAAGAGAGGAGTGTCGAGGGTCGAGCCGTCCTTGAGCGGTCCGTCCGCACCCTCGCGCCAGCTGGAAATACGCCGTGCGTCCGCATCGCAGGCGGCCGACTCGTACAGTGCGACGCTGACGGACGTACTGCACGGTCCGGCTGCGAGGGTTGAGATGTGTGCGGAGGGCGATCGAGCCGGACAGCAAGACACGGCGGATTTCCGCCGGCCGACGACCGGGAGCGCGAGAGCCGTGTCCTGCAGGCGTTCGGCGCTGCGAAGAACAACGAGGTCGCATCGCGGAACGTCCTTGAGATGATCGAGCGCGAGCCTCGTGACAGAACGAGCTCCTCCGACTCAAGGAGTGCGAAGGGGGAGCGAGAGGAAGCTGCCCAGAGGCTCGCCGATGCAGGCCCGGTGCGCTCGCGCCGCTCCTGCATTGTCGCCCTCGAGGGCGCGCAAGCGCACCGTAGGCCACATCCTTGCCCGTCCAGCCCTCGAGCGACAGGCTGAGCGAACCGGTCGTCCCCCCCCCCTCCAGGGAGGGATCCAGCCCGGCCCGTCGAGCCCGCTCGAGTGGTGGACCCTCGCGAGATGTCCATCGTGCTGCCCTTCTCCGACTCATGGTATCGAGAGCTGAGCGCGGCCGGAAGAGCGAAGGGAGATTGGTGCGGGCGAGATCGAGCGGCGGGGGAGCAGCAAGGGGACGGCGGCGGGGCGCTGGAAATAGCTGGTGCGGGTCGCCTTGGACAGCTGCAGGTGGATGAGCGAGCTGTGCCCCTCGCTCGAGCCGGCGATGCGAGCCGGGGTGGAT
>Ga0308169_10002144_pt1 | contig 21105 bp, 38 predicted proteins | sample PhyBR1_2_FD_202139 | JGI IMG/M metagenome (GOLD analysis project Ga0308169, IMG submission 202139) | Phyllosphere microbial communities from UC Gill Tract Community Farm, Albany, California, United States - DLSLSB.R1 | ecosystem: Host-associated > Plants > Phyllosphere > Unclassified | place...
GTGAAATCGGTAGACACAAGGGATTTAAAATCCCTCGGCTGTAAGGCTGTGCGGGTTCAAGTCCCGCCCCGGGCACCATATCGAATTACCAATAAAATCAATGATAAGCAGTGTCGTATGACCGCCCATCAGAGGCGGTTTTTTTGTATCTGAATTACTATTCCTAATACCTCTTCCTAATATTACTTCCCTTTTGCCTGCCCTCCAACTACAGGGACAACAACTATTTTCCTGTCATATGCCGCAGTCTGCTCCACGTTCTTATGCCCTGTTATGGCTCTCTTCTCGTACAAATCTCCCTCCAGATCAGATACACCCTTGGCTTTCAAATCATGGAATGTGAAATCAAAAAGAAGCTCCGGAAATTTAAGCTTTGCCGTCTCACGTGCAGCACTCCAGCGGCTGTTAAACCCATCGCGAGTGTAGCCCGAGCCATTAGGCTGGTGGAGTATAAAGATACTGCTCATTCCTGGCTTTAGCGGTAGTCCAGAAGCCATTTTTATTGCTGCAGCAAATCGTGGTGACCACGCCTTAATCTGAGCAACACTGGTCTTGCTCTGCTTGATCAGTACACCCTCATCCATGATCTGGCTCTTTTTCATTGCGAGAACATCACCTTGTCGGGAGCAAGTGAGGTAGGCCAGTTCCATTGCTATCTTCACAATGTCCGGCGCACATGAATACAGAGCCTGATACTCTGCATCGGTCACATATCGATCTCTCGAAGTCTCCTTAAACTTTTTAACTCCCTTGGTCGGATTACCTTTTACCATGCCACGCTCATAGCCCCAGCGGTACATGCGGGACATAAACGCCTTTTCCCGGTTGGCCTGAACTCGACTTTTCAATCCGCGTCTGTCCATGTACTTTCTGACGTGTTCAGGACGAATTGCATCTGAGGGCATGGCACCAAAGACAGCTAAAACATTTTTTGAATACTTCAGGTAATCCCGCTGCGTTTCACGAGCAAGTTCAAAAAAATCAGCCGATTTGAAGAAACGTTCAGCCAGTGACGCCAGCAGCTTGTCATCAGGTATTTCATTTATTAGCGCCTCATATGCCGACCATACTGAGGACTGAGATGCATCCAGTGCACAGAGGCGTATAGCGCCTCCGTTTTTGGGATGAAACTCATAGGCCGATTTGCCACGATAAACGCGCGGCGGCATCCAGGCATCAGCACTATTTTTGCGAACACGAGCCATTAATCCAATGCTCCGAAGTTGGGTTCAGGTTGATTCATTTCTGTGGCTTTGCGCGACGATATTGGGTCATTGAAATGCTGCCAAGTTGTCCGTGGGCGACCATCACGGCGGACGACGAAAAATATACCTGCCTGTTTCAGGCACTGGCATTGCTTAGACGGGATTTTATAGCCGGTTATTTTTTCGATATCGGCATCAGAAATAATTGCGTTGTTGATATCAGACATATGGTTTCTCCACACATTCCTGCTGCATCAGGTTTGTTTAGCTGTGACAGGTCACGGCGTATCGATATTCAATTTAAGTTTGTGCCATCCGCTGGTGGCCCAGCACGCTGCTTCACCCTGGCAAGGGCATGACTGCACCGGCAGCTGCTCTTTGCATTTCCCGCACTGCTGCCGTGCCAGCGCTTCAACCTGCTGCGCAAGCTCAGCGGCATCTTTGCGAATGAGCAACGCTATGTACTCGTTCAGCTCATAAGGATCACGACCGGGGCGGCGTGCGGCGCAGTTCTGCGCCAGCATCACCAGTTCCTGACTATCCAGCGCCAGCTCCAGCTTTTTACCACCGGCAGCTGCCTGTCTGGCACGCTGCGCGGCTTTGCGTTCGGCGGGGGATTTTGCCATTATTCAGCACCTCTACAAACAGGGCATGAGTTGTCAGCCATTGAATAAGGAAAGCTGCTATCCAACTCATCGCACCATTGAAGATGTTCGTAACACCAGAATGGCTCCCACGGCATCCTGTAATACTTCATCTGACAAGTAATGAGGTAAGGGACTGGCAAGGGTGGCAGTTCTTCGGGATAAAGCTTGTCATTCAACTCGCGTTCCGCCCGCGCCAAAAGTTTTTTTAGAGCCTGATTATCCTTTTCCAGCTCATCAACCCTGGCTTGCAAATCTGCCTTGGTAGACATTAATCCACCTCCACGCGCTTAAACTCAACTACCCACACCCACGGGTTAACCTGCCAGCCGTCATCGCCGTGGATGGATTTCCACAGCGCGCCAAATTCACCCTTTTCCGTATCACCACAGCAACCGATTTCCTCGCAGCTTCGACGAATATGATCGCACGGCTCCGGGATTACTCCCTCAGCAAGCGCATCCTCTTCACTAATATCCTGCAATCGCTCCACACGAACGCCGGTAATTTCCAGCGTTATGCGGGAAGCCCAGCGCGGCATGTGGATTGATGGCTTCCAACATGATCGGCCATCAACACAGCCATCATCGTCACCCCACGTAAACCCGCCGTCAGCAGCGTAAATTGCGTGACCAGAGTAATAGCCCCTACCGAACGGTTTTTCATGCACCGTCGTTGCCGGTCGATCAGGAACGTAATCAATCATCAGGCCATCATCATCAAATGCGTGGCTAACAACAGACCAAGTTTCTTTTACCCAAAGGCGATCACCTACCGCACCGAACGGGCATGCAAACAGTTTTGAGCGGACGTGATTGCCGGTGGCATTTGACTCGGCCCAGTGGTACTTGCCGATATCACTGCGTTTAGTTGAGTCAGTAATGCGCAGCAACCCAAACTGATTTGATTCGGGCTGCACCGTCATTATCCGGCGCGTCTGCGTCTTTCTGCCGTCGAGAACTGCACGAACCATGTCGGCGTTAAAGAGTATTGGTCGCTCTTTCATGATGGCTCTCCTGCGCGGAGTTGGGCGGCGTTGATAGCGTCGCGAACGACAGGACGATAATAGTGATGGAATGCCATGGTCAGACCCAGTTTTGTTGCGGACTGATTCTTTTCGCTAAGCAGACCCAAACGCATGCAGATGGTTGTTGCTGTCCATCCTGAGTGATACCCGGCAGCGCGCTTCATCACCGTCTCTGCCAGAATGGTACGGTAGTCATCTCGACCGAAATTGGTGTTCTCAAACGCCTTTGCAATGACCTCATCGGTCAGATGCTTGTCGCAGACAATAGCCATCACTCACCATCCTTACCGGCGCGCAGCCAAATACAAACCGCGCCGTCTTCAGTGTCATGGATGGAGCCAACAAACCAGCCTTCACCTTCAGGGCTTTCAGGTTGCCAGGCAGAGATATCGCAACCATCTACAGTGGGGTCGATCATGTCTTCATCACGGTACTCAACCTTCCACTGCAAATCATGCTCTGAGATCCACTGATCAAATTCAGCGGTAGGGATAAATTCACGACCATCACAGAACGCCAGATAATCTGGATGAGACCAATAGCCATATTGGTCGCGTTTAACTTCTAAGGGCTTAATGCTCATTGAATCTTCTCCTTAACCATGCATTCCAGATACAGCCCGCTGGCAATCAGACGAGCACGGCGAGCAGCTGCTTCACGGTTACGCTTCTTTGCTTCTTCGGAGCAGTCATTGCTGTGGTTGATCACCATCGGCTTAGCTTGCCCGCGAGCAACACGGCGCGGCTTTCTGGTCAGGGTGTAAGTGCGGTCGACGGAGCCACCACCCAAACAGACCTGGTCAGACGCTTTTATCTGCAGCGTTTCACCGCCATGCTGCATGGTATTAAGGATTAAGCGGTTGAACTCACGCAGGGTCATACCGAGACGTTCCGCCAGCTCACGGCCCGTTGCCGGGCCTTTTGATAACTGCCAGGCCAGCTTTTCGCTGAACCCGGCGTTAGGGCCATGACTGCGGCGATACTGAGCTACCTTTTTCATGACACCACCTTCAGCGTTACCGTACGTGAGCGGAGTAAATCCATTTCCATTTGGGAGATGATGTTGATCGCTTGTATGGTGCCTGTCAGCTGTTGATTACCCATAGTTGCTACAGCCCGACGTGCCTCACCGAGTGCTTCACCGCGCAGTGTTTGAATCCACTGATCGCAGGCTGGCGTAGCAAGTGCTGCATTCAGGTCATCAATCAGCGTCAGGTCTGCGCCTGCAGCCTGTAGTGCTGAAATGGTGTCAGGCAGCACGCTGTTGATGCGCAGAACCTCTGAAGCCATCAGGCTGGCGCGGACGGTGGCAACATCAAGACGCGTAGCCAAATCACTCACCATCTTTGCCATTTCCAGCAGAGAGGTTTCTTTACCGATGCTCCTGGCGAACTGGTGGCCAGCAGCGACGACTTCTTTATTCGATTTGAAATGATGCATGTCATCGCCCTCAGTGAATGGTGATGGTGCTGTTAAGGTGCTCAGCTTCGTTCTGCGCCTTAATTGGATTGGTGACTACTGAGCCGTCAGGCAAAATCCAGCCGTTCAGGATATGGCTATAGGGCAGGGTGATAATGCCCACGGTTATATGGTCGTTCGGCTTTTCCATGAAATTCTCCACACACGATTTTTGGTTGCATGAATCCCTTGCCAGTGATGGCAATAAAAAAACTTTTGGGATTCGTTTAAGTTGGCTGGTGGGTTACTGCAATAACCCACAGCCCGATTACTCCACACACTTGAAAGGTTGCTGCGGTGCCGGGTGCCTCCCGGTGCTCTGGTCAGACTGACAAACACCAGAGCGGAAACTCTTAGACTGTGTGCAATCTTTGTCAGTCTTCCGCGCGCGCTGGCCGCATTCACCACAACGGGAAGAGCATTGCTTAACTTACAGCTTTCAGGCCATTAGGTTCCGAGGCCCATTCCTGATAGCTGTCATACTCCAGCTCTTGCAATGCTCTTGCCGTTGTGAAAAAGGGCGGTTAAACAAACCCTCATGAGTAACCGCCAACACAGCAATTTTTTACTCTTAAAACGCTGGTCCGCGAACCACGTTTTCAACATCACACTGCACACTCACCACACCGGCATCACCACAACAGACAACATCAGCATCTGGGAAGAGCCTCAAAAACGTAATCAGGTCCCGAACCGATGTGTTCGACATGTTCTTAATCATTGTCATTGCCTCTCCACACACTTTAAAAACGGCGCCTGCAAGCGCGGCTAAGTAATCTGCAATTAATCTAAGATAACTTAGATTTAAGGTCAAGAAAAAAGCCTAAATAAATTTAGGCTCCAAATTTTTTATATGTTTAACGCCTCATAAGGCGACGATGTTCGACGAGAACGCCAATGATATTAAATTTTTCTTTAGCTGAACTGCGTACAGCAAAGTCTTCATTTAGAGGAACAAGCTCAAAAATTTCTTTGCCGTCTTCAGTTACACCTCTGGCTCGGTACTTTTTAAAGGTCGCTTCGTCTTCGCCATTTTTAGCCACAACATAATCGCCAGGCTGAGGGCTAAGTTCTGGATCGATAAGAATAAGGTCACCTTCAACAAATTCTGGCTCCATCGACTTGCCCTTGATTTTTAAGGCAAACGTTCCCTGTGAGAAGTTACCAGTGCTAAACACGTAATCAATATTCCCTTCTAAATTGCGCGCATCACATTCAGGGCTCCAGACTCCAGCTTGCACATAGCTTATTACCGGAACCTTCATGCTGCCGATAGGCGCATGCGCAATGTTTGATTCATCTTCCTTACCGTACAATAAATACGTTTCGCTTACACCTAACGCAGAAGCTAACTTAGAAAGCTTCAAACCTCCGGGTGTGTTCTGATCGCGCTCCCAATAACCTACGGTCACGTCCGAAACGCCTACTGCCTTACCGAGCTGACCCTGCGTCAGCCTTTTTTCCATGCGTAGCGCCCTAACGCGCCCCCCAAGAGAGCTCACAGTAAATCCCCTAAATGAAAAGTAACTAAGTTATCTTAGTTTTTATTGACCAAAGTTAATTTAGAAAATACTATCTAAGAATTCTTAGGGGAGGCCATTATGACTACCAGTGATTTAGAGAAGTTTTTCGGTACGCCAAACAAGGCGGCAGCCTTTTTCAATGTTTCACCAGAAGCCTTTTATCAGTGGCGAAAGCGTCCGGGCGGTTTAATTCCAAAAGGCCGTGCCGCCGAAGCTGCCTTCCGCACTAAAGGCAAGCTCAAATTCCAACCGTCCCTTTACGACAAGCCTACTTCAAACGCTTCGTAAAGATAACCACAGAAAGCAGAGGACTACCGTGGATCAAAAGCATTGGCAAGTAGAGAAACAACCGGCATGGCTGGTGGCAGCAATCAAGAAGACTATTTCAAGTCTACCGGGCGGGTATGCAGAAGCAGCTGAATGGCTGGGCGTGACTGAAGATGCATTGTTCAACCGTCTTCGTACCAATGGCGATCAGATTTTCCCAATGGGCTGGGCGATGGTCCTGCAACAGGCAAGCGGCACCAAGTACATCGCTAACGCCGTATCCCGCCAGTCAAACAGCGTCAACGTTCCGCTGGTGGACATTGAGGATGTTGATAACGCGGATATCAATCAGCGACTGATGGAGTCAGTTGAGTGGATTGGCAAGCACTCTGCCTACATTCGTAAAGCAACCGCCGATGGCGTGATTGATGCGTCGGAGCGCGAGCAGATTGAAGAGAACAGCTATCAGGTTATGGCTAAGTGGCAGGAGCATCTGACGCTGCTGTATCGCGTGTTTTGCCCGCCAGAAAAGGTGAACGCCGCAGGATTGCAGCCCGCGGCGTTCGATGCGACTAAATCAACGTGTGTGGAGAACTAATCGCGTGATCAATTTAATCAGATTATCAGGGTTACCGCAATTCCGTTGCCTTCCTTCAACTGGTGGACGTCTCAGCAGTGAGCCGCTGCGGTATGTGCTCAATGTACCAGGCGTCAGCGAAGAAGTTAACCACAGCTTTGTTGACTGGGCTGTGGGCAATGCTAACCAGCGAATGAAGGCGACCAAATGCGAGAACTTGACCGTATCTTCCGAGATAAGCGCGGCATCCCTGTGCGGGTCATTCGCTGGGAGCCAGAGAACGACAGGGTTATCTATCTGCGTGACAACTACGAACATGGCGAGTGCTTCAGCTCTCTCGAACGGTTCAAGCAGTATTTCAGAGAGGTTGGGGTAAATCATGAGCGTTAAATTATCTGCATTCGTCTGGGACGGCTGCGCATCATCCGGTATGAAGATCACAATGGTAGCCATCATGGCCCGCCTGGCTGACTTCTCAAGCGACGAAGGCGTTTGCTGGCCGTCAATCGCTACCATCGCCCGTCAGATTGGTGCTGGTCCGAGTACCGTTCGTACCTCGATCCGCAAGCTGGAAAGTGAAGGCTGGCTGACCAGCACGTCACGCCGTAAAGGTAACCGTAATAACTCGAACATGTATCAGCTGAACGTCAAAAAGCTTCGCGAATCAGCTGCCGCTCACCTGTCAGAGTCTGAGGCGTCAGAATCTGACACATCAAAATATGACGCATCAAAATCTGATGCAACGGATTTTGAAGCATCAAATTTTCACCCGTCAGAATCCAGCAAAAATAACAGTTTTGACCCGCCAGAATCTGGCGACGATCCGTCAGTAAATTCAAAACATGATCCATCAGATAAAAAACCCTTTTGTCAGGTTGCGTCGCAACCAGACGATGAGTGGTCAATTATCAATCGCTCCCGTCAGGTTTTACGCCACCTGAACAAAGTTACTGGCGCTAAGCACACAGAGGCGCAGTCGTCGATGGGTCACATCAAATCCCGGCTGAAAGATGCATTTACGGTGGAAGAGCTTTGCCTGGTGGTGGATTACAAACACGCCCACTGGGAAGGCACTGAGGAATACCAGTACATGCGTCCCAAAACTCTGTTCATCCCCGGCAACCTGCCTGGCTATCTGCAGTCTGCTGCCAAATGGGATAAGGCCGGTCGCCCGCCGCGCTCTGAATGGAATGCCCTGAAGCGCAACATGCAGCGGGATATCACTGTCATTCCGCAGCCTGACAGCTCAGTGCCTCACGGCTTTCGCGGCGCATAAGGGGATAGAGCGATGATTAACCACGAATCAAAAATTCTTGAACTGATTACCCGCAATGGTCCGCTGAAGGTTCGCGAACTCTGCAAGCTCACTGGTCTGCATGAGACTTCAGTGAAGCGCTTTATCAAACCGTTGTTCACCAGAGGGAATCTCAAGCGGTCCAGCGACTGGAGTTATTCGATCAACACCGCCCCGTTACCGGTTGAGAGCGAGAAATACACCCACCTGGCGAAGCAGGCTACAGAACTGGAGAGCAAAGGGTTCTGGCTGCGTGCAGCACGGGTATGGCGTGAAGCAATGCTGGTGGCCAAGTTCGATGCATCCCGCAATGAAGCCAAAGAGAACTGCGACCGCTGTGCCGCAAGAGGCTCACTTAACTGTGGCAGCTATGGCGGGCTTGATACAGGCCGCATTGGCGAAAGCTTCCTGAGTGAGGATCGTCAATGATCGCGCACCTGAAGAGCCACTACCAACGCAATGAGATTTTCTACCAGGCCATCCGCACCGCAGCGGTGATGATTGCCGCCCTGATTATTGTCCTGACATGGGAGCTGACCACAGCATGAGCACATTAGCGCGCATTTACGACGACAAGAAAAATAGCGATACCGATATCACCGCCCGTAAAACTTACCTGCTGGGCGTTGATGAGCTGTATGTAGAAACTAATTACAACATTCGTGATATCGATCAGACCCATGTCGAGGAATTCCGCGACGCCTTTATCGCTGGTGAAAATGTGCCTCCGCTGGCTGTTAAGGTCACCGAAAAGGGCATTAAGATCATCGATGGCCATCACCGCTATTACGGTGCGAAGCTGGCTCAGGAAGCAGGCTACACGCTGCGCCTTGAGTGCAAAGACTTCGTGGGTAGTGAAGCTGACAGCGTGGCATTCATGGTCACCAGTAGTCAGGGTCGCGCCCTGTTGCCGCTGGAACGTGCAGCCGCCTATCAGCGTCTCGTTAACCAGGGCTTAGAGCCAGCCGAGATTGCCGCAAAGGTGAAACGTTCGATCACCGACGTTGAACAGCACCTGCAGCTGCTGACTGTTGGCGAACCGCTGATTGAGATGGTGAAGTCTGGCGAAGTGGCCGCGACGACAGCAGTAGCCCTGCAGCGTGAGCATGGCGTGAAAGCATCATCAGTAGCACAGGAGCAGATGCAGAAGGCGAAAGCGGCAGGGAAGAAGAAGCTGACTAAGACCGATGCTATGCCGCAGTTCAGTGCTGCCCAGGCACGTAAGCTTGCAGAACTGATTGCTAAACATTCTCAGACAGAGCAGAGCGATGAAGGCGCACGCATTACGCTGACGTTTGAAACTGACCTGCAGGCCGCTGAGCTGATGGATATTATCCTGATCGCCAAAGAGCATTACGGCGTGACTCAATCAGCAAGCGAACAACCGGCCCCGGTTAAGTCAGAGAACGGCGATGGTGATGACCTGCCGCTTCTAAAACACGAAATCCTTGAGCAAAGCGGTGTTGAAGCGTGGGCGTGCGTAGTTGCCGCGTTCAAAATGAAAGCTGAGTACACCTACAGCGAATCAAAATACGCGCATACCTGGGCGGCGGACTCCGTTGAGAATCCTACCTGTGTGACCGTTCCGGCAGAGACCATTGCTAAAGCGGTGCGCCTCATCAAAGAGCATCATGACGATCTTGAACTCAAGCTGTGGGTGTCAGAGCAGTACGATGATCCAGAGCTGGCAAAGGAACAGTTGCAGCGTTTTTCAGCGGTGCTGATTGACGTTCGCCAGGACAGGCCGTGCACAGTTCAGGAGTTTATCGCGCTGGTGGAGCAGACTAACCGTGATTGCTGGACAAACATCCGCATGCTGCGTCAGGCAATTAAAGAACTGCCCGCTTTGGCTGGGAGGGTTGCATGATCCATTACCATGGTGGACCTATAACACCTGATACATGTGCCATTCGGGCATGGAAAGGGCGGCACGCCTGCATTTCATTTGCAAACCCAGGGCAAATTAATCTGGCTGCAGAGTGCTGCCAATCGTTCTTTCTTGATAACGGTGCATATCCCGAATGGAAGCGCGCTGAAAAGGGAAAGAGCACTTTTAAGGGCTGGGGGCCGTACTATGAATGGGCGAAAAAATGGTTGAATCACCCTGGTTGTGATTTCGCCATTATTCCTGACGTAATCAACGGTGATGAGTCTGAGAACGATGCACTTATTGATGAGTGGCCTCACGGAATTTCCTCTGGCGTACCGGTATGGCACATGAACGAGAGCGATGATCGATTCATCCGGCTTTGCAATGAGTATCCGCGCGTAGCGATCGGTAGTTGCGGAGAGTACGACGTTAAGCGTCCCAACCTTGCTGTAGCGCGTATGAAAGACCTTATTCGTCACGTTACAGATGAGTTCGGTCAGCCCATCGCCAAGCTTCACGGCCTTCGCATGCTCAATCCTCTAATTTTCACCAAACTACCGCTGGCGAGCGCTGACAGCACTAACGTTGCCAGAAATATTGGTATCGATAAGGCATGGTCAGGAGCGTATGCCCCGGCATCAAAAGAAACCCGCGCTGCATTGATGGTCGAACGTATCGAGTCACACAACAGCCCTGGCTCACTGAATTACTGCGAGCAACGGGACAGGTTCAACATGCAGTTTCAGCTGGCGGTGTAGGGAGAAATATGAAACTTACATTGCCCTTCCCACCAAGCGTTAACACGTACTGGCGTAATACCAGAAAGGGAGTATTGATCAGCGCCTCCGGGCGCTGTTTCCGCTCCAACGCTTTAGCGTGCGTCATGGAACAGCTAAAGCGTCGTCCCGCGCCGATTACAGTGAACGTAGAGGTAAGCGTGCTACTGTTCCCGCCATACAAGCGCCAGCGTGATCTTGATAACTGCCTCAAAGCATTTTTCGACAGCCTGACGCACGTGGGTTTGTGGGGGGACCTGATAAGCTAAGGGATAGACCAGTGTAAGAATTAAAAATGAAGAATTAGAATTTCATTTTAACAATCAATGACATAGCAATGATTTATTCAAAGATGAGATATTTTGTTCGACGGAGCCAGCCTGATAAAAAAGCCGACCATATGTCGGCTTTAAACTATCACAAATTTGGGCTTGGCTTTCTTTTTCTCTGTATTCTTCATTCGCTTAGCAACCTCATCCATGTCAATAGTATCACTGAGTAAGCGAGGTTGGCTCAGCTCACCAGAAGCTATCAGCTTGGCCCTTTGCTGTTGAATGTGCTTTAGCGTTTTAGCATCAATGTTCATGAATATCCTCCTTTAAATACTTTATTAGAGAGTGAGAATGTAAAGTCACCATTGCTATTATACGAACTAAGTAAGTAAGGATCAAATTCTTCTCTAGCTACTTGATAAACAGTAACTACGGCACTCCAGACCTCATCAAACCTTTGAGTGTATCCTATTAACTCCTGCTGTTGTGCTTTACTTAACCCATTCATTTTAATGGGATCATTGGCGAATATGAAGATTGTTGAGTCCTTTTTTTTCATTCTGGGCTTGTGATAAATCACTGCGAGCCGTGTATTGGACACAACTCTTATCCGAGGGACTTCTATATAAAATACGAAATAGCAAAAAACAAAAGCTGCTGCACTCATTGCAAAACCGCCAAATCTTAGTTCGATGTATAGATTTGAATGCGTCAATACAGCTTTTTCAATTGTTGCGATAAAATCGAACATGAGAGCAACTTCACCACCTTCATTATAAGTTATGCTGATTATCATTCTCAGCTTACTAGCATTGTTATAGCTTTTAATTGCGTCTGAGATAGTTTGGAATGTGGGGTCATTGCTATCAAACTTATCTTTTATTTCGAATTTTCTTTCAGCCATTTTGTCGTATTTTCTTTCAGCCATTACAATTCCTTTTAGTTTAAACAAGTAGTTGAGGTGAATGATTTTTAATCATTATAATCTTGGTGGTGGTTAGCGTTTGCCGTGTAATCTTGGACAAATATATTTCCTTAAAACTAATAATCTGTGTGGTGGAAATAAGAAATTTCGGGCAGTGGCACAATGCAAACATATGTCGAAGTCCATGCGCTAGATTTGACATTCAGAACCTAAGAGCATTTTATGAACCTAAGCAGCATGGCATATGTAACTCATCTATGGCCTGCTTTAAATAAAATTTCATGGTTGTTGCTATTGTGATGGTTAATGGCTTTCATTTTCAAGTGGTTTTTTAAAGGATCATGTAGATATTGATTATGCTTTCACGGTTGCGGTGAAATAAAATCTGATTGCGTTTATAGTACTAATACTGGGGCATATTGCAGATGCTCTAGGTAAAGGTTGGTCCCGTTCATTTGCAGGTGATGGGGCGGGGCCGGTTATAAATAGTGTGTGGAGAAGAAAGCATGAATCAGCTTTTAGTGATTGATCGGGTTTCCGTTCGTCAGGACAATTCCGGCCGTTATTGCCTTACCGATCTTCATCGTGCAGCAGGCGGCGATCGCAGACATGAGCCTACCTTGTGGCGCAACTTTCAACAGACCAATGAACTCGTTCAGCTTCTGAGCGATACAGGAATCCCTGTATCAGTTATCAAAAGCCACCATCATTTCTTCGAATCAAAATTTTCCGAGCAACTCAGCTTGCTCGAAACTTTGCATTGAGGTGACCGTGAGAGCATTGCTTACACCAGAAATCGCACCGCGCACCGGAATTGTATTGCTGAAGCCAGGGCCAGACCTGTTGAGAATGTTTAAGGGAAGGGTGGTGATCAGCACACCGACAATGGATATGGCAGACCTGCCATCAGGGCGGCTGAATGACGGCACACAGCCGTTACTTGATGAGCCCTCACTGATTCCCTTCTTCAGTCACGAACGCGTGATAAAGGCTGCTGGTGGACCGAATGCGCTGGCATCCTTCGTCCAGTCCTTCGGGTGCTGCCAGTTGGAGCAGTTGGGAGTGTGGCATCACCATGAATTCACTGTGTCAGAAATCGAAAACGGCCTGGTGTCTCTTTGCTATAGCCACGATAATGAGTTCAGGGAAAACGGCGTACCCGGTAGCCTGGAGAATATCGCCAAAGGTAACAACGCACTCTGGATAATCAGGGCGGCATGCAGCCAGATGGCGCTAAACGGTGACCATCAACTGACCCTGCCGGAACTGTGCTGGTGGGCAACCCTGAATGATGTGATTGACCTGATACCAGAGGCACCCGCACGTCGCGTTCTGCGTATGCCGAAAGAGTCCCACTATGCAGGAGAGACTAAAGAGTCTCATATCGTTGCAGAGCGTCCGGCCAGAGAGGTTATTCAGGACGCAGCTCAGGTAGTTAAAAAAATAATCAGCCTGTGCGCTGACCCGGAATCACCAGAATCATTCATGAAGCGCCCCAAGCGTAAGCGCTGGGAAAATGAGAAATACACACGATGGGTAAAATCGCAGACATGCGCATGTTGCGGCGTGCAGGCTGACGATCCTCATCACATCATCGGACACGGACAGGGGGGAATGGGAACGAAGGCGCATGATTTATTCGTGATACCGCTATGCAGAGCGCATCACGATGAGCTGCACCGGGATATGAAAGCGTTTGAAGCAAAATATGGCAGCCAGGTTGAGCTGCTATTCAGGTTCCTTGATTTCGCGATTGCAGTCGGCGTGATCGGGACAGACAAAAAATAAAGTGTGTGGAGAGGATTAAATATGCGTGACATGTCACAGGTATTAGAGCGCTGGGCGGGATGGGCTAAATCAGACAGTAGTGGTGTTGATTTCTCAGCAATCGCCGCGGGGTTTAAAGGGCTGCTGCCGCAGGATTCAAAATTAACGCTTACCTGCAGCGATGGGGACGGACTGATTATTGAAGGTTGCCTGTCACGGCTTAAAGCCAAGCGTCCGGATGAGCACGCGATCATTGTGCTGCATTACTTTTTCAATATCTCAAAGCGCACCCTTGCAAAGCAGGCCAAGCGCGATGAAAAGATCGTGAGAATTGAAATCCAGATGGCTGAGGGGTTCATTGAAGGCTGTCTGGCGATGCTTGATGTGCGGCTTGATATGGACGACGAACTAACGCCGAAAAAAAATATTAAAAAACCTCTAACGCGGTCCGCATTTTCCTTAGTAATCTGATAAGAGTCGTAACAACGCAACGCCGCTTAATTTTGATAACCTCGCCAGCTAGCGGGGTTTTTTGTTTATTCTTGTATCATTGTATGGGGGATGTAATGGACGTTGAGTCTGGTGACCATTTTCTGGATATTGATGATGACATGCTCAATTTTCTTGAAAAGCAGGGCGAAGAGACAGTCAGGGAAATTCATCTTTCTAATCTGGCTAATAAAGAGAGTGGGCAAAAACTGCTCAGCCTGCTTATAGTTGGAATCGGGTCATCTTTTTTGTTGCTAACTCAGAACCGCCCAGAAAAATTTCTAACTGCTGGTCTTGGTGTGTTCACTATCTACTGGTCGTTATGTGCCGCTTATCTAATCGTCCGGGTATTGAATGTTAGACAGCGTGCGCTGGCTACGTCACCTCCTGGCGCTCTCTACCATGCTGGTTATAAGAATTTTAACCAAGGCGATTATGAACGATTCAGAGAAAAAGGCTTTAAGGCTGAACCTACTGAGCTGAACATAATGAGACGCTATCGTCTGTTTGAGCTCGAAGAGATTGCTCGTGATTATCTGAGGGAAAACTTAAGGGTGGGATTGGCATTGGAAAGGGTAAGGATTGCAACAATCCTTACCCCAATTTGCGCGTTTATCATTTCAACGCTTACTTATCTTTTTTTGTGATTTCGTCCGCAGAATCACCAACAAAAACTCTCTCAGGGCGAAGATTTCTATCTGGTTGTGGAACCGGTGGCGGCGTAGACTGCTTTTCCGGTTGATTCGTTTTATTATCTGAAGACTTATTATTGTTGCCCATATTTCTCCTTTAGCTATGTGCTAGTTCTGGCGAATTAACAATATCAGATGGAGAAATGTGCTACCAGATGCTTTCTAAGAACCAATTCGGTCGCTTGCACTAAGATTTTGATAGAGCGGGTAGTTAGCACCAGATTGAACCAAAATAAACCCTGTGACTGACGAGTAAGGCAGTTACCGCTATAGCATCAGGGTTACTACACAAATAGGTCGCTATAGAGCGGCCTTTTTTTCGTTTTTGCGCACACCAATCTGTCTCCACACACACTTTTGACGCCGTGGTATTGCGCAATTTTCTTCTGACTACCGACAGCACCTGCCAATTATCGGAGGTGAGGATGAAACGCATGCCGGACAAAGACGTTGGGTTCTGGGCAAGCCTGATTGCCTGGCTTTACGCCCACAAAAACGAAACCGGCTATGCGGGTCTTGCCGGAGTCATGGCGATTCTCAGAGCCACTTACGTTGGCAAAGACGCATGGTCACGCCGCCTGCTAGATGCAGCGATGTGCAGCGTCTTCGCCTTCTTCCTACAGCCAAGCCTGCAGGTAATTGGCTCTGTGTTCAACTGGCACTTCAGTGAAGACATTACGCGGGTTGCTGCGGTCTTCCTTGGCTTCCTCGGTGTGGACTACGTGTCAACGAAGATACGCCGCCAGATAGATAAGCGATTGGGAGACAGTAATGCTGACAGCCAGTAGTTTTCAGCGTGCCACCGGCGTAAGTAATTCTCTGCGAGATACCTGGTATCCACATATAGCGGCAAGCCTCTCAGCCTTCCAGATAAGCACGCCATTACGACAGGCCCACTTTCTGGCGCAGACGGGGCATGAGTCAGCCGGGTTCCTGAAGGTTGAAGAGGGGTTGAATTACAGCGAGAACGCGCTGACCGCAAAGTTTGGCAAGCGCATCACTGCCGAACAGGCCCGCGCTTATGGTCGTAATGCGATGCACCCAGCTAACCAGAAGATGATCGCCAGCATCATTTACGCAAACCGTAACGGTAATGGTGATGTTAATTCGGGAGATGGTTACCGCTATCGCGGTCGGGGTCTGATTCAAATCACCGGCAAGGCGAACTATGAGGCGCTGGTTAAACAGCTGGGCGCTGATGTAGTGGCAAATCCTGATTTATTGCTGGGCTATCGCTTTGCTGCGATGTCAGCAGCGGCATGGTGGAAGAATCACGGATTAAACGAGCTGGCAGACTCTGATGATGTTACCCGCATCACCAGAGTCATTAACGGTGGCACCAATGGTCTGGACGACCGGAAATCCCGCTTATCAAAATCTAAGGGGATTCTATGTTCAACGTAATCGGCTTTATCCGAAACAATTCAGGTCTGGTCATCATCGGTCTTATCTGCGTGGCGCTGTGGGGACTGAACGCCAGTAACTCACAGCTGAAGGCAACAAACGACAGGCTTGAGAAGCTGGCGAACAGCAAAGACGAGCAGATTAACGATCTTCGCTCTAAGAACGATGGCCTGGCATCAAGCGTCACTGAGCTGGTAACAGCAGTTAAGCAGCAAAACGTTGTGATGAGTCAGGTCACAGAGCAGCGTGCCGTAACAGCCCAGCAGAACCGGAAACTACAGAATGAAATTAAGCGTTACCTTGCGGCGGACAAGTGTGCTGTTGCTCCTGTTCCCCCTGATGCTGCTGACCGGTTGCGCGACGCAGCAAAAGCCGCTGGTGGAGTACCGGACAGTAAAGCAGCCACAGTTAAACCTGCCGGCTGAACTTACCAGCCAGATTGACGTGCCAGCGCCATCACCGGATATGACGTTCGGTGACAGCGTAAGCCTCAATGCTGAGTTATATGGCGCTCTGGGCCAGTGTAATATCGATCGCGCCGCCATCCGTAAAATCGAGTCAACCAGATAGGTAATTACATGACTATCAGCCAAGAAGTTAAAGATTGGCATGAGCGATCAGAAGTACTGGCTGCAGAGATTGATGCTCATCTCAATAGCTACCCGGGGCCAGAACGCTCCCGCATCAACTCATCAGAGAACGTGGTGATTTATCTGGGTAACCGTTACACGCTGATAACCGGCTTTATTCCTCCTGAAGTTATTTCAGGCAACCTAAAGATTGGCAAAGGAAAATTATGAGCGAAGCAAAACTGCAGGACGGTAGCACCGTTAAAGGCTATCGGACGCTGGGTCCAAAAGAAATTGAAGAAATGAATGAGCTGAAGAAAACCAGCCGTGATTTCTGTCAGTTACTGGATAAACAGAAAGCCTGGGTGCAAGACGAGCTTTCAATGACAGGTAATCATTCAGCCGAAGCGCACGATGCTGGCCGATGCTTATCAATCGCTCGCACCAAAATGCAGGAAGCCTGCATGTGGGCTTGCCGTGCTGTTGCCCGTCCAGACTCAGATTGCTGAGTTCATCACAAGGGGCATTTCGAGTGCGCCTTATGATTAATTCTGCTTCACTAAGAATGTTCTTAACGTTATTGTATGCTCTCTCTATGATGCGGAGTGGGTATCGTGCTTAAAAAAATTTCAGGGAGTCTTAAAGAGTTTGATTCATACTATTCAATCGCTGAAAAATTCTACCAGATATTGATATTTCTTATAATCTTTGGCGGTGGAAGTGGTATTACTAGTTTGATGGCCTATTTTGATCCATATTTTAGTAGTTACGGGGCTTTTGGTTATACTGTTATATTTTTATTTTCATCTTTAACGATATTCGCCTCTTTATATTTTTTTAAAGGATCTAAAGCTAATTCAGCTAAGAAGAAATATTTTGAAAGTTTATCTCAGAAAGGTGCTGACATTAATCCACTGTTAGAAAACTTTAGTGATCAGGTTATTTATTTAGAAGATTTGCGGCTACCTTTAAGCGATCCGCAACTAAAAAAAACATTTAGAAGATGTCATTTAGTGGGGCCTCTTACTATAGGTATCTTAGGTGGTTCGTATAATGGTTGCGGGTTCAGGAACTCAGGTCACACCTTAGCACTACCTGAATTCATCGATGGACCTATATTTTTGAATGGGGTTCTTTTATTTCAGGAATGTACTTTTATAGAGTGCACTTTTATAGAAGTTACAGTAATTACCACCCATCAAATAGGTCAGCTTTTCAAAGATCAAGTTCCCGGCAGTATGGTCATAGGATTAAGTAGTTAACCTACAGAAAATTATAAGCCGCCTTCGGGCGGTTTTTTATTGGAGTAAATATGTCCGAGCCACGCATCTACAACAGCCGCTGGGACAAAGCCAGGCTCTCATTCCTTAAGTCTCATCCTCTTTGCGTCATGTGCCACCGGCAGGGCAGGGCTGTGGCTGCAGCAGTTGTTGACCACATCAAGCCTCACAGACTTAAGGAGGCCATCAACGGCGGCAAACAGGATGAGATAGCAAAGGCTCAGAAGCTCTTCTGGGACAAGGCCAACTGGCAACCCCTCTGCAAGCAGCATCACGACTCAACCAAGCAGCGCGAAGAGAAACGCGGTCACATCATCGGATGCGATGAGAATGGCCTGCCCCTCGATCCATCATCCCATTGGCGGAAGTGAGAATGAATATCATTTGATGTCAGGGGTGAAAGGGTGCGGTCAAATGAGAGCCATTACCATCAACGCCGGGGAGGGTGGGATCAGAGTTCAGGGGCTAATGACCTTCTGACCGCCCGCCCCCCTTTTTATGCACAACCGCGAAATGAAAAGTTTTTTTTCTGGGAGGTTTTTATGGCCGGAAGACGACCAAAACCTACCCATCTGAAAGTTGTTACAGGTAATCCCGGTAAGCGTGCGCTCAATAAAAAAGAGCCGAAGCCCGCACGGGAAATTCCCAGCCCACCATCACATCTAACCGACTGGGGTAAAACAGCCTGGGGAAAGCTCACAGTTCTTCTGGACGGGATGGGTGTGCTCACGGTTGCGGATACCCTTGCGCTCGAACGGCTCTGCGATCTTTATGCAGAAATTCTGCAATTGCGCCAGATAGTCGATATCGAAGGGCGCACCTATACGACTAAAACCCAGATGGGTGATTTTCTTATTAAGGCAAATCCAGCTGTCGCCATGCTGGCGGATGTGGATCGCCGGTTCAAAAGTTATCTGGTGGAGTTCGGCCTTACACCGGCTGCCCGGTCAAAGGTAAATGCTGATGGTGGAGAAAAAGAAGAAGACCCGCTCAACCAGTTCTTCGGTTGATCCTGCTACGCAGTACGCGATGGACGTTGTCAGTGGGAAGGCTATTGCAGGACCAGACATCCGCGCTGCATGTGCCCGCCACATACGGGATTTGGAGGAAGGGCCGAAGACGGTGATTATGAAGTCTGGGCTAAAGAAGTGGCTGGCGTGACACGCGCATGGACGTACAGGCACTGGAGTGGTCGGGGAACGGTAGGCGTTATGGTGGCGAACAGCGACCTCATTAATCCAATCCCTGACGCTGCTACCGTATCAGCCGTAAAGACATACATCGAACCGCTTGCCCCGGTGGCCGGAGCCGATATCTACGTGTTTGCTCCAACGCCTCACACCGTTAATTTCCAGATTCGACTCAACCCGAACACCGCAGCAGTGCGCTATGCCGTTGAGGCGGAGTTGCGCTCAATGATGCTGCGCGATGGCGGGCCTGAAAGCGTGCTGAAGCCGTCCCGCATCAGCGAGGCGATCAGCATCGCAACGGGTGAGTACAGTCATACGCTGGTCAGCCCGACGACTGATATCACCATTGGGAAAGGTGAAATAGGTGTGGTGGGGACAATCTCATGGACTTAACGGCGCAGTATCGGCAGATGCTTGGAGCACTGCTGCCGCGTGGCCCAGCGTGGGACAGTGACGACGTGTTGCTGACTAGCCTGGCACCCTCGCTGGCAGCGGTGCATGGGCGCGGTGATGCTCTGATGCTGGAAACGGACCCACGTTCAGTGACAGAGCTAATTGACCGTTATGAAAGTATCAGCGGGCTGCCGGATAGTTGCGCGCCTTCAGGCGTGCAGACGCTGCAGCAGAGACGCCAGCGGCTGGATGCAAAGATAAATCTGGCGGGGGGCATTAATGAGGCTTTCTACCTGGCTCAGCTTGAGGCGCTGGGCTACACGGGCGTCACCATTACCCGCTACAACAAAAGCCAGTTCACCTGTATGTCTGCTTGCACCGACTCGCTTTACAGTGATGAGTGGCGCTACTACTGGCAGGTGAATATGCCCCTATCCACCCAGGTTACGCCCATGACGGCCATCAGTAACTGCACCGACAGCCTCAGAGTTTGGGGTGACACTATCGCGGAATGCGTTCTGAACAAGCTGGCACCCTCACATACCTACGTTATTTTCAGATATCCGGAGTAAATATGCATCGTATCGACACATCTACCGCGCAGGTGGATAAATTTGGCGCGGGTAAAAATGGCTTTACCGGCGGTAACCCTCAAACCGGAGAATTGCCTACTGCGCTTAATGCAGATTTTTGTGATTCAGTTCAGGAAGAAATAGCTGCGGTTATTGAGGCGGCGGGCCTGACGCTTACCAAATCCAACAGGACGCAGCTGCTCGCCGCCATGAACACGCTGGTTGGACCCGGACGGCTGATCAATGTGCAGATTTTTAAAGCCAGTGCCATTTATAAAAAAACGCCAGGTACGAAAAATGTTATTTCAGAGATTCAGGCCGCAGGTGGTTCGGGAGGCAACACTGGGTATTCAGGATCATCAACCGTTTCCTTGGCTACCGGCGGAAGTGCAGGTGGTTATGCAAAATCAAAACTATCAGTAGATCAGATTGACGGACAACTTATTACAGTAGGTACGGGGGGCAAATCGAATAGTGGATTACCCGCATCGGGTAGCGTAGGAGGCGACTCCTCAATAGGCAGCCTTATTGTATGTAAGGGTGGCAGCGGCGGTTACGGCCAAGAGCAGTCAACACCGCCGTTCACATGTACGGGTGTTCTGGGTGGTAACGCAACGGGCGGGAACATTGTTAACACCCCCGGAGGGAGTTCTGAGCACGGCGTCTCTTTAAGTACCGGATCAAACTTTGTTGGTAAAGGCGGAGATTCGTTTTTCGGTAAAGGTGGTTTCAGTCGGGCAAATAACAACTCAGTCGGAAACGATGCCAATGGATTTGGTTCTGGCGGAGGCGGCGCAGTTGGCGGACCTAACAATGCATTAACCGGCTACAAAGGTGGCGCGGGTGCTGATGGCATTGTCATTATCTGGGAGTATGCATAATGTCAGTTTCATCTTACGCATTGATTAAAGA
>Ga0308169_10002145_pt1 | contig 21097 bp, 19 predicted proteins | sample PhyBR1_2_FD_202139 | JGI IMG/M metagenome (GOLD analysis project Ga0308169, IMG submission 202139) | Phyllosphere microbial communities from UC Gill Tract Community Farm, Albany, California, United States - DLSLSB.R1 | ecosystem: Host-associated > Plants > Phyllosphere > Unclassified | place...
GCTGCGTTCCGCAGACGCTGCATGAGTGGGTGAAGAAGGCTGAGGTCAACAGCGGCAAGCGTGCTCGTGTCCCGACCGAGGTTGCCGACAAGGTGAAGGCGCTCGAACGCGAGATCCGTGAGCTGCGGCAGGCCAACGAGATTCTGCGTAAGGCGTCCGCATATTTTGCGCAGGCGGAGCTCGACCGCCCGTTCCGGCGATGATCGCGTTCATTGACGATCACCGCGATGCCTATGGGCTCGGGCCGATCTGCCGTGTCCTGCCGATCGCCCCATCTACCTACCACGAGCGCGTCGCGCAGTGACAGGATCGGACACGCCTGTCGGCGCGCGCACGGCACGATGTTGCTCTCAAGCCCGAGATCGCGCGCGTGTTCGCCGAGAATTTCGCGGTCTACGGTGTGCGCAAGGTCTGGCGGCAGACGATACGGGAGGGCGTGCCCGTCGCCCGATGTACGGTCGCGCGACTGATGCGCGAGATGGGCCTGGCAGGCGTGATCCGGGGCAAGCCGGTGCGCACCACGATCAGCGACAAGGCGGCGCCGTGCCCGCTCGATCACGTCAACCGCCAGTTCTACGCACCAGCGCCAAACATGCTGTGGGTCTCAGACTTCACCTACGTCGCGACCTGGGCGGGGTTCGTCTACGTCGCAGTCGTCATCGATACCTATGCTAGGCGGATCGTCGGTTGGCGGGCCAGCAGGACTGCGCATGCCAGCTTCGTCCTCGATGCCTTGGAACAGGCGCTTCACGATCGCCGGCCGCCCCATCGGGGCGGCCTCAACCATCATAGCGATCGGGGCTCGCAATACGTGTCCATAAAGTACACCGAGCGCCTCGCCGAAGCCGGGATCGAGCCCTCGGTTGGCAGCGTCGGCGACAGCTACGACAACGCTTTGGCCGAGACGATCAACGGCCTCTACAAGGCCGAGGTCATCCATCGCCGTGGACCCCGGCGATCTTTCGAAGCGGTGGAATACGCGACCCTCGAATGGGTCGACTGGTTCAACCATCGCCGGCTGCTGGAGCCCATCGGCAACATCCCGCCTGCCGAAGCCGAAGATTAATATCATGCTGCCGCAGACAACATTGATATGGCGGCGTGACTCACAACCCAACGCCTCCGGTAGACCCGGCGCGGTTCATTACAACGATGAACCCCAGGCAGAATGCGCAGAGCGTTATTGACCAACTGCACGGCTGGTTCGACCATTATGACGAGGTGCATCCCCACCGCGCTTTGCGCTATCGATCCCACGCAAGTTCATCGCGCAAACCTGCGAGCTCCGTCAGGCCTTTAGGGGGCAACAACACCAAGCGTATCCCATACGCCCATACGCCCCAAACCGGTCGCGCGCGCGTCAGCGAAAAAAGATGGCTCGAAGCTGTATTCGCAGAAGGTGTCGGGTCTCTGGAAAAAACGCATTCAGCAGCAACCCCGTTGCAATCTGAGTAATTACGGCTGCAAAGGCGGCACCAATGACACCCATCGGCGGGATAAGTAGTAGGCAAGTTCCGATATTTACAGCTGCACCGAGCAAAGCTTGATATACCCCGATATGAAGAAGCCGACGATTTACTAGCGCTCCGCTAACTGCTTGACCTAGCGAGCTAAACACCGTTGCCCAACCGTGCACCATTAGTACCGGTCCTGCCGCCGCAAACGCGGTGCCATATAGGAGGTTTACTGCAGTTGGAGCGACCGCAGTTACAATTAGAGCGACACCAACCGATGCCCATGTAATAACCCTAATCACAAGCGTTAGTTGCTGGTCATACCGTTCGTGGTTGAAATGGAAAGTATGCGCCAAACGAGGCGTTACTGCCAGCATTATTGCCGTTATGACGAGATACCAAGCTTCTATGAGTCGGGTTGCAGCTGTATAGATACCCACCTGAGCGTCTCCCAGCAACTGTCCGATTAATAACTGATCGGCTCGCATATACACCCCGATGATTGCCAATCGTGCGATTTGTGGAGCCACCTCTTTCAAAAGACGTCGCATTTCCTCTCGCGTTGCATCTTTAAGAGCAAACGCATGTCCGTCATGCGTTGCGGCAACGTACATTAAACCGCCAATAACAAATAGTTCTAAGGCATAAAGTAGAGAAAACGTGATAACCCCGGCACCAAGAATGATCGCAGCAACCTTTAATACAGAAAATATCAAAAAGTTTATGTTTCGCAAGAGTACAATTCTGCTAACCTTACCTCTACTTTGGTATTCTGAGTCGATAACATCCATTGATTGAGCGATTTGAGCACTTGCTAAGAAAGCCATGATAACCCAGGTTGCGGGCTCGGTTGGTCGCGTAGCGATAATGAAAACCATCGACAGCAACAATACCAATGCTGCACCACCAACTCGCAGTGAAAATGCACTTGCCAAAATCATACGCTGACGATCTGGCCTAGCTACCAAGTCACGCATCAGTATTTCTGGTAGTCCAAGTGTAGAAGCAAATGAAAACATCGTAGCAATTGCTTGCGCATAATTAAAAAGACCAAATTTTGCTGGCCCTAAATATCGAGCAATCCATATGTTTACTACAAGACCAACGCCCAACCTGATCACGCGATCCGCAACTAGCCAGCTAACGTTAGCGGCTAAGCTTTTCAGTACCGTTCGCTGCGCCAAACTGTCTCGAAGAGCTCCGGGCCTGAAGCGAGCGAACTTAATAGGAAGTTTTTTTGCCGACGCATCTTCGCTTGGTTCAGGCGTCAGCATTGCTTACCTTTTCAATAATCCAACGCGCCGTGGCACGAGGTGAGAGTTTCTCATCATACCACTGCAAGCCGGCCGCATGAAGGCATTCGAGCCGATGAGGATCTTGCAGAAGGCTGTTCACAGCGCGTAACCCATCGCTCCAGTCGTCGACGCAAATGATTGGTGAGTTGCGATACAAAAATGTATCTGGCAGCCTATCCGACACGACGACCGCACCGGCACGTAGTGCCTCAAGATGCCGAAAGGTTTCGGCACTTACAAAACCTCGCGGAGCGAGCACCACACGACTGTCTGCCAGGATCTTACCATACGCCTCACGACTCAACCCCTTTCCAAAGCCAGATGTGAAATTGATCAGCCGAACGCCGTGGGTTTTCGTACTGAAATCTCTCGTAAGAAAACGGCCCAAAGGTGACCTAGCTAGAAGATGGAAAAAATTGCTATTCGCTAGCTTTGGCATTTTTTGCAGTATTGGGTGGAACGCAAAATAAAGAGGATACCTATTCCGGTTAAGATTACCTGTAAATAGTACGTCGACATGGCGCTCCGACATTGCCTTTCCCAAAATTGCTGGAACACCATTTGCTAAACCAAGGCTCATCGTATGTATGTTTTTTCCCACCTTTTCGGCACGCATGCTAGGTTTAAATATAGCAATATAATACTGTGACAGTGCCGTGGGCGTAACCGAGTCTGCCTCATCAGAAAGAAATATCAGGACCTTACGCTGCCCGTTGAAAGCGATAGATGCCGGAACCCGATCAGCGCGATGTGGGCTGAAGACATAAAATTTTACGTCGTGCAGTTCGGAATCGAGGAGCTCCTGTAACACTTGGAAGGTGTCCGCAAGGAAATCTCGCTGGATGAGTTCGTCCCATTGATGTCCTGAATTGGGATCGAGGTAAACGTTCTCAGTAATTCGATAGGGTTCAGCAGTTGAGCTGGCGAGCATGGTCATAACCCCCTCCCCTTGGAGGTGCTTGGTGCAGAGCGCATAAAACGGTCCGCTGTTATAGGAGTGCGGGGCGCCTTGAACCAAGAGCCAGCCGAATGCCAGCCGCTTGGAGGGGAAAAAGCTTAAAGGGGCGGAAGTGCCAACAGAGTGGGCGCACTCTGCTCGATATTTGCAAGCGCTATTTGCGACGATCCACTTCCATCAAGGATCACAAAACCGGAAGGATCCACGTGCCAAACGATGTGGGGTACGCCCTTATAATTTATAATCTCGCCTGGAAAGAGACCGGCGCCATTCCGCCCCCATCCATCTTTGGTAACGATTGTCCCCCCCCCCCCCTTGGGAACCCGCCAGCCGGTAGGTTGCCCCCGGACAACATTGAGGTTTTCGATAAAAGCGCCAGCAGGCCATGTTCCAGCGTTAGGCATTCCATCGGAGGCTAGGCGGAGCGGGGTCCCGACAACTTGGGAGGTCCGAACCTCGTGAGCAAAAATGTCGCTATGATCAACAGCCCCCAAAGCGATTAAATTGCCAGCCCTTGGCCCGACGCGCGCGTCGACATAGCAACCATCTAGTAGATAAGCATAAAAGTCGACGCGCTCGACACCAGGCGGGGTAGGCGGTGACTGCCACCGCCAGTTTCGTAACACCGGCTGCCGTCTGGCATCCCGTCGATCGAAGTCGACTTGGGCAGTGCCTGGTTCCACAACAAGGTAACCGCCTTGGCAATGCACGTTTTGATAATACGAGACTCCAAGCGGTGCCTCAAGAAAATGGATTACACTACCGCGGCCAAACACTTCGAAATGGCAACCAAACCAACCAACGGGTCCATTAAAAATACCATCCTTCGGTAGGTAGGTAACTAGACGAGCATCGTTCGCATCACCCGCGATAATCGTGCAGCCAAAAAACATGACGCCGGTAGAGCCACGAAGATGGACCGGTCGTGCCCCCCGATACGGCGTATAGAACGTACAGCCAAAAAACCGATTGTCGGTGTTTGGCCCTTCGACCCAGGCTTCGCCAATTAGATCAGCCTGCTCAGGCGAATGGCTAGTGATGAAGCAAGCGCTTCGAGCTGGTGCGTGGCTGTTTTGGAAATGACACTCGCTCCATACCGTGCTTTCAGCTGCAACCGACACAACCGCTGCATGTGAAAAGGCTCCTTCTATCGTCACGTCTCGAATACGCGTTGCGTTGCAATTTGGGCTGTCGCGTCGACGAGCCATCAAGAGGCCGATTCGGGACAGGAATGCGCCGCTGTCGATCGAAAGAGATTCCATGCGGAACCCGGATCTTCCCGACGCATCGATCAGAACGGCGCCTTCTGTCACCGGTACAATGCTGGATACGCTAGGTCCTGCCCCCAATAGTCGCAGGACAGGATGGAAGCTGGCCCGGTCTCGATTAATACACGATAAGGTACGGACCGCGTAACGGCCTGGTGGGAACCAGACAGTCCCCCCATCAGGGCGCGCTACCGCAAAGTCAATAGCGCGTTGAACCGCCATAGTGTCATCGGTCCGGCCATCCCCTTTAGCGCCATGATCGCGAACCGAGATCAAGTCACCGTTTGCCGAAATGTCGCTCGGTTGGGCGCACGCGCCTGGAACTGTAGCGAGGCCTGTTCCAGTTAGCGCGGCTCCCAGCGCGTGACGGCGGGTTATAGAGACAAATTCGGTCATGTAGCACCCATCACGTTTAGGCCTGCGACAACAGGGCGGCGGTGGTGCTAGTTGCACCTCTACGGTCGGTTCGGCTAAGCGATGCCATTCAACGCCACCCTGAGGTCGGTCAATATGTTAACGGCCAGTCTGGCGCTAGCCGTAGCGCTGCTCTTTCTCTCTCGCAGTGTGCGAGGTCCGATCTGGGCCGCCAGTCTCGCTTGGATCATTTGCATATCGCCAATCGTGCTGGGAGTGATCGACTACCGCTATCTGGACTATCGGGATCCTCGCTTGGGCTTGGTGATCTCTATGGCAATGCTCTCTTTTGCGAGCGGTGCGGGTCTCGAGCTTTTCTATCGGGGACCGGTTACGCGGAAGCCCGTACCTGCCAGCGAGGCCGAACGGGAATTTAAGTCTCTTCTTCCGATTGCCCGTTTTTGTTGGTTCATAGGAATGGTTGGGGGCGCCTGCCTCATCCTTGATTTCATCGTCAACGGACGCGGCAGTCTGATGAATCTTTCGGATCTGCGCGACAGCTTTGTAGGTAAAGAGTCCGCGAGCGCACTTGCCCGCACTGCATCAGTAATGACGTGGGCTTGCCTATTTTCCTACATATTTGCCCTTCTTTTCCGCCGTGAACTCGGCCCCGGTCAGACGCTATTTTTTGCGCTGCCGGTAACCGGATTTCTGATGGGGGCGGTCCTAGCTGCCGGCCGTCAAGCCGCGTTGCAGATCATACTCGTTACCGTACTTGGCCAGATTCTATGGAAAATTCGAACAAACGTACAAAAAAATAAGCAAGGCGGATCAGCCTTTGTCGTCGTTATTTCGGGACTTATGGTCACTTACATGGGATATGTGGCGATTGCGCGTAACGATAACCGCGTTTCCGACGTGAAGTCTGAGGTTCTTGCCAGACTTTTTGATTTTAGCATGTCTCATACCTTCGAAACCGTCATTGGATATCTTGGGTCTGGGGTTAGAGAAACCTTAATTGAAGCACTCGTCTACTTTTCTAGCTCAATCGCGTTGTTCAGTCGCTTTCTTCAAACAGATCTTTATGGGATTTCAATGGGGGCGATGAACTTTCCATTTTTCTACCGGCAGATTGAATTCGCGACTGGAATAAATGTAGCCGACATGTATCAACTTCGGGTTTCAGCACTCGACGCCCAGCAAGTGATTGGCGTTGGTTGGACTACTGCCATAGCCAATCTTATTATGGACTTTGGATTCTTGGGCGCGGCCGTTTTTCTGTTTGTCCAAGGCTTTTTCAGTTCTCTGGCATGGCGTGCTGCCGTGACCGGCGGAACCTTTATTGATTGTGTGTTAGCCATCCTGTTGACTATTGGCGCTATATATCTTCCTCTTATCCCGGCTTTTTCAGACAATAACATATTCCTGCTTACTGTTTTTTGCCTTATTATTAAATGGTTCGATATTCGTCGCAAAAATACAATTACTCAGTCAAATACAGTTGTGGTCTAATGCTGAGACATCTCGTTAATATTATTCTGTGGGGCCTGCCGCCAACGCGGCTGTTTGGCTTGCGCCGCCTGTTGCTGCGCTTTGTCGGACTCGACTTGGCCAAAGATGTTGCAGTCTGTGGTCAAGGATGGTTTTTTGGACCAGGACGCGTTCAGATTGGCGCGGGCACGTGGCTTAGCCCCCGCGTACTAATTTATACCCACGTCGACGCCCCTATAGCGATTGGCGAAGCATGCGACATCGGCCCATTTGTACGCATTATAACCGGCAGCCATGAAATCGGGCCGGCAAACCGCCGCGCTGGAAGAGGCACAGCCAAACCGGTTTCGATCGAGTCCGGCTGCTGGATCGGCGCAAATACGCTTATCCTCGGTGGCGTGAAAATCGGACATGGCACCATCGTTGCCGCAGGCTCTGTTGTTATCAGCGACCTACCCGCCAATTGTCTCGCAGCCGGGGTACCCGCCAAAATCAAACATGCGCTTGCCGAATGACACGGCCCGATCTTTTTATTCTCTGCAATGCACTTGCAGATGACGTTCGCATAGACCGGGGGATCACGACCGATAGCCCGGCGGCAACGCGCAAGGTCGCAATGATGGCCAACATCATTCGATTAGCAGGCGTTCGCCCCTGTATTCTTAGCCTAGGTCGGGGACGTCAGGACGGCTCGGGACGCTACTTTCGTTCGCGTGTTGGACGCATCCGTGGCGTGCCTACAGTATATGGTCCACTATTGCATCGGCCCATCCTTTCTGAACTGCTTTCGTTCTGGGCTCCGATACCCGCCCTGTGGCGTCAACGAGGACGGGCGCGGACGACGCTGCTCCTGATCTACAATCGAATGCCCGCTTATCTGCCAGCCATCTGGTTTGCTCGGTTCCTAGGTTATCGGCTCGCCCTAGACCTTGAGGACGGCGAAACGAATTTGCGGGGATGGAACCCCGCCGCAATCAAGGCAAGGGCCCTAACTTTTCTGACCGATCGGGCATGTACGAGTGGGGCCCTGCTGGCTTGCCGGGCGCTATCTAGTGCAACCCATCTACAGCCACAGCTCGCCTATTATGGCGTAGTTGCTTCGACAGCGCCTGCGCTTCGATTTAAAGGACCAATTATCAGCCTGCTATTGGGTGGCACGGTTTCGCCCTCAACCGGATCAGACTTATTGGCGCATGCGATTGAGGCGCTACGTGAACGCGACGAGGTATGGTCGCGATCTTTATGTTTACATGTGACCGGCGCCGGTGAAAGTTTACGCAACTTCGACTATCTCGCAGCTACCAATGGTCGCGGCCCTGTCGTGACGGTGCATGGCCGTCTTGATAATATTGGCTATGACGACCTACTAATGAAAATGGATGTTGGGCTAGCATTGAAGCCTAATAGTGGGGCTTTAGCCCACACGACCTTCCCATCTAAAGTAGTGGAGATGGCCAGTGCTGGCTTATTAGTACTTTCGACGGATATAAGTGACGTGCGTGAAGTATTGGGCGATGGCGCTATATATCTGGAGCATGATAACTCCGATTTGCTAATCACGCGCCTCAGAGCGATTGCAGAAAACCCGCAACACGCAGCGGTCATTGCGCAACGCGGTACGCGAGCGGCTGCCGCAAGGTGCGCTCCGGACCAAGCCGGTATGGCACTGCGTCGTTTTCTCTTTCCGGAGGTCGCATGACCGCGAAATACATATGCTGGCAGCCCCTGCTGACTGACCATCAAGCCTATACCTACGAAGCTTTACGACAGAATGTGGAGGGCGGCCTTGTCGTAAACTTAGGCCGACTGCATGATGCTGTTCGCACTGCCCAAGGTTGGGTAACCCGGGGCGGGGCCGAGATAGAAAAGCGGGCAATTCCCGAGCATGGATGGCTACAATGGGCAAAGGAGGAACTTAATCGTAACCCTAACGCCGTGCACGTCTTCGGGAGCCCATTCGAGCAGTTTCGGCAAATCCAGATAATGGCAATGGCCTGTCACCTTGGCTATAAAGTGGTGCTTATTTCTGAACCATTTTCGACGAACAATACCGGATATCTATCCGATGGCGGAAGAACTCTTAGTTGGATCAAGGCAAAGCTGCGGCCCGTACTATATCGGGCGTATGGACTTTACTTTGGCCGTAGAGTCAACGCTGTCTTTGCGATATCCCCTCTCGCGTGCCAGCAATATGAAGCAATTGGCACGCCGAAAGATCGCATATTCCCATTCGGCTATTTTGTTCCGAGCCAGGTTGGCACGCCTGTAATTAGGCAGGAGCAAGTCCAGGGTAAACTTAGCTTGGTGTTCATTGCAAGTTTGATCGCCCGAAAGGGCTTATCGATTGCACTCGATGCCGTACGACGTTTGCGCAGTGAAGGGTACGATATTACTCTCGATGTATACGGCGCTGGCAATCCCGATGAATACGATTTCAGCCAGGGTATAACGTATAAGGGCATCGCTGCTTTCGGCAGTACCGGGGAGATAGTTGCAGGTTACGATGCCCTGGTTCTTCCTAGTATGTTCGATGGATGGGCAGTCGTGGTTAACGAGGCACTGCAAGCAGGTACACCTGTTTGCTGCAGTGACGCCGTTGGCGCCGGTGCGGTCGTTCAAACTCACCGGGCCGGGGCTGTTTTTCCAAGCGGCGACGTGATTAAACTAGTTAAGGTCTTACGGGAATGGGCTGAGGATCGGGCTCTGCTTGTATCCGCTCACGTTAACGCGTTACGTGTTGCTCCTCTTCTTGAACCCGTAAACGCAGCTCATTACTTTCAAGAGGCGCTCGCATCAGTAAACGGTAACGGCGAGCGGCCGGCTTCTCCTTGGTATGATCTGCCTGGCAAGAGCCAACTATGACGAACCATACCTCTGGCTTCAGAATTAGCCTAACTAATGTTACCGGTCTTGGAGCAACGGAACTTGTGAGATCTTTGTTGCCAGCCCTAGAACGTGCCGGCCATGTTACCGACATTTATTTGCCTGCAAACGGACCTATGGCTGGATATCGTCGTACTTTTGTTGGCCCTGTACCTCAGCGGGTAAAACGATGCCTGCCTAATGCCGTATCACGGCTACTGGAATGCACGCTGCTATCCGGCAAGTTTAAAGGTGGCAGCCCGCTATTGGTATTGGGCGATCTGCCGTTACGCATAGACAGTCGTCAGATTGTCTTTGTGCATACTCCGCACCTTCTGTTAGAGCCGGCGGGCGCTTCCGCTGTTCAAAGAGTTAAGTTCGGTATCGCTCGCGCAGTTTTCAGGCTAAACGCCCCCAGGATTAGCGCAGCGATCGTACAAACTCCTACGATGCAGCGCGGACTCCGCGCGGCTTATCCGAGTTTAGGCGATCGAATTTATATCATACCGCAGCCCGCCCCTGACTGGCTTCTGCAATCTGGTCTACAGCGCAACGGTCGAGTTATGTCTGGTAAACTACGACTTTTTTATCCAGCGGCGACCTATCCGCATAAGAACCATGCTTTACTATACTCAGCAACTACCCTGCATGCCTGGTCCCAGGAGATCGACAAACTTATTCTAACCGTTCCTCCGTCCAAATTAACAGCAGAAGTACGCACAGTTCAAGCCGTTGGTCGGCTATTATCCGAGGATATGCGAAAGCAATACGCCTTAGCAGACGCTTTAGTATTTCCTTCATTAGCTGAAAGCTATGGGCTCCCGCTGATAGAGGCAATGTGGCTGGGACTACCTATACTCTGCGCAGATTTGCCTTACGCGCGCGATTTATGTGGTGAAGAAGCAATTTACTTTTCACCACATGATCCGGTGTCTTTGGCTCGCGCTGTCACAGAACTTTCGGAACGCCTTGTTCGGGGATGGTGGCCTGACTGGCAAAGCCGCATTCAGCAACTCCCAACTAGCTGGGATGAGGTCGCGAAGCGAATGTGCATAATCGTTCATCGATAGTTCGAAGGCGTCTGATCGATTGCACGCTTTCTCCATCTGCGCATCGTTATGATTTTGACCAATTGCAGGCCGCATTACATGAAGATCAGCATCATCACCGTAAGTTACAACGCTGTTAGGACAATATCCGATACCATTCTATCGGTTCAGTCTCAAGACTATACCAATTTTGAGCACATCATTGTTGATGGCGCATCCACGGATGGCACGCAGGGTGAAATCGTTGATTTGCTCGATGCTCGGACGGTATTTGTCTCAGAGCCCGATAATGGACTTTACGATGCCATGAATAAGGGCATTGCGCTTGCCACCGGCGATATTATAGGCATCCTTAACGCGGATGACTTTTTCGCCGATCAGGGATGCCTGAGTGCTGTAGCACAAGCCTTTGCTGAGTTTGACTATCCCGACGCCGTGCTGGGTGATATTGCGTTTGTCGATTCTAATGGATGTGAGACGCGTCACTACCGTAGTAGTCGCTTTCGCCCCGATCGAACGCGTTGGGGTTGGATGCCTGCGCATCCTGGGATGTATGTGGCCAGAAGGGCATATGCTCAAGTAGGAACTTACCGTACCGACCTTAAGATTGCTGCAGACTTTGATTTTATTGTTAGGGCCTTTACAATCAAAAGGCTTTCTTACGCCTACCTTCCGCGTGTACTTGTTCATATGCGTCCCGGCGGGGCAAGTACAGACGGCTGGCGGGCACGGTTAACGATCAATCGCGAGGTCGTGCGCGCATGTCGGGACAACGGACTCTATACGAACTTGGCAATGATATTATGCAAATACCCATTGAAATTGCTGGAATTACTCTGATGAAAATAGCCGTCACGGGCGCAACCGGGTTCGTAGGCCGCGAGCTTTTAACTCGCCTGCAACAAGCGGGGCATAAGGTCGTCCCGATCGTCCGACGCAAAACCGGCTTTAGCAACGAGGTTATCGCGGGTGGCTTAGAAACGGCAGACATCTCTGCGCTTGCAGATGGCATGCATGGTGTCGACGCGATAGCGCATCTCGCAGCTCTCACTCATGTCCGTGGACATCCGGCGAATGCGCAACAAGCGTTCCAACGCGTCAACGTTCAAGGGACACAGCGCCTGCTGCATGCCGCCGCCGCGGCAGGGATAAAGCGTGTCGTGTATATGAGCTCTATAAAGGTTAACGGAGAAGAGACGTGTTTTGACCATCGCTTCTCCGGCCACGACACACCGGCTCCCGAAGATGATTATGGACGGACGAAGTACGATGCTGAACTCCTTATCGCCAATGAAGCCGTCGGCGCCGGAATACAGACCGTTATACTACGGCCGCCCATGGTATATGGTAGTGGCGTTGCTGGTAATTTTGGAAGGCTGGTTTCGGCTATTCAGCGAGGTATTCCTTTACCATTTAGGTTAGTAAATAATCGTCGCAGTCTCATTTCCGTATGCAATCTTGCTGATGCAACAATATGTGCTTTAACAAGGGCTGATGCAGCTGGAATGGTTCTTACGGTAAGTGATGGCGAAGATTTTTCGACCCCTGCTTTGGTCGAGGCAATAGGGTTTGCTGTCGGTCGGCCGGCGCGGTTGATTCCTGTACCTGTTGCCGCACTTAAATTGGCCGGCCAGTTATTGGGCCGCGGAGACGAGATCCGCCGGATCGTTGGAAATCTTCAAATAGACAACGAAGCGGCTTGCGTCGCATTAGGATGGACGCCACAGGACCATCTTCAACCGGCACTTATGAGGATGCTCCGCCCGCCCAAATAACTAACCGGTGGTTCCGCTACTATTACGTCCTTAACTTAGCCGTTCTGCCGATTAGCGGCATCACCACGGCCACCGCCTAGCGCTGTTTGCAACAATAAATGCATGTCACGTTTTATGGACCAAGGCACGAGGTAACGAGCGTCATATTGGGCTAAAAGTTCTGGCTGCGACATATCGAGACCAGCGATCTGTCCTACGCCGGTGATGCCCGGCAACAGTTTGTGAACCCCGTACTGCTGTCGCTGAGCATCTAAAAGGGTCTGTGTCGGTAAGCCCGGTCGCGGTCCGACGAAACTCATATCCCCAATCAGGACGTTCCACAGCTGCGGCAGCTCGTCGAGCTTCGTACGACGCAAAAACGTTCCCATGCGCGTGATTGATGCGGCGCTGGTTTCGTGAGACGGGCGGTCCCCCGTGCCGATGCGCATAGTGCGAAGTTTGACGAGTCGAAAGCGACGCCCATCACGGCCTAGCCGTTCCTGAATAAAGAATGGATTGGCTCGGTCGTCGATTGCGATCACGGCAGCGGCTAATCCACATACCACTACAGCAGGGGGTAGTAGCACCAGGGACAAACCCAAATCGAAAGCACGTTTTTTCCATGATCCGACCTGGGTCATATACATAATTCCCTGCAAATGCGCACAGCTGCGGTAGGATGGTCACCCTTCTCTGGTCAACCTCCCCCTGCCCGGCTATGAGCGCTCTCTGACTCTAGCTTCGATGTTTGTATGTTACCGGTGCATTCGAACTGCGGGTCGCGCCACCGATCGGACGATGTTGGAGAGTAAGCTTTTATGGCCGTCGCGCGTTTTTTGCAGCCATTAATCAACCTTCCACGCCCAGCCAAACGCGTTATCTTAGGAACAGCAGATGCTGCCTTATGCGCGTTGGCAGTTTGGTTGGCGTTCTATCTTCGGCTTAACGAATGGGTGCCGTTCTCAGATCGGCCGTTACCAGCCGTTTTCGGCTCGATGGTTATCGCCCTCCCGATATTCTCGGTGCTTGGGGTATATCGAGCAATCTCGCGATACGCTCAGGACGCGGTTCTCACGCTATTAATCGTTGCCAATCTGGCGTATGGCGTGATTTATGCACTAATATTTACAACCTATGGCGTTCCGGGTGTTCCTCGGACGATTGGCTTAATTCAGCCCGCGCTGCTATTCGTTCTGATGGTAACGATCCGTGTTGCTGCCCGCCATTTGTTGGGGGCGCCAAAGCGTATTGGCCCCGTGGCAAGACTACGGCCACGCGTGCTGATCTATGGAGCGGGCGATTCCGGTAGGCAAATATCAGCGGCACTCACCAACCGTGGTGAAATGACGGTTGTCGGGTTTCTGGACGATGATTCGCAGATCCAAGGTGCGACAATCAACGGCATACGAGTACATAAGCCTGACATTTTGCCCGCTCTTTACGAGCGGCTAGACGTTACGGAAGTACTTTTGGCAATTCCGTCCGCCAGCCGCTCCCGGCGGAACGAGGTTTTGTCGAAGCTCCGTCATCCCGGCATTGCAGTACGTACGTTGCCAGATTTGATGCAGGTGGCGCGTGGGGAAGCCGGCGGAGAAACCATTCAAGAGCTCGACATTCGAGACGTGCTAGGCCGCGATCCGGTAAGTCCGGATGATGAGTTCATGCGACACCGCATCGTAGGCCGTGTAGTCATGGTGACTGGTGCTGGCGGCTCGATCGGCAGCGAGTTATGTCGGCAGATCCTGAAGGTACAACCCGCTAAGCTACTCCTATTCGAGAGCTCTGAATTTGCGTTGTACACCATTCATCGTGAGCTGGAACGTACAATTCAACTAACATCCACTGACCTAAGCCCCGTGGAGTTAATTCCATTGCTTGGGTCCGTAAAAGACCGCCGTCGTATTGAAGAGGTAATGAGCAACTGGCGTCCTGATATCGTTTATCACGCTGCCGCGTATAAGCACGTTCCATTAGTCGAGCACAACTTAGCTGAGGGTGTTTCAAACAACGTCTTTGGAACATTAACCGTCGCGAGCGCCTGTTTTAAGTATAACATACGGCGCTTCGTACTTATAAGTACTGATAAGGCTGTTAGGCCAACAAACGTTATGGGAGCCACGAAACGATTAGCTGAGATGATTCTACAAGCCATGCATGCCGGCAACAGCACCACCTGTTTTTCTATGGTACGTTTTGGAAATGTATTAGGGTCGTCCGGTTCTGTTGTACCGCTTTTCAGGCAACAAATCGCTCATGGTGGTCCTATAACTATAACAGACGAGCGAATCACCCGCTTTTTCATGACAATCTCAGAAGCAGCACAGCTCGTCATACAAGCCGGAACAATGGCAACAGGCGGCGAGGTCTTTGTTCTTGATATGGGTGACCCTGTTCGTATCGCAGACCTGGCACGTAACATGATAGAGTTATCAGGCCTAACTGTTCGTAATGATAGCAATCCCCACGGCGATATAGAATTAAAGATCGTTGGACTTCGTCCGGGTGAGAAGCTTTACGAAGAATTGTTGATCGATGATGCCCCAATACTGACGCAACATACCCGAATTCGGAAGGCTATGGAAAGCTTCTTACCTATGGAGCAGCTGCAGCCAAAGCTTCTTGCGCTTGAGGCATTGCTTACAGAATCCGACGCCAACGCAGTTCGCGAGCTTCTACAAGACATAGTGGGTGAATTTGTGCCAAACAGTGAACTCGTTGATTGGGTTACCCTCCGTGCTGTAGCGAACCGTGAAAATTCGCAGGGCGATGCATCCATTAACGCCGACGAATGTCCTACTCCAATTGCAGCGGCCTGATACTATGACGCAACACACACCTAATGCTAAATTGATACGGTCCGCTGGCGCACCTTTCTTTGTTATGATCGCGTTATTTATCGTCCTATGCGTGGCAGGCGGAGCTTCAAAGGCTAATACGCTCGGCCAAGGCTTTGTGCGAGCAGCGTCTTTGCTCGCCGTTGCCGGATTGCTGTTAGCGAGAGTGAGATTTGATATTAGGGAAGTTCGCGCACCTTTTTTGATAGTCATCGTTGCATCCGTACTGGTCGCTCTACAAATAGTTCCCATACCATTCCATATGTGGACAAAACTTCCAGGCCGAGAATTAATATCCAACGTCACAGCTGCAGTTGGCCTAAGCGGAATATTACGACCGATAGCGATCGTTCCCGACGGTGCACTAAACGCGCTGCTCTCGCTTTCAGTCCCGTTTGCAGTTCTTGTTTGCATGTCTGCATCTCCAGCTACGCGCGAGCCTAGATTTTTGCCGATCATGATTGCGATCGTCTGTGTCAGCGCGATCTGCGGTCTCATCCAGCTTTCAGGCGGTATAATAGACAATCCGTTCATCAATGATACTCGCGGTCAAGCCGCCGGCTTATTTGCCAACCGCAATCATCAAGCCCTCTTTCTTGCAGTCGGCGTGCCGCTAGCCTTGGCATGGGGGTATGCTCCATCACAGCGGCCAGGCTGGCGAGGGTGGACTGCGCTGGGTATCGTCTTGCTCCTTTCGCTTATGATAATAGGCACGGGATCTCGAGCCGGCCTTGGCCTTCTCGCTGTAGGCTTGGTAGGCGGGGGATTGATAATCTGGCCAACCATTGCTGGGATGTCGCGCAGGGCGCCCCGTTGGGTTTTGCCGGCAGGGATCTTCTTGGTTCTTACCATTTTGATAGTCCTGTTGGTCGTGAGCGTCGACTTCGGCAGAGCCGAAGCGATTGACCGGTTGCTGGATGAGGAAGTTGGAGCGGATATGCGTTCACGAGCATTTCCAACTTTAATATCCATGATCATGCAATATTTTCCAGTTGGCTCCGGGCTTGGGTCATTTGATTCCGTGTTTCGGATGGTCGAACCCTTAAATGTTTTGAAGCCTACTTATTTTAATCATGCTCATAATGATTACATCGAGCTGCTAATTGAAGGAGGTCTACCATTCGCTGCCCTACTTGCTGGCGCGCTTGCTTGGTTCTTCGTAGCTTCATGGCGGGCTTGGCGCAGTAACGTCACTGGTAGAACGCATATTGCAAGAACGGGATCTGTCGTAATATTACTAGTTGTTTTGGCAAGTATTTCTGATTATCCCGCACGGACCCCGATGATTATGGCGATGCTGGCAGTATCGGCAACTTGGCTATACTCGTCACGCGCATCCGCCGAAAACACGTAATATATAGCAGTCTATATTAAGTTTTATCTAGGAAGATTCAGTGGAAAATAAGAAAGTAGCCCTTATCACGGGCGTGACCGGTCAAGACGGGTCCTATCTGGCTGAGTTCTTGCTTGGGAAGGGCTATGAAGTTCACGGTATAAAGCGCCGCGCTTCGCTGTTCAACACGCAGCGTATCGATCACATTTATCAGGATCCGCATGCGCCGTATCCCAACCTGAAGCTGCATTACGGCGATCTGTCGGATACCTCTAACCTTACGCGCATTCTGAGCGAGGTGAAGCCAGACGAGGTCTACAACCTTGGCGCGCAAAGCCATGTTGCGGTCAGCTTCGAGGCGCCCGAATATACAGCGGACGTCGATGGCCTTGGTACGCTCCGCTTGCTTGAGGCAATCCGCTTCTTGGGGATGGAGAAGAAGACGCGATTCTACCAGGCCTCAACCTCCGAACTCTACGGTCTCGTACAGGAAACCCCGCAGAGGGAGACGACGCCGTTCTATCCGCGTTCACCGTATGCGGTCGCCAAGCTCTATGCTTACTGGATCACGGTCAACTACCGCGAGGCCTACGGTATGTATGCCTGCAACGGCGTCCTGTTCAACCACGAGAGCCCACGTCGCGGTGAGACGTTCGTGACTCGTAAAATCACTCGCGGTCTCGCCAATATCGCGCAAGGGTTGGAGGCGGGCCTGTTCATGGGCAACATCGACTCCTTGCGCGACTGGGGCCATGCCAAGGATTATGTCCGCATGCAGTGGATGATGCTGCAGCAGGAGCAAGCCGAGGATTTCGTCATCGCGACAGGCATTCAGTACTCGGTGCGTGAATTCATTACGTGGTCGGCCGCGCACCTAGGCATCGCGCTGCGGTTCGAAGGCCAAGGCGTCGACGAGGTCGGCATCGTCGAAAAGGTCGAAGGAGACGATGCACCAGCGGTCAAGGCCGGTGACATCCTGGTTCGTATCGACCCACGTTATTTCCGTCCAGCTGAAGTCGAAACGCTGCTCGGCGATCCTACTAGAGCCAAGGACCGGCTCGGCTGGGTCCCTGAGATCAGCGTGCAGGAGATGTGCCAGGAAATGGTCGCAGCAGACCTCCACACGGCTAAGCGTCACGCCCTTCTCAAGGCCCATGGCTATGAGCTTTCGGTATCGGTCGAAGGCTGATGGAACAGCATCCCATGCGCATCTACGTGGCCGGTCATCGCGGTATGGTTGGCGGGACGATTTGGCGTAAACTGCGTGAACGCGGCGTCGAAGTAATCACGCGCACTCACGCCGAACTCGACTTGACCGATCAAGCCGCAGTGCGCGCCTTCTTCGCAAGCGAGAAACCCAACGGCGTGGTGCTAGCAGCTGCTAAAGTTGGCGGTATTCACGCTAACAGCACCTACCCCGCGGATTTCATCTATGAGAACCTGATGATCGAGGCGAACGTGATTCATCAGGCCTACGTCGCCGGGGTACAACGCCTGCTGTTTCTGGGCTCTTCATGCATCTACCCGCGCGCGGTCGAGCAGCCGATGCGTGAAGACGCGCTGCTGACCGGCGTGCTCGAGCCGACCAACGAGCCCTATGCGGTCGCCAAGATCGCCGGCATCAAGCTGTGCGAAAGCTATAACCGTCAATATGGCACCGACTATCGGAGCGTGATGCCCACCAACCTCTACGGTCCGGGCGACAATTTTCACCCGGAAAATAGCCATGTCATGCCCGCTCTAATCCGCCGGTTCCACGAAGCGGCTGTCAACGGTTCTGAAGAGGTCGTGATCTGGGGTACCGGGACACCATACCGAGAATTCCTCCATGTCGACGACATGGCCGAGGCCTCGCTCTTTGTATTCGATCTCGACAAGGAAACGTATGAAGTGAACACCCAGCCGATGCTCAGCCACATCAACGTCGGGTTCGGCGAGGACGTATCGATTGCCGAACTCGCACATCTTATAGCCGAGGTTACGGGCTTTACTGGGCGGATCAGTTTCGACTCTTCAAAACCAGATGGCACGATGCGCAAGTTGATGGACTCGAACCGCCTCACAGCAATGGGATGGAAGCCATCTATCAAGATTTATGAAGGAATTAAGGAAACTTACTCTTGGTTTCTTGACAACATAACATCGCAACCTGCTCGATAGATAGGCCATGCCCTCTTAGCAAAATTATTCAATTAGGTTTTATTTGTCGGGGGGGGGGAAAGGTAAGGTGCTATGAAAGAAGGTTTGAGCCGTCGAGATCTTTTAGAAAAAGCGACCTATTGCACTGGATTATTAATCCTTTTAGAAGGATGTGGCAGTTCCGGCACAACTGTAGAAAACTCGCCTATTGTTGTAACTCCGACTCCGACTCCGACTCCGACTCCGACTCCGACTCCGACTCCGACTCCGACTCCGACTCCGACTCCGACTGGAGTAATTACCATAGCACTTGCTGGATCAAGCAGTGTTGACCAATATTTATCGGTATACTCAGGGCCGGAAGACAATTCTTCTGTGACAGTATCGTCTGACGGAATTAACTTTTCAACACTTACTATGGGAGCATTTGGTAAATCGGCCGGTAACGAGATTAACAGGTCGACTGGAAGACGTGTACGATTTCTAAGAGGAGGAGTTAGCGGCACAACTCTACAGCAATGGGTAGCATTTGACTCTCCGCAGCGAGCTGCTTTGATTCAGACTATCAAAAATGCAGGCGGGGTTGACATAATTCTAATTCAAATCGGCCGGAATGACGCATTCAATCTTCTGATATCTAGTAGTAAACTACAGCAAGAAAAGATAGTCGCGCTTATTACGTATATTCGTAAAGAAGCAGGCGTTCCGGATGCAGTAATATACATCGCGGGTTCTCAAGGTATAGTAAAAGCCTCTTTAAACCAGAGTTTAGCCTTAGCTCAGCAAAGACTTGCAGAGATAACAGTGGCAAATAATAATGATAAGGTTTTTTATGGTTTTGCGACTTATGATCTTCAAACGTATGATTACGTACACCAGACTGAGTCTTCGCAAACTACAAGCGGCACCAGATTCGCATCGCAGGTCACATCGCTTATTAATGGGTTACCCGGAGATAAAGGACCTAGAATATTTGGTATAAATAACATTCTTCAGAATCAGCTAGATATTGAATTAGAATTGTCAAATATTTTTGATATTTCGCCGAGATTTAATATAGATGGATTTTCTATTTCAACCCAAGATGGGTTACAGAATATCGATATAGTTAAGGTAGATCGAGTTTCTCGAAATAAGGTTCGCATCTATCATGAGCATAGGCAAAATAGAAGTATCGTGATTTCCTACGCACTTACTGCCGAAATTAGTAGCACGCTTTGTCTTCGAAATGATGCAGGACTTAACTTGCCCGGAGAGCCTTACTTGTCAAATCTAATTGGTTGACCATTTCGTATTTCCCGGCTTCAATGCTTCAACACATTCCATCCAAGAGTCGCCCGCTTTGACGAGCGCGACAACTGACAGCAGGTTAGCCGCGAGCTAATCATATCGGGTAGCGATGCGGCAGAAGTCCTTCGGCCGACAGAAAGCGTTCTCAACGAGGTGTCGGCCACGGTATCGCTGCTTGCCGTAGCGAATAGTTTGCTTCCAGTTGCAGCGTCCGGGAATGGCGCGGATAGCGCCTGTCTCTCGGAAGAAACGACAAAGGCTGTCGGCATCGTAGTCTTTGTTGCTTAACGAGTATCGGCGTAACCGACACGTTCGCGAAGGGCTGGCCCGGCGTTGATGTCGCTGACGCTGCCCGGCGACAGCATCAGCGCATAGGGACGGCCGACGACGTCGGTAAGTGTATGGATCTTAGCGGTCCAGCCGCCCGGGACGGCCAATCGCGTGCAACGAGCTCCCTCCCTTTGCGCCGAATGCGGCGCGCTGAACCTCGATGTACGTGCTTTTGATTGCGGCGCTTTTTGTCAAGACGCCGACGTTGACTAGCGCAACGAGCAATTTCAACCAGAATACCCGTGGCGACCAGCGGTTGAAACGTTTATAGATCGTAGTCGAAGGACTCCAGTCCGCCAGGCAGTCGCACCACCGCGAGCCGACCTTGAGAACTTAGATAATGCTAGAAATTATCCGTCGGCCATCGATCCGACAAGCCCCAAGCTTGTTCTGTGACAAATGTGGTTCGATCGCTGTCCACGCCTCTTACGACAACCAGAACAACGCCATCTACCGCCTCATTGTCATACACTGTGTGAATTAAGACGAATCGCTCCGATCAATATCCTGCCTAGAATATAACTATATGCGTTTTGTCAGTTTTTTTTACCGATATACTTTGAATAATTACTCAGAATTATATTTCTCAATACTTTGTCAATTTTTCCGTTAAAAAGTATTTTATAGATTTTATATCTACTAAGTACTTCATGTATTATTACACTTAAAGCCAGCGCCATAAACGT
>Ga0308169_10002146_pt1 | contig 21086 bp, 19 predicted proteins | sample PhyBR1_2_FD_202139 | JGI IMG/M metagenome (GOLD analysis project Ga0308169, IMG submission 202139) | Phyllosphere microbial communities from UC Gill Tract Community Farm, Albany, California, United States - DLSLSB.R1 | ecosystem: Host-associated > Plants > Phyllosphere > Unclassified | place...
CTGCTGACCTCCTCGTCTCGTCCTTGTCCACCTGAGCAGAAGGCGCACAAGAACGGCCTGAAGAAGCCCGCCAGCACGCGCGAGCGTTACGCCAACCAGCGTGGTGTGAGTCCCAGCAACTCCTTCAGGCCTTAGTCGACGGCCCGCTGACCCGAACGCCGCCCCACCGGCTTCCTCGCGCGCAGGTCGACCCCAAGTTCCGCCGCAACGCTCGCTACGCGTCGCAGGGCACCCAGAAGGTCGTCGCTGCCGAGCGCGCCGCCAAGGCCGCGTCGGCGTAAAGCTACTTGTATACTCGACTCGACGAGGACCGGCGGCTTGCCTGACGCCTGCCTTCCTAGACTGCCGGTTGTGCAATGAGCGCGTGGGAGACTTTTGGACATCATCTTTCGGTGCGCATGCTGGCTGTGCGAGAGCTGAGAGCGAGCGAGAGCGAGAGCGGACCTCGAGCGACAAGCACGAGAGGGAGGGTCCGAGAGCAGCTTCGCTTTCCCTGCGCTCGCGTTTTGGCGACGCGCCCGCTCTCTCGCCGTCGTTCTCGATATCTCTATCGTGCTGCACCCATGCTCGCTACGCCAGCTGGCCCACCTCCTCGGCATGCTGCGGATCCGCAAACTCGAGCGGCGGGAGCCCGACCTCCTTGAGCACCTCGAGGACGCCGACCTGCTTGACGGCCTCGAGCGTCTCCTCGTCCTTGACGAGCACCATGCCGGCGAACCCGAGCGCGTTGACCGAGACGGTGCGCCCTTGCGCTCCCTCGGCGCTGTCGCTCGAGCGCACCGTGTACTTCTCGCGCCGCCGCGGCACGAGGTGGATGTACTGCTGTGTCATGACGACGTTGTACGACAGGTCGCTGAGGCGCATGCCCCTCGTGGGCGCGTCAAGGCCGAGCGCGGCCGGGTCCGAGAGCGACAGGCGCCGGCGGTGGTCGATCATGAGGTCGAGCAGCTCGAGGAACCGCTGGCCGAGGTAGCTGACGAGGTCGGAGCGCGTGGCGGACGAGGGAGGGTCGACGAGGGCGGTGAAGTTGGCGTAGGGGAGCGGAAGCTGGAAGGGCTGCTCTGCGAGCGGGCAAGGAGGAGAGGGTCAGTGCGGCGCGAGGCGGGCGCAGAGCGGCGTGACGATGACGCACGGGGCTTGGCGGGCTTGTGAGCGTCGATGAACGAGTCGAAAGGGGCCATGCCAGTCGAGATGGGGATGAACTGCAAGCTGCGGAGAGGGAGATGTCAGGACGGCCAAGGAGGGACGAGGAGCGGGCGAGGACGCACTGCTTGTGCGGTTGGCTGCGAGCGCGAAGGGGAGACAGGCGTAAGCGAGAGACGCAAGAGGGAGCCACGTAAGGGGAAAGGGACGGACGATGCGCCGCTCTCGTCGCCACAGTTGAAGAAGGCGAGGTGCTTCTCGCGCGAGCCGAGCTGCTTGAGGATCGACCAGGCGGTGAACGTCTCGAGGGGCGAAAGCGGCGTCGTCTGCTTGCGGAACTCCTTGGTGACGAGGAGGAAGTGTCGGGGCGTGACGCAGAACTTGTTGAGCTGCAGGCGGGCGAGGCGAGCGTGAGCCCAAGGACGAGGACGAGGTCCGGCAGGGTAGAAGTGGACACACGAGGACGGCAAAGCCCTCGCCCGAGTCGCTGTCGTCCTCTTTGACGGTCTCCTCGGCGACAAAGAGGTCCTGCTGGTACGGCGGAGCGAATGGGTCGGCCGGCTTCGAGGAGTCGTCGGCGGTCGAGGCGGTGCTGCTCGGGCCCTTGTCGGCGGTGGGCTTGTTTGCGAGCACAGGGGCGTAGCGCACCTCGAACTGTTGCAGTGCATCGTCAGCTGCTGGCACACGCACACCCTGGCACAGAGGGAGGGAGAGGAGAGCGCACGGGGATGCCGGTCGCCTCGTCCTCCAACTCGACCTCGTCCGAGTCGGTGAAGAGGAGCGAGCCGGCCTTGAGGGCGGTGCTGTACTGAGTCTTGAGCCTGGGAGCGAGTCCGGCGAACACAGCTGGGCTCGTCATGGTGGTGGGAGCGGGTGGAGCGAGAGCAAGAGGTCGGCGGGGGAAAGTGGCGCTGCGTCGTCGCTCTCCTCCGACTCAGCTCTTCCCTGGACCAGCACAGTCTCTGCACCGGCACAGATAGACCTGCACTCTCCGCCTCCGCCATGTCGTCCATCCTCGGCTCGCTGCGCTCGTACGCCCGCTCCTTCTTCACCTCGGCTCCCGTCAGCAGCGAGCACAAGCAGCTCGCAAAGGACAAGGTCGAGGTGCGCAGCCTCTCTTCCAGTCTAGCATGCGCTGGATCTCGAGCCACGCGAGCAGGACCTCGGACCGATGCCTCTTCGCCTCCTCCTCCCGCAGGCTCTCATCACCTCGTCGCCCGTCGCCGTCTTCAGCAAGACGTACTGCCCGTTCTGTGCGTCCCCTCTCTCCCCAGCACGTGCACGAGCAGTGCTGACCCATGCGCACCGACAGGCACCGAGGCCAAGAGCATCCTCTCGCAGCTCGGCCAGGGCCCGCGCATGAAGGTGCGTCGCCCTCCTCTCCCTGTCCACGCTGCTGTCCTGCGCGACGCTGACTCCACTCTACTCGTACAGGTCCTCGAGCTCGACCGAGAGGAGCACGGCTCGGCCGTCCAGGCGTACCTCGCCGAGCGCGCAGGCGCATCCAGGGTCACGGTCCCTCAGGTGCGTCTCGTCGTCTCTGCACACACCCAGCGCCTCGTGCATCCAGCTGACACGACTCCTCGACAGGTCTACATCAAGGGTCAGAGCATCGGCGGCTGCTCGGACCTCAAGAAGCTCCAGGCCAGCGGCAAGCTCGACGAGCTCCTGGCTTGAGCAGCTGTCCCTCCCTTTCTAGGACCCCTCCCTTCTCTCGAGACTGTAGCCGTACGAGGACATCTTTGCAACACAGTGCCTATCTCCCTGCTACTGGATCTCGATGATGGGCCGCTTCCTCGGACGCTCCTCCTCCTCTTCCTCGCACTCGTCGCCCTCCTCGTCCTCGCTCTCCTCGGCCGCCCGTCCTCCACGCCGATGCGCAGCGTGCACGTCCGACGGACCCGCTTCGGCGAGCCCCTCGATCTCGATGCCGTCGTCGTCGCCCGCACCGGCTCCCTCGCCCTCTTCCTCCTCGCGCGCCTTGGCGTTGAGCGCCTCGCGCTCCTTCTGCTTGTTGATGAGCTTGGTCGCGCTGCACGGAAAGAAGAGTCAGGTACCCTGACCGAGATACCGAGAGAGAGAGAGCAAGATAGAGGGAGAGCAAGATAGAGAGAGAGAGAGGGACGCACCGGTTGAAGACGCCGTTCGTCGCCGCGCCGCACGCAAAGCACTTGCCCGTCTTGGCGTACCGCTTGATGGCGCACGTCGAGTCGAAGTAGTGCCCGCACAGCGTGACGACGGGCTCGTTGCCGAACGGCTTGCGGCAGATCAAGCACGCAAAGGGGAGGTCGTCGGCGTCCGAGTCCGAGTCCGAGTCGGCCGCGTCGCCGCCATCGCGCGCGCGCTGCTTGGCCATGAACGAGCCCGACGCCGTCGAGTTGGACAGGAACGAGTTGTCGAGCTGCCAGCCGTGCATGTAGTCGCCGCGGTCGTGCAGGAACTGCGGGCGAGCGAGGAGCAGGAACAGGGTCAGCTCGAGGAGTCGGGTGCAGGAACAGGGCGAGGACGCACCTTGCACGTGTCGCCGAAGCCGCAGAAGCCGGTCTCTGCATGCAGGGAAGGTGCGTCAGCTGGCGCGCGAGGGACAGGAGGAGAGAGAGAGAGAGAGAGAGAGAGAGAGCGACGCACCTTTGTAGTCCTTGCAGACATCGGGCTGGTAGTCGGTGAGCGTGATGGTGCGCACGTTGCCCGGCCCGCCCTTGACCGGTCCCGTCGCCTTCGGGACCTGGTTCTTCTGCTTGCTCGCGCCGCGGTACAGGCCGTCGTCGGGCACCTCGTCCGGCACCGCCTCCTTGTCCCGCGCCATCTCCTTGATCTGGTCGCTGCTGACCCACGCCGGCGGGCTCTCGCTCCTGCGCCGCTCGGCGTGCCGGTCCGACGAGTGCCGCACGGCGAACGCCTTGCGCTCGCGCTCGTCGGCGGCCTTGGCCGTGTCGTCGTCCGAGTCCGAGAGGGCGAGGCCGTCGTCTTGCTGCGTGCGCCGCCGCTTGGTGCCGGTGCCCTGGAAGAGGTGGCTCGTGACCGAGCGCTTGGTGGCGTGAACGACCTCGGACGTGGCGGGCTCGTCTCGAGCGGCGGCGGTGGAGGACGAGGACGAGGCGGGGGCGGAGGGCGAGTCGAGCTTCTTGCGGAGCGCGGCGGGTGCGCCCTTGCGCTTCTTGATAAAGGTGACGGGTCCTGCGTCGCTCGACATGGTCGTAGCAAGCGGTGAGGGTGCGAGGAGGGAGAGAGCGAGGCGCGGTGGCTGATGAAGCCGGCTTACTAGAGCAGTCCTAATCAGAATACAAATGCATTTCTATTCGGTCTCGGCGCAGGCTCGCTGGCGGTTTGGCTCTCGACACGGGCAGAGAGAACAGGACAGACTCGAACGTTCAGTACAACAGAACATGTACTGTACTGCTGGAATAGAGAGAATGCGAATGCGAGCGACCGAGAGAGGCGCCTCCTCCTCACGGCGAGACGTCCTCGTCGACCTCCTCCTCGACCATGACAAAGTCCTCGGTCCTCGCCCACCCGAGGCTGTTGTCGCCCTCGAGCTTGCGCCCGAGGAGCCACCCGCTGCCGCCCTCGACACGGTCCGCCTCCTCGAGCTCGACGTAGAACCGCTCGCCCACGTCGAAGCTGAGGATCGGGTACCCCGAGCGGTACGCCGTCGACCGGCTCGGGTTGACCGCCTCGGCGATGTAAAGCGGCGCGTCGCCGTTGCCGAACGACTCGTCGTCGTCGCCGCCGTAGCCCTCGCCCGCAGGGAGGTAGACGCTGTACGTCGACAGGTACTTGTCGCGCAGCTCCTTGGCGGAGCGGCCCGATGTCTCGGAGCGCAGGCGAGGCGCAGGCTCCTGACGACCGATCGTCGACGCCGACGACACCTTGCGGGCAGGAGGTGGCGGCGGCGGCGGCAGCGGGTGGTCGTACCGCTTGCCCGTCGCGCGACGGTCGGCATCGTGCACGGCGTTGCGCGGGCTCGACGGTCCCGAGCCCGAGCGCTTGGTCGAGTTGGACCGGATGGGCTGCAGCGGCGGCGGCGTGAGGACCTCCCTCGACGAGCCCGACCCGCCGGCGCTCGCAGGCCTGAGCGACGGCGCCGACGAGTCGGACGTGACGCTGCTGCGGTGGCCCGAGCCGAGGCTCGCGCGGTGACGGCGGTCCGACGACGAGTAGCTCGACGTGCCCGACATGTACGACTCGCGCTGCCCGTTGCGCGGCTCGTCGGGCGTGACGGGCAGCGACGACGAGTAGCCGGCCGACGAAGGGCGGCTGGACGTCGACGAGCGGTGCGAGTGCCGTGAGACGTGCTGGCGGGCTTGCGGCGAGCTCGAGCTCGAGTCTGCAGGAGTGGGAGCAGGCCGTCAGCAGTGCTCAACTTGAGAAGGTCGTCGAGCACGAGCAGGAGGGGACGCACGGGCGACGGCGAGACCGAGTCCTGCAGCGAGCGTCTCCATCATTTGATCGAGCGGCTCGTGCTGCTCGATGAACGACGCCTCGATGTCCTCGTACGTGTCGCCGTTGACCTGGACGACCCACTGCTCGGCGAAGGCGTTCCACCGCTCCTGGACCGCCTCGTGGTACGCCGCTTGGGCGCCCGCAAAGTGGCCGACGATGATGTTAAAGTAGCGCGACACGCTGCCGAGGAAGCGCGGCAGCTCCTCGAGGAGCTGCGACGAGAGGAGGAGGAACTCCTCCGAGCCGCGGCGGTCGACGGGCAGCTTCTTGGCGAGGTAGCGCGAGTGGTCGAGCATCTTGTCGTTGCGCTTGGCGATGACTTGGCGGGGCGACTCGAACAGGCTCAGGAGGTGGTCGGTCTTGAGGATGAGCGAGCGGCGGACCTCGTAGTCCTGCAGGAGCGAGTGCGCGAGCTCGAGTCAGCGGCTGAGAGAGACGAACGACGACGACGACGACGACGACGACGACGACGACGACGACCAGATGAGAGCTGGAAAGAGCGAGGGAAAAGAGGACGCACGAGCTCGCGCCATGGCAGCTCGATGATCGGGATGAGGACCTCGTCGAGGAAGATGCACAGGCGGCGGTGGCTGACGCTCGCCGCCGAATGGCGCTCGCCGGCCATGGGCGCGTACATCTGGATCCAGCCCTCGACCATGTTGACCTGGGCCTCGAGCGCCGCCTTGGTGCTCTTGGTCCAGTCGCGCATCTCGTTCGAGAACCGCAGGACGCCGCTTCGAGTGCTGTCGACGAGGGCGACGAGGGTGTCGAACATCTCGTCGCCGCCGTTGTCCGGGAAGCCGAACGCCGTCTTGGCCTTCTGCGACGAGCGGAGGAGCTTCTTGGTGACGGACGACGAGATGGACCTGGACGACTCGCGGCGCTGGCTCGTCTTGTCCTTGCCGACGACCCGGTTGACGGCGTCCTGCTTCTTCTTGACCTCGTTGATATGCTCGGCGACGAGGAGCATGTCGGCGTTGGCGCGCTGGAGGGCGACTCGGTCCGGGTGCGTCTCGGGCGTGACGGCGAGGATTTGGTCGAGGAGGAGCGGGTACTTGAGGCAGCGCTGGACGGGCTTGATGAGGAGCGAGGCGAGGTCCCAGGCGTTGGTGCGACCGTGCGAGAGCGTTTTGGCCTCGGACAGGTACGTGCGCAGCGTCGGCTCGAGCTCCTGGAGGCGAAGGATGGCGCGGTGGTGCCGGACGCAGTAGGTCGAGTAGATCTGCTGAATGCGAGGGATCTGTATGCGAGAGAGGATCGACGTCAGGACAGCTCGAGAGCAGAGACGCAGAGAGAGAGGGACGCACCATGTCGACGAAGATCTCGCCGATCCGGTCGTCGTCGGCCTCGGGGTCGTCGGTGCCGGCGGCGGCGTCGAGGGCGTTAGCGAAGCTGTCGGCGAACCCGGCGATCTCCTCGAGGTTGGCAAAGACGACGTGGAGATCCTGCTCGCTCATGAGCGGCTGGCCGGGCATGAGGGTCGGGAGCGAAGGAACGACAGGAGGTCGGCGCTGGTCGGCCTTGCCCGTGTTGAACGACCCAGACGACGTCCTGCGCGCCGAGTCGAGCTCGGCTCGGTCCGAGATGCGGCGCACGAAGTCGGGACGCCGAGGCGACCGGCGAGATCCGAGCGTCGGCGAGGGAGGACTGGCCAAGCTGCCGCTGCCGAGACCGAGGCCGGTGCTCATGACGTGGTCGGCGATCTGCGCCATGTCTGCGCGAGGGGAGGGAGCGAGAGTCAGCCGCTGTCGGCAGCGCAAGGTGAGACGGCGCGGCGAGGAAGAAGGGACGCACGGGCCCCTCGAGCACGCGCGAGATAGATGTCGCGCACGACGGCCATGTCGACAGCGTACGACGTCTCGGTCTCGACGAGCTCGCGGATGATCTTGCGGCGCTTCTCGAGGCGCTTGACGCGCTGATCGGTCTCGAGCGAGCCGGACGGGCTCGCCGGTTGCGCCGGGGCGCCGACGGCGGGCGACGTCGGCGACGAGGCGCGCACCGTCGACGGCGAGCGGTGCGCGTGCTCGAGGTTCGACGGCACCTTGGCGTCCATGCTCGTCAAGCCGAGGCCGGGCGAGCTGAGGTCGAGCGAGTGCGACGACTCGGCGGTCGCCTCGCTCGGTGCCGACGTCTCGGCGGCGCCCGCCTCGCGCTCGCCGACGTCCGACGAAGACGGGTAGGCCGCCTCTTGCCCGAGAGCCTGGTCGACCGAGGCGGGCGGCTCGACGAGAACGGCGGGCGCCCCGCTCGTCGGGCTGACGGCCTCGGGGTCGGCACAAGGGCTCGACGGCTGACGGCTTGGCGAGGCGTGTCGAGATGGCGAGGCGTGGTGCTCGCTGAACGGGTGGCTGAAGCCCTGGGTGCGCGAGGCCGGTTGCGGGCTGACGTGCTGCTCGGCGAGGTCCGAGAGCGACTTGTGCTGCGGCCCGGCCGGCTGCAGCTCGGGGACGACCATCATGAGCGACCTGCCGCCCTCCATCGCCGACGCCGTCTCGTCGAGGAACGCTGCGAGGCGCTTGCGCTTCTCGGCGGCGTCAGGCCCGGCCTCGGCGATGGCCGGGAAGGTCGGCGACAGCGGCGAGCGGCGCGAGGCGTACGCCATGCCGCAGCCGTTGCTGCCGCCCGACTCGACGGACGTGTACGAGACGGCGGAAGGTCGGCGCCCGTCGACCGAGGGGAGGTGGCTCGGCGAGTAGTTGGGCGAGAGGCTGGGCGAGAGGCTGGGCGAGAGGAGGCTGCTGCGGCGCGTCGAGACCGAGTCGGTGGACGGGCGCTGAGGGAGGGTCGGTCGTCGAGAGGGGAAGGGTAGGCTGGCGCTGGGAAAGGGGAGGCCGCTCGCGGTCGAGCCCGTCGAGAGGCGCTTCGAGGCTGTTGCGAAGGAGGAGGAGAAGCAGGTCAGCTCGAGCTGCGGGTTGAGAGGGAGAGCGCGGCGACGCACCTGGCAGGGACTCGCTCAAACGCTTCGTGTTGAAGTAGTCGTCGGACGCGCGAGGACCTCGAGCGCTGCGCTCGACCCGCCGAGCGTCCTCCTGCGCGTGCCGCCCGTACGCCGTCTTGCGAGGCGGCGGCTCATCGTCTAGGAACGAGAAGTCGAGGTTGAAGTAGTTGGCGAGGGCGGAGCGGGGCATGAGGGCCGAGAGAGGACGTTGCCGTTCGTCGTCGGAAGACGAGCAGGACGAGGAGAAGGAAGGGTCGTCGCGGCGGGAGGGATGCCGAGGGCGAAGGAAGGTGCGGTCGGGCGCCGACGCCGTGACGATGGGCGGAGGTCGTGCACGACGAGACGAGGTCGAGGTGGACGACGACATGGAGGGAGGGCGGCGCAGGAAGATGTCGTGGTGGGGCGGCGAGTCGGCGGCGGCGGCGGGCCGAGGTGGACGCGCGGGCGGCGAGCGACGGCGGGCGAGGTGCGCGTCGTCGTGCGCGACGGTGGCAAAGTACCGGGACGACGAAGGTTGCGGCGTCGGGACGGACAGGTCGTCGTCGTCGTCGTCGTCGACGAAGAGGTGGTTGCGCGCGTACGGCGACAGCGGAGTGCGGGCCGAGTGCGGGCGGCGGGCAGACGCAGCCGAGGCCGGTCGAGAGGGCGACGACGAGCCCGAGGCGAACGACGGCGAGGTGCGAGAGGGAGGTCGGGCGGTGGCAGCCGAGGAGGAGGAGGCGGAGGTGGAGCGGTACATCGAGGTCAGCTCGGCGCTCGCTCGCGGTTCGAGGGTGCGTGTGTGCGTGTGCGCAATCGACAGCCGTTCACGAAGAGCGGGCGTGCGCGGCGAGGGGAACGAGAAGAGTGGTTCCCAAGCCCGCCGTGTCGCGCAGACGACCGCCCCGAGCCCCGGCCTCGACCTGGAACCGACGGAGCGCGAGGTTTGGAACCACGAGAGCGGGACCCTCTGGCCCTCGCTGGGCAGGATGCCGTAACGAGAAGCCACCGCCCAGGGACCGCCGACGGCCTTGCCTCTCTCGGCCGCCCCCGCCCGTCGCACGCTTTCCTCGCCCGCTCGCGAGGACGAGTGGTCGTCCTGCGTCCGACACGGCTCCCGCTCGCTCATGTCGATCCTCCCGCACACTAGCGAGGTTCGAGGCGCAGGCGCAATCTCGAGACTGTACGCCTGCGGGCCGCCGACCTCGCCTTTCCCACCCACGGCCTGCTGCTGAACGACGAGGAGAGGAAGCTGGAAACGCACCGGCTGCGGCTGGACGGTCGACCGCTGTATGCTGCGAGCACCCACGCGAGTCGGCGAGATCAGCACGCGAGCGAGCGCAACCTAGAATTTGCCCGAGGCGGGTCGGCGACGTCGTCGTCGGCCGGGGAGGAGGGGATGATCAAGCGCACCGTCTGGCCGCCTGCGGGCTGCCCTGTCACACGCCCGGTCCCTCGGTCCCACCGCTGCTGCAACAGGCCGCTGATCTCCCGCAAGAGGGCCGCCTGCTCCGGGCTGACCGTCTCGGTGCCCTCGCCGAGCGTGGCCAGCGTCGCCAGGCTCCCTCGATTGCGAGCAGAGCTGGCCGAGGGCCCGAGTATCGGCTGGCGGGTGCTGCTGCTGCTGCTGCTGGGTGCCTTGCGGGCGAAGCGCTCGGCGACGGGGAGCGTAGGTCGGCCGGGAGGACTCGTCGTCGTCGAGGTCGGCGGAGGGTCGTCGGCTAGCGCTGAGCCGGGTGCTGGGTCGAAGCGCAGGCGCGAGATGGTCTGCAGCAGCTCGTAGAACGAGGGCATGGCCGGGTGCAGGTCGAGCGAGTCGAGCCGACCTCCCTCTCCTCCTCATCGCTCGGCTGGCGGACAAGGGGACCGCGCACAGTCCTCCTCTGTCTCGCCTTTCCCTCTCGCTTTCGGCACACACACGCTGGGCGATCGTGTACTCGACATGCTCTCCTCGACGCTCCTGCTTGCGCTTCTTGAAGTGAGCCTCGTCGTGCAAGATGAGATGCGCATGAAGGAGCTCGGAGGCGAGCGCGAGGACGACGACGATGAAGCTCCCGCGCTGGCTCGAACAGGTCGACCGACAAACGTTGCATAAAGGTAAGCTACAGAGAGATCCGCACCGAGAGAAACGAGAGGCGAGGAGGAGAGGGTGAACGGCGACAAGGTTGTCGAGCGAGGCGTGATAGGGTTGCGGGGTCCCTCCTCGCGCGCCCGCCCGCCTCGAGCGCCGCACAGATGCGCACCAAGGGCTGCCAGCTCACTCGGCGCACGCGACGACGGCGGCAGGGTGACGGTCCCGGACGAGGAGGGCGATGGTTCTGCGCGCGAACCGTCGAGCGAAAGTCAGCTCGCGCACGAGCTCTGTCGCCCAGTCGAGCTTAGCACGCACTGCTTGAGCTGCTCCACGTCGTTCTTGACGGCGAGGACGTCTTGGCGCGGCGGGAGAGGCGGGCCGAGGAGAGGCTGCGAGCGGGTCCGAGCGCGTTTCTGCGCGGCGAGGGCAAAGTCAGCTCGGCACGCGTGAGGAAGCGCTCGTAGAGGTGCGCACCGTCAGGGCTCGACTGAATGCGCCCTTGCGGGTCGTCCTCCTCGCCGCCGATGCGACCGGCGGCGAGACGAGGTCGTCGAGCTCGACGTGGTCCCACGACTGGTCGGCCTCGTCGTGCTGCGAGCGACAGCGAGAGTCAGTAGGGCTCGCTCGTGCAATACAAGGGCGAAAAGGACGCACACTGTCATCCGCTGCATCTTCCGCGGCGAGCGAGTCGAGCGTGAGGCCCTGCGAGAGGAGGGAGTGAGCTGGGCGGCAGAGTCGCGAGGGACGGCAACTGTGAGGAGACGCACCTCGTCAAGAGCCCGTTGACGCTTGAGCTCGTAGAGCTGTAGAGAAGACGTCGCTGCGGTCAGTTTGGCCCTACCGAGGATGCGCGAGATGGAGATGAGAGGGAGCGGACGGACCTCTTGCAGGATCTCCTCGTACGCGAGCTCGAGCTTGTCCTGCTCCTCCATGAGCTGCACACACGCCTGATGCTGCTCATTCTGGTCGGCCTGCGAGCGGCGACGGTCGGATCAGCTCGGACTCGACGAGGCTCGAGTGAGGGGGAGGGACGCACCCGTGACTGCTCGATGTCGCTCTCGGCCTTGGCGAGCTGCTGACCGAGGCGCTCGGTTTCGGCTCGTGCGTCTGCGAGTGCGAGCTCGTACTGTGCCTGCGCAGTGCCGAGCTCAGGAGGTCAGAGACGCACTCGGGCGTTGAGCGACGAGTGAGAGGGAGAGACGCACCTCGAGCTGCGACTTGGCGTCAAGGGCTAGGTCTCTCTGCGTGCGCACGACGACATGGCTTAGTACAGAGTTTGGATGGATCCCTGGAAGCGAGAAGCTTGACGCACCTGACTTTCGACAGCGGCGAGTGCGCGGCGCAGCTCGCTCGACCCGGGCGAGCGCTGCTCGATCGACTGGCGCAGGATGAACAGCTCGTCCTCCTGCTTGGCGAGGTCCAGCTGCGAGCTCGGGCGTCGAGTCAGTTCCGGCACGAGGCGGGCCGAGAGGAGCAAGAGAGAGTGCGCACCTGAAACGAGTCGCGCTGGGCGATGACGAGGTCGTGAGCGTTGCGCAGCTCCGCCTGCGCGACAGCGTCGTCGAGAAGTCAGCTCATAGCGCATTGAGAGGCGGCTGCTTGACGAGAAGGAGGAAGAGCCACGCACGATCTCGTGAGCCTGCTTGCTCGCTTCCTCCTCGGCTTGGACGAGGCTCTCCCGCAGCCGCCGATTCTCCTCGACGAGCCGCCGTGCGCGCATAATCTGTAGAAGTCTTCGTCAGCTACTGGATAGGAGATCGAGAGAGGCGGAGGACAGGGACGCACAGCATCGCTGCTCGTCGGCGAGCAGGGCTGCTCCCAGCTCTCGCGCATGTCGAGTGCCGCCGACGCCGCGGTTTCGAGCCCGCCCTTCTGCTGCTGTTGCGAGTGCGCGCTCATCAGCTTCATTCTGCGCGGGGACGGCGAGGAATGGAGAGGAGCTGCGACGCACCTTGAGCCGCTTGGCCTCGCCGACCGGCACTGGCACGAGCGCCTTGCGCCCGTCCACCCAGGCGACCTGCTCCTTGTCCTTGTCCTGCACGGTGCTGCCCTGTGTTGCGAGGCTGACGAGAGGCGAGGGCGAGTTGAGCGATGTCGGGCTGACGTTCGTGACCTGCGGCGAGGAGGAGGAGAGGGTCAGCGAGGAGGGCTGCACGAGGGGGGAGAGAGCGGACGCACCTCCTCGAAGGGCATGTCGACAGCACCGTTGGCCCAGAGGCTGCAGCGAGAGTGGGACGAGGGGACAGCTCGAGCAACGCCAACCGAGAAAGGCGGGGGGGCGGACGGCCTGAGCGAGTCGCACATTTTCGGCGGCCGGTCGACACACGAAGCACAAGCGCAGCAGCAGCTCTCAGAAGAGGCGGGCATGCAGCGAGAAGAGAGAGTCCAGCGTGAGAGAAACGGTGAAGATGGTGCCGCTCGAGCCTCGCTCGCCCGGCTGCGCACCCCCGCGCCGCTCAACAGCTACGTGTCCGGGACGAGAACCTGCCTCGCCGTCTGCTTCTTGGGCGTCACCGTGCCGCCCTCGTACGCCTCGCCCGTCTGCCCGCCCCGTCGCCGCCCTGGCTCACCGAGCACGACGTCGTCCTCGCTGTCCTCCTCGCTGTCCGACTCGTCGCCCTCGCCGCACCAGTCCATCTCGTCCTCGGCCGTGCCGCGCCTAGGCGGCGGTGCGAGGGAGAAGGGGAGCGGCGCGGCGTCGGCTGCGCCTGCGCGGAAGGCGGCGCCGAGCGCGGCGAACGAGGGGACGGAGCTCGTGCGGTGGAACGGGTTGCGGACCGAGGCGGCCGACGAGGCGGCTGCTGCGGCTTTGTCGGGCGTGTCGGGGACGAGGGTGAGGGTGTGGGCGGCGCGCTCGGAGGCGGTGAGCTCTGCAGGGCGAGGCGAGCGAGAAGGTCAACCTCATGGTCATTGTCGAGCGAGGTCGTCGAGAGGGCGAGGAGAGGGACGCACTCTTGGGGCTCAGACTCTTCCTCTTGCGCTGATGCGCATCGCCGGCGTCGTCCTTGACGAGCGGCGCGCCGACGGCCGACTTGCTGCGCGAGCCCGCCTGCTTGCCAAGGCTGACGACGCGGCGCTTGAGCGCGTCGGGGATGCCGGCCGACGAGCTGTCGCCGCGGGGAAGAGGCCGTGGCCGCTCCTGCTTGCGCGGCAGGCGGGTGCGCGTCGCCGCAGCGTCGGCCGACGCGGCGCCGTCGTCGAGCGCGTCCTGCCGCCGGCTCGGCTTGCTCGGCAGCTTGAAGACGTCGCCGCCGCCCTCCTCGCCCTGGGTGCTGCTCGTCGTCGACGCCGCTGCTGTCGCCGCTCGCCCAGCGTCGCGCTCCTTGACCTTGCCCGTCAAGCCCGACATGCTCATGAGCCGCTTCATCGTCGGGCTCTCGGCGACGCGACGCTCGCCCTCGCACACCTCACGGCGGCGGGCCGACTTTTCGAGCGACAGGAGTGAGCGCGCCTTGAAGGGTGAGGGGGCGGGCTCGAGGCGCTGCGCGAGGCGGTCGGCCTGCGAGGTGGCGGCGGGGAAGAGCTTGAGGCGGTGGTGCGACAGGACCGAGGCGTCGATGCGGGTGCGGTAGCTGTGCGCGGTGAATGTAGGAGTTAGCACGGTGTCGGCCGAGGTAATGAGGAGACGAGGAGAGGGGACGCACAGCGGCTCGACAACGTCTGCCCACCAGACCTGGACGGCGTCTCGCTCCTCGACCGGGACGAACTTGACCTTGGCCTCCTTCTCGACGAGCGGGACGTCGGCGGCAAAGGCGAGGTCGCTCACGTCCTGCATGACGCGCCAGATCTGCATGCGGTCGGTGAGAAAGTCGAGGAGCATGGCGGCGTCAAGCGTGTCGGGAAAGTGCTCGGGGTTCTTCTTCTTGCGGCCCTTCTTCGGGACGTCGGGCTGGAAAGTGGCCGGGAGGGCGAGGAGGGTGAAGAGGAGGAGGGCTTGGAGACGAGTCCTGCAGGTCGGCAAGGGTCAGCAGCCGGCTCGTGCGCGGGGTAGGAGCGAGCGCGCGGTTGGAGATTGAGGAATGGGACGCACTCGAGAAGCTCCTTGTCGCTGAGCCACCCGCTCGGCCGCACCTCGACGAGCTTGGGCGCGCTCGAGTCGTCCTCGCGCTCGTCGCCTTCTGCGCCCGCCGGCGAGTCCTGGTCGGCGGCGCGCTGCTTGCCCTTGCGCCGCCGCTCGTCCTCGTCGCGCTTGATCTCGAGCCGCACCTTTTCTTCGACGGCCCAGCGCTCATAGTCGTCCCTCGCGCGCTGCGCCTCGTCGTCGCTGACGCCCTGGGGCGGGCGCGCGTCCTCGTCGTCCGAGCTGTGCAGGACCTCGACGAGTGGCGGGAGTTGAGAGCGCCAGCGCTTGTCGAAGTCTTGGAGGGGGAGGACGAGGTCGCGCACGAGGGTGTTGAGGGCGGGTGGGGCTCGTTCGGCGAGGAGGGTGAGGAGGAGGCGGGCGAACGACTCGAGGCGGGCCTGTGTGGGCGAGGGGGGCGGGTCAGCTGAGGCTCGGCAGGGCCTCGAGAGAGAGAGAGTGCGCACCTGCTCAGACTGGTTCGAGGCGGTGGGCGGGGGCCAGAGGGCGTCGAGGTAGGCCTGGCGGAGGTCGCGAGTCGGGAGCTGGACGGGGTAGGTCGGGTGGAGCGGGAAGGGGATCGGGGGCGACAGTGGGAGCGAGTAGACGAGTGGTGGCTTGTCGCTGAGCGTGCGCGTGGCCATGCTCGCGCTGTCGGGGTGGGTGCGAGGCCAGGTGCGAGGTGGTCGCGCTGATGAGACGGACGCTCGCCGCTCTCGCTCCCTCCGAGCTCACCTCGCCTGAGCTCACCGACAGCTCCACTGCCATGCTCGACTGAGCTGCACCGAGCACACGCGCTCGCACGACCCGCAGCGGCCCTGCGCCGCAACCCCTCCACCCTCGCTCGCACGCCAGAGTGGAGGCACGACGCCGGCCCCGCACCGCCCTCTCTCCCTCTTCCACACCACACGGCAGCACCCACGGCCACCGCACAGCCATGCCCACCCCGTCCACCAACGTCCCCGTCACCCTCGGCCTCATGACCTGGGGCCGCGAGGGCGAGGAGATGGCTCGCGTCCATCACCTCGCCGACTGCGAGCGCATGCTCGACCTCTTTCTCCAGCGCGGTCACCGCGAGGTCGACTCGGCCCTGATCTACGGCGCAGGCTCGTCCGAGGAGTACCTCGGCCAGATCGACTGGAAGGCCAAGGGCGTCGTCGTCGACACCAAGCTCGCCCCGGGCCAGTACGCCGGCCGCGAGGTCAAGTTCACGCTCGACAGCATGCGCAAGTATATCGACGTCCAGCTCGCCGCCATCAAGGCCGACTCGTTCGACCTGTGGTACCTGCGTGCGTCCCTCCTCCCCCTCTCCCCCTCCGCCCCACTTCCTCTCCTCGCGCGCTCGAGCTGACTCTCTCTTCCCTGCAGACATGCCCGACGCGTCCACCCCACTCGACGAGACGATCGCCGCCGTCGACGTGCTCTTCAAGGAGGGCAAGTTCAAGCGCTTCGGCGTGTCCAACTACTCGGCACACCAGGTCGACGAGCTCGTCAAGACTGCCGACGCCAAGGGCTACGTCAAGCCGACCGCCTACCAGGGCATCTACAATGCCTTGCACCGCACTGTCGAGAAGGAGCTGTTCCCGGTCTTGCGCAAGCACGGTATCTCGTTCTACGAGTTCAACCCGCTCGGCGGCGGTGCGTCCAACTCTCTCTCTCTCTCACGTCCCTCCCGCTCGCTTATTGCTCGTTGATCCTCGACTGACGATGCTGTGCGTTACAGGCATCTTCACGGGCGCGCTCAAGCGCGACGACGAGGTCGAGAAGGGCTCGCGCTTTGACCCCAACACCGCCCAGGGCAAGAACTACCGCACCCGCTACTGTACGTCGGCAGCTCTCTCGCTCGTTCGAGGGGATCGAAGACGACGAGCTGACGAGCAGCCCTCACTGTCATGCAGGGCGCGAGGAGTACTTCCAGGCGCTCGACCTGATCGAGCCTGTCGCCAAGTCGCACGGCCTGACTCTCGCCGAGGTGCGCCTGCTCTCCTCCTCATCTCCCTCCCTCGTCGACGACCGGTCGAGACCCAACGCGCACCCTCGCTGAGGCACCGACCTCGCCCTTCTTCCCGACCCTCCCCCGCTCGCTCGGTCGGTCGCGCTTGCAGATCGCCCTGCGTTGGGTCTCGCACCATTCGCTCCTCGCGCGCGACAAGGGCGACAACATCCTCATCGGTGCGTCGTCGGTCAAGCATCTTGAGGCCAACCTCGTCGACCTCGAGAAGGGTCCGCTGCCGCAGGAAGGTGCGTCCCTCTCCGTCTCCCTTGTGCTCTTGCCTGTCGCTCGCCGCGCTGACCCTCCCTCGCTCTCGCTCGCAGTGCTCGATGCGCTCGACAAGGCGTGGGACCTGACTAAGGACGTCGCGTCGCCATACCATCGCTAGATCCCCTCCCGCTCGAGCAGGCTCTCTCTCTACAGCCTCGTGAGACAAAGATGCAGTGCAATGCAGGGCAAATACAGAAGTACTGATGGCGACAAAGAGAAAGAGGGAGAGAGAGAGACTACATGGACGAGCTGGCGGGGATCTTGCCGCGAGCGACGAGGAGGCGGTGCGCGAGGACGATGAGGAGCTCGATGCTGCGGGCGGCGCGGTCTGCATCAGCTCGTCGCCTTAGCCTGTTCGACCGAGAGAAGCGAACGAGGGACGTACCGGTCCTTGACGACGAGCTTGACGCCCTCGGAGAGGAAGCCCTTCAAGAGCTGGCTCTCGCAGCCCTGGTACAGGCCCTTGAGCCCCTGCTTGCGCACCGTCTTGCGGAACACGTCGACCTGGGACCGGTACAGAGCCCGGCCCGTCGGGCTCTTGAACTGGAGTCGCGTCTTGGCGAGGATGAGCGGGTACGTGACGCCCGACGCGATGGCCGACGCGAGCGCGCCGCAGAAGAAGGTTTGGGTCGGCGTTGGGTGCTCGCGGTGCTTGGCCGGGATGAGGGCGCGCTTGAGCGTCGCAAAGGCGTAGAACGTGATGGCCGGGTTGATCGTCTGCGTGCGAGGGAGGACGCGCTCGAGTTAGGAAGGTGGCCGGCGAGAGCGCGTTCGAGAGGGAGGGGACGCACGAGGATGACCGTACTCGAGAAGCCGCTCCAGAATCCAGCGATGCCCTGCTCGTCGAAGATCTCCTTGGCGAGCGCGAGCGCACTCGGCGCCTTGCCGAACCCGCCCTCGTCATCGTCGCTGTCGGAGTCCTCGACCGGCCGCTTGTCGCCCTCCTTGCCGCCGACGACGTCCTGCCGCGGCTCGCTCGACGTCTGCGCGCGCACCGTGATCATCGAGAGCGGCGAGACGGCGCCCTTGGCGACGACGCCGGCGAGGCACCCGATCGCGAGCTCCTCGACGGCGCTCAGGACGGGCGGCCTGGCGCTCTTGCCCTTGCTGCCCGGCGCCGACGTCGTCTTGAGGGCCTTGCGCGCCTGGAACCGGTCGCGGAGGGCCGAGTAGAACAGGAAGTAGATGAACTGCGAGAGGAGCGTCGAGAGCGAGTCGGGTCCGAGGCCCGAGTAGAAGGCGGCGAGGCCCTCGGTGCGGTAGATCGTCTTGAGCGCCGCCGAGATCGAGCTGTAGCCGCCTCTGGCCGGACGGCGAGCGCCCTTGTTGGACGTCTGGAGCCGGGTGGTGAGGGTGTCGAGGGGGAAGATGAGGGCGTTCGAGACGACGGCGCCGAGGGACCCGGACGTCGCCTGGGCGAGCGGTGGGAGTGTCGAAGTCATGGTGTGTGGACTGTCGAAGGCGCTGGTGGGCGAGGCTGGGGCGGAAGGGAGGCCGGGAGGACGAGGTGGGGGCGATGACGGCGAGGGGCGAGGGCGGCGTTGCGGGAGCGGCTGGTGGGTCGTGCTGCTGCTCTGGCTGACAGAGAGAAGACTGCAGGTGTTCGTGCGAGTCTCGCGGTGGTGGGTGAAGAGGGAGCGGCTCTCGAGCGCGCATGACGCCTCGCCTCCTCGTCTCGGCGGGCCCGGCTAAGTCGGCAGCTTTGCTTGCCCTGTTCGCGAGCGCCCGAAGAGCACAGACAGGGTCATGAAGCCATGAGACGACGCTGCAGTGCATCGCCAAGGCGCCGACAGGAGAAGTGAGAGGATCTACTCCAGCTGCGCCTCGCCCTCGCCCTTCTCCTTCTGCAGCCGCTTGCGCTCCGACTTGCCCGCCCGCTTCTTCTTCTTGGGCGGCTCGCCGTCCTCGCCTCGGCCACCTGCGGCCTCGCCGCCCGCCTCGGCGCCGGCGCCCGTGCCCGCCTCGGCCGCCCGCTTCTCGGCGTTCTCGCGGTACCGCCGCTTCTTGTCGCGGCGCTTGTCGAGCGCGCGCGCCGCCTGCTCCTCGTCGACCTCGTCGCCCCACTTGCGCGTCTTGAGCGTGTCGCGCAGCTCCTTGAGGTGCTTGCGCTGCTTCTGCGCCTGCTTGGCCTGCCACGACGCGCTGTCCTGCCGGTACGGGGCCAGCTTCTTGAGCGACATGAAGGCGTTGAGCTCGGCGTCGGTCGCGAGGAGGATCTCCTCGGGCGTGAGGTTGAACGACGAGGCCGGGACCTTGGCGTACTTGAACCGAGTGCGCAGGTCGCCCACCTTGTCCTCGTAGTCGAGAGAGTAGTACTCGTCGACGAGGCGGTCGACGGCCTGCACCTTGTCGGCGTCGCCCGTCGACTTGACGGCCTCGACGAGCTCGGTCGGGAGGCCCTCGTCGTCGCGCTTGGCCTTCTTGTCCTTCTTGGCCTGCTTGCGCTCCTTCTTGCTCAGCTTGGGCGCCTCGTCGCCGTCGACGTCCATCTCGAGGTCGTCGCCGTCGGGCAGCGCAGAGGTCGACGCAACGGGCTCGTAGGGCAGGTGGAGCTCGACGTCGTCCTCGTCGTCCGAGCCGCCGATGTCGCCGATGTCGATGTCGTCGTCCCAGGTCGGCTTGAAGCCGTCGTCCTGCACACGGCGCGCTCGAGCGGGTCAGCACACGCTCACAAGGGCGGCCACGAGAACGAGTGGACGAGGACGCACATCGAGCTCCTCGTACTCGCCGCCGTACACCTTGCGCATCGCCTCCTCGTGCTTGGCCTCGTCCCACTCGCCGTCGAGGTCGATCTCGTCGAGGCCCTCGGCGCCCGCACCCGCCGCCTCGGCGAGCTGCTTGAGCTTCTCCTCGACCTCCTTGCGCTTGAGCGCCTTGAGGCGGCGCAGCTCCTCCTTGCGCTGGAGCGCCTCCTCCTCCTTGCGCTGCTTGGCCGCGTCGCGCGCGCGCGCTCGTGCCGAGACGGCCGTCGTCGGCTTGCGGACGGACGAGGCGGCGTCGCGGGCGTGGGTGACGAGGTCGGCGCCGCCGCTGCGAGACGAGGGAGGGAGCGAGGCGTCAGCGCTCGGACCTCGCGCGAGAGAGATCGAGAGAGATAGGGGACGCACTTCTCCTCGAAGCGGAAGTTGTACTTGTGCTCGAACTCCTCGGCGACGTCGTCGAGCTCGGCATCGTCGTCGTCGTGCGCAGCCGGGTTGAGGAGGTGCCCGTCGGCGTCGAACTCGTCCTCGTCGTCGGCCGCACGCGCCTTGCCCTTCTTGGTCGCCGACGGCGCCGACGGGTTGCCGACGATCTCGTCGTAGGACGGTACGTGCGACGAGTCGTTCTCGCGGTCGATCCAGCCGCGGTTCATGATGTAGCTGCGGGCGGGCGAAGCAGAGGAGGGTCAGCGCCAGCTCCTCGCGCTGACGTCCAGAGCTCGAGAAGGGGACGCACCTGCGCAGGAAGGCCTCCTCCTTGTCGTCGCCGAGCGCCTGCTTGACGGCCTTCTTGCCGACGGCCGTCTCGAGGAACTTCTCGTACTCGCGCTCCTCCCTCAGCCGCTCGTCGTCGTCCTTTTCCCTCGGGCGGAACAGGCCGTCCTCGTCCTCGCTGTCGTCGCCGTCGGCCTCGCCCTCGTCGTCGTCCGACCCGGCGTGGAACGCCGCCATGATCTCGCGCTTGAGGGCGCGCTGCTCCTCGGCGTGGGTGCGCGGGACGCCGTCGGCGGCGTCGTCGAGGGCCTCGTCGCCCTCGGGGTTGGCGAGGAGGCGAGCGCGCTGGTAGTCCTTGAGGAGGACGGGCTTGGACGACGACGACGAGGCCTTGGCGCGCGAGGACGAGCCCTTGCCGGAGCCACGAGCGGCGGCGGTCGCGGCTTCCTCCTCTGCGAGCGAGGGGTACGGGCAACCGTCAGCGGGTGCAGCTCGTAGGGGAGAGGTAGAAGAGCAGGGACGCACCGTCAAAGACGTTGCGGCCGTCCTCGTAGACGCTCGGGTCCTTTGCGCGGATCTTGGCGAGGGTGCGGAGGATGGCGGCGTCGACCTCGGGCGTGACGAGCTCTGCGTCGTCGTCGTCGGTCGAGTAGTCGGTCTCGTCGTCCTCGTCGTCGTCGCCGAGCTGGTAGTCCTTGCCGTACTTGTCCTGGACTGTTTCGCAGCCGGGTGGAGAGGAGGGTGAGGAGGTCGAGGTCAGCTCTGAGCGGGGA
>Ga0308169_10002147_pt1 | contig 21084 bp, 28 predicted proteins | sample PhyBR1_2_FD_202139 | JGI IMG/M metagenome (GOLD analysis project Ga0308169, IMG submission 202139) | Phyllosphere microbial communities from UC Gill Tract Community Farm, Albany, California, United States - DLSLSB.R1 | ecosystem: Host-associated > Plants > Phyllosphere > Unclassified | place...
CTACCACCGCACGTCCTACACGGCCGGCACCTCGTCGACGTCGGCGTCGCCCCTCACGGCGTCGCTGCTCGCCCGCTTCGGCAAGCGCGCCTACCCGACCTACACCGTCTCGCGCTCGTTCGCCCTGTTCCCCTCGCGCGCCGTCCTGCGCGAGTTCGAGGCGGCCATGGCGGTCGAGCAGCGCGTCGAGGCGGCGCTCGACGGCGTGTGGGGCCCGGGCGTGCCGAAGCGGGCCGAGCGCGAGACCAAGGAGGAGCGGCTCGCGCGGTACGGCGAGGGGGTCAGGGCGTGGGAGGAGATTGAGGGAGAGTGGGCGAGGCTGTGCGGCGAGGCCGAGGACGAGGCGAGGAGGGTCAAGAAGGAGGAGGACGAGGCGGTCGCGGCGGCGGCGGCGTCGGGAGAGGGCGAAGGCGAGGGTAAGGGGCAGCGGGGCGCGCACGGGCGGCTCTACTATCGGAGGAGGTTCCACCCCGGGTGGCCGCTAAGCCGGGCGGCGTACAAAGCCGCAGCCTGCTACGCCAAGCTGGTGCGTCCTCCTCTCCCTCTTTCCGGCTCGCTCGGTCGCCCTCTCCTGACGTACGTCTCTCCTCGCTCGCAGGGCGACCACGACTCGGAGGTGGCCATCCTGCGGCACCTCCTCGCGCAGACGTCGTTCCGCCGGGGCAAGCGCGGCGACTGGTACGACCGGCTCGCGCTCGTCCTTATGAAGTACCCGCTCGGCGACGAGGCGCTTCTCGGCGACGAGGTCAAGGGCAAGAAGCGCGAGCGCAAGGACCGGCTCTTGCGCGAGAGGAGGGACGAGGCGCTGCGTGTGTGCGAGGAGGGGCTCAAGGACCCGTTCACCCACCTCAGTGCGTCTCTCTCTCCTTCTCTCCCCCTCCTCAACCTCCTCGATGCCTGGACTGACGAAGCTCTCGCTCCCTTGCAGTCTACAAGTCGTCCCTCCAGCGCCGCATCGCCCGCATCGAGTCGGCCCTCCAAGTCCCGCCCGACGAGCGCCGCACGTTCGACGTCCTCCTCGCCAAGGCGACGACGCGCGTCATGGAGGGCGAGCGCGTCGATACGCCGACGATCGGCAAGAAGAGCGTGTGGCGCGCGAGCGACGGCGCAGAGATCAGCGTCGAGGAGCTGTGTCTCGAGCAGTACGTGCGGGAGGGCTGGAAGGGGTGCGTCTCGCTTTCGCTCTGCGTCGCGCCCGAACACTCGCTCGAGTGCTGACGACCGTCTCGTCCTGCAGCTTCCACTCGGAGAACGGCGTCCTCACCATGATCGTGCGTCCTTACCTCATCCTCCCTCGCGCTCGCCCTCCTCGTGGACTGACGCGCTCGCCGCCCCCTGCAGTTCGCCCTCACGTTCTGGGACATCCTCTTCGCGCCCGTCGACGGCGTCTTCGAGACCGCCTTCCAGACCGCCCCTCTCGACCTCTCGTCCGACGCCTTCGCCATCGGTGCGTCGTCGTCCCGCTCGTCCCCACTGTCTCCTCTTCCTCCTGCTCGCCCTCACTGACGCTCTTCGTCGCACGCAGTACGTCGTCCCGCCATCGACGCCCGCCTCGCCTCGATCGCCGCCGGCGAGGCGCCCGCCCTCCTCCGCTCGACCGACGGGCGCGAGCGACCTCGCGGCACGTTCGCCGTCGGCACCAACTGGGAGCGCTACGCGTGCGAGGATCTCGAGGAGATTGCGCAGTGCATCGGCGGGCCGGCGTTGGCGTCCATCCTCACGGTCTTCGTCGAGGAGTACGGGCACCGGACCGGTGGCATCCCCGACCTCTGGTGCGTCCCTCTCTCTCTCTCTCCACCTACCTCGGCATCTCGACGACTGCGCACACGCTGACGCTCGTCCCTCCTGCTCCTCGTGCGCAGCCTATGGAACCCGACGACCGGCCGCGCCCTCTTCGCCGAGATCAAGGGTCCGGGCGACCAGCTCTCCGAGACGCAGAAGGTCTGGATCGACGTCCTCCTCGGCGCCGGCGTTGGAGTCGAGGTGACGCGCGTCGTCGAGAGCCGCGAGGAGCGCGAGGCGAGCGTCGAGGAGCGAGAGGGGGAGCAGGAGGACGGCGAGGAAGGAGGAGGCGCTGGGAAGAGGGCGCGGGCGAGGAGCAAGAGCGCGCCGAGGAAGGGCGGCAAGGGCAGGAAGAGGGCCAAGACGGCCGAGGAGAGCGAGGGCGACGAGGAGTAGCTTGCTGTGCTGTCGATTGCGAGGCTGGTCCTCGCAACTCTGCACTCGTCGTCGTCGTCGAGACAAGAGCTCGTCGTCGTGATGAGTGGCTGTCTCTCGCTGTCGACTTTCGCACCTGCACGTGTGCTACCTTGACTTCGAGCAGCTCGCAGATGGTCGCGAGGAGAGCTGCTCGCCCGCCGCTTTGACCTCTTCCCGGGCTCGAGACGACCGACTCGCGGACTCCGAGCTAGGGCTCGGTCCGTCGCACTCGTTCGTTCGCACTTTCACTGCACTCCTGGGCTCGTCGTGGACGGACCGGACTCGCCGCGGAGCGTCCAGCCCGTGCGCGCGGTCGAGCTTCTCGCTCGCTCTCCCTTTGCCCTCTCGTCCTGCGCTTTGCGTCTCTGGCCTCCTCGCTCGCTTCGCTGAGCTCCTCATGGCCAACATCGTGTCGACCTGGACGGCCGACCGCAGCTGCCGGCTCGCGGCACAGGCGGTCCTCAACCAGTTCCAGCCAGCGCACCGCACGCCCGCTCTCGTTGGTACCTTTGTCTTTGGCGGTGCGTCGTCCTCTCTCTAGGTCACATTCGACGACGGGCGTAGAGCTGAAGAGCTCGCCCGCCCGCAGGCTTGGCCGCTTTGGCCTGTCACGCTGCGCCGGCCGCGCACGGACGCCTCGTCGTCGATGCGTTTCACACCGCCAATCTGCCGACCCAGGACACGGTGCGTCCAGCTTCCTTCTCCCCGAGTGCATTGGTGAGTCTGATTTGACGTCCCTCGCCCTCGCAGCCCATCATCCTGTACAAGACCGTCAGCTTGCGCGGGCGAGAAGCGGCCGCGCAGGCTGCGTGCGCTCGAGCCGCTCACGACGCTTCGCTTGCCGCTTTCGAGGGCACTTTGCAAGAGCCTTTCTCGGTGCGTCTGGTGACTCTATTCGCCTCCTTCGTTCGGATCGAGCAGCGATAAGAGCGAAGCCGGGATGCTGACCCTGCTCTTGCAGACGAACCTGTTCCTCGCTCGGGAGCCACCTCAAGGCCCTACCTCTCGTCGTTCGGCCGCACCTTCTTCGGGCGGCGAGCTTCGACGGCTACGACGTCCGGCGCAGCCTGGGACGCCGTCGTCGCTGGAGAGCTTCTCCTCGGGGCCGACGCCGACTCTCCTGCGCCGTTGATGGTCATCCGGTGGGCTCTCCTCCTCGGTATCGACGAGGTCCGAGCGTCGCACCCGGACGTCAATCCCGCCGACCGCGATGACCTCGTTCACTCGCACGTCGCCGCGGCTGTGCGCGACATGAACCCGGACGTGCACCGCGGCCATGTCGTCGCTCGATGGCTCGCCAAGCTCAACAACGCACTCCTGCGCACAACGGCCGAGTACGAGTGGCGTCAGTCGGCCGGCAACGAGGCGCGCCTCGCCGGCGAGCCTGCCGCTAGTAGCTTCGAGGAGCTCGGGCGGCGGTACATCAAGGTCCTGACGAGCCTCCGAGCGATCCTCATCGTGCGTCGATCCTCTCTTGCTCTCTACGCCCCTGCTCGAGACGGCTGCATACGCTGACTCGCCGTACGCCTCCTCGCAGTCGGTATGCCGCTCGCTCCCCTCGTCGCCACTTCTCGACCGTTCAGCGGGCTCAGTTGACCTCCTTTTCCTTTTCATCGCTCTGCAGGTACGGCCGGCGGGCGCGCACTCGCTCAGCAAGTCGGCGTACGAGCCGGCGGTGCGCAGGCGGAACGAGCGCTCGGTCATCTTTGCGTAGACCCTTTCCCCTGCACTCTTGCCCTTCTATGTAATCAGCTCTATCGAGAGCTGTCACTCGTCAAGCTGCCTTAATCCTAGAGGTGAGAGCGCAAGCAGTCGAGGCGAGGAGAGCGTCGCTTCGACCTTCCCAAGCTCGCCTTCTTCCTGTTCTCGTTCGTTCCCTTGCCTCTTTTATGCACTCGCAGTAGTCGCAACAGGCCGCAGGTCATGATCTCTGTAGAATGAAGGTGCAGCGCCCCAAGCCTAGCCTGCACGAGCGCCTTGTGCTCCTCCTCGAGCTCTCGCGGCGTGCCGCTTTGACCTCTTCGTCCGCCACCTGCGTCGTCTCTCGATCGGCCGTCCGCCCGCTCGTCGCGAACGTCTCGGGTCGGGCCTGGCGGCGGCCTGTGCGGCGCACTTTTGCAGCGCTCTCCTCTCGCACGCGGACGGACGAGGGCCGGTGCGCGGAGGCCGCCGAGGCTTTGGCGCCTCTCGTCCTCGCCGGTTCACTTTCTCGCTCTGTGAGAGCACTCGCAAAGACTTCAAGGATGACCGTCTCGACGCAGCCGAGCTCGCCAGTGCAAGAGGTGCGTGGTCCCCCGCGCTCTGCTCCACCCTCGGCCGGCACGCGCTGACGCAGGGCAGCTTGGGCGGCTCCTTCTTTCCTCGCCCTCCTCCTCCTCACCCACCCCTCCAGGCCATCCCGATCACAGCACCCGACATGCCCGGCGGATCCTTCAGCGACAGCACCGGCCAGCGCAGGCGTTCGAGCGTCCGGTGAGCACCTCTCCCTCCCTCCTCGTCCGCCCCCACCTCGTCGTCGTCCCACGGCTGATTGAGCTCTCGCGCTCGCGCGGCACCTCCTGCACGCAGCCGCCCGTCCATCGCCAACTCGCGCCTCCAGCCTCTCACGCACCACAAGAAGCCTGAGCCCGGCGCGCCCTTTGTGCGTCTCGCACCTTTTCGAGCGCGCGTGGAGGAGGCGGACGAGACCGAGCCGATGAGCTGACCTCGAGCACTCTCGCCCTGCAGAACATCGTCTTTGTCGGCGCGGGTAACATCAACTTTGTGCGTCCTGCCCTCCTCTCTGCGCGAGCGGCGATGGCGAGCGAGGGCGAGGATCCGGATCCGGCGAGAGCGGCCGCTGGAGAGGCGGTGCTCTCGCTCGGCACGAGGACCTTGCTCTCGTCTCTGCAGGCCCTGCGAGAGCACTATGCTGACGATCCCGCTCCTCGATGTCCCTTTGCACGCGCAGGGTAGCGATGAGGGTGCGTTCCTTCCCTCCCTTCCCTCGCTCGACCTCGTTTCGAGCTGCCTGCTCTTCGCCCTGCTTCATGGGCAGCATGCTGACGTTCTTAGACGACTCGTGCAGGTCCCTGGGACCACTCGTTCCGCCTCGAGAACAGGGCGCGTCCCGAGCCGTCCACGTTCCTCCCTCACCCTCGGTGACTAACCCCTCTCTTTCCCTCGCTCGCAGCTCGGCCCGCGTCTCAAGGTCGTCGCCATCATCGACCCGGTCGAGGCCGTCGCCAAGCAGCGCCTCGACGTCAAGCGCTCGTCGTTCGTCGAGATGGCCTACCGCGACACGCGCATCTGCCCCTCGCTCGACGACTTTGTCTCGACCATGAAGGAGCACGAGCGACCGCACGCCTTCATCGTCGGCTCGCCGGCCGCCTTCCGCGGCTCGACGCAGCAGGGCCGCGACTTTGAGCTCCAGGTCCTCAAGCTCTTCCCGGAGAACACGCCGGCGGTGCGTCGCCTCGCTCTCTCCTTCGGCTCGTCACGTCCAGGCGCACGGTAGCTGACGCAGAGCTATTTGATCGCCTGCAGATGTTCATCGAGAAGCCGCTCTCGGCGGACTCGGTCGAGAACGCGCTCCAGGTCGCCGACGCGCTCGTCAAGTCCAAGGCCGTCGTCTCGGTCGGCTACTTCCTTCGCTACCTGCGCGGTGCGTCCCTGCTTCTCTTCATCGTGTACAGAACCAGGCGACGAGGACGCGCGCTGACTCTTGTCCTTCTCGCGCGCGCAGTCGTCCAGAAGATGCGCGAGATCATCGAGGAGAACGAGCTCGAGGTCATGGCGACCAACGCCCGCTACTACTGCTCGTACGCCAACATCGCCAAGCCGGCCTGGTGGATGAAGAGCAAGGACTGCGGCCCGAGTGCGTCCCCTTCTCTCGGCGTCCCTCTCTCCGCGCCCGCACTGACCCTCTCCTCGCCGCGCCGCGCAGTCGTTGAGCAGGGCACTCACCTCGTCGACCTGTGCGTACGAGTTCCTCTGTGCGTCGATACGAGTGCGCACGGCGCTGACTCGCCCTCCTCGCCCGCAGGTCTCGCTACTTTGGCGGCGACGTCGACCTCGAGTCGGTCCAGGCGCAGGCCCTCGAGTGGGACGAGCCCGCCGGTCAGCTCTCCGCCATCCCGGTCGACGAGTCCAAGATCGCCGAGGACGACCGCATCCCGCGCGTCACGAGTGCGACCTGGAAGTACGAGAACGGCGCCATCGGCAGCCTCACCCACGCCCTCACGCTCCAGGGCTACAAGTACAAGTGCGTCCCCTCTCTCTGCACCTTACTACCGTGCGCGAGAAGCGGTGTTGACGCTCCTCGTCTGCGCGCAGCGTCGAGCTCGAGATCCTCGCCGACGGCTACCAGCTCCGCCTCATCGACCCGTACAACAACCCCGAGCTGCGCGTCCGCACCCCGGGCGGCGACGACGAGCAGGTCTACCGCGTGCGTGCACTTCTCTCTCATCATCGTCGGCGCAGGGGACGTGAGGCGGGGAGGCGAGGCGGGAAGGCGGCGGTCGGCTCTCGGGCCTCCTCGTCCTTCCTCCTCCTCCCTCCTTCCCCACCCTCCCTCAGCACTCCCCTCTCTTCCTGAGCACCATTCTGACGCCTCTCATCGTCCCCTGCAGTTCGGCGACGACGACCCGTACGCCGGCGAGCTCAACGCGTTCCTCGACGAGATCCCCGCTACCGCCGCCGGCGCTCCCGCCGCCCATAACGACAGCGCCATCGCCGACGACGACGAGTCACCCGCTTTCGCCATTCTGAGCTCCTTTGCCGACGCGAGCAAGACGTACGCGCTGTCCTGGGCGATCCGCCTTGCGTCCGAGGCGAACACGACCAAGTTCTCGAAGAAGGAGAAGAAGTAGACGCCCAGATTCCCCCTCCTCTTGCTCCTCAGTACCCCCACCTCGAACTATGAACGAAATGCTAGCCTGTACACAGCTTGCGAAGCCGGTCGAGCGGCGAGAGCGTCGAGAAGGTCGAGCGAAGCAGTCGAGCCGAGAAGGTCAACTTACGCTCGAGAAGGTGCTCTCCCTCGAACGGCTCGCTTTGGCTGGCTCATCCGTGAGAGCTGTCGCTCATGCAGTCGAGCTCGCAAGGAAAATGGCGCCGAGGAAGAACCTCGGTGAAGACGCAGCTCGAGCAGGCGTCATGCGGGGAGGCGGGGAGGGGACGACGACGAGGACGAGCGGTTCGCTCTCTCGCTCTCTCCCACCACTCGCTCCTGCACTTCCACCCACTCCAGCACACTCAAAGAGTGCGTCCTCTTCTCTGCGAGGCCGAGCGCACGCGCCCCGCTGACGCTCCTCTCCTGCACGCAGCAATCATGTCGTCCAGTGCGGCCCCACCGACCTCGCTCCTCTCGTCGCTCGTCACACAAGCTAATCTGGGCCGCACGCGCGCAGACTTTGCTTCCGGACTCGGCTCGAACAACCAGGCCATCGGCGAGGGCTCGACCAAGGGCCCTTCGGGCCAGGGTGCCGACTCGCAGGCCGGCGGCCGCGAGATGAACGACTCGGAGAGCAGCATGAAGGGCGACACCGTGCGTCCCTCTCCCTCTCAGTCCTGCTCTATGGACTGTGCGCGCTGCGCCAGGGCTGAGCCTCGTCGACTCGGCGCGCGCGTCGAACCCCTCGCTGACGTACCTCGTCCGCGTTGCCCCGCCTCGTCGCACCTTTTCCCACCTCTACCAGTCGTCCCAGCCGAGTGCGTCCTCCTTCCTACGACATCACGCACATGTGAGCGAAGCGCTGACCCCCGATTCTCACTTCCCCCCTCGCCTGTCGACACACCTCCCCGCCTCCTCCCCGGCTCTGCTCCCCCTCATCCTCCTCTCGCACTCGCCTCTCTCCCGCTCGCAGACGTCAACAACGAGTACCCGGCCAACGGTGAGGCCGGCGCCAACATCAAGACCGACAGCGAGTCGGCCAAGTTCAGCGCCGACGGCTCGAGCGCCGCCACCTCTGCCGACCAGTGAGCGGCGCTCGCCGCGCCGCTGCTTGTGCGAGGAGACGTACTGTGTAGATAGGGACGCAAAGGATGTGCTCTTTCGTTCGTGCTTCCTCTCGTGCGCCGCACCGACGAGGGCTTCGAGAGGGTCCGTGCGAGGAGAGCCCTACTCTCGCTTTGCTGCTCTCCTTTCTCGCTCTCTTCGCCGTCGATGCCGAGTCGACAGATAGCACTCTGCGTTACGCGTTCAAGCTTTCGACTAAACCCTTGCTCCTCGCCCTCGCCATCGCTGAGCTCCCCCTCGCCGCCTCGCGCTCATCCCCTCCCCGCCGCGCCCGCCCCTCCTCTGCGCGGAATGAAGAGCCCGTTGACCGACCTCGCGCTCGGGACCCGCCCGGGCGTCGGTGCTGCTGCAGGAGCCGGCGGCGACGCGGCGCGCGGCGCTGTGCGGGACGAGAGGGGTGGAGGAGGTCGAGGCGGCGGCGAAGCGCTCGAGGGCGTCGAGGTGCGGCGCGAGGCGGCGCTGAAGCTCGATGCGGCGGGCGAGAAGGTGGAGGAGACGGAAGGAAGGTGTGGTGGTGGCGGAGAGGAGGCGGGCGAGGTCGCGGTCGAGCGGGAAGGTGCGGGCGGAAGCGGGCGAGGGCGAGGGACGGCGACGACGCGCTTGACGGTCGTGATGACGGGCTTGGTTCGAGGGCGAGGTGACGACGCGGTGCCGGGAGGAGGGAGAGGGTGCGGCGGTGGAGAGCGCGCCTGGTCGGTGCTGAGGAGTCGGGCTCGGGAGGAAGGAGGGGGAGCAGGTGGCGAGAAGCTCGCCGGCCGGCTCGTCGAAGCCCTGCTGCTCGCTCCAGACGACGATGGCGCAGGCGGCGAGAGCGCGACGCGCTTGTGCAGGTGCAGCGTCGCGCCCGCGCCCTCGTCGCCGGCGCACGGACCCGCACCGCGCTTCAGCGGGCGCGCCTCGTCAGGGCCGGCCCTGCCCGTCCTCGCAAGCGACGACGCCGACTCTATGTACGGCCGCAGCGACGGCGCGTCGGCCGAGGAGGTCGAGGCGTGCGCGGCGGCCGAGGGTGCGCTCGTCTGCGCGGGGAGCGCGTCGGGGAAGCCGGCGAGGAGGTCGCGCTTGGGCTGGGGAGGGCGAGGTGGAAAGCCGGCGAGAGGAGGAGGAGGGCGAGCGGGGAGAGAGCCGGCGAGGGCGGGCGGGACGGCGAGCGGGACGGGCTTGTGCGGCGGGCGAGGTTGCGCGGGCGCGGCGGGCTTGCGGCGTCTCGGCGCGTAGATGCTCTTGATCGCCTTGGTGTTGCTGCGCGCCTTGTCCATGAGCGTCTTGACGCGCGCTGTGGAGAGGGACACCGTCAGGCCCGACCGGTAAGGCGAGAGAGGGAGCGGAACGAAGACGCACGAGCAGGGCCGGCTTTGCGAGCTTTGGCGAGCTGGACGCCGTCGACGCGCTCGATCGTCTTGCGCCGGTCCTTGTAGTCTTGCAGCTGGCCGCGCATGCGCGAGAGGAGCTCCTCCATCTTGGCCTGCAGGACGAGCAAACCGTCAGTTTTGAGCTCGCCTCGAAGGCGAACGAGGGAGGGGACGCACCTCGCGCCGAGCCTCCTCGCGCTCGTACTGCTCGCGCCAGGACTCGGGCTCGTCGTCGCGGCTGAGCTGGCCGTCCTCGATGACCTTGCGCACCTCGATGAACTCGTTGATGGCGAGAGAGCGCCAAATGTCTGCACGAGCGGGCGAGGAGTCAGCGCTGTGAGGCTTCGAGGGTCAACAGAGGGGACGAGAGGGGAGGTGCTCACGGTTGGTGTGCTGGGCGATGTGAGGAGACGCGTCTTCGAGCATGGCGAGCTGCGAGGCGGTGCTGAGCGGCAGGAGGTCGGCGACGAGCGAGTAGTGGGCGTCGCCGAGGTCGATAACGGCCTGCGAGGGGGCAGAAGGAGTCAGCTGGCGGACTACTGGGCGGAATGGAAGGGCTCAGGGACGTACAGGCCAAGCGTTGCGCAGGAGGGCGAGGCTCATCGAGCGGAGCGAGGGCGGCGAGTGGGTTGCCTCGAGGCGGTCCAGCAGCGGGTGCGGTCGGTCCATTGCTGGCTGTAGGACCTGCAAGAGCTAGCAGCAGCAGCTTTGGCCGGGTGTGAGGCCACGCCGGACGAGGTCGACGCGGCGAGCGTCGTTCATCAGTTTGGCGACGCTCTCTCGCCTCCGTCCTCCACCCCGTCTAGCTCGACCGGACGAGAGGTGCCACTGGAATGTTCAGTAGCATCACTGTGAGCACCACACGCGCTGTCACTTCCGCCTGAGCCCTGCTCACCTCTCTCCTCTCCGCGCGTCGACAGCAAGCCCTCGGGCTCTCGGCCCCCTCGACCTCGACAAGCAGCATCCCCTCGATCGTTGCAGAGCCCGACACGACCTCGGTCGCATTCCCCGCCGCCAACTCGCAGCAGCGAGCACGACCACCTTCCTCCTCCGCCGCCACCCCCTCGTTCGCCGTCTCACCCCCCGACGCACCTCGAACAGCCGACCATGACGACGGCCAGGACGGGCAGGGCGACGGCGACGACGACAAGCCTGCGCTGCCCGAGATCCAGGTCAGCGGCGCGGGCGCACTCGCACCGCCGACGACGACCAAGAAGGTGGTCAAGGCGCCCAAGGGCCGGGTCCGGGTCGAGAAGGGCTTCAGCCAGCTCGACTGGGCGAGGCTGAACCGCAGCGGCGAGGTCGATTTGCGGGTGCGTCCCTCCCTCCCCTCCGCAGGCCAGGCACAGCTCGCGCACGAGCACCCTCTCTCCTCGCCCCCTTCGCTGACTCTCACTCCCTCGCGCACAGGGAGGCGTCACCGAGCTGCGCGGCATCACGCCGTCAGAGCTCGAGCGGCACAACACGCGCGACGACTGCTGGCAGGCGTACGGCGGCAAGGTGTACAACGTCGGCCCGTTCCTCAAGTTTCACCCGGGCGGCGACGGCGAGATGATGCGCGGTGCGGGCAAGGACGGTGCGTCTGCGCTCCCTCTCTCTCTTCCGGCCGTCCCGACCACGTGGGGCGCCGACTCGCGGCGGGCGCGCGCATGCGCGCTGCGAGGCTCGACCACCACAGCTGCTGACGATCAACTCTTCGTCCCACCCTCTCTCCCACCTTTGCCTTCTCGCAGCCACGCAGCTCTTCAGTCCGTCCCTTTTTGACTTACTTCCTTGCGGCGTCGTGGAGACTGACGCCCTCGCTGCTCTTCCTCGCGCGCAGTGCTCGCTCACGCCTGGGTCAACTACGACACGCTCCTCGAGAACTGCCTCGTCGGGTTCCTCGTGCGCGACTAGGCTCGGTCGCAAGAGGGCGTGCTCGAGGGGTGAGATAGATGGCTCCCTTGTTGTACTAGAATGCATTCGCAGCTCGCGAGTTGAGCGTGACCCGGGTCTAGGTGAGGAGGACGAGGTGTGCGCCCGAGGCGAGGGCGGCTGTCTTCCCGCGCCGGCTCATACCAGCGGCCTCGAGAGCGAGCTTGTCGAGTGAGGATGCGCGCGACCGGCCTCACCTGTGCAGAGCCAGGCGTCGGCGAGATTGCCGCGGCGGTGCCGGACTTGGCGAGGTGGAGCCGCTCACGCTTTGGACACGTCGTCCCACCTCGACTCGCCTGCTGAGCGGGTCTGTCTAGCTGCACAAGCTCTCTCGGCACTCTAGCTACACTTCGCCCCCGACCACGGCCGCCTCCTTGCCGCACAGGAGTTCCACCGCTCCTCATCGCCCGCCCCGACTTCGCCCCGCCCCTCCGCCCTCAGCAAGCCTCGCCGAGACCAGTACAGCAAGAGCGAGCATTCTCAAGGTGCGCTGATCTCGCAGCGGTCCCAGTACGGCATCCCACGCTGAATTCGTTCTCCTCGCAGCGACCCGCGGCTCCACCCTCTCCGACCTCCAGGTGAGCCTCGCCTCCGGATCTCGCACTGCGCCGTGCTGTCGATAGCAGCACGCTCATGACTGACTGAATCCGAACCGGTGGGCTGACATCCTACCTCGCACCTGCAGCCGGCTGCCGACAAGCGCCTCGACCCGCCCTTCAACCATGTCGTCCGCCTGGGAGTACTACCTCACGCCGACCCTCACCCTCTCGCTCCTCCTCGCGTGCGAGGCCCCGCCGACCCTCTCGTCGTGGTTCGCCAGCTGGGCCCTGTACCTCGCCCGCCCGGCGCTCCTGCGGCAGACGCTCGACTGGGAGCTCGAGGAGCGGCAGGGCGCAACGGGCACCGTCAGTGCAGGGACGCTGCGGGTCGTCGACTATGCGCGGTGGAAGGCGCTCAAGGGAGAGGTGCGTCCTGTCGACCTCTCGTCCTCGAGATTCGTCCCTCTCCGCCGACGCTCGAGTCCCTGACGCTTGCTCTCCCTCGTGCAGGCCCCATCGTCTTCTAACAGCAGCAATGGCTACACGCGCCTTTCTTCGTCCTCGCCTGGCTCTCCCGAATACGATGAGGACGAGGACGACGAGGAGCTGAGCCGGCTCATCGCAACGCTCGAGGGCATCACGGTTCCTTCGCCGGTGCGTTCACTTTCGCCTCGTCCTCTCCGTACCTCACCTCGTGCAAGACAATTCTGATGCACGTTTTGTACGCCTCGCAGGGCCACGACCTCCTCCTCTCGTCGCTCGCGACGGTCCGCCGCACGTACCTCCTCATCGCCGCCGCGCAGGAGCGCGCCGAGACGCCGTTCCCAGACGACGCGAGCGCCGACGTCAAGCTGAGAGAACTGTGGAGCCTGCTGAGGCCGGACAGGAGCGAGTGGAAGGAGATCAAGGGGAAGGAGTGGCAGGAGGTCGGGTTCCAGTGCGTCGCCTTCCTCTTTCTCCAAGACCCGAAGCTCCTCGAGGGCGCTCAAATTGACGAGCTCTTGTACGCAGGAACGTCTCGCCGGCGACCGACTTTCGGGCGGTCGGCATGCTCGGGTCCGTCGTCGCGCTTCACTTGGCCGGTTCTCCTCCTTCGAAAAGGCGACTGACTCGAGCGCGCTTTCCTTCTTGCAGCCTCGACGCCTTCCTCCACTTTGCGCGCACGTACGGCGAGCGGGCGGCCGAGATGGTCGAGGAGAGCGTCGGAGGAGGAGAGCACTGGTGCGTCGTCGACCGTCCTCGCTCGTCTTCTCTCACCTCTAAAAGTAGGCGCCAACTCGACCTTCTGGATACGCACAGGTATCCGCTCGCGCTCGCTTCGATTCACGTCACTGCGTTCGTGCTCGACATGGCCAAGAAGGTGCGCTCGTCCGTTTTCCCTTCTCCTCCTCGCCCACTCCCTGACCTTTCTCGCCCTCGCCCGCAGCGCGACCTCCAGCTACACCTCCTTCGCACCCTTCCCTCACCGAGCATCGACACCGACGCTCCTTCACCCTCCTCCTCGCCCTCAACTTCACCTTCGACCGCGCTCGAGCCCCTTCTCTCCCTGTCCTCCTCCCTCCTCATCCTCTTCCACGCCTTCTGGCTCTCGCACCAGCCTCGGCCGACCGTCATGCAGTTCGAGAGCGTCTTCCGCGACTTTGAGGCGCGCATGCGGCCTTGGATCCGGCGAGGTGTGGCCGATGGGCGGGCGCTCGGCTGGCGGGACGACGACGAGGGGACTTTGAAGCTCGAGTGAGGCGGACTTAGACTCGCGCGGTGAGGCAGGAGGGACACAGACACTTGTTGCAGTGCTAGAGCCGTATAGATTCTGCAGGCCGTCGAGATCTCGAGAGGCGCGCTCTCGCAGCTCTCGCGGCGCCGAGGGCTCTCGCTCCCCTTTGTCTCGCCAGGGCTCGAGCGCCACAGTAGTCTATGTAAACAGTGTGTGTAGATGGTTCTGGTCCCGTCTGCTCACTCGCTGAGCAAGTAGGAGGCGAGAGCGGCCGAGAGTCAAGCAAAGCGTAATGATCGGCCTGCGGCGGTAGCAAGGGGGGCTTCCTCCTCTGTCACGGCTCCTGCTGGGCGGTAGACACTCGCTTGCGCTAGCAGCAAGTCGTCCGACTGTCTGCACGCCCTTTCCGCCGCCCCAGGGCGTGTGCCGCCTTCGACCCGCCCGCTCGACGACATGCCAGCTCGACCTCGCCCGACGACCTCGCCACGACCCTTTGCTGCCGTGGATCCAGCTTGTGCGTGCCTTTTCAGCCCTATTGAGTCTTTGCAACCGCTTGCACGCCTCGGCGAGCGGTGTGGAGCACACGATTCTGCCCCGCTTCGCCATCAGCAAGACCTCCTTCACGCTGGCACGGCAACGGCTTGGGCAGGCGTGCAGCTGTGCTCGATCTAATTGAGCTGTATTGCATAGTGCTGTGCACCACTACCATGTCCGCCCGGGAGCTGAGAGGGCGGCACCGACCAAGCCAGCCGAGCGACTACAAGCTGGATTACCGATTTGCTTGACTTTCGCCCGCTCTCGCTCGCACTTAGTCGACTGCCCTCGTAACGGCTCCAGCGGCCATTAAACGTGCTGTCTGCATAGGCTTCTGCGACTCGCGAGCTCTAGCGAGGCCTGGAGAAGAGAGAGGTCCGGGCGCGCCGACGACGAAGGAGAGACGGCGACGAAGCCCAGAGAGACGCACTGCGCGTTACTGATCAAGCGGTACACCTACACAGTCCGACGACGACGACGACGATGACGACAACGAGAGAGCGCAGCCCGCTCAGAGCCTGCGCTTCTTGCCCTTGACGTCCGACAAGCTCATCGTCGACTCGACCGACATCGCGCGCTCGGATCTCGCCGCACCGACGCCCGACGAGCGCATGCCGCTGTCGTCCTCGTCGGGCTGCGTCTGCGTCACGCCGAGGTCGCCCGTCGCACCGAGCGCATCGTCCCCCTCGTCGCCCTGCTCCTCCTCCTCCTCCTGGCGCGCGCGCTTCCTCGGCTGCGACTGCGCCGCGCTGCTCTGCGGCGCCCGCTCCTCCTCGCCCTCGTCCTGCTCGTCCTGCTCGTCCCCGACCGGCGGGCTTGTCCTCCTGCGCTTCGCAGCCGGCCCTGCGCCTGGGCCGAAGAGCTCCTGGCTCGGGCTCGGCGGGCGGCGCTGCTTCTGCCGCGCCTGCGAGCCGTACAGGCTTTGGCTGACGCTCGCGCCGCGCCGCGAGGCCGACGTCGACGCGGTCGCGTCCGGCTCGGCGACGTCGTCCTCGTCCGAGGCGGCCCGAGCGGGCTGGTCGTCCTGCTCGTCGACGTCCTCGAGGGCCGGCTCGTCTTGCTCGACGTTGTCGTCGTCGTCATCGTCGAACACGGACTTGCCCTTGCCCTTAGCGGCCGCCTTACCCCTGTAGCGAGGGGCCTTGGTCGCGGCGGCGGGCTTCTTGGCGCGCTCGGTCGCGGCGGCTTTGCGGATCGCTGCAGGGTGACTCGCTCGTCAGCTTGCGTCGCAGACGATCAATGGAGAATGGAGGGAGAAAGAGAGGGACGCACAAGGATCCTTGGACATGGCGGTGATGAGGCGGCGCTGGTAGGCGCGAACAGGCTCCCAGACCTTGGGGCCCGTCGTCGAGACGGCGTCGGCGAGGTCGTGCTCGTCGAGAAGGCTGTCGAGCGTCGTCTTGCTGTAAAAAGTGTATTGGGGAACGAGTCAGTCGACCATCGAGGCAGCGAGAGAGCAAGAGGGGAGAGACGGCGGGACGTACATCTTGAGCGAGCTGCGGCCGTCGAGGCCGAGGAGGAGATGCGCGAGCGCCTTGAAGAAGACGATGGCGCGGCTGCGCTCGTCCTTGCGCTTGGTCTCCTCGAGGCGGGCGAGCTTGGGGACGATCCACTTGAGCGCCTCGAGGTGCAGGCGGAGGTGGTCCTCGGCGGGGAGCGAGCCGATGATGGCGAGCTGGGCGCCGCGGATGGCGGCGACGCCGGACAGCTGACGGCCGAGCGAGACGAGAGGCTCTTCAGTCGTCGTCGAGGGCGAGTCGGGCGAGTCGAGGTACAGGTCGCACGCGCTCTTGAGGATGTCGACGACGATCGAGGCGATCAGGTCGCTCGCCGCGCCGAAGACGCCCTCGTCGCGCAGGTCGTGCACGAGGAGCTTGCACTGCTCGTCGTACTCCTTGCTGAAGCGGCCCCAGTGCTTGAGCAGGACAACGCAGTGGCGAAGGCTGAAGGCGCCCGAGTGGAAGACGCGCAGGAACGGCGAGACGACCGTGCGCAGGAAGTGCTGGTTGGCGACGAGCTTGGCCTCCTCCTTGGCGTTGTCGGCTGCGCACGTGGGGATTCGAGAGGCCGAGTCAGGTCTGCGCAGTCTGGGCGAGCGAGGAGCGGAAGGGGAACGCACCTCGGATCTGGCCGGCCGTCTTGCGCTTGCGCTTCTCGGCCTTCTTGGGCGCCGCCTGCTTGCCCTTGCCCTTCTTGCCCGCCGCCGCCTTCTTGCCCTTGCCCTTGGCGCGCTGGGACCGGCCCTGGCTGCGCTCCGTCTCGGTCTCGCTCCCGCTGCTGCTCGCGCCGTCGTCGCTGCCGTCCTCGCGCTGGGTCGCGTCCTGCTCCTCCTCGTCCGCCTCGCGGAGCGTCTCGGCATACCGCTCGACCTCGGCCTCGATGAAGCCGGCGCAGCGAGCTTGGAGCTCGTCGCTCGCGACGAGCTTGAGGTCGGCGAGGTGGCCGTCGGGGTCGGACGAGGGCGTGGTGATGACGTGCGAGAGGGTGTAGACGTTGAGGAGGATGTTGAGAGCCTGTAGAGCGCAGGAGGGTCAGGCCGTGCAGACCTTTCGAGATGAGGAGGAGTGGAAACGACGCACAGCCTGCTTGACTCCCTCGCTCGCGTTCGTCTCGCTGCCGACCGCGTACTCCTCGAGGCGATCGAACAAGCTCTGGCGGCGCTCGGACAGGGCGAGGATGGCGGGGAGGTCGGCGGCGCCGCTCGCGGTCGTCTCGGTCTTGACGGCGCGCAGCTGCCAGCAGATGTGCCCGCCGAGGAGGCCGATAGCGTGTTCGACCATCTGCGAGGGCATCGAGAGAGAGTCAGAGATGGCTCGCGGAAGGAGAGATGGTTCTAGGAGGGAGAAGTGGACGAAATAGGACGCACAGCCGTCTCCTCCTTGTAGCCGAGCCGGCCGCGGTTCAAGATGCCGTCGAGGATGTCGAGCACGCTCGCCGCCTTGCCGTCGTCCGCGTCCTCCATCGCGAGTGAGATGTTGTAGACGGCGGAGAGCTTGGCGAGCCTCGCGACGCACGCCGTGAGCGTGTGCAGCTCGTCCTCGGAGAAGGACGCGCTCTCGACGTCGTCGCCGGCGGCAGTACGGAGCGCGCCGATGGTGGTCTCCTCGAGCTCGCCGAGCTTGGTCTGGTTGGTCGCCGACAGGTCCTTGGCGGAGAGGAAGGCGACGAGCGTGCGGACCGCCTGGTCGAGAAGGTCGGGCTGCGTGTGCTTGAGGAGCTGCTTGGTGACGTCGTCCCAGAGCGCCTCGTACGCCTGCGCACGCGTTTCGGAGAAGAGTCAGCACGGTGACACAGGCAAGAGCGAGGACGAAGAGTAGGAGGACGAAGGACGTACCGAAAGTTGCTGACCCTCGAGGAAAAGCTCGAGCGAGATGAGGCGAGGCAGCGACAGGATGTCGATGATGCGCGACGCGTTGGCCTGGTTCTTGTTGAAGAGTTTGGGGAGCGCCTCGATGAGAGAACGGCCGATGCTCGACACCTCCTCGTCGAACGCCTCCTGGTCCTGCAGGGGAAGCAGCGTCAGCGAGCCGGCCCAGAGCGGATCGAGAGGGACGATGAGAAGGGGGACGCACCTTCTTCTTGGTCGTGGTGGCCGTCGTGATGCGCGTTAGGCACGCGACGAGGAGCTCGATGAAGAGCGTCTCCTCCTCCTCGGTGAGGCGCACCTCCTCGGGCAGCTGCTCCTCCTCGTCGCCCTCCTCGGCCTCGCCGTCCCGCATCTCCTCGTCCTCGTCGTCGCTCCCGCCGGTGCGCGCCGCCTTCTTGGCCCGACCGCCCGCCGCCCGCCCCTTCTTGCCCTTGCCCTCGCCCGCCGCGTCCGCCGCCGCCGCCGTCGACGAGTGGTCCCGGAGGACGTACTCGAGCATGGCCTCCCAGTCCTGCAGACCGCCGACCGTGCTCCAGAGCGCGTCGACGGCGAAGGCGACGCGGGCCCGAGGGACGACCGCGCGCGCGCCGGCGTCGTCGCCGCCTGCGGCCCGAGCGAGGTTTCCGACGTTCAAGCCGTTGCCCTCGCCCAAGCGGCGGCGCTGCGAGGCCTCGTCGTCGTCGCCGCCGTCGTCGTCGCCGACGGGCGGGCCGTCGAGCGCCTTGCCGTACTTGACGAGGAGCTGGGCGAGCACCTTGTACTCGACGGCGCTCGCGAGCGCCTCGTCGACGTCCCTGGCCTTGCGCCCTCGGCCCTTCTTGCTGTTCTTGTTCTTGACGTCGAGCTCGCCTTGGAGCTCCTCGGCGTCCTCGTCGACGAGGCCCTTGAAGAAGTCGGCGGCGGCGGCGCGAACGCGCGGCTCCTTCTCGTAGATGAGCATGGCGACCTCGTCGCGCTGCTTGTCGTCCTCGAGGAGGCCGTGCTTGTCGATCTGGTGCACGACCTGGAGCGCCTGGACGCGGACGGCGAGGTCGTGCTCGCCGACCGCCATGCCGACGAGCTGCTGCTTGAAGCGGTCGGTGAAGTGGTGGAGCTTGCCGAGGTAGGCGTCCTTCTGGTAAAGCGACAGGAGCGCCTTGACCGACTCGCGACGAGCCTCCTTGGACTGTGAGCGAGAGGCGGGATGTCAGCACCGACGGGTTCGGGGGCTCGTGCGGCGGCGACGACGAGACTGAGGACGCACCTCGTCCGACAAGACCCAGCCGATGTAGCGCAGGTAGTCGCCGTCGATCCAGTGGTCCGGGTCGAGCTTCATCCAGGTGCCGAGCGACGAGATGCACTCGGAGCGGATGACGGCGTCGGCGTCGCGGTACCGGTTGACGAAGACCCTGCGAGCGCATTACAATGAAAGGGCGGGTCAGCTCGTGGACGAGCAGGTCGAGGTCAAGGTGAAGGGAAGAGGAGAGACGAGGACGCACGAGGTGTAGCTCTCGTCCATGAACGCCTCGACCGTCTCGAGCCGTTCGTGCGCCTCCTTGACCTGGCGCTCCATGTCGCGCAACCTCGCCTTGTCCTTGCGGCTCTTCTTCTCCTCGGCCTCCTTGGCGCGAACGACCTGGGCGTGCTCCTTGCGCACCTGGACGTGAAGCGTGGAGAGCGCGTTGACGCAGAAGAGGACGACGACCGTCGCCGTGTGACGCAGGGCGCGGATCTGCGACGACGACATGGCGTGCACCCAAGCCTGGAAGTGCTCGTAGAACGCCGTCGAGAACAAGATGTCGTCGGCCGAAGCGGCGAGGAGCTTCTGGAGGAACTGCGAGAGCGAGTCGCGGAACTTCTTGTACGGCTTGGACTTGGAGATGAGCGGGTAGGCGAGGTCGGTTTCCTGCGCAGCGCGAGGAAGTGAGGAGGAAGAGCGTCGTCAGGAGGGTCACAGAGGGGTACGGCTGCGACGAAGCGAGACGACGCACCTGCTTGAAGTCGTCGACGATGTCCTTGAGGTTCTCGACGATGCCGTTCTCGTCCTCGGCTTGGTGTTCGTCGATGACGGCGTTGACGCCGCAGCACTGCGCCGAGGGAAGAGCGCGATAGTCAGCGGCTCGTCCGGGTCGGAGCGAGCGAGTCGAAGCGAGTGAACGGGGACGCACCCGAAGGACAAAGTTGACGAGCTCTGCCATGGCCGGGCCCGACTCCTCCCTGTACGATTCGATCCAGTCCTCGGCCGTCGTCTGCAGCGCCGTGTTGGGGTTCTTGACCGCGTCTGCGCGGGGAAAACGCAGCTCAGGGTCAGTCGGGACCCATCGCGCGAGAGGCTCGAGCCGGTCGAGGTGGGGGAAAGTGAGAGCGCTCATGACGCACTGAAGAGGCCGTTGTCGTTCTCGATCTTGAAGTCCTTGCCCGGCGCCGCCGCCTTCTTGGCCGCAGGCGCACCGTCCTCGTCCTCGTCCTCGTCGGCGGCCTCGGCCCTCGGCGCCTTGCGCTTGCGCGGCGCCGTCGTCGTCGCCGCCGCCTTCTTGGCGCGGTGCGGGGCGCGGGCTCTGGGCATGGGCCCGGGCGAGGTGCCGGGCGGTGCGCGCTTGCGCGAGCCCGTCTTGATCGAGGTCGGGACCTTGAACTCCTCGTCGTCGTCGGCCTCGTCCGGCGAGTCGTCGCTGTCTTCATCGTCGTCGTCGTCGTCGGAGCCGGCGGTGCCGTTGCGCTTGGCCTTGCCGTTCGAGGCTGTCAAGGAAGACGAGTGCGCGGCGAGGAGAGCAGGAGGGCGAGGAGGAGAGGGCGGAGAGGCGGAAAAGTAGAGGTCAGCGCGCGTCCCAGCAGGCTTTCAGAAGATGCTCGAGTCTTCCAGACCACCCAGCGATGCTCTGCGTAGGGGTGCGACCGTGCGAGAGCCAGCGTTCGCCCCACCTCGCCTCGACCTCGCCTCGCCGTCCTGGCCCCCTGCTCGCGCAAGAGGGGAGGCAAGCGCAGTGACAGATAGGTAGAAGGGACTGGACGCACCACCGAGCCTCTCGACCTCCTTCCTGACGCGACCGCTCTTCCTCCTGGCGGTGCGTGAGCCAGCGTCCGCTGACGCTGGTGCGGGTGGAGAGGGCGAGCGCGCGTCCGAGTCTGGCGAGGCGGCCATTGGGGCAGTGCTGGCGGGTGGTGCACTGGCTGAGCTGTCGGGAGAGCTGAGCGAGCGCGAGGTGGAGAGGACAAACGAGATGAGGCGGCGTCGCGGCGCGTCCTCGTCGTCCTCGAGACGAGCGAGGCTTCATCCTCGCGCTGCTCCCTGTTGACTTCGGGTGCACCCTTACGACATCAGTACAGGGCGAGAAGCCGCACTCTGCAAAATGAGCGAGCGCTTTGCTCGACCTCGTCTCGGGCGAGCGCTCTGCGAGAGGGCAAGGCAGTTGCAAGGCGCGCGAGCTATACAGAGAGGAACAGGGCACAAAGGGGAGCGACACAGGACAGGGTAGAGATAGAACGAGGAG
>Ga0308169_10002148_pt1 | contig 21077 bp, 13 predicted proteins | sample PhyBR1_2_FD_202139 | JGI IMG/M metagenome (GOLD analysis project Ga0308169, IMG submission 202139) | Phyllosphere microbial communities from UC Gill Tract Community Farm, Albany, California, United States - DLSLSB.R1 | ecosystem: Host-associated > Plants > Phyllosphere > Unclassified | place...
CTGGCTGTTCAGAAGGTCTTCAATCAGATCGGCCAGCTTTGACTGAGCTTCAGATGGCTTACCTTTGTCCTGCGGGACGGATAGGTCATCCCAGATACCACGATTCCACTGATTAAGATACTCGTTCCGGCTGGAGAGCCAGTCCATAGTGGCAAAGGCCGCCTGCATACGCAGTACGTAGCTGTTGCCGACCGGCAGTTGGCGTGCCTTTAGTACCGGCTCAAACAGGTTTTCGTAGCACTGAAATGCCATGCGATCACGACCATAGTCGGACAGCACAACCACGGTCCACGGGCGCATGGTTCGTTGACGTCCAGCACGCCCTTTACGCTGCAGGAATTGGGCATTATCGCGCGGGGCTTTATGTTGGATAACGGCACCGACATTCGGGTCGTTAAATCCGACCTCAAGTGACGCGGTAGCGACAATCAGATCCGCAGCATGGTCGACGCCAGCATCCTGCGAAGAGGTACGCTTAACATTGCTCCGGTCAGCGGAATCGAGCGTATGGCCAATCATTTTGGCCAGCGGCCACTGCTGACCAAAGGTAAATTTCTCTTCATTAGGAGCGTCGCCGCGCAGCATCGCCAGCGGTTCTTTTTTGGCATTGATATTGCCGTTCGAGTAACGCCCCTCGGCATCTAGCAGCTGAAAATAGAGGCGGTTAATGACGTCAATATCATCTGTGAATACAAAACTGCGCGTGCCGTACATACCGTTGCTGACCGGCACTGCGGCGTTGTCGAGCATACGCCTGGTTAGCATGGAGGCCTGAATGGTGGTGGACAAAAGGCTAGAGCGGGACGCCGGGTCGCCACGTAGAGCCAGCATGTACTCCGCGCCCTCTGTCTCCATATCGTCTTCGATCGGACTAACTTCCGCCACTAGGTACTCTTCCAACCCGGTTAACGAAGCCATAAAGCGCGTCGCCTGCTCCAAGGTTGCGGACAGTCCAACAAAGTGCGGTGTAGCACCGGACAGATGCCGCCAGCGGCGGATCAGCATGCCGTTCTGTGCACCGCTGACGCCGGAATAGGTATGCACCTCATCAAGCAGCATCATCGATGGCGGGACGATATTTTTGCCGATTCCAAACAGCGATGCCAGAAACGGGTTGCCCATCTGCTTATTCAGCATTTCGGTGCTGGTAAACAAAATATCTGGCAGCTCGATCTTCATACGCTTACGCGTCAGGATCACTTCATCAGGCTCGATGGTCTGCGTACAGCTATCGCAATGCAGACGTTCAAAGCTGTTTTCAAGATCGGCGGTACGCCAGACCATTTTGCCACGACAACTATCCGTCGGGCAGGGAATATACTGGCAGGACATGCCGTCATGATGCCGGCTCCAAGCCGTTTTCATGTAGTCACGATAAATCGCGTCTTTATCTAGCGGCACCATGCCGAAAAGAGCGGCGATACGTACTTTGCGCACGCCTTTTTCTTCCAGTACACCGTTCAGTTTACGTACCTGACGCAGCGTTTCGATAAACTGATCTTTCAGCAATTCATTGCGAGGGTAAATTGCCAGCGCCTTTACCGCATCTTTTCTTTTGGCGACTAGTTCGCTTCCGATAAAGGTCAGAGCGGGCAGATAGAACGCCAAAGTTTTACCAGTCCCAGTTCCGGCGCAGACAATGGTAGCAGTCGAGCGGTGGTGGCTCTGCTGCAATCCGCGCAGTACGTTTTTGTAGGCTTCTTGTTGAAAGCAGGCGAGGTTGTACATTCCGCTTGAGTGGCTGAGCAGGGCCGACAGTAACTGGCGGTGCGTAGAGGTAAAACCTGCTATTTCATCAAGTTGCTGCAAAACTTCAGCAGCCTGCTGGTTACGCTTCGGGTATTTGCGTTGACGGCGTAAGAAGCGATAGTCGGACACCAACGTCGATGCGGTACGCCAGTTATTATTAAGGCCGTGCTTAGGAAACATCTGGCGCAACTGACTGTAAAGGCGCACTGCCTCCGCCATGCGGGTACGAAACACCGAAACACCATTTTGCTGGTGACGCAGTAGCAATCCACGATCGATCATAACTTTCGCTATGCCAAAACTAGTTAGGCCGTTGGCGTCGAGCGGATGGTTCTGTAGGACCTGAGAAATAGTATTACGGAGCTCGATCTCAGTGAAAAAACCTTGTGTGTTACCCCAAGTGAGCAGTACCGCCTCCTGCGACTCCAGCCCATCAAGTACTGCGCGAATAATCTGTTCCATTAAACTAGATTCCTTATAGGCGTCTTATGCGATAGCGCGTCGGGTCGTCTTCTTCAGTCAGCCAACTAAGTACATTAGGCGTCAACATATCGAGCGTGGCACCTTGCCCAGATACGGCTTTGAGGAAGAGATTGACCTCTTCTGGCACGTCCAGCTTAAGTGCACCGCGTTGCTGGCAGAGTTTCTCATGCAGGTCTCTCACCGTCTCAAATTCTTCAATGGTTTTCGGCAGCCCCCGGCTACTGCTGGTGAACTGCGCCACGAGATCACTGTAGTGCTGTTGTACTTTTCGTTGTCCTTCCTGATGCGCCAGGTTGCTGAACAGTCTCTGATCCACTTCCCACTGTGCTTTTAATCCGCGAATATAGTTGCCCCACGCTGCGATGGTGTGCGTGCTGAGTTCGCTAGCTAAGCGCTTAATTTCTTGAGCAAGCAGAGCAAGTTCACTCCCTTGCTCAACATCGTGTTTATGCGTCGCGTACTGCTGGCAAAAGGCCGCCAGCAGGATTTGTGGATTGCCGAAAGTCGCACGGTCAAACGGACCAACAATCGGCTTACCCGTCTCATCGTCGTGGACCTGCCTTAACACCCCATAGCTACAGAGGGCCTGTGCTAGTGTTTGGGTCGGAGTATCGATTTTTTTTGCTATCTGCAGCAGGTTATCGCGGATATCCTGAGCTTTCTCCAATTGTTGGTAGCGTTGAAGGCGTGCTTTAAAATCACCGCTGCGCCGTGCAAAAATACCGCTTTCTTCCGGTACGCTGGCTACGTGAGTTGCCACGGCATTGATGTTTACTTCACTCATGATAAGTCCACCTCCAGCAGCGTTAACTGTTCAGCCAGGTTTGCCAGGGTATCTGTAACTTGGTTTTCTGCATCCTCAATCTGGTCTCCGCCCTTATCGCTTATACGCTGTTGGACGTACTTGTCGGTGGCATCTTCGAACTTGCCCCAAGTCTCTAATAACTTTCGAAACGCTTCAAACTGCTCGCCATTGATGGCAAGGATCTCTCTCATCAACATGTGCGAGTTATCGGCTGGCAACGTCAGTTTTTCCAGTTGTCTGATCAGTTTTTTCAGCTCTGGATCTTTCCAGCTTTTCATCAACTTCAGCAGTACCGGTACAGTTTCACCCACTGGACGGGCGACGTCCGCGTTATTCGCCAGTTCGACTATCTCCTTCATAATGTCGCAGAGGTTCACCGCTGCCAGACTGGCGCTGTTGCCGTCGCTCAGGCGTTCAGTGATGCTCTCTTGGGTCTTCAATAATAGGGTGCGGTAGCCACCGAGCTTATTTTTGACTTCATGGATCTTTCCCGGTTGTTTGCCAGCATCTGGCGCTTGTTTCTTAGACGCCTCCACCAGCATTAAGCCGTTAATTGCATACGGCTGAGCACCCGGTTTTTTCGCCGTCGTAAGCGCGATTAAACGCTCACGACGTTTCTGATGCTCATCAATCACGGTATCGCGCGCCTGGGTTAAGAACTCATCCAGCAGTGGATGGTTGCTGTTTGCGACCTGCGGTTCCGTTAACAGTGCCTGCACCAGCGTAGCCGGGTGGGATGCCGATAATCCATCCAGCCCAAGGAATGCGCCACTTAACTGCAGGTCTTTGATGATACTGGAAAGCTCCTCGCGTTCTTCCTGCAACACTTTGAGTTTTACTTCGAGCTCAATACGATCCATAAAACTATGGAAGGCGGCGTAGTCGGTCTCACTGCCGTCATAATCCCAACTCTGATAATGGTCGAAGTGCGCCATCGCCAGACAGGCGCTACGCAACTCGGGAGTATCTTCAAGCTTCACCAGCGGATGTGACTGATTCCCCACAAGCACGCCGGGCAAGTGGATCCTACCCTGAGTTTTTGCTGAGCTGGCCATGAGCGAGGTCTGGATCAGCTCGGTTGACCAGTCGATACGGGCATTCAGCGCTTCCAAGAGCCACTTACGAATGTCGCGGGCTCTGGTTTGCTCGAGCGTCTTGCTCTGGTGCCATTTATCCAGCACGAGTTTCCATTCATCAAGTGGTGATGGTGCTACCGGTTCTGGTCCTAGGACTGGTCCTGGTCCTGGTCCTGGTCCTGGTCCTGGTCCTGGTGGCAGTCCACCGCCATCCAACAGTACTGCCGCCTCCGGCAGACCAAACTCTTTACAGATGGCGGGCGTCAGACCTGCCAGGTTTGTACTATCTCCCCCCCAAACAGCCAGCAGTGAATTAATCCGCTCAGACTGGCTGAGGCCTTCCAGGCGTACTCGCTGCTGTAATGCCGGGTTGCAAACAATCTCAGCAAATTGTGAAGGCGGGAACTGCCCGTCCAGATAACTCTGGCGATACTTTTTCAGTGGCTCGCGCAAAATTTCATGCAAAATATTACGCGGGATAAACACCAGGCCTTGCTCTTTAACTTTGCAGTGTCGTTCTACCAACTGCCCAATGGCTGCTGGATTGAAGGGAAACAGCGGATGACCAATGCTACTGCTGCCAAAACTGGCCAGCGCTGGCGCAGCAGATTCGTTCTCCAGCACCTCCTGATCCTGCCATACCGGAATCTCCTGATAATACTGCGCGTCCTGCTGGTGGTGATAAGTTTCCAGCGCAGCAGCGCCATGACGGGCAGCGTTGAGATAGCGGCCGCAAAAGTCAATAACACGTTTTTTCAGCGCGACATCGTTTTCGCTGGCATGCTGCTGGATCACCCATTCGTAGCGAGCGCGGGTGCCTAGCGTATTGCGTAGGCGCTTAAAGCTGTCGTGACCCTCAGTAACCGCAATAATCGATCTCAGAGTACATAAAACCTTTTTGCCGTCGTACTCATCTTCCTCTATCAGACAAGCGATCAGGACATCTTCAATCGCCGAGGTTGCGGCCAGATCTTCTACAAGAAGGATCAGGTCGCGGCCTTCTGCCAGCAACTGGCCGCGGATCATACGCATTAGATCCTGGAAGCTCGCTCGGTTAAAGCTGAACAATTCACCGAAGGTGTCTCCCAGAGCTTGGGGGAGCACCACGTTGACAACGCGAGCGGCTGCTTGCTTTTTTTCATTAATGAATAGAAGCTGCTGGTGGTTCAGGTAAGGCAGCACTGCCGGTGAAACCTGCCCTAAGCTCAGGCCACTGAAGGTGAAATCTTCCGCAGACATTTCATACCGCAGGTTGGCAATACTGTCGTCGTTGGCTCCCTGGCAGAAGCGCTGCGCAATATTGTGAAGACAGGCACCAGGAGCGGTAAAATACTGCGTCATCACGCTGTCAAAAAACAGCGCGGGCAGTCGGGCTGATGCTGCGTGTTGTTGGATTTCTTCTAGCTGCTTTTTTCTGCTTTCGTCCAGATGAATTTTTCCCATTTTCTCCTGGCGAAGTTCTTCAATGGCATTTGTATATGCTGCGTTTAGCGCTTGACGCAATTTAAGAGCAATGTGTTCGGCGACGTTTTCGGGGATTAATTGCTGCCCAACTCCGTTAACCTTTTCACGAATACTCTGATACTCCTCGCCGTCAAGACCTTCAAGAATGGTGGTGAGTACACGTGGCAGAGAAGCATTTTTTGGGATGCGGATAATATGGTATTTCTCGTGATCTTCACGGCGTTTGAGCTGAGCATGAACCCAACGTACTAGGTGGGATTTCCCCACGCCAGAAGCTCCAATTAGCGGCAGCGGGCGGTTATGTTCAAGCAGAAAGTCCAGCAGCGCCCCCTCTCCTACCTGCGTGACTTTACTACTTTGAAACTCAATGCGGTCGAGACGCATCGGTTCATGCACCGCCAGCAACTGGCTGTCGGCCAGTGACTCAGCCTCGGTTAGGATGCAGGCAGTAACGTTCTGCTCACTGGGCCAGTAGCTCTGTAGTTGTGGCATTAGTGGACTCCTGCATCATTTAAGGTCAGATGGGTTACGGTACGCAGTACGCTACCGTTCCGGCCGGTTAACTGCATTGCGCTGCTGGCGTCAGACTCAGCCTTCATGTTGATTACTCCGGAAAGCTGAAGCCGCAGCAGCGCACGCGACAGCGAGGTGGAAAGGCGATCAGGACTAAGAGAGTGCCAGCCATGCAGACTGATACGCTCCTCGACCTGCTGGCGATAACTACCACCATCTAGCACCGGGAGCGTCCGATTAAGACGTTGCAGCACTTCGCCGATGGAAAGCTGTTCGCCAACACGCATAAGGAACGGTAACTCTTCACGGATAGAATCGGTAGGGTCAATGGCGTAACTGTCGCGAGTGAGTTGTTGAGCAAAGCCCAGCCAACTGAGATAACCCGGAACGACAGCAATCTCATTACTGTTGATACGAAAATCAGGTATAAACGTGTTCACCAACTCTTCAAGGTTGCTCGATTTGATTTCTGCGTTCTGATAGACATCTAGCGCCAGCAGCAACGCAGCCAAAAGGGTAAGGTCGACGGCGCGTTCATCGCGTGAGCTCAGGTCACTGTTATTTTCCTGAGCCTGTAAACAGCGGCGTGCAGCCTGGCGCAGCGGCATACTTTTTGTGCTGAAATAGTTCGCGTTAAAACTGATTTGTGTTGTCTCTTCTACTTTTTCTTCCGTCAGTAACCCCAAGTCCAGCCATGCTCTTAATTCCTGAGGCGCTTTACCACGTGCATTTTGTGAGTCGCCGGTTTGCAATGTCTCCGGTGCACAGAGCGCCATCAGTTTTTCACGCGATAGTTGGTTCTTCGGGCTGGCTTTCAGTACCTGATAAAATGCGGCCAGCACGGCATACTGACTGCCACCATGGGCATTATTGATAATCGACACTGTCTAGTTTCCTTTGAAGTTGTTCGATGGTGATCCAATTGTGATTATCGAGAAGAACGTAATGAGCCCCGCCGGGATGGTGAGGGTCGGGCATATCATGCGGGATCAGCGTCAGCTGTAATGGTGCTGGGTTGAACGGCGGCAGGTAACCGTTGGCGCAGGACTCTTGCGTGGGAAGTACCAACTCTGCCAACTCGGCCATTACATCGTTATTTGGCGCAGGCTCATCACGAGCAGGCAATTCGTCACTCAACAAGTTCAGGCGCTCGCCGCGCGGAATAGCGCTAAAAATACTATGCAACAAGGCAGAATCTGCCCAGACGCGTTGGACAATACCTCTATGATGTAGTTGCACCAGTAGCGTCGCGACGCGGTGATACCAGTTCTCACGTTCCCACTCACCGTCGTTAACTGGAGGATAGGTGATAAAGCAACTGGAGTAAGATAGGCCGCTGAGCGCCTGCCAGCGGCTTAATGCCTGCTGTGCCACCGACGCTGGCGGGTTAAGCAACAGTGGCGGTGGGCTCAGATAATTACTAGTAAACGCCTGATTATCGCGACAGGCAGGGCAACCTCCACAGGCGTGACCCGGAATAAATTCCGCCATGGAGTAGAGATCCACAAGTGCCTCGCACAGAGGTCTGCTCAGCGGCGTATGCAGCCAGTTGATTAATGCATTATGGTTAGCCCTTGCAGCTTGCAGCGTCTCTTCACGGGAGGGGATAATACGTGTTTTCCACAATTCTTCTCCGGTGTGGTGACTGCTCAGGATGCGTACTACCAGTGAGTTTCCGTTCTGTCGAATGATTTGCTCTTTTGCCGCTTCGTAGCGATTAACATCGGCAAAGTCTTTTTTGTCTGGCGGGTTTTGTAGATCGGCATCCAGTTCCAGCACTCCTGCACGCACCATCATCAGTACGGTACGCAAGTTCCATAATTTATTTTGTTTGCTGCGGAAATTAAGACCGCTATGGATCCTTTCTATATCAATACGATACAGGTTGTCGCCCACCGATTCGGCACTGCCCCATAGCTTTTTCCAGCGTTCCATGCCCAACTCAAGACCAATCAACTTTTGTGAGGACAGATGTTCTGCCTGTTTGACATCCTGATGATTGTAAATTAGCAGTGAGGTGCAGGCATAGCCATCGCGTCCACCACGTCCCACTTCTTGGTAGAAGCGGTCCATGTTTTCCGGCACGGTGGCATGGATCACTGTGCGCACGTCGTTTTTATCCATACCTACGCCAAATGCCGAGGTCGCAATCATGATATCCAGCTGGTTTTTATCCCATTTTTCCAGCAGGCTTCGGCGTTCGTCATTCGGCGTATCACCGGTAAATATTGCCAAACGCTGATACCCCTGCAAATGCAAGTATTGCGCCCACTCTTCAGCTTCTTTCGGTCGCGTCACGTAGAGGAGCAGCGGACGTGGCGCATGAGCCAGCGATTGCAGCACCTTATCCCGTTTGTCGCTGTGGTCTTTTGCCCGATAACACCAGTAAGCTGGTTCCGGGCGCAGATGGCTGGCATGTACTTCGCTCATCTCCTGATCAAAGGTATCGCGCAGGATTTTACGGCTGGCTTCGGTGATAGTCGCGCTCATCAGCAATGTTGAGCACGGCGTAAGATTCGCTTCACGACTGATGCGCTTCAGCCCGCGGATTAAGCCACCAAGTTGCTGGAAATGCGGGCGAAAGCCGTTGCCCCAGCTGGCAACAATATGCGCTTCATCAACAATAATGTGGCGCAGCCCTCCCTGTTTTGCTGCTTCAAATAAAGCGAACTGCAGGGAACTGCAGGTCGCTTCAGGAGAAGTGACGATCAGCCGCTGCTCACCTACACGGATACGCATGTACGTATCATATTTATCCTGCGCCGGTAAGCCGCTATACCAGCCGGTGACCGATTCTGCTTTGTTCCCTGCTTCAATCAGCAACTTCCGGAAACGGCGAGCCAGTTCCAACACCAACGCTGTGGTCGGGGCGATCAGTACACAAAGTGCCCCGGGAGCCGGGGCTGTCAGAGCTAATGCTTGCGCTACCAGTGTTTTCCCGGTGCCAGTGGGCAAATTGACCAACAGCGTACTGCCCGGTGGGGCGAACAGAGCCCGGCGTACCGCATCGCGCTGGCCCGGTGCCTGATAGCTGATATAGCTGTCCTTCTTGAAGTAACGGCGCAGGACATAGTCCATCGGTACTCGAGTGTCCAGACGGCAGAATCGGTGCTGATCGCTGGCGAGAAAAGGCATGCCGTTTCCCTGCTCCAGCCACTGTGGACACCAAGCTGGGCCAGCGCTGAGCAGAAAGGTCTGACCCAGTCGTTGACAGTCAATACCGCTGGCTTCCCACTCCTTCTGTCCTGGCCAATCAGGGTGACTGTCATCAGGGACAGTCAGTTCGTTATCGTTGTGGTGGGCATATTTTTCCCGGTACAGCCAGTCACGGATCAACGCCCGGCGGTCGAGGCGCCCGGCGGTCGCCTCCGGCAGCAGACACTCCCTCAATCTTGATGAAATACCATCATTATCAATCAGTTGAGCAAGATTCATCCGATTTGTGAGGCCTCATCCAATATGGCTTCTGATGCAATGATTAAGGCACGCGTCGCCAGGCAGGTCATTTTCGGCTGTGCAATGCCCTTGCGCAGCGTCTGCCCCGCCTCCTGCTGGTTAGCATGATGCAACGCGGCGCTGCTTAGATAATGTTCCAGTCGGCTCAGGCTGAGAGCCTGTCGTGTAGCGAACTGTTCCACCGCCAGTCGCTGGGCAATGCTATAGCTATCGTTACACCAGGTGCGCCATTCTTTAGCGCTGATGCAATGGGAAATCTGTGCCCAGCGTTCCTCATTGAGATTTATGTGGCGCCCGCCCTTATCCTTCGGTTTATAGTCTTCATTAAGTATCATCAACACTTCTGCGTTGGTGACCTGCTCCCCGGCCTGGTCGAGCCACAAGGTAATGGTTTCAGGCGGCATCAAATGGTCGGCCAGTCGTTGCAGTGCTGGTGTATTGACTTCAGCTTCAATTAGAAAATCGTAGCGGAAAAAAATTTTCTCATCACCCATGCCGGGTGTGATGCGGATAACCGCGCTGGCAACACCGCGCTCTTCAAAATCCAACATTTGTAGGATGGCATCATGGAAAGGTTCACCCAGGCGCGCCGGGCGGATTTTACCCTGAGAGGTATCAGCCCGGTTGTAGCTAAGCGGCCAGGTCATGGGCGAAATTCCGCTAGATTGGTTGAGATCAAAGCCCAGCAGGCAATGTTTTTGTAGGCGCTGTGGGCTGACTAAGGTGCCAGTCCCTCTCTCACCAGGGTTGAAGCGATAGCGGAACATCGCTGGATCTTTCTCATCTGGAATAAAATCGAATTTCAGTACATTACCTATCAGATTACGAGCGCAGCGGCGGAATTCCTCTTCATTCTCATCGATATCTGCCAGTGCATCGGCATACTCTCTGGCTTCGATGATATCGCCATCAATCTGCAGCAGGACTTCCTGCATTTCGATTCGCTGTTTTTCCACCGAAAGGCGGCCATCTTCACCAGTCAGACGCGCGCTGAGTTGCATCATGCTTTCTTCACCCAGCGGATAAAGATTGGAAATAAGCCGCTGTAATTCCTCATCAACCAGGTATTGCAGGCTAGCAATCGACTCTTCGAAGACATCGAACACTTCATTGAGAATGGTCAGCCACTGATTTTGCAGATCCTCTGCATCACTCACCAGCGACATGCTAAGGATAGAAGTCGCACTCTCAGTCGCGCAGTAGCGATTCAAGCGGCCAAGACGCTGTTCCATACGGTTAGGTGACAGCAACAAGTCGTAATGCAGCGCAATTTTGCGCCCGCCGTGCAGATTGATACCTTCTTCAGCCCGGCGATCGCACACTAAGATCTGGCATTTGCTTCCCTTGGCAAAGCGCACTTCTTTGTCGGGGTTATGGCGCTGGATTTTGCCAATAAATGGTATCATCAGGTCGGTAAAGACCTGGTCGGCTACCCATGGCTGGTCACAGAACACCACAATATAAGGGAGTTCTCTGGCGTTGCTATCCAGAAGTTTTTCCAATACCTCAATTAAGCGCTGGCGCTTGCTGTCACGCTCCATTTTGCAGCGGTCTATCAGCTCAAGCAGGATTTCGTTCTCGCCATCAAACAGCGGATGTTGCAACAGCGCGAGCTGTGAATCGCTATAAAGAAAGCCCTGCGCGGCACCAAGTGACTCCTGCTGTAAGCGACAATTTGCGAGCCGGGCCAGCAGTTCCGGCGTAGCGATAGCGGCTTCAAACAGTAACTGATAAATTGCCGCCAGCGTCGGGTCTTGTGGGTGCATCATTATTGCCGATTCGCGCCAGGCGATCATCATGTCGTTGCTGGCGTTCGCTGTGGTATATTTTTTTAGCGATAGACCGGACAAGCCAGGCATCAGGACACTAATAGCGGGGTTGCTACGGCGGTTGCGTAGCAGGCGGTGATGCAGACGGTAACGGTTACCAATGTAGTGGCGGATTTTATTGATTAGCAGATCACGAGCCTCACTCCGCTGCGGCTGCATCATATCTAAATGGGGAAGCAACTGTGAAGCCATCCCGTTTAGTACTTCATCCTCAGAAAACAAGCTGATCAACGCTTCCAAGTTCTCTTCCAGCGTCATGTTGTCGTTATCACAGTTAAACGCGTAGAACAGTGAACCTATTTCTTCGCGCTGCTGGATACGCTGCTGAAATTTCAGCAGACCAGTTTCAGTCAACTGATAATTATTTGCATCCAGCAGATGCAGCATGGCGAGGAAATTCTTTTCGTTACCGGTCACAGGCGTTGCCGACAGCAGCAGCAATTTTGCGCTTTGCTGCGCCAGTTGGTTCACGCTGGCGTACAACTGCTCATGCTCTGAGTTCCATGCCAAGGCACCGACCTGGTGAGCTTCGTCAATCACCAGCATATCCGGGCAGACCTGCGGTGGTTTCCCCTCGCTCAAAGCCGTTATATCCATGATATGGATCGACTCGTTCAGCAACTCCCCTAGGTGGAAACGTGCGGAAAGTTCCTGCTGCCACTGACGGTGAAGAACCTTGGGCGCCAGAATTACTACACAGTGAGTGAACTGATTTTCCGTGACGTGTTGGCGCACGATTAATCCGGCTTCGATGGTTTTCCCAAGACCAACTTCATCTGCTAGTAGATAGCGCTGAATGGGGTCAGATAATACCCGACGAGCGACGGCCAACTGGTAAGGTTCGAGTTCAATACTGGACGACAGCACAGAGGTAATTCCAGCACAGGCGTTGCGTTGTTTCAACATCTGATGCTGATAAGCCAGACGGGCATCCTGCCAGAAGGGAGTATAGGTAATGCGCTCTGCCAGAAGGGCGGCAGCATCGCTGATAGGTCGGTCCCAGCGTACAAAGATATCACTTAAGCTTACGTCTTCCTGCTGCTTGTTAGGAAAATGCAAACGCACTCCCCCAGGAATGGCGCCAATGACACGTGCAATCTGCCAATGTGCAAGTTCATAGTCATAGCGATAAACCAGACTTTCCGCATAGAGTTCGGCTTTTTTTAAGAATTTCACTTCGACAGTTTGCTGTATACCTTCATAATTTACTGGGGAATCAAAATATTTAACAAGCGCATCATCATGTTTGACGCAAATAAGTCTGCCAATTCCATAGGGCGAGTAAACGAGGTCGCCTGCTTCGTAGGACATATATCCATCCATGTTTTAGCCGTGCGCAAAATAAATACATAACAATTTGATTGTTAGATATTTTTTATAATTTACGCGTATAATATCATTTAATACAAGTGTAATGTCATACACTGCTACCCATCAAGAGAATTGTCAAGAAAGCTGCTTCCGATTAGCCGTCCACTGAGACAAAGAGGCTATCAGAGGCATTTAAGCACGAATTTTCAGTTTAGCCATTGACGATCAATATCCAGGTCGCGGCAACCTTGAAGTGCAATTTTTTTGATTTGTAGAGTTTATTTGCGTTAACAGTTTTTTTAACTGCTTAACGACTAATGATGAGCTTGAAAGTGTGAGAGTTATCTCACTGTACAGAATTCAAATTCCTATACAAAAACCGATAACTCTCAGGTTGCTATGTCAGAACCCAACAAGTCTGATGCCTATTGGGCTTTCAAAAATTTTAAATTTCAGAGTTCACAGTTTTTATATAACTCGTCACTAAGTAATTTGTGAGCAACGAAATATCTTTCGAAAGATTTTGCAACTCATTCCATTTACGAATAACGTGCTGACCATCAATATCCGTGCCGAAGTTCCACACACCACTACTCCATGCACACAACGGTTTGATGCTGTTCAACTCGTCAACAAAACGGATATAGGAAGGGATTTCAGTCCAGCCAGGTTCACCTTTGTAATCCTGGTGCACCTGATCGATTTCATCCATCAGGCTACCTAGTGCAAGAATACCGACGCCGTGTAACAAACGTGAGTAACGAGGCTTTTTATCCCAATCGTCGGTAAACACGGTTTCCACTGCCGACCAAAAGTTATTCAGCAACTTCACCATTTTCCCTTCATCCCCCAACCCTGTTGCAGGGTCTCGGAAGCGATACAATGCCCCCTCACGAAGACTTGCATCGATCATTTTGATCATCGAGTTGTCAGCAATAACCCCATCAGGATTGGTCGCCGTTTTGATGCGCCCCGCTAGTGGGCCTTCACCGAAGTTCAGGCGCTGAGTTAGCAGTGAAGGAAACTTACGTAATTGCAGGTCTGAAGGTAGACGTCCATGGGTGTGTGGCGCCAATTCGTATAGCAGCGTTTTGGGTAACGGTTTAGTGGAGTTGACCAGCATGAATTGCTCGCGCTGTTCTTCAGCATCATTGGCGATAAATGCCGAAACCGGCATCATAAACGAGTCAATTTCCGCATCCCGCAAAGCGGCAGTTCGCTGTTGACCGTCTACGATAAATCCTGGCTTGTCAAAATCCTTGTCTTCAGAAAAAGGGATTACCAGATGCCCCATATCACCATTATCTGTAAACGGTTCAAAACGCACACGCTTATCAAAAGCGATAATCACCGGATTTGGTATCATCGGATTCACGCTCTCGATATAACGTTGAATTTCACGAATATGGTTACGCACTTCTGGACGTTGATAGCCAATAAGGCTCTCGTCGCCACGGCGAATACGAGATATCGCGGCGATTTTACTAATCTGCTTACCTTCTATCGCGAGGCTGTAAAGTTGCCTCTCTTCCCCTTGTCTTATCCGCAAGGCAGGAACACGATATTCACTCATGACAATTCCTCTGAGCGTTGTGACAAAGTTCGCTGTAAGCGACTGTACAGCACCTGAATATTGTGGAAACCACGACGACGGTTGCGTTCTGCGCCGCGAAAAATGATGACATTGATGCCAATAGCTTTACAGACATTGCATTGACACTGTTTCCACGGACGAGCACCCAGTGTGCGTTCGTAGTCTGCACGGATTTTTTCGGCCTCTTTTTCACCTGAATGCAGGCGTTCATAAGCCAGGACCGTCTCAAGAGTCTTCTCAAGTGACAAAGTCCCTTTATCGTATTCAAACAGTGCATTCATGGCATCTTTTTCTAAGTGCCGTGCAATGTCCTGATCAATAACGCCAGATTTAATCTTCCGACTTAAACTTGGGTTCGCGTCAAATTGCGGCACACGTACAGCGGTATAAGCAGGGCCTTCAGACGTATGATAGTTGTTCTTCCGATCCTTGAAGGCCTGCTGCAGCGGTGTAGTGGAGTCAATACTGGTCACTCCATATCTGATAAAGTCGGTAAAGCTTTCTGGACGGGCAATGCCCAATAGATGAACACGGGTATCGTTCTTAAGTAACGGTTTGATCTCCTCCAAAGTCTCGAGTATCTGTACCGTTTTCAAGGGAACCATACCGCCCATGGTGATATTTTTGTACCCCATAGCCAGCAAAGCTTCAACGGACTGACGGTAGGAGACTTTACTCCACCCATGTGCGACGCCAAACGCCTTGAAACAACTTTTGTGAGATTTATTCAGAAACTCCTGAGCCAGCGTCAAAGTAATATCTTGACGTCGGCGACACTCCACTAAGACATCACCACTAAATACTTCGCCGGGTTTTTCATATCCAAACACGATATGGTCGAGAGAAACGCCATAGTTAAAGCGGGAAGTTTCGTAAAACTCAATGACCTCTTCGACACGATATGGCGGCACTTCCTGATTAACATAGGTGAATGCACCACAATCACCCATAGTTTCCATATTGCCTGGCAGACGAAAAAAATGCTTCATTCCATTACGGAAGTAGCGTAAACGTTGAGCACGTGTGTATTTACTCTCGCCGCCACCAAGGCCGTCAACCACTGCTTTGGATACCAGCATGCCGTCATAAGGATGAGGGAACACCTCATGTGGATAATGATCGTCACGCTGGCGAACACGGTGCTCGTTCCGCGTTTCGCGGAAGAAGTCGAAACTAGGATCAATAAAATCCTGACTATCAGGGAAAAAATACTTTAAGTTCAACTAGTTACTCTCCTACAGCGCCACCGTAAACCTTAAAAAACGGACGATTCTATCACGAAACTTTAGACTGTAGTATTAAGGTTTGGTATTCGAAAAAGCATTGAATGCAGCGCGGAACCGCTTTTCCTCGAATGAATTTCCAGCGTCACGAAAGGTGCGTAGAGCCTGGGTTGCACTAATACTTGGTTCCTGATGTATAATTTTTAAAATAAATTGGTTAACATCTTCCAAACTCCGGCGAATCCCTTTTTTAATTTCGACCTCTGGTAAATCAATTAATTGGTCAGAGACATGCTGAGAAATGTTATTTAAATCATCCGATTTATTATGAACTAATTCGTGAATAATATATTTTGCCATACTAATATTAAGCATCAATAAATTACATTTTAACCACTGAGCCATTTTCTTGTTGGTTTCAAATAAATACTCCCCAAGCCTGTCGTTTATTTTTTTTGAAGTTATAATAAGCAATTGTTTTTTTGCATTAACTAAATACTCGAGACCATTAATAACATCAAGCTCAATCGCATTGATATAGTCCGGAGAACCACAAATAACATAAAAATCTTTGCTATTTTTTTTCATCAATTCAGTAATTGAGGTAGGATGGTGCGATTTAAAACATGACCGCTCACTTATTTCTTTCCACCATGTTCTATGGAAACTTTTACCAATAAATTCATGTGAATATGATGGTATTGATTCCTCATAACCAACTGCAAAAGTTGCTTTGTAAGGGATAACTTTATCTTTATGATGGATAAGTCCCAAGCCAGCAGAAAGAACCCATAGGTCAACAGGATATTCTTTTAAAATTGTTTTGGCTGTCGCCCAGTGTCCTCCTTTATAAAGATTTTCCGCGCTTACTGTAGCAGAAGTCGAAATAGCATTGTTCAAGGCATTACACCAAGAATTTATCAAGACATTTGAAGGAGTTCGGCCTGATGAAAACTGGCTTAAACTTAATATTGTCTTGCTATCACTATTTTTGCCATTTGTGCATGTGGTTATTAAGATGATTTTACTCACAATCGCTCTCCCAAAAACTGTGTAGCAAAGCTACCTCAGAAAAAGGGGGGTTGCAAGAAACGAATTGATGTCCCAAAAAACACTGGGGATGGATCTCAGTGAGAGATGAACTCGAAGTAATCATCCTGTGAATTCGAGCATTTATGACAACGTCTTAACATACCTTTCTCTTCTAGTGAGAGGCAAAAAATTCTACAGGACTCAAGAAGAACCTCCGAATTACAACATTTATCCTTTGAAATCAGAGCCCTGGCAAGCGTATCGTAACTAAATCCGCCGGCTGAATGCGACACAATGCTCATAGCTAGTTGGGTATCGAAAGTCTTCATAATGCATCTCTGAGTAGGTAGCATGGGTCATTTATAAAAAACTATTTATAACTATTCAAGAATGCATTTCCTATTTATTTTAAGTATGGAGTAGCTTCATAAGATCATAGCCCCTCTACATAATTCCCATACCACTGCAACATATCCCTTCTCTGTTCCAAATACTGTGCATGGTTATACGTCCCGCGGATGGTGTTCTTGTCCACGTGCGCCAACTGCAACTCAATCCACGCCGTGTTGTACCCTTGCTCATGCAAGATAGTACTCATGGTGTGCCGGAACCCATGCCCAGTTGCCTTTCCGTGATACCCAATCCGTTTTAACACCTGATTTATGCTCGCCTCGCTCATTGGCTTTGCAGCATCGTTCCTTCCCGGAAACACTAAAGTATAGCGCCCAGTAACAGCCTGAATCTCTCGCAACGCCTCAACGACCTGAGTAGACAATGGAACAATGTGTGGCCGCCGCATCTTCATGCGCTCTTTCGGCACTTCCCAAATCCCTTTATCCAAATCGAACTCTTTCCACTCAGCAAGGCGCAGCTCAATAGTCCGCACGCCAGTCAGCATCAGAATACGAGTAGCAAGTCGGGTAATAGGACTACCGCTGTAATTCTCTAACGCCTGTAAAAACGCTGGCAACTCATCAGCGAGTAAATGAGGGAAGTGTTGAGGTTTTGGAGTTGTTAATGCACTTGCGAGGTCCGCGACTGGATTTATCTCCGCCCTGCCCGTCACGATGGCATAGGTAAACACCTGCTTACAGGCTTGCCGAATTTTACGCAGCTTATCCAATACTCCGCGCTTTTCTAACTTGCGCAGCGTCGTCAGCATTTCCAGCGGTTTGATTTCAGCGATGGGACGCTTGCCGAGAGCCGGAAAGATGTCATTCTCCAACGCTTCCATCAAATCATCGGCATACCCCTTCGACCAACCTGGACGTTTGTGCTCGTGCCATTCCAGAGCAAGCGCTTTGAAGTTGTTATCAATGGTAATTTTACGGGTTTGCTTATCAACCTTCTTTTGCTCACCCGGATCGATGGCGTTGGCAATCTTTCTCTTAGCTTCATCACGACATTGTCTGGCTTCGGAGAGCGAGATCTCAGGATAAACACTTAGCGCCAACGTTTTCAGTTTGCTATCGAAGCGATACTGCAGCCGTCAATACTTAGAACCGTTCGGATGCACCATCAAATGCAGCCTTCTACATTTTTGAGTTTGAAAGCCTTTTCTGTAGGCTTCGCACTTCTGCTTTTACATCTTTTAGTGCCATTGGCTGCTCTCCATCACTGAATGTTGGTACAAAGAGCCATTGAACGGGGATGTACCAACACATATACCTACAAAGATTACTTAATGTGGATTTATGTCGATAGACTCAGGTCGAGTTTGAACGCCTGAAATTAGGCTAATTTACTGAATTTTAGGCATAAAAAAAGACGTCATTCGACGTCTCTTTCTTGAATTTTTGGTACGCCCTACAGGATTCGAACCTGTGACCTACGGCTTAGAAGGCCGGTGCTCTATCCAACTGAGCTAAGGGCGCAAAGTGATTGGGTCGGATTATACGTCCAGCGGCTCGCGCGTCAACGTTTTTGCCCTTCCAGAGCAGCGGAGTGCTGCCAGATTAACCAAAACCCCTTAATGCCGCTTACGCCATTCGCTCATCGACACCAGATTCCCGCCCTGCTCCGTTTCTCCTTCCAGCTCAATCCCTTGCTGCGTGAAGTGCGCATTGTACTGGTCGCGCAGCGCATGCAGTTCCTGGCTGTCCGGCTCCAGCTGGCGCAAGAACCCCAACGCCAGCAACAGCTGCTGCCGTGAAATCAACGCAGAAAATCCCGCCCGGCTCAAAATGCCATGCCAGCGCTGCCTATTTTCGTCGCTGCCATCGACAATCAGCACCTGCCAAATCAGCAGCACCGCAGCGCCATTGTGCAGATGCGTGTCGTTATCGCCCGCGATGTAGTCGGTAAACTCTTTTGCCGCCTCTTTGCCCATCAGCGACAGCATCGATTCGATATGCACCGGCGGCAGTTGCAACCGTTTATTGAGCGCCTGCACCGCATGGCGCGAGCTGGCCGTCAGCAGCTGAAAACCTACCACGAACACCACCGCCAGCGTGGCGAGAATTAACCAAATCATCACGTCATCCATCTCATTCACTGCCGGGCATCATAAGCGCTAACGCGGGCGGGCGCCACGGCGAAAATCGGGAAAGCGGCGTTGATGGCGAATCTCTACCTGACAGCCGCACGCGCTTCTGACAGAATAGGCGCCATCCCCGATTTAACCCTCTACAGATGGATTTCCTCTCTGATGGCAGCAAAAATTATTGACGGTAAAACGATTGCGCAGCAGGTGCGCCTTGAGGTTGCCGAAAAAGTACAGCAGCGTTTGGCGGCCGGTAAACGTGCGCCCGGTTTGGCAGTTGTGCTGGTGGGTGAAAACCCAGCTTCGCAGATCTATGTAGCCAGCAAACGTCGTGCTTGTGATGAAGTGGGCTTCATCTCCCGCTCCTACGATCTGCCCGCCACCACCAGCGAAGCCGAGCTGCTGGAGCTGATTGATACGCTCAACAACGACAACGACATCGACGGCATTCTGGTGCAGCTGCCGCTGCCAGCCGGCATCGATAACGTCAAAGTGCTGGAGCGCATCGTGCCGGACAAAGATGTGGATGGCTTCCATCCGTACAACGTCGGTCGTCTGTGCCAGCGCGCGCCGAAGCTGCGCCCGTGTACGCCGCGCGGCATCGTCACCTTGCTGGAGCGCTACAATATCGATACTTACGGCCTGAACGCCGTAGTGGTTGGCGCATCGAATATCGTTGGCCGTCCGATGAGCATGGAGCTGCTGCTCGCCGGTTGTACCACCACCGTCACGCACCGTTTCACCAAAGATCTGCGTCATCACGTTGAGCACGCCGATCTGCTGGTGGTGGCGGTCGGCAAGCCGGGCTTTATTCCGGGCGACTGGATCAAGCCGGGCGCGGTGGTGATTGATGTGGGTATCAACCGTCTCGACAGCGGTAAAGTGGTGGGTGATGTGGAGTTCGAAGCGGCTGCTGAGCGCGCCTCGTACATCACGCCCGTTCCAGGCGGCGTCGGTCCAATGACGGTCGCGACACTGATCCAAAACACGCTAACGGCGTGTGAAGAATTTCACGACATTGAGGAGGCATAATGGCCAGTTTTTCTCTCGGTAAACATGCCCACGTTGATTTGTGCGACCTGCTGAAACTCGAAGGTTGGGTGCAAAGCGGTGCGCAGGCGAAAGCGGTGATTGCGGAAGGCGAAGTGCGCGTCGATGGCGCAGTTGAAACGCGTAAGCGCTGCAAGATTGTTGAAGGCCAAAAGGTCGAGTTTGCGGGCTTTAAGATTACGGTTGTTGCCTGACATTTTGGCGTCCCAATCGGGACGCCTAAATCCGCTCTTCCCCCACCACCCGAGTTTCCCCTTCAATTTGCTCCAGCGCGATGTGATTCACCGCCGTATGCTGCGCAATCAGCGTCGCCAGTTTCGGTGAATGGCTGGTGATCCACAGTTGGCTAAACTGGCTAGCTTCGGCGATCAGTAGTGCTAATGCAGGCAACAAGTCTTCATGCAAACTATTTTCCGGTTCATTTAGCGCCATAAACGCCGGCGGACGCGGGCTGAGCAGCGCCACCACTAAGCAGAGAAAGCGCAGCGTGCCATCCGAGAACTCGGCGCTCTCCAGCGGACGCAAAATCCCCCGCCGTGACATCAGCATCTGAAAACGCCCGTTCTGCACATCAACGTGAAATTCCGTGTCCGGGAAGGCTTCGGCCATCACCTCAAGCAGTAATTCGGAATGACCGCGTTCAACAATCGTAGCCCAGGCTGCGGCCAAATTGCTGCCATCGTGGCTCAGTACCGGCGCGCGCACGCCAATCTGCGGCGCACGAATTGGCGAACCGGGCCACACCGCAAACTCATGATAGAAACGCCACTGACGCAGCCTTTCACGTACCTGCGAAAGCTCGGGATAAAGGTGCGGCTCGCCAAGCTGCCCAAACAGCGACTCTTCCGGATGCAGCACCGCAGGATAAGCAACGCGTTCGCCCTCAACGTTGTGCAGGAAAGCGGTTTGATTTTGCCGCTGCAGGATGCAGGAGGAAGGACGCCGACGCTGGCCGCTCATCCATATACGCTCCTCTTTCACCAGCGGATCGAGGTTAAACATGCTGGTGG
>Ga0308169_10002149_pt1 | contig 21071 bp, 23 predicted proteins | sample PhyBR1_2_FD_202139 | JGI IMG/M metagenome (GOLD analysis project Ga0308169, IMG submission 202139) | Phyllosphere microbial communities from UC Gill Tract Community Farm, Albany, California, United States - DLSLSB.R1 | ecosystem: Host-associated > Plants > Phyllosphere > Unclassified | place...
AACCTGTGGAACGAGGTCAAGGACCGGCTGGAGAAGCCGGGCTCCGGCCTCTCCGGCGGCCAGCAGCAGCGCCTCTGCATCGCCCGTGCCATTGCCGTGGAGCCGCAGGTGATCCTCATGGACGAGCCCTGCTCCGCGCTGGACCCCATCTCCACCCTCGCCATCGAGGACCTGATCAATGAGCTCAAGGACCAGTACACCGTGGTGATCGTCACGCACAACATGCAGCAGGCTGCACGCGTGTCCGACAGGACCGCGTTCTTCAACATTGCGGGCACCGGCAAGCCGGGCAAACTGATCGAGTACGGCAACACGCACACGATCTTCAGCAACCCTGTCCAGAAGGCCACCGAGGACTACGTCTCAGGCCGTTTTGGATAAGCAGCTGCCCGTTCGCCGCCAACCAATCCCATTTAGTACGCTAGCCTAGATACTTTGATTTCTAGTAGTAAGCCAGCTAAAGGAGTTCGGCAATGACGCAAACGGCCAACGGCGGCGTGCGCCCCCAGCTTACTGTTTCCTTGTTTGGGACCGCACAGGCGCAGCCCGATGCTGCTTCGGCGTCGACGTTTGCCGCCGCTGCAGGCCTGGCGGGTCCACTTGCCGCCGGTCCGCTGGCCCCGGAGCTTGAACCCCACATTGCGCTGGCCGTTGCCGGAGCGGAGTATGAGGGCGACGTGCTCTCGGAGGTCTGGCGGACCAGTTCGCACCTCGAAAGCGTGCAGTGGGAACTGGACAACGCCCTGGAGTCGCTGCGTCAGGCGGTCCGCAAGGCCTCCGCGGCCGGAGTGGCACAGGATGAGCTGTGCGCGGCTGCGAACCTCACTGCGCAAGAGTTGGCAAACGCCCTGGAAACCGTCCCGGCGGGTCCCGCGGTTCCCCGGCTCTAGCCGGCCCCGGCCTTAACCAGCCCCCGTTCCACGCGGACGGGCTCCGTGCCCCGGCGCACTTCGTGCCGGCCCCGGTTGCTGCGGCCGCTCAGCCCACCGCGGCGTGGCTACTCCGGGACTTCCAGCTGGAACCCGCAATGGCAGCGCAGGACCCTGGTGGGCAGGGACACGGCATTGAGGCCGCTGCCCGTGTTGCTGCTGCGGTAGCAGAGCCGTTCCACCTCGAATTCCGCTTCCTCCATGGGGTAACCGCAATGGATGTAGTCGTCCCCGAAGAGGACCACCTTGGCCATCCAGCGGACCTGGCTCAGGGCAGCGGCGACGTCGGTGGCGTAGGCGGTGTGTTCCTGGAACAGGCTGCAGTCGTTGCAGGTGTAGGAGACCGTCACCAGGTCCCCGCCGGCGGCTCCAATGGCCGTAATGGCGTGAATCGTCAGTTGCGTTTCGGTTCCGCAGGCCTCGCACTGGAGCTGCCGGGGCTGGGGCAGTGGGCCGCGGGAATACGGGAGAGACATGATGCCTGGCTTTTCCGCGTTGTGCATCCGGTCCGCCGTGTTGCTGCAGCGGCGCCCGTCCACGCCCTGCACCCGGCTGGGACGGCCCGTCCCCGGCATCAGTGGCCGGGAGGCGCACTTTGAATCTACGTCACGGCCACCGGAGCTGTACAGGGCTGGGCTCTGCAGGGTTGGCCGCTGGACGGCAGGGCCAGCAGCTGCCGTTTAGCCAGGTATGGGGGATAACGCCAGCGCCAGCACGAAGGCGAGGGCGCAGGTTGCCAGGGGAGTCAGGGCCCAGAACCACAGGATCCTGATGACCAGTTTCCTGTTGGTCACGGAAAAGTGCTGGTTTTCCCCCGCCCCCAGCGCACCGGCGGTCACGGTGTGGGTGGTGGAGAGCGGCCAGTGCAGGGCGATGGCGCCCACAAAAAGCATCAGTGCGCTGAAGGTCTGGGCCACGGACCCCCGCAGAGGGTCGATACGGGTGATCTTGTAGCCGATGGTGTGCGAAATCCGCCAGCCGCCAAGAAGCGTGCCGGCCGTCATCATCACCGCGGAGAGCGCCGCCACCCAGGTGGGGATCCCGCCGTCGGAATAGCCTGCGGCCAGGAGCGCCAGCAGCAGGACGGCGCTGACGCGCTGTCCGTCCTGCAGCCCGTGGCCGAAGGCGACTGCCCCTGCTGCCACGGCCTGGCCGCGGCGGAACCGCTGGTTCACGACGTTGGGCTGGGTATAGCGGGCCACCCACATGGCGGGATACACCAGGAGGAAGGAACCGCTGTAGGCCACGAGCGGGGACAGCACCAGGGGCAGCACCACCTGGAACAGGAGTGACTGGTCCACCCCGGCGACGCCCGGGCCTCCGATGGCCAGGCTTGCCAGGCCGGCGCCGGCCAGGCCACCCACGAGGGCGTGGGTGGATGAGGCGGGGATGCCGCGGCGCCACATCAGCAGGCCCCAGGCGCAGGCGCTGGCCAGCCCGGCAACGAGGATGTTGAGGCCGTCCGTACCGTGCGGGAGGTTGATCCAGCTCTGGCTGGCGGCGACCGCGAGCGAGGCGCTCAGCAGGGCGCCAACAAAGTTGAAGAACGCGGCCAGCAGCACGCCCACACTGGGGGTGAGGGCCCTGTTGCGCACGGCAAGGGCAACGGAGGTGGACGCATCGCGGAAGCCGTTGAGGAACGCGAATCCCGCAGCCAGCAGGACCACCGCGGTGAAGATGGCTGCCGCCACCTCAGGACTCCTTGACGATGATGCTGCCTACCTGGGTGGCCACCCGCCGCATATCCTTGGTGACCTCCACCAACTGGTTGGCGATGTCCCGGTTGCGGGAGTACTGGGCCCACTTCATGTCCGCGATCATGTCCGCCACCCAGACGCGGTGCGTCCGCTCGGCCCGCTTGGCCAGGCGGAGGATCTCGATCCAGTAGTCCTCGAGGTCGTCAAGGTTGTTCAGCCTGCGCATGGCGTCCACCGTCAGGTCGGCCTGCCGGCTGATGATCTCCAGCTGGTCCGCGGCGCGCTTGGGCAGGCGGTCCAGCTTGTAGAGCGCCACCAGTTCCGCGGCGGCGTCCATCTTCTCCATGGCCTCGTTGAGGTACCGGGACAGTGCGTACATGTCCTCCCGGGGAAGGGGGTTCACAAAACTGGTCCGCATATGCGTCAGCAGGGCAAAATGCAGCTCCGCGGACTTCGCCTCGATGTTGTGCATGTCCTCCACGAGCTTGGCGTGGCCGTCCGCGGGTACGCCAAGGATCTCGGCCAGGGTGGCGCTGGCCAGCACGATCTGTTGTGCCATCTGCGAGAGCAGGTTCAGCCCAGCGGGCTCCTGGGGAAAAAGGCGCAGCTTCACGTATTTACCGGTCTCCGGGGACTTATCAAGGCGGGGGCCGCGGCCGTGTGACTTGACGCCGGCGCGCAACTGTCGCCTACTCTACCGGCCAGTCACAGAACGCCCTGAATTGGCCACCCGGATGAGGGCAGAAAAATGGTGCCGAACCGGATACGCCTCTCGGCGGTAGGCCGCTCTAGGCGGCTAATTGTTGAAGCCCGGGGGTTTCGCGGCTCGGCACCGGTTTCAGTCTTCTACTTCACCCGGCCCAAGTCAATCTTGACAGCGGCGGCCGGCGTCGTCCCCGAATCGCGCTCCGGGGACCGGGAAGGTATCAGTCCAGCTCACCCAGGCGCCACGCGTTCGCAGCGTGTTCCAGGTCTTCGGCGGTCTTCACCAATTGATGGGAGTTGCGGGTCAGTTTGCTGGCATGTGCCTCGTTGGCGTGGTCAGCGCCGTCGGCGAGGGTGGCCTGGCCCAGGGCCACGACACGGCAGAATGCGGCGGAACGTTCCAGTGCGACGTCGAAATCGCCGTCGAACGCGCCGGAGAGGATGGCATCGGCCATGGCGCGCATTTCATCGGCGCCCGGCGGTTCGGCGGCGCCTGCCACCACGTTGGAGACCTGCGCGGTGTCCCTGCCCGCACGGAAGTAGACGGAGATGCGTTCGGGGTCCTGGACGGTGGCCGCGCGGAGTGCGTAGAGCCGCCACAGGGCGCCGGGGAGGGAACGGGCAGGGCTTTCCGCCCACATCTCGGCGATGGCGTCCAGTCCCTGTTCGTCGGCGAGCTTGACCAGGCGTTCGGTGATCACGGGATCGTCGCTGTCGCGGCCATGGCGGACCAGGGCCTGGGCGGCAAGGTGGGCGGCCTCCGAGACCCGGGCGGGGTCGGCCCCGCCGGCGAAGGGTTCGAAGTCCATCGGCGCGAAAGGTTTGGGCTTGTGGTGCCGGTTGGCGCCGCCGTAAGGACTGGTTCCTGCTTGCTCGCTCATGCCCCCCACGCTACTCCTGTGCCGCAGCGGAAATCGAGCATCTGCCGGGCCGTACGGGGGTGCGCGGTTCGAAGCCCCGCAAAGGAGTCGTCGGGCTGCGGAAAGTGCCTTGACCAGGGGCAGGAACGCACGACGCCGGGGCGCGGGACATGTGACAAAGCGGCCGGAAGCATGGGTTAGAGTATTAACGTCCAGAAATGGATTGGGCCGGACGGGTGGACACAGCGTGTCCGACTGGCCGGCAGGGGCCTTTAGCTCAGTTGGTAGAGCATCGGACTTTTAATCCGTGGGTCGTGGGTTCGAGCCCCACAGGGCCCACCCACAGGGAATCGCGGTGTCCGCCCGGAGTCAGGGCGGACACCTTTCCGTTACCCCCGGGACACGGGATCACCCCATCCGTCCCACAGGGCACGGGGAACACGGCAGCAGGCACAATAGGCACATGCCGAAAACCAGCAAGGGCCGGATGCCGCGCCTGGAAGACGTGGCCAAGGTGGCCGGCGTCTCGCACCAGACCGTCTCCCGCGTGGTAAACAACCACCCCAACGTCAGCAAGGCGACGCGCGAAAAAGTCGAGGCGGCCATTGCCGAACTGGGGTACCGGCGCAACACTGCGGCCCGGAGCCTGGTCACCCGCCGCTCGCAGACCATCGGCGTGCTGGCCAGTGAACTGTCCCAGTACGGCCCGGCCAACACCCTGCTGGGGGTTGAACAGGCAGCCCGCAACGCCGGGTACTTTGTCAGCATCGCGGCCCTCCGGGAAGTCAGCCGGGAGGCGATCTCCGATGCCGTGGGCCATTTCATGGACCAGGCCGTGGATGGAATCGCCGTCCTGGTGCCGCATGCGGACACCCTCGAAGTACTCGAGCAGTTGAACCTTCCCGTGCCCGTCGTGGCCGTGGGTTCCACCGGCAGCGCCTCGGTCAGCGGGGCAATGGTGGACCAGCGCGCGGGCGCCCGGCTCGCCGTCGAACACCTCATCAAGGAAGGTCACCGGAAGATCGGACATGTTGCCGGGCCGCCGGACTGGACGGACGGCGCTGAACGCGCGGAGGGGTGGCGCGCCGCGCTCCGGGAGGCAGGCCTGGACGAATCCCTCCTGGTCGAGGGCGACTGGAGCGCGGGCAGCGGCTACGCCATCGGCCGCCGGCTGGCGTCAGGCCTGACGGCCACGTCCATTTTCGTGGGCAATGACCAGATGGCCCTGGGTCTGCTGCGCGCGTTCACCGAAGCAGGGGTCAAGGTGCCCGACGACGTCTCCGTGGTGGGCTTCGATGACCAGCCGGAAGCGGGGTACTTCACGCCGCCTCTGACCACCGTCCGCCAGGACTTCGAGGAGTTGGGCCGGCGCTGCATGGACATCATGCTCAAGGAGATCGAGTCCGGCGCCGCGGTGAGCTCCACCGTGGTCCCGCCCGAACTGGTGCTGCGCGCCAGCACCGCAGCCCCCGGCACGCCGCCGCCCGCATTGTCATAGCCAGCCTGGCTGGCCACCGACCTGCCCACTGCCGGCGTCAGCCTCGCCGGGGCACCTTCACGTCCGGAGGGAGGCCCGTGCCCTTCCTCTGATCCGGCCCCACTGGGCAACGGCGGCGGCCGCCAGCAGTGCCGCGGCCGCGTGCAGGTAAAGCATCAGGTGCAGCGACTGCGCCTCAGGGGCGGTTGGCGACGACGGTACGCCCGGCGCAGGGAGTCCGCCGTGCATGTGGTCCGGCAGCGGGACGGCGCCGGCAGTTGAGAAGGCGGCGAACGCCAGGTGCAGCAGCTGCTGCGCGACGGCGGACGCCACCAGGATGGCCCAGCCGGGGAGCCGTGCCGGCGCCAGGTGTTCCAGGAGCACGGCGGCCAGACCCGCAAGCGCCGCCAGCGCCACCACGAGAGGGGCTGGCGGCGACTGGCCTCCGCCGCCAAGGTGTGCGGCCAGTCCGAGGCCCGCGGCCAGGGGGCCTGCCAGCCAGGTGGGGGCACCGGTATGGCCGCGCGGGGAGACTGGCTGCATGCTTTCCATCACTCCGCCCCTCCTGCCGTGCCCGGTCCTCGATGGTTCCTACCCATCCCGGGCGGGGTGAACCAGGCGGGGAAGGCTAATGGCCGAAATGCGCCTGCGGAGCACCCTCCGGCAGCTGTTCCAGGATGTCCTCTGCCACCTTGCGCACCTTGATGTTCCGGTGGCTCGAAGCCTTGGCCAGGATGGAGAATGCTTCCTGGTAGGAGCACCTGTTCTGCGCCATGATCACGCCGCAGGCCACATTGATGGACGTGCGGCTGTCAAGGGCCGAGCGGAGGTCCGTGGCCAGTGAGCGGGCCGCGTGCAGGTTGACGGCCATCTGCAGGCTCTTGGTTGCCAGAGCCGCAAAGCTGCGTGCTTCAGCAATGACCTGCAGCGGGAAGGCTTTTGCGTCGTGGGCGAAGAAGGCAAGGACTGCGCTCGGCTGGCCTCCTTCACTGCGGCCGGGACGTCCGTCTTCCCGGGGAACTGTTGTGTCGCCAGGAGCTTGGGGTTCCAGCCGGAGCCGCACCGCCAGGGCACTGCCATAGCCGGCGGACTGCAGCTGGCTGGAGTAACGCTGCCAGCGGAAGTCCCCGTTCCTCTGGAGCACTGCAACGGGGTGGCCACCGGCCATGACGTCGGTGACCGGGCCTTCGGCCGCGTCCTGTTCCCAGTCGAGCAGGCGGACCACTTCCTCGCTGGTGCCGGTGATGGCCGGGCTGCGCTTGGGCTGGTGCAGCACCACCCCGCACCCCACCTCCAGTCCCGCGGTCCTGACCACATGCCCCGCCGAGGCCTCAGCCAGCAGGTCCAATGAGTCGGCTAGGGACTGGGTGCCATTGACCAGGTCCAGTAAAAGGGCCGGGTTCCCGGGTGTGCCGTGCCCGTGGCTGCCTGCCGCGTGCAGCTTCGCGTGGACCCTGTGGCCTGCGGCGGGTGCAAGAGGGCCGGCGACGGCTGGGGGAGAGCCCTTGGTCTCGAAGGACTCCTCGTCGCCGGCCCCGCCTATCACCCGGATCCTTTGGACCGGGAAGCCTGGGCCTACCTGTCGTGCGCGCATTGCCAGTCTCACACCCCCTAGTGAGCCAAGTACCGAGAGCCAACAGGCCTTGTCTCTGAGAAAAACTTAAATCCCGGCAAACTCCAGGTGAACGCGTAGCTGGTACCTGTTTTTTCGATTAGGTAGTACTTGGACGCGCGGTCCCAAGGGCCCCTGCGGATGTTGCCGCAGGTCGGATGCGTTCGGCCCGTTAACAGCGCTGTGAAAGTCCTCCAAGGCCGCCGCAAACAAAACACTTGACTCTGCAGGCTCTGGCTTCAAGAATGTTTTCTATAACGTTGTAAAAATCGAACCGAGGATGCCTTCGTGACCCTGCCACAACCCGCCGCCGCCACAATCACCATCGACCCCTCCTTCACCGTCGGGCCTGTCCGCCGCCGGACCTTCGGTGCCTTTGTGGAGCACCTGGGCCGGTGCGTCTACACCGGCATCTTTGAGCCGGACCACCCGGACGCGGACGAAGACGGCTTTCGCCGGGACGTGCTGGAACTGACCCGGGAACTGGGCGTGTCAACGGTCCGCTACCCGGGCGGCAACTTCGTCTCCGGCTACCGCTGGGAGGACGGCGTGGGCCCCGTGGACCGGCGACCGGTGCGCCTTGACCTCGCCTGGCATTCCACGGACCCGAACACTGTGGGCGTGGACGAATTCGCCAAATGGTCGGCCAAGGCCGGGGTGGAACCCATGATGGCCGTGAACCTCGGCACCCGTGGCACCCAGGAGGCGCTGGACCTCCTGGAGTACTGCAACATCGACGGCGGCACCGCCCTTTCGGAACAGCGCCGCGCCAACGGCGCGGAAGACGGCTACGGCATCAAAATGTGGTGCCTGGGCAACGAAATGGACGGGCCCTGGCAGATCGGGCACAAGAACGCCCTCGAGTACGGCCGGCTGGCCGCGGACACCGCCCGCGGCATGCGCATGATCGATCCTGACCTGGAACTCGTGGCCTGCGGCAGTTCGGGACCCACCATGCCAACCTTTGGGGAGTGGGAGCGGGTGGTGTTGTCCGAGACCTACGACCTCGTGGACCTTGTCTCCGCGCACCAGTACTTCGAAGACTTCGGCGACCTCCAGGAACACCTCGCCGCCGGGCACAAGATGGAAGCCTTCATCCGCGACATCGTCAGCCACATCGACCACGTGAAGTCCGTGAAGAAATCCACCAAACAGGTGAACATCTCCTTCGACGAGTGGAACGTGTGGCACATGAGCCGGGACGAGTCCAGGGTACCCACCGGCAAGGACTGGCCGGTGGCGCCCGTCCTGCTTGAAGACACCTACACGGTGGCGGACGCCGTGGTGGTGGGCGACCTCCTGGTCACGCTGCTCCGGAACACGGACCGGGTCCACTCGGCCAGCCTGGCCCAACTGGTCAACGTCATTGCGCCCATCATGACCGAACCCGGCGGCCGGGCCTGGAAGCAGACCACCTTCCACCCCTTCGCCCTGACCTCCCGGCATGCCTCCGGCACCGTGCTGCGGCTCGCCGTCGAATCCCCGCTTGTCAGCGGCGGCAAGACGGCGGACGTCGCCGCGCTGTCCGCCGTTGCCACGTTTGATGCGGACAAGGCTGAAGCCGTGGTGTTCGCCGTCAACCGGTCGGCCGCCGAAGCCCTCACCCTGGACGCCGCGGTGGCCGGGTTGGGCAACGTGCGCGTGGTGGAGGCTGTCACCTATGCCAACAAAGACCCCTACTGGCAGGCCAGCGCCGATGATTCCACCTCCGTCCTGCCCTCGGACAACGGCACGGTGAAGGCTGAGGGCGGCAGGCTCACAGCGGAGCTTCCCGCCGTTTCCTGGTCCATGATCCGGCTGGCTGTGAAGGGCTGAACGGCCCTGCGCGGGGCCGCCGCCGTTCCTGTGACGACGGCGGCCCGCAGGTGGGAGGATGGACGGCATGGAACTGCACATCACGGGGGACCCCGCCGCGGACAAGTTGTTGAGTGAGGACGCCTTCGCGCTGCTGACCGGCATGCTGCTGGACCAGCAGGTGACCATGGAGTCCGCCTTCGCGGGGCCGGAGAAAATCAGGACCCGGATCGGTTCGGTGGATCCCGCCGCCATTGCCTCGCATGATCCCGCCGCGTTCGTGGAGATGTTCAAGGAACGGCCTGCAGTCCACCGCTTCCCCGGGTCCATGGCCGCCCGCGTGCAGGCGCTCGCGGAGGCGGTTGAGAACGAGTGGGACGGCGATGCCGCCGCCATCTGGACCAAGGGCTCGCCGGACGGCGCCGAGGTGCTGCGGCGGCTCAAGGCCCTGCCGGGCTTCGGGGAGCAGAAAGCCAGGATCTTCCTGGCACTGCTGGGCAAGCAGCGTGGCCTTGACGCGCCCGGATGGCGCGAAGCTGCGGGCCACTACGGTGTGGAAGGCAGCTACCTGTCCGTGGCGGACATTGTGGACCCGGAATCCCTGGCCAAGGTACGGGCCAGCAAGCAGGCGGCCAAGGCCGCGGCGAAAGCAGGAAAAGAACGTTAATGGCAGTCACCATGAACGACGTCGCGAGGGCTGCAGGCGTGTCCCTCAAGACCGTCTCCAACGTCCTGAACGACTACGAATTCATCCGGCCGGCCACCAAGCAGCGTGTGCAGGACGCCATCGCGGAACTGGGCTATGAGGCAAACCTGACCGCCCGGAGCCTCCGGTCCGGCAAGACCTCCATGCTGGGCCTGGTCCTGTCCGACCTCTCCGCGCCGTACTACGCGGAGCTGGCCTCCAAGCTGATGAAGGCCGCCTCCCGCCACGGCTACCGGGTAATGGTGGAGCAGTCCGACGCCGAGCCGGGCGTTGAACTCGGCGCCCTGCAGGGAACCTTCCGGCAGCTCACCGACGGCCTGCTGTTCACGCCGCTGGTGGCGGATGCGGAGGCCATCGCCGCACGGGCCGGCACCAAGCCCCTGGTGATGCTCGGTGAGCACATCATGGACCCGCGCTTCGACCTGGTCACCATGAAAAACGAGGAAGCCGCAGCGGCGTTGACCGCGCACCTGCTGGCCGGCGGCCGCCGTCGTATTGCCGTGATCGGGGCGAATCCCGGGGAATCCTCCGGAAGCGCGGGCCTGCGCCTGAACGGGTACCGGAAGGCGCTCGAAGACGCCGGCGTCCCGTTTGACCCCGCCCTGGTGGCGCCTGCGGAGTGGCGCCGGGACACCGGGGCTGCCGCCGTGGCCGGGCTCCTGGCTGCCGGCGTGGAGTTCGACGCGGTCTTTGGCCTCAATGACGTGCTGGCGCTTGGCGCCCTGCACGAACTGCTGATCCGCGGCGTCAAGGTCCCGGAGGACGTGGCCGTCGCCGGGTTCGATGACATCGACGAAGCCCGTTTCGCGTCGCCGTCCCTGACCACCGTCGCGCCCGGGATGGTGGAGATCGCCGAGCGCTCCATCGGCCTGCTGCTGGACCGGATCGCCGGGCGCGAGACCGCAGGACAGGGTGTGCACGTGGAGGCCGGGTTTGAGTTGAGGATCCGGGAGTCCGCACCCTAGATTCTGCGTATGCAGGTTTTGCCCGTGCCGCCGGCGGGTACAGCCATGGCACCGGTTCACGATTCGGAAAGGTGCCCCCATGATTGCCCTCCTGGTCATCGACATGCAGAATGCATTCTTTGAGACACCGGAACTGGCAGCCCAGCAGGAACGGGTGGTCCGTGAGTGCAACCGACTCTTGGAGGGGTTCCAGGCGGCCGGACACAAGGCGCTCCTGGTGGGTACCGAGCACGAGCGGGACAAATCCACCTGGACCCTGAGCATGCTGGACGACGACCAGGGATTCATTTTCCGCGGCAGCGGGCAGGCCCAATCGGTGCCGGGCCTCATCACCGGGGACTTGCCCCAGCTCAACAAGACACGGGACAGCGCCTTCGTGGGCACCAACCTGCTGGCCCGGCTCCGGAACTGGGGTGCCGGTGAGGTGGTGCTGGCCGGCGTCTCAACGCACAACTGCATCGCCCAGACCGCGGCGGACGCCTTCGCGCACAACGTCCGGGTGACCTATGCCAAAGACGCCATGGCATCCGAAGCCGACCAGGACGCCGCCGATATGCTCCGCATCCTTTCCACCACCTACCGCCAGCCTGTCCACTCCAGTGACGACATCCTGGCCCGGTTGAGTGACTCAAATTAGGACCGGCATCCAACCTTTCTTGATGGCCCGGAAACGTGGCGGAAACCTGACGGGCCTACGCTGTCCACACGCCCCGCACCGTCGAAGGGAAACCCATGCACCTGATGCCGCGTGAGCAGGAGAAGCTCCTGATCGTGGTGGCCGCCGATCTCGCCCGCCGGCGGCAGGCCCGAGGCCTCAAGCTCAACTACCCTGAGGCCGTGGCCATCATCAGCTATGAACTGATCGAAGGGGCCCGCGACGGCAGGACCGTGGCCGACCTCATGAGCTACGGCACCACCCTGCTCACCCGCGCGGACGTCATGGAAGGCGTGCCCGAGATGATCCACGACGTCCAGATCGAGGCCACCTTCCCCGACGGCACCAAGCTGGTCACCGTCCACAACCCCATCCGCTAAGGAGCGCTGCAATGATCCCAGGCGAGTACGTGCTCCGGCCGGAACCCGTGACCGCAAATGCCGGGCGGGACGCGATTGAGGTGGCCGTCACCAACACCGGCGACCGGCCGGTGCAGGTGGGGTCGCATTTCCACTTCGCCGAGTCCAACGCGGCCCTGGCCTTCGACCGCGATGCCGCCTACGGCCGCCGGCTGGACATTCCCGCGGGAACGGCGGCCCGGTTTGAGCCGGGGGACTCCCGCAGCGTGCGGCTTATTGAACTGGCCGGGACCCGCGAGGTGTACGGGCTCAGCAACGCGGTCAATGGAAGGCTCGACGGCGGCACCCGCCAAAGCGGGCCCGTTACGGAAGGGGACGGCGAGTGAGCTTCGACATTCCGCGCCGGCAGTACGCGGACCTCTACGGCCCCACTACCGGGGACAAGATCCGCCTGGCGGACACCGAACTCTTTCTCGAAATCGAAAAGGACCTCACCGTGTACGGCGAGGAAGTGGTGTTCGGCGGCGGCAAAGTGATCCGCGACGGCATGGGCCAGAACGGCCAGGCCACCCGCGACGGGGACGGCCAGCATGAAGACATTCCGGACACCGTCATCACCAACGCCGTGATCCTGGACTACACCGGCATCTACAAAGCGGACATCGCCCTCAGGGACGGGCACATCTTCAAGATCGGCAAAGCGGGCAACCCGCAGATCACCGATGGCGTGGATATCGTGATCGGCTCAAGCACGGAAATCATCGCGGGCGAGCGGAAAATCGTCACCGCCGGCGGGATCGACACCCACATCCACTTCATCTCCCCGGACCAGATCCCCACCGCCCTGGCCAGCGGCGTGACCACCATGATCGGCGGCGGCACCGGCCCCGCCGAAGGCACCAAAGCCACCACGGTCACCCCCGGGAAGTGGCATATCCAGCGGATGCTGCAGGCCGCCGAGGCGTTTCCCATGAACATCGGCCTGTTCGGCAAAGGCCACGCGTCCGCCGTCGAACCCCTAGCCGAGCAGATCCGCGCCGGCGCCATCGGGCTGAAGGTCCATGAGGACTGGGGCGCCACCACCTCCTCCATCGACACATCGCTGAGCGTCGCTGACGAGTACGACGTCCAGGTGGCCATCCACACCGACACCCTGAACGAGTGCGGGTTCGTGGAGGACACCATCCGCGCCATCGCCGGCCGGGTCATCCACACCTTCCACACCGAGGGCGCCGGCGGCGGCCACGCACCGGACATCATCAAAATCGCGGGCATGCCCAACGTCCTGCCCGCCTCCACCAACCCCACCCTGCCGTACACGCGCAACACCATCGAAGAGCACCTGGACATGCTGATGGTCTGCCACCACCTCAACCCGGACATCCCCGAGGACGTTGCCTTCGCCGACTCCCGCATCCGCGCCGAAACCATCGCCGCCGAGGACGTCCTGCAGGACCTGGGGATCTTCTCCATCACCTCCTCCGACTCCCAGGCCATGGGCCGGGTAGGCGAAGTTATCACCCGCACCTGGCAGGTGGCGGACAAGATGAAGAAGCAGCGCGGGGTGTTGGAAGCTTCCGACGGCGGTGTCCACGGGTCCGGGGGCAGCGACAACTTCCGGCTCAAGCGCTACGTGGCCAAATACACCATCAACCCCGCCATCGCGCAGGGCATCGCAGACTCCGTAGGGTCAGTGGAAGTGGGCAAGTTCGCGGACCTGGTGCTGTGGGACCCGGCATTCTTCGGCGTCAAACCGGAACTGGTGCTTAAGGGCGGCCAGATCGCCTACGCCCTGATGGGCGACTCCAACGGGTCCATCCCCACCCCGCAGCCGCGCACCATGCGTCCCATGTTCGCCACCTTCGGCAAAGCGGTGCAGCAGTCCTCCATCACCTTCCTGTCCAAAGCAGCTATCGACGCCGGCGTGCCCCTCGAACTGGGCCTGGAGAAGGTCATCCGGCCCGTCTCCGGAATCCGCAACCTCACCAAGGCCGACCTCAAGTACAACGACGCCACGCCCGACATCCAGGTGGACCCCGAAACCTACCAGGTGACCGTCGACGGCCAGGACGTCACCTGCGAACCGTCCGACGTGCTGCCCATGGCCCAGCGGTACTTCCTCTTCTAGTCACACCCAGAAAGAAACCACGTGATCATCGAACGGATCCTCGGCAACCTCCACGACCTGCCCGACGCAGACCTCGCCGCCTATGCCGGCCTGCACCGCGAAAAAGTTGTCCTGCCCAGCACCTCCCTGGTCAAACGCATCCAGCGCGCCGCCACCGACCACGGCAAGGAAATCGGCATCCGCCTCCCCGCCGGGTCCGGAGACCTCCGCGACGGCGACATCCTCCACGTCGAAGAAGCCAACATGATCGTGGTGTCCGTCCTGCCCACCGACGTCCTGGTCATCGCGCCACGGACCATCCACGAAATGGGCGTCACCGCCCACTCCCTCGGCAACCGCCACCTCCAGGCGCAGTTCTTCGACGCGGACAGCGAATACGGGGCCGCCGTCATGGTGTGCGCCTACGACCACACCGTCGAGGACTACCTCCGCCACAACTCAGTGCCCTACTCCCGCCAGGATCGCGTCATGCCTGTGCCCTTCCGCCATGCTGAACACTCGCACTAGTAACCCTGTCGCAGCGCTGCGCGCTCCACGGGAGGGGTTGCTTGGGTGCGCCGGCCCGGATTGGGGGCCGTGCCCGCTCCGCGGTGCCCGCCACGCCGCGGCCCCCAATCCGGGCCGTCGCGATGCTCCGTCCCGTTGGGCGGCAGTGCAGTGAACAGTTACCAGCTTGCTCTTCAGCAGCTCACTGACTCTGCTCTTCCTACCGGGGCTTTTGCTCACTCCTTTGGGTTTGAGACGTACATCGATCGGGAGCTCGTTTTTGATGAAGGGTCTTTCGGGCTCTGGCTCGGTGCCTTCGTCGGCGAGCAGCTGACCTATTCCGATGGGTTGGCTGTTCGGCTGCTCTATGAGGGCGCTGATCTTGGGGAGCTGGATGCGCTTTTGTCTGCTTCCCTTTTGCCGCGGCAGGTTCGGGAGGCCTCCCTCAAGATGGGAAGCCGTCTCTTGGAGATTGGTGGGGAGGTGTTTCCCTCGCCTGCGCTGGAACTGTACCGGGACCTGGTGGCCACGGGCCGCGCCGCCGGGCACCAGCCGCTGGCGTTCGCCGTCGTCGCCCGCTCCCTGGGCGTTCCACTGCAGGAGGCGCTGGCCGCCTACCTCTTCGCCACTGTCACGTCCCTCACGCAGAACGCCGTCCGCGCCATCCCGCTCGGCCAGAACGCCGGGCAGCGCGTGCTGCGGAAAGCGCACGACGACGTCGCTGCCGCCATCGACGCGGTCGCGCACCTGACGCCCGACGACCTCGGCGCCGTGACCCCCGGACTGGAAATTTCACAAATGCGGCACGAACGCCAGCGTGCCCGGATGTTCATGAGCTGACCGGGCTCGTGACCTAGGAGGAAACCATGACTGAACCCATCAAAATCGGCATCGGCGGGCCCGTCGGCGCCGGCAAAACCCAGCTCGTGGAGCGGCTCACCCGGCACATGAGCGGCGACATCTCCATGGCCGCCATCACCAACGACATCTACACCATCGAGGACGCCAAAATCCTCGCCGCCAACGGCGTATTGCCCGTGGACCGGATCATCGGCGTCGAAACCGGCGGCTGCCCGCACACCGCCATCCGCGAGGACACCTCCATGAACACCGCGGCCATCGAGGAACTCAAAGCCCGGCACCCCGACCTTCAGGTCATCTTCGTCGAATCCGGCGGTGACAACCTCTCCGCCACCTTCAGCCCCGAACTGGTGGACTTCTCCATCTACATCATCGACGTGGCCCAAGGCGAGAAAATCCCCCGCAAAGCCGGCCAAGGCATGATCAAGTCCGACCTCTTCATCATCAACAAAACCGACCTCGCACCCCACGTCGGGGCAGACCTCGCCGTCATGGAACGGGACTCCAAGGAATTCCGTGGCAATAAGCCGTTCTGCTTCACTAACCTGAAAACCGACGAAGGGCTCGACAAGGTCATCGACTGGATCCGGCACGACGTCCTGATGCTCGATTTGGCATGACGTCCAGCATTCCCCTTGTCAGGTCACCTTGGGCGGCGCCCGCGGATGAAGGGGGCCGTGCCCGCTCCGCGGTGCCCGCCACGCCGCGGCCCCCTTCATCCGCGACCGCTCATCGCCCAGTGCGAGGGCGATTGGAGCTGGGCATCAGCATGCCCGGGCGACGGTCAGTGGCATCCCGACAGTTCCATGAAGGTGCCTTACGGGTGATGCGACCTCACTACTTGGATGACTCCGGGCAGGTTTGCTATGTCGTCGTGAATCCTGGCGGGGCTTATCTTGGGGCCGATCTCTTTCTCATTGATGTGGAGGTGGGGGACTCTGCCTCCCTCCTGCTTACTACCCAGTCCGCCACCAAGATTTACCGGACTCCCGGGTCTTTTGCCGAGCAGCGGATGTCTGTGCGGCTGGGGGAGGGGGCCCGGCTGGAACTCATGCCGGACCAGCTCATCGCCTACCGGGAAGCAAGCTACCGGCAGAGAACGTCCGTGACCCTGCGGCCCTCGTCATCGCTGGTCATGGCCGAGGTGGTCACCCCGGGCTGGTCCCCGGACGGGGCTGCTTTCCGCTATGAGGAGGTCCGGTTGCGGAACGAGGTCTGGGTCGATGCCGCTGGCAGTGACCCGCAGCTCCTGGCACTGGACAACCTGCTGATCCGGCCGCCGCTTGGTGACGTCACCGGCCTTGGCTTCATGGAAGGCTACAGCCACCTCGGATCGCTGGTGGTGGTGGATGCAAGAGTGGACCAGGCGCTCGCCGATGAACTGCACCACCTGACAGCTGACCACCAGGCCCTGACCGGTATCTCGCTGACCCGCACTGTTTCGGGGACCACCGGGCTGGTGCTGCGGAGCCTCTCCAACAGCACCGACGAACTGAACCGCCTGCTTCGATCCTGCACTGACCTGCTGCGGGACCGGTGGTTCGGGCAGGGACCACTGAACCTGAGGAAGCATTAAGTGACCAGCATCGCTGCACTGTACCGGGACCGGGACTCGCTGCCGCTCCGGACCCGGGCGCTCGTCACCTTTGGTGCCGTGGCCGCGCTGCACGCTGCCGCCGTCGTCCTTCTCCTCGCCGGGAACGCCGGGGGCGGCGGGGCGCTCTCCTGGGGACTTGTCCTCACCGCCTACCTTGCCGGGGTGAAGCACAGCTACGACTGGGACCATCTGGCCGCCATCGACAACTCCACCCGGAAGTTCGTGGCACAGCGGCAGCATCCGGTGAGTGTGGGCTTCGCGTTCAGCCTGGGCCACAGCTCGGTGGTGACCGTGGCCGGGGTGCTGGTGATCGCCGGTGCGTCCATGGTTGGCGGCCTGATGGAGGACGGTACGGCCGGCAATGTGGTGCTGGGGCTGATCGGCAGCGGTGTTTCCGGGCTGTTCCTGCTGGCCATGGGGCTGTTCAACGGCTCGGCCTTCACCCGTTCGGCCGCTGCCTTCCGGCGCTCCCGGTCCGGAGCAGCCATCGATCCCCGCGACCTGGAACCGCAGGGACTGGTGGCGCGCCTGCTGGCCAAACCCCTCGCCAGGGTGCGCCGGCCCCGGAACATCTACGTGATCGGCTTCCTCTTTGGGCTGGGTTTCGATACCGCCACCACCATCGGGCTGCTGATGATGACGACGGCGGCGTCGCTGGCCGGGGTGCCCCCGTTCGCCTTGCTCGCCCTCCCGCTCGCCTTCGCAGCCGCGATGACGCTGTGTGATTCGGTGAACGGCATGGCGATGATGCGGATGTACCGCTCGGCACTGGCTGACCCGCGGCGGAAGCTTGGCTTCAATGCTGTGGTGACGGGCATCTCGGCGCTCTCGGCCCTGTTCATTGCCGTGATTACTTTGGCCGGCTTCATTCATGCCGCATTCGGCCTGCATGATCCGGTGACGGCTTGGCTTTCATCGATCGACCTGGGCCACGCCGGCCTGCTGCTGGTGGCGCTGCTGCTGACCGTCTGGGGCGCAGCGGCGCTGCGGCAGCGGAAAGCAGGGTGGCTTAGGCCGCGATCCCGCCCTTGGTTTTCCGGTGCTGCCGGTGACGTGCCGGCGCAAGCCGTGAGTGCGCACCGGCAAGCACTTCGCTGCCGTCGGGCACAGTGCTGTCGGTGTCCAGGTGGGCGCCGTGCTCAATCAGGACGCTCGAGCCGATCCTTGAGTGGCTGCCGACGTTGACGCGGTGGCCGATTACTGTGCCCCGGCCAATGCGCACGCCGTCGCCGATCACGGTCCGGTCTCCGATGATCGCGTCCCGGTCGATCCAGCTGCCGTGGCCGATCCGGCACCCTGCACCCACCCTGGCACCGTGCTCGATGTAGGTCATGGGGCCGATCCTGGCGCTGTCCGCCACCACGGCTCCCGGGGCGATCAGCCCACCGCCGTTGTCGTGGCGGGCATACCGGGTGACCTTGCCGGCGTCGTCCTCAAATGACACAAACTTTGCGGTCATACCATCCCTCGTTAACGCCGCGGTTATTTACCGCGCAGTAAGTTAACGGCCGGGAGCGCGCAGGGATTCCCAAACGGCGTCCGGCGAGGGAAGCTAGGCCACCAGGTTCGCGGCGGCGGTGTCCATGTGTTCCAGGATGGTCTTCCGGGCAAGCGAGGAGTCGCCGGTGTCGATGGCGGCCACGATGTCCTTATGGCGGTCCACGCTCATGTTGCTCACGCCCTTTTCCAGCCCTGCGAACATGATGGACATCCGGATGGAGCCCTCCAGCGATTCCCAGGAGTGGAGCAGCGTTTCGTTGCCGGTGAGCCGGCAAAGCGTGCGGTGGAACTCCAGGTCGGATTCGATCCGTTCCTCGAGGCTGCCGCTGGTGGCCGCGCTCATGGCGTCAACGGCCGCGTGCAGGGATTCGGTGACGTGCTGCCGGTCGGGCAGCTCGCACAGCGTCCGGGCTGCGAGCGATTCCAGGGCGGCGCGCACGGCGTAAATGTCCCGGATTTCCTTCTCGTCCAGGTGCCGGACTGAGAGCCTTCCGCGGGGCCCGGCGGACAGCAGGCCTTCCTGTTCCAGCTGCCGCAGGGCTTCGCGCAGTGTGCCGCGGCTGATCTGGAGCATCTCGGACAGTTCTGTTTCCACCAGGTGCCGTCCCGGCTCTAGTTCTCCGCTGGTGATGGCGGTCCTCAGCGCCGAGAGCGCCTGCTCGCGCAGGCTTTTCTTTTCCAGTCCCAGCAGCGGGGCGGTCAATCCGGCCATGGCTTGTCCTCAATGTCATAAGTCGACTGTTTACAGTCGGTAGTGATTTCGATACTACGGCAGAAAGCACGGCGCCGGCCTAGGACCGGTGCCGTGCTTTTGCATTGGTTACTGCCTAGCCCAGTTCGGCCAGGACCTTGGCCACGATGCGGTCCACGGCCAGGCCGTAACGGTCGTGCAGCGTGGGCAGGGCGCCGGCGTCCAGGAACTGGTCCGGCAGTGCCACGGGCACCACCCGCTTGCCCACTCCGGCGGTGACGACGGCGGAGGCAACGGTTTCGAACAGGCCGCCCACCACGGAGTGGTTTTCCAGCGTGACGGCCAAGCGGTCCGTGTTGACCTCCTTGAGGACGGTCTCGGCGTCGAACGGCTTGATGGTTGGGGTGTGCACGACGGCGACGTCCACCTTGTGTTCCGCCAGCGCCTTGGCCGCCTGGAGGGCCCGCATGGTCATCAGGCCGGAGGAGATGAAGACGACGTCGTTGCCGCCGCGCAGGACCTTGGCCTTGCCGAGTTCGAACGTGTAGTCGTACTCATCCAGGACCGTGGGCACGTTGCCGCGAAGCAGGCGCAGGTAGGTGGGGCCGTCGGAAGCGGCCAGTTGCGGGACGGCCTGTTCGATGTCGATCGAGTCGCACGGGTCAACGATGGTCAGGTTGGGCATACCGCGGAAGATCGCCATGTCCTCGGTGGCCTGGTGGCTGGGGCCGTAACCGGTGGTGAGTCCGGGCAGGCCACCCACGATGTTGACGTTTAGGTTCGGTTCCGCAGCGTCCAGGCAGAGGAAATCGTAGGCGCGGCGGGCGGCGAACACCGAATAGGTGGAGGCGAACGGCACCAGGCCGGACTCGGCCAGGCCCGCGGCGGCGCCGAAGAGCAGCTGCTCGGCCATCCCCATCTGGAAGAACCGCTCCGGGAAGGCCTTGGCGAAGATGTGCATGTCCGTGTACTTGCCCAGGTCCGCGGTCAGGCCAACGATCCTGTCGTTCTCCTGCGCGGCCTTGACCAGTGCGTGCCCGAACGGTGCGGAGGAGGTCTTCTGACCGGGATCGGCGAACGATGCGATCATCGCCGAGGTCTTGAGCTTCGGCTTCACGGCGGCCGTGGTGTTTGGGGCCTCGGTGGTGGTGCTCATGCTGAAGCCTTTCCTTCGTAACCGGCAGTGAGTTGCTCGCGGCAGATCTGCCATTCGTTTTCTTCGATGCGCATGAAGTGCGCCTTTTCGCGGTTTTCCAGCAGTGGAACACCGCGGCCCACCTTGGTGTCGCACAGGATGACGGAGGGACGTCCGACGGCGGCGGCCTGGGCGGCTGCGTTGTCGAACGCTGCCAGCAGCGCGGCGACGTCGTTCCCGTCCACGCGCTGGGTGTACCAACCGAACGATTCCCACTTTTCGGTGACCGGTTCAGTACGCAGGACGGTGTCCGTCTTGCCGTCGGCCTGCAGGGCGTTGATGTCCACCATGGCGGTGAGGTTGCCCAGCTGGTGGTGGTGCGCGCCCATGGCGGCTTCCCAGGTGGAGCCCTCGTCCAGTTCGCCGTCGGACAGGAAGTTGAAGACCCTGGCGGAGGACCCCTGGTAGCGCAGTCCCAGTGCCATTCCGACGGCGATGGTCAGGCCGTGCCCCAAAGAACCGCCGGAGATTTCCATGCCGGGGGTGTAGGTGGACATCCCGGACATCGGCAGCCGGGAGTCATCCGACCCGTAGGTTTCCAGTTCCTCCACCGGGACGATTCCGGCTTCGGCAAGGGCCGCGTAGTGGCCGATTGCGTAGTGGCCGGTGGAGAGCAGGAACCGGTCGCGGGCTTCCCAGTGCGGGTCCTCGGCACGGTACCGCAGCTGGTCCCCGTAGACGGTGGCGAGCATGTCGGCCGCGCCCAGGGCCTGGCCTACATACCCCTGGCCCTGGACCTCGCCCATGTTGAGGGCGTGGTGCCGGATGCGGTACGCGGCGGCGGTGATCTTCTCCAGCCGTTCCGGAGTCACCACATTCTGCAGCGTTTGTCCCTGCGGGGTGGCGTCCTGGAC
>Ga0308169_10002150_pt1 | contig 21069 bp, 18 predicted proteins | sample PhyBR1_2_FD_202139 | JGI IMG/M metagenome (GOLD analysis project Ga0308169, IMG submission 202139) | Phyllosphere microbial communities from UC Gill Tract Community Farm, Albany, California, United States - DLSLSB.R1 | ecosystem: Host-associated > Plants > Phyllosphere > Unclassified | place...
CAGGGGCGGTGTCCGTGCGAGCGACACACCAGAGTGCACCCGCTGCCCTCAGGGGCACGTGAGGGCGGGTGCAGCCTCGAAGGGACCCGTCCGCGACGGCTCGGCTCGCGCAGCCGCCGGGACGAGTGGGGACGACGAGACGGACATCTTTCGGCAGCCTGGGCCCGACAGCTTTCTCGAGAGACACGATGAGCATCGACCGGCGCCGTCGAGAGGCTGCCGGCGAGCGTGAGCGCAAGCTTTCGAGACGTGAACGGAAGAGGGTGCCATCGTGGGCTCGACTGACCTGCGCGCACGGTAAAGGACGTCAGCGCGCGGCTCACAGGGGCGCAAGAGTGCATGCTTGAGCTTGTGGCACGAGCAGAGAGAGCGAAAGGGACGTACAAGGGTCGAGATGAGCCGCTCGAGGTCGACCGCCAGCTCCTGCACCGCCCGAGACGCCCGTCCGCCCCCGCTGCGGGACCGTTCTACGCGCGAGGGGTCCAAGTCAGCTCATCGTCGCGTCGCAGAGGCAATTCGAGAAGCGGTCGTGGGCGAGGAAGGGCTGAGGAGGGGGGCAAACAGGAGGAGGTGGGGAGGACGAGGACGCACCTGTTGTCCCGGTCCCGTAGAGCCTGCCCGTCCTGCTCCCAGCGCGCCTTGCACCGTCTTGATCCTCGACGAGGGGCGTCCACCAGTCTCGAAGTCGCCGCCACGAGTCGAGAGAGGTCGGTCGACGAGGTGCGCTGATGAGGACGCGCCGAGGTCGCTCTCGGGCGTGGGCGAGGGCGAGTGGTGGTGTAGGCGGAGCACAGAGGGGCTGTCGAGTGGTGCAGCCCGCCAGGCGAGCCCCAAGTCGAGTGCCCAGTCGGGAGGGCGAGTGGACGAGGAGCGACGAGGAGCATAAGCCGGGCGGGCTTGACTCGCTACTAATCGGCATTAGCTCTCCTCGCTCGCCTCGCCATCTTTATCGTTCTCTCGCTCCGGATACGAGAAGGCCTCGCCGAGGAATATGTACATGGTTACAGCGACGCCTAGAAGCTGAGCGAATCACCCTCGAACTGGATGCGCTCGCCGGGCTTGTGCGTCTTGCGCTCGGGGTGGACGGTGTAGCCGACCTCGTTGTCGGGGAAGGGACCGTAGAAGCGGGTGCGGTTGCTGCGAAGTCGATGAGGCGTCAGCTCGCGGAGCGGCGCGCGAGACAGGGAAGGAGAGACGACACACTAGTGCCAGAGGGGAAGGCCCAAGCGAAGGCGCTGGACAAGGTCCTCGTTGCTGCAGAAGTAGCGGCCGAAGGCGACGAGGTCGTGCTCGGCGCCGATGCCGTCGTTCATGTTGGACGCGTTGTAGTTGCCCGCCGCGATGACGGGCGTCGAGCCGAGCGCCTCGCGGTACGGCTTGAGCGACAGGTCGAGCGTCGTGAGCGGGTTGTTGGCGTCGAGGTTGGCGAGCTTCTCGGCCTCGGACTGCAGCTCGTCGAAGCGAGGCTCGATGAGGTGGCTGTAGACGAGCGGGCGAGCAGGCTTGCGTCAGCAAGAGGAGCGACGGCGAGGTCTCGGGAGGGAGAGCAGGGACGCACACGTAAGCGAGGTCCTTGCGCGCCAGTTCCTCACATAGCAGCGTCCACTGCGCCTGCCGCTCCTCGCCTCGGGCCTGGTTGAACATGCCGAACGGCGCGAGGCGGACGGCGACTCGATCGGCGCCGACCGCCGCGACGACCTTGTCGACCGTCTCGAGCGTGAAGCGGTTGCGGTTCTCGATCGAGCCGCCGTACGAGTCTCTGCGCTGATTGATGTTCCTGTTGCCGAGAGGGAGCTGTGTCAGCGACCAGGGTGCGCGAGGGGAACGACGATGCAGATCCGGGTTGTCGAGGAGGACGGGGCTCACGAGTGCTGGAACTGGTCGAACAGGTAGCCGTTTGCCTGCAGGAGCGAGATATGAGTATGCTGATCAAGTGAGGGGAGCTCGGCGAGATGAGAACGCACTGCGTGCAGCTCGACACCGTCAAAGCCAGCCTCGAGAGCTCGCTCTGCCGCTCGCACAAAGTCCTGCTGCGTCGCCTGGATCTCGTCGACGGTGAGCGCGTGAGGGGTCTCGAAGGGTCGAGCGTCGAGCCCGCGCCAGCCGAACTTGGCGTCGCTGATGGGCACGGTCGACGACGAGACGATCCGACCGCCGGTGAGGACGGACGACGTGTTGCGGCCTTGATGCCAGACTGCGCGCGAGGAGCAAAGGTCCCGACGAGACGACGATTCGTCAGCGACAGGTCCGCAGCCTGGACTGACGAGGCTCGAGCGAGGGAGAGGAGAACGCACGCTGCGCGAAGAAGACGCCGCCGTTGGCTCGCACCGCCGCCGTGATGGGCTTCCAGGCCTTGAGCTGCTCGTCGGTGAAGGTGCCAGGTACGCCGGGCATGCCGGACGCCTCGACCGAGACGGGCCTGCGGTCAGAGTGGGTCAGTGCGCAGTCGTCGAGAGCAGGAGCGCGAGCGAGACGCGAGGACGCACGTCGCTTCAGAGATGATGAGTCCGCCGTCTGTCGCCCGCTCTGAGTAGTACTGAAGCATGCTGTGGGTTGCTGTGCGTCAGGACCGGCGCGAGTCGGGCGAGCGAGCAAGCTGAGGACGTACAGAGAGTTGGGCACCCAGGTGCGCTCGAGCTTCTCGCTCGGCGACGCCCGGTTGCGGGTGAGCGGCGCCATGACGACACGGTGCCTGTAAAGGTGTAGAGCTGGTCAACGTCCATGCTACTATGCGCTCGGTGCGCAAGATCGAGGGACGGGGGAGAATGGGCTGCACGCACTTGAGCTGGATGGTGCCGCCGCCGAGCACGAACGGCGTGAAGATGTCGGGCTGCGCAGACGGCATGTTGCGCGCTGAGCTGGAATGCGGTGGAGGTGGGAGCTGATAGCGAGGGCGAGAGCGTGAGCGAGAGCGAGAGCAAGAGCAAGCGGCGTCGACGGCGTCCTGGACGGGGAGATAGGGCGCGCGTCCAGGGTCGCTCTTGCCTAGTCGGTCCAGTCGGCTGCGGCCAGCCCTGGGGAGCCGGGCGAGATTGCGGCGCAGGTTCCGACGAGCCGAGGCAAAGTTCCGACCGCTGCCCTTGCTCGTCGCCGTCCGAGGCGGGCGACCGACGGCCGACTCGCTCGCCTCGGCGCACGGGCGCACGTCGAAGGCGCCTAGCGCTTGAGAAAGGTGCTGTGGTGCCGTCTAGGAGGCTTGCGCAATCCCAGACGGGGTGAGTGGGGAGGGAGGGATGTCGGCGGGCGAGAGGGCGATGAAGTTGGCGAGGACGACTGGGGGGTCGAGGACGGTTGGCGGTCGGGTCGAGAGGTCGCTGTAGAGCTGCATGGCGGTGGAGACTGGACAGCGTGTCGCTTGTGCGAGCTCGTCGAGAGCAAGCTGGCTCGGCAGCGGAGCTCGTCTTATCGCACCCCGCGCCGCCTCCCTCGCTCCTTTGCCGTCGTCTACTCCTTCGGGATGGAGCCCGGCATTCCAGTCGAGAGCTCAGCAACCTCGCACGCGACCACCACGCCCGACCGCCAGCTCGCGCTCGCTCCCTCACCCTCCTCGTCGACCTCGGCCGTCCACTCGAACAACCTGCACTCGACGGGCGACTCGAGCATCGCCGCCACTGCAACAGACCATCCAGAAGCCCACCACCAGAAGCTCAAGCCTCGCAAGCTGCGCCAGCCTCGGTGCGCTCCTCCCTCCTCCTCCTCACCCCACCTCGGACGAGTCCGTCGCCGTGTGCGCTCTCCAGCAGTGCCACGTCGCCAGCCAGCCGGCAGGGTCCAGACACTAGTCGCACACCTAGCCCTGCTGCCTAGCAGGAGCAGTAACGCTGACGCTGCCTTGTCCCGCTCGCAGGATCTCGGAGGCGTGCATTCGGTCCGTCGCACCCGCTCACGCACTCGCAGAGCATGCTGGCATGGCAAGCTGACTCTGCCTCTCTGACAGGTGCAAAGCCCGCAAAACGCGCTGTGTGCGCACCGGGCCGGGCGTCTGCGTCTTCTGCGAGGGCGCCGGCACCGACTGCGTAATTGCACCTCGGTGCGTCCCCTCTCGCCCTCTCGGAGTCAGCGCTGCCTGTTCATAAGTGCCTAGAGCTGACGGCCGTGCACGCCCTCGCGCAGAGCTCGCCGCAAAAACGCACGCAAAGCTACCGATCCTCCCGCCTCGACCGCAACTGCAGAAGCGCAGTCGACAACCTCTCCCGCCTCGTTTCAGCACTTCCTCCACGGCGGCAACCCTCTACCACATCCCTTCTACCCGTCCTACTTCCCCTACGGCACCTCGCCGCCGTTTCCGCCCAACTCGCTCGCCCTGTCCGCCAGCCCGCACCTCGCCGCTCAACGCCCAGCCTTCCCTCCACCCCCTCCACCGCCACCCGTCCACTCGCCGTACGACCCTACGCAGTCGTCGAGGCCGACGCACTACTCGCCGGCGCAGGAGCAGTCGACGAGCCTCGGCCCGCCCGTCTCGGACGTCCGGTCGGCGCACGACGCCGAGACGGACCGCTCGCCGTCGAACGGCAGCGGCGACGGCATGACGGTCGAGTACGACGAGGAGAGCGACGAGGAGTACGACGCCGAGGAGGAGGGCTGGCACGACCAGGCGGCGCGGGGCGTCGCCTTCTTGTCGCTGTCGGCAAACGGCAACCCGACCTACGTCGGGCCGTCAAGCGGCTTTTCGTGGGCGAGGATGGTCCTCGGGTGCGTCTCCTTCATCTTTTGACGATGCTGTGCGCGTGCGAGCGCGAGCGCTCGCTGACGAGTGGAGCACAGCGGCATGGCCGGCGCAGCAACTACCTCTGCAGGTCATCCAGGTCGAGATCGCGCTCGCCTCGACACGTCGCAACCGTTCCAGACGAGCCGCTCGGCGCCCAACGTGCAGCTCGGCGACGACGCTCTCGCCTCGGTCTCGGACGAGCTCGCCGACAAGATCCTCGGCGAGTGCTACCGCCACATCCAGCCTCGCTACGCGTTCGTCGATTGGTTGTACGTGCACGAGGTGTGGCAGCATCGAGTCGCCATCACGCGCGCGGCGGCGCAGCCGGCGGCGACGAGGATGATGCGCACGTCGGCCTGCTTCATCTACCTCCTCTTCGCCATCGGGTCTCGCCTCCTCCAGAAGAGCGCCGTGCCCAACCTCGCGAGCCCCGAGGCCTACTACGCCAAGGCCATGGATCATCTCGAGGTCGTCGTCGGCCTGCACGACCTCAAGAACGTTCAACTGCTCCTCCTCATGGTCATGTACAGCTTCCGCTCGAACGAGGCGCCCGGTGTGCGTCCCCTCTTCCCTCTCCTCTCTCCTGCACCTTGTCCTTGACCGAGAGCTGACGGCGAGCTTGTTGTGCGCAGGCCTGGTACCTCATCGGCATCGTCGTGCGGCTGTGCTGCTCGCTCGGGCTCCACCGCAAGTGCCCGGCCGCTCAAGCCCGGCGCATGAGCCCCTACATCCTGCAGCTGCGCCGCCGCATTTTCTGGAGCGCTTACACTCTCGATCGCATGTGCGTCATGCTTTCTCTCGTCGGTCTCCCTGCGCTCGAGGTCGACTCGGTCGCGCTGACGCTCACGCCCACTCTCGCTTCTGCAGGATGGCCATGTCGCTCGGCCGCCCGTGCGGCATCGCCGACCACGACTGCGACATCGAGCTGCCGCTCGACGTCGACTGCATCGCGACCGCCTTCGACCTGCCCGACCCGATGCCCGGGCCGACGAGCATGACGAGCTCGATCCTCTTCACCAAGCTGTGCGTCGCCTCGAGCTCTCCTTACCGCAACCGCTCGACGGGGTGCTGACTCCTCGTCTGGGTGTTTGCAGCATGCGCATCGAGTCGGTCATCCAGAAGCAGGCGTACCGGGTCGACGAGCCGAGCGCCGAGCGACCAGAAGCCGTCCTGCGCCTCATCGACGAGTGGGAGGCGCAGATCCCGCCGATCGCGTCCGAGCCGGCCTGCTGGAACGTGCCGTGCTGTTCGCGCGACTGGTTCCTCGGCCGCTCGGGCGAGGCAAGGCTGTACCTTTTGCGCCCGCTCACGGCGAAGTCGGGGACGGCCGACCCGAGCCTGATCCGCCTCGTCGCCAAGTACGCCGCCGAGACGTGCGAGATCCAGTACGTGCTCCTTCCCTTTCGCTGGGTCTTCCCTTCCTCCTTCGTCGCCTTCGCCGTCCGCTCGTCCCCCTCGCCATCTCCTCCAGCCCGACCTTGTGCCAGACCTTGCTGACGCCCTTCCTCGCCTCGCAGGAAACGCTTCCACCGATCGTCCACCCCGCTCGCGCTCGAGGCGCTGCGGTCCATCTTCCTCACCGGCCTCACCCTCCTTCACGCCGTCCAGCTCGACCGACACGCCCTCCCGCTCTCGACCCTGCAGCGCGCCGTCCGCTCGTGCAGCAACACGATGTTCCTCTACGCCCAGGCGTTCCCCGGCGCGGCGGCGTACTCAGAGGTGTTCGAGGAGCTCGCCAACGCCGTGCTCGACAAGCTCAGCATGCCGCCCGAGGCGGCAGCCTTGGCCGCTGCTCCGGCTTCTCTCACGACGACGGCGTCGACGCCGCTTTTCTCAAGCCTGTGGGATGACCTGCCGACCATGATGGGTGCGTCGCGCTGCTCCCTCCTTCTCGTCCTGCCCGCTGTCTCTCGTCTCGTCCATCGCGCACGGACCTCGAGCTGACGTCCCGTCTTCCTCGCCCGCAGCGACCGACACCGAGGACTCGTTCCTCGCCCTCCTCGAGTCGCTCGGCGTCCCGACCGACTCGCTCGGGCAAAGCGCGAGCGCGACGAGCCTCTTTGCGGGCGGGGCCGACGGGCTCGACCTCTCGGAACTGGGCGCGTTCGCCCCGGCGAGCGGGCTCGCCGTCGAGCCGTTCGCGCTCGGGAGCTCGGCGAGCGGTGTCTGGTAGACGAGGAGAATGCTCGACTCTGTGCAATAGATGTTGTCGCCCTTCCTCGACGAGCGCGAGAGCGAGAGCGCCGAGCGTCCGGTTTGAGAAGGTCGTTCGGCGGCGAGGCGAGTCCTCCTCAGCTGCAGCATCGAGCGCTCCTGCTTGCTCTCCTGTGCGCTCTCGACAGCAGAGAAGCTAGCACTGCAGATCACGAGAGAGCGTTGAGCGAGCAGAGCTCTCCTCATCCTCCTCGAGCCGGACCAGCGCAGAAGCACAAAGTCGATACTGCATTACGTCTTGCACAAGCGGGACGTTGCCCCTGCACTCGAGAACCTTTTTCTTTGCGCGTCGAGAGCTCGTCAAGCCACCGAGGCCTTCTTGAACGCCTGTTCGTAGTCGGCGATGATGTCGCTGCGGGCGAGGAGGGGTCCGAGCGTCAGCCTTCGCGCCCGAGGGAGAGGGAGCGCGGGTAGAAGAGGGAGATGAGAGGGACGCACTCGATGTGCTCGATGCCGACCGAGACCCGGATGAGGTCGGGCGAGACGCCGCTCGCGAGCTGCTCGTCGGCCGTGAGCTGAGAGTGGGTCGTCGACGCTGCAGACGAAGTTGGACGTCAGCGCTCCTCCTCGCAGCGGTGACGACTATTGCAGACGCACCTGGGTGGATGACGAGAGACTTGGCGCTGCGAGAGGAGGCCAGAGGAGAGCAAGGGAGAGTCAGCCGCCGCCGAACGTTCGGGAGGGAGGACAAGGAGAGAGGTAGACGCACTCTCCGATGTTGGCGAGGTTGCTGTGCAGGACGAGCGAGTCGACGACCTTGGCGCCCTTCTTGCCGTCCTTGTCGTCGCGCACGCCGAAAGTCAGGAAGCCGCCGTGCTTGCCCTTGGCGAACGTCTTGAGCGCCTGCTGGTGGTACGGGTGGCTCGGCAGGCCAAGGTACGACACCCAGCCGACCGAAGGGTGCGCTTCGAGCCACTTGGCGAGGGCGAGGGCGTTCTCGCAGTGGCGCTCTACGCGGAGCGTGAGCGTCTCGAGGCCCTGGAGGATGAGCCACGCGTTGAACGGCGAGATGCACGCGCCGAGGTCGCGCAGGAGCTCGAGGCGGACCTTGCCCGCGAAGGCGACCTTGCCGAGCGCCTCGGCGAAGACGAGCCCGTGGTAGCTCTCGGCGGGCGTCGTGAAGTCCGGGTACCGACCCGACGCCGCCCAGTCGAACGTGCCCGAGTCAACGATGATGCCGCCGAGGCTCGTACCGTGCCCGCCGGCGTACTTGGTGAGCGACGAGACGATGATGTGCGCGCCGAGCTCGAACGGGCGCGTCATGGTGCCGACGGCCGTGAGCGTGTCGTCGACGATGAGGGCGACCTTGTGCTCGTTGGCGACCTTGGCGAGCGCGGGGATGTCGAAGACGTTGCCCTTGGGGTTGCCGAGCGACTCGATGTAGATGGCCTTGGTGTTGGCGTCGATGCGCTTGGCGAACTCGGCGGGGTCGTCCGAGTCGACGAAGCGCGCCTCGATGCCGAAGCGCTTGAACAGCACCTTGAGCTGGTTGTGCGTGCCGCCGTAGAGATAAGTGGTAGCGACGACGTTGTCGCCGGCCTGAGCGATGGCGCCGATGGCCTGGAACTGAGCGCTCTGGCCCGAGGCAGTCGCGACGGCGGCGGCGCCGCCCTCGAGTGCCGCGATGCGCTGCTCGAGGACCTCTACGGTCGGGTTACCGATGCGGCTGTAGATCCCACCCGCCTCCTTGAGGCCGAACAGGTCGGCGCCGTGCTGCGACGAGTTGAAGACGAAGCTAGTGGACTGCAGCGGTGGGGGAGGCGAAAGCGCGTCAGCTCACCGTTCCGTCCTTGCTGCAGCGGTTGCGCGGCTCTGTGGGTGTGGGGAAGCAAGGCGCACCTGGTAGATGGGGACCGCCCGAGAGCGCTGCGCCGACTCTGCCTTCTCGTAGCCGGCGTGGAGCTGGAGCGTCTCGGCCCTCCAGGACGGGTGGTTCTCGGTCATGTTGGGAGCGCGAGAGAGTACGGAGCAGGAGAGAAGCGGTGGGACGACAAGGGGCGACGAAGCGACGAGCTCGCAAGCCGGTCGGGCGAGCACGACAGAGCGTGGCCACCACCGACGGCGTGACCGTACAAGCCTGCCGGGTGGCTCGTGTCCTTGCAATGCATCCTGTGGTCGGATTCAGTGCAGCAGCACGCCTTCAGAGCGAGTGCTGCGGCGACCAGACGCTCATCAGCTCGCGAGGATCCGACTTCCCCACCTCGTCCTCGCTCCACCCTCTCGCACCTCGATGAGCGCTCCTGCTGAGCACTGCACGCGCTGCACTAGCTCCTGAGCTCAGCCCGCCGACCGACAGCACCAGCCCGCCCATACTCGACCGCCGCCGGCACCCCCCTCGTCGTCACCTCCACCAACTCGTCGCCCGACCGACCGCCCAGCATCATGCTGGGCCCAGCTGCACCCATCGACGCCTCTCTAGCCTATGGCGCAGGCCTCTCGACCGACACAGCACCGGCCAAGGACGGCGGAGAGCGCGACAAGCTCGAGAGCGCGGGCGGGCGCAGACCGCCCGGGCAGCAACTTCGCGCGAGTGCGGCAGGACTCGCAGGCGAGCACGAGCAGCTCATGCTCGAGAAGATGACCCTGTACGAGACGCGCACCGTGCGTCCTGTCCCTCATGCTCTCGCTCTCCCTCCTCGCCTTCGCCTCGCTGACCCCGGACCCTCTCGCCGCGCAGAAACTGTACGTCGTGGCGACCGACAAGGACGGCAAGCGCTTCCGCGTCCTCAAGATCGACCGCACGTCGGCGACGCAGCCTCGAGCCGGCCAGCCCGCCGCCGACGAGGACGACGAGTCGGGCTTGAACATCATCGAGGACTCGGCCGTCTACACGCTGCGCCAGAAGGACGAGCTCGTCGAGACGCTCAGGGCGGGCAACAGCGGCCTCAAGCTCGTCGAGAAGCCCTGCTTCGGTATCGCAGGTCCGTCCCGCTCGCCCACGTCGTCAACCTCTCCTTTCGTCTGCGTCGACTGACCTTGGCCCTCGCGCCCGCAGGCTTCGTGCGCTTCACCTCGTCGTACCACATGATCCTCATCACGCGTCGCAGCAAGGTCGCCGTGCTCGGTGGCCACTTCATCTATCACAGCGAGGGCACCGAGCTGCACGAGATCTCGCCCGTCCCGGCAGGCCTCGCCGCCGAGGACGCCCGGCAGAAGAACGCCTTCCTCAGCGTGCACCTCAGCAAGAACTTCTACTTCAGGTGCGTCTCTCGTTCTCCTTCGCGCCCTTGTCGTTCCTGTTGTGAGCCGGGCTGACGTGCTCGAGCATCTCCATCCCGCAGCTACACGTACGACGCGACCAACACGCTCCAGCGCAACCTCCTGCGAGGCGCCGACTTTCTGCCCTTCGAGGACAAGTGGGTCTGGAACTGGCGCCTCGTGCGGCCGATGCGCCGATGCCTGCGACCGCAGAGCGCTTGGATCCTCCCGCTCATCCACGGCTTCGTCGACCAGAAGAGTGCGTCGCGTCATCACTCTCGCTCTCGCCTCTCGCTCGCTCACAGCTGACGCTCTGGACCCTGCAGAGCTCGCCGTCTTCGGTCGCACCGTCTACGTCACCCTCATCGCTCGGCGCTCGAGGCACTTTGCCGGTGCGCGGTTCCTGCGCCGAGGCGTCAACGACCAGGTGCGCTCGTCTCCTCTGAGCGTGAGCTTGCGAGGCGCAAAGGCACGTACTGATGCCGTCCATCTGCAGGGCTTTGTCGCCAACGACGTCGAGACGGAGCAGATCGTCGCCGAGGCGCTCACCACGCCCTTCTACACCTCGGCCCCGGCCGCCCACACGCACTCGAGCAGCCTCCCCGCACCTCCTCTCCCCTCCTCCTTTCCGATCACGCACCAAGCTCGACGCCCGAGCCCGAGCTACACGGCGCACGTCCAGTGCCGCGGCAGCATCCCGCTCTACTGGTCCCAGGACGTCGCCCGCGCGCTCAAGCCGCCGATCGAGCTCGCGACTCGAGATCCGTACTACGCCGCGGCGGCCAAGCACTTTGACGGCCTCTTTCGGGCGTACGGCGAGCGGGTCATCGTGCTCAACCTCATCAAGGTGCGTCGCTCGTCCTCTTCGCCTCGGCCGGCTCTCTTGTCCCGACGCTGACCCAGCTCTCACCCCCTGCAGCACGGCGACAAGCGCGAGTCGACCCTCCTGCCCGAGTTCAAGGAGTGCGTCGACTACCTGAACCAGTTCCTGCCGGCCGGCAACGAGATCGACTACATCACCTTCGACATGAGCGCGGCGAACAGCGGGTGCGTCCCTGCTCGCTCTCGGCTCTCCCTCACGATCAATATGGTGAGCTGACGCAGCCATGTGCGTCTTGCAGGCCGACCAAGAACGCGCTCGGCGTCCTCGAAGACTATGCCGAGGGCTCGCTCGAGAAGACCGGCTTGTTCCACTCGGGCCCGGCAGCTCCTCGACGCACAGGGTCGCACGGCGATGGGTGCGTCAGCTACATCTCCCTCTCCCTGCGCGAGGCGTCCGCCGGCACTGACGAGCTCTCCTTTCGAGCGCGCGCACTGACCTCCTGCTTCGTCCTGCTCGCAGCGAGGCGCGCTTGCCGAGGACGGGCCCTGCGGTGCAGACCGGCGTCGTTAGGACGAACTGCATCGGTGCGTTCATCTCGCTGACTGGAGGAGCAAGAGCGACCGTGAGGCTGACTGCGCGCTCGTCCCTTACAGACTGCCTCGAGTGAGCTCGCGCTTCCCCTTCTCGTCTCACTTCCTGCTCGTCGCCGGCTCTTTCGCTGACGCTGCGCCCCTCTCCTGCAGCCGCACCAACGCCGCCCAGACCATGATCGCCATGATCGCGCTCGGGCACCAGCTGCACGCCCTCGGCCTCGCCCCCTCGACCCGGCTCGAGTTCGACTCGGACGCGCTCAAGCTCCTCGAGGCCATGTACCGCGAGCACGGCGACTGCATCGCCGTCCAGTACGGCGGCAGCAACACGGTCAACACGATCGACTCGTACCGGCCGACGGGCGCGTGGACCGGCTTCTACTCGCGCGACAAGGTCGAGAGCGCTCGGCGGTACTATGCCAACTCGTTCGGCGGTGCGTGCCCTACTCTTCTCGGCACAGCATCATCTCGGCGACGGCGGGAGCACCGTGAGCTGACTCTGCCTCGCTCTCTCGTCCGCAGACCACGACAAGCAGGCGGCGATCGACCTCTTCCTCGGCATCAAGCACGCCCTGCCGCCGCCGCCGTCCTGGGAGTACCTGCCGCCGCCCTCGCGCTCGTCATACCGGGACTGGTACACTCCGTCGCACCTCGCCGCCTCGCCCTCGTCCCTCTCGCCCGCCGAGGTCGCCCGTCGTCTTCAAGCTACGGTCGACGCCGAGGATGCGCGCGACCCGAACGAGCTGTGGAGGAGGTACTACCGCGGCGGCGTGTGGCAGACGCTCGACAAGCAGTACCAGTACCACATCCAGTCGACGCTTCCGGCGCATCGCGTCCCAGGGTGCGTCTCCTCTCCTCAACTCGGCTCTCTCCCTCCTGCCTCGAGCAGAGCTGACACGCACCCGCTCGCACGCAGCTCGGACGACGCGCACCTGAGCCCATTCGTCCCGAGACGGCCGCTCTCGCATTCGACCTCGCTGCAAAGGTGCGCTCCTCTCCCCCTCCCGACCGAGTCAAGCCCGAAAGCTGACGCTCGCTCCCCCTCTTCTGCGCAGACGGCCCGCAGGCGGCGGCTTCCGCAACTGGATCTCGCATCGACACCCTCGGCCCAAGTCGGCTCGTCAACCTCGCCACCGCTCGTCGATGCACGACCCGACCTCGGCCGCCGACGGCTCGCCCTCGGCGCATGAGCCTCACGCCGCTTCGGCGCCCGTCCCCGCCGCGCCCTTCTCGGCCTCGACCGGGCAGCTCGCCTCGGCGCTCTTGAAGCCCGTCGTGCGCGCCGACGAGGCGCGCGAGTACGTCGCGTGGACGACGCAGTTCCAGCACCTGTCGCTCGCCGCGCACGACCACCTGAGCGAGAAGGACCGCGCCATGTACACGGCGCACGCTGCCGTCGCTGTGCCTCGCGCCGGCTGTGCCGAGCCGCGGCGGTCGCTCGCGGCGGACGGGCTCGCCGACGTGAGCGAGCGCGACCGGGCCACGTTCCAGGCGTTCGTGAGCGGGGCGAGGCCGCGAGGGGCGACGGGCGGCGAGGTCGGCGTGTCGGGAGCGGCAGTCAAGATGTACCGGGACATGGTCGAGGGCGGAGGAGCGTAAGGCGGCGGCGAGGAAGCGGTCGGAGCGAGTTGGCGAGGCGAGGGTCCGTGTCTCGAGGTCTCGACTTTTCTCCTCTTTTCTGGCTGTGCGAGTCTTGCGTAGCGCACTTGTTGCTGTCACAGTACCCCATGGTCGAGCGAGCCAGCGCAAAGAACGGCGAGAGGGCGCAAAGTGGGACCGACGACGCACCTCCCAGCTCGCTAGGTGGGAGAGGGAGCGCCGCCTCCCTCGAGCTCTTTCCTCGTCTTGTCACGCCTCGCCGGACTTCAACAGGTGCGCGTGCCTCCTCTCTCGTGCTCTCTCTCGAGGTCTGCGCGCGCATGCCTCCTCACAGGGCTTCGGGGCTGACCTGGGCTCCCCCTCCTCGACAGCTTCGTCTCGTCACTCCTCCAGCTCGTCCGACCTCGATGGAGCTTTAAGGACCCGACCAGGTGCGTCAGATCTCTCCTCTCTGCAGCCTCATGCAGCCATGCCAACCGCACAGCGAGGCTGGGGCGCGGATGGACTCGCTGACCCTGGACCACCCTCCCGACCAGGCCGCGAACGACCCGATTTCGAGCAAGTGAGCGCTTGCGATGGACTCGTACCTCGACCCTTCCCTCGCCGGGGCCCTCGCCTACCTCGACCAGGGCCCAGGGCTCCACCCGGGCGCCGACGCCGCGACCATGTCGACCTCGACCCCGCTCCTCTCGGCGTTCGACTACGATCAGTGGATCAACCCGCAAGCTACGGTCGCCTACCACGCCCAGTCCGGCTCGGCCGTCCTGCAGCACCCGCCTCACCACGCCGCACCCGCCCAACGCGACCACGTCGTGCCGTCCCACCACCCCTTCGGCGGTCTCCACTCGGAACCTGCGGGGTCGGCGACTAGGCTCGCCGCAGGTCCGCCCCTCGAGGACGCCAACGCGCAGCAAGCCGCCGACATCGAGCTCATCTACGGGCCAGGCGACTACGAGCACGAGTTGTTCGTCGCCGCGCCGACGCCGACTGCGACCGCGACCTCGACCCCGGGACGCGCGCGCTCGACGAGCTCGCACCAGCCGTACCCGGCGCAGCCCCAGCTCAGCATGGACGACCGTCGGCACGACCTCATCGTCGACGACGTGTCGTCGTACTCGATCGCGGCGTACGGCGACGGCTCGGCGTCGGGCTCGCCGGTCACCAAGCGCGCCTCGGCCGACGCCGTCCCCTCCCCGGCGCCCTCGCCTCGCATCCAGCGCTCGCCCGCCAAGGTCTACGCCGTCAAGGCGAGCCCGGCGCCCGTCGTCGTCGCCGCCAAGTCGACCGGCACGTCGTCCGGCACGCACACCCCCAAAACGCCGCAGGCCGACCAGTCGGTGCCAGAAGCCGCGCTCCACCTCTTGCGCCTCGCTCAGCCCGACGGCTCGACGACGGGCTCGGCCGCGACGGCGTCGACCGGCGGCCGCGAGGACGAGGCGAGCTGCGACGAGGACGCCGAGGGCGAGAGCGACGACACGTCGATCCACTCGATCGAGGCACAGGCCAAGCGCCCGCTCGCCACCGTCGTTGCTCAGCAAGGTCAGCTTGAGACTCGCGTGTGGCAGCACGACCCGGCGCAGCCGCCGCTCCACGTCCAGCGCGGCGGCGGCCCGGGCTCCCGTCGCCCGAGCGCGTCCGAGTCGGTCGCGAGCACGCGCACGGGCCGCCCGGCGCCGAGCATCGCGAGGACGCAGCGCGAGGCGAGCGTCGTCTCGAACCGCTCGCGCGCCGTCAGCGACGCCGCTTCGACCACGTCGGGCTCGCAGCAGCCCCAGCAGCAGCCGCCGGCGGTCCCTTCGCCGGCGACCCGTCGCACGAGCGGGCGCGTCCGCAAGCCGCGCGTGTCGGACGTCGCAGCCGACGTCAGCTCGGACATGAGCGAGGACGAGCACGAGTACAAGCCCGACGACGCCGACGTCGACATGGCCGACGACAGCGACGGCGGGCGCGCGACGAGCTCGTCCAAGAAGAAGGGCAAGGGCCCTGCCGTCAAGGGCAAGAAGCCGACCAAGCGCACGTCGAGCGCCGGCAGCCAGGGCGGGTCGGCGGCCAAGAAGGCGCGCACGGCGAGGGCGTCGTCGCCCAACGCCAACACGCTGCTCCTCGCCCCGCGCAAGCCTCGCCGCCAGGCCTACATCCCGGCCAACCTCCAGAACCGCGCCTTCCCTCCCCACGTCGAGCTGAGCGACCACTTCCCTCGCTTCTACCGGTCGTTCCCCGTCTCGTCGGCGTTCCCGCCCGACTCATTCGTCCTCAAGGCGCCCAAGCAGTCGTCGCAGCCGGCGGGCCTCGTCGCGAGCACCTCGTCGGGCGGCAACAGCTCGGTCGCTGCGTCGCCGTACGACGTCTCGACGGCGTCGCTCCACGGCATGTACGACGACTCGGCCTTCGCCGCCGCCCAGTACTACTCGGGCGCGCACACGCCCGTCGCCTCTACGTCGTCGCTCGGCGACCCGACGCCGCACTTCTCGTCGCTCGGGTACCTCCCGATGCCGCACTCGTTGTCGTACTCGCCGCCGCAGCACCAGCACCAGCACCACGCCCTCCCGGCCTTGTCGCCCGCCCTGAGCGCGTCGTCGTCGATCGCCGCCACGCCGTTCTCGTCGCAGGCCTCGGTGTCGACGCCGCCCTCGACGATCGCCTCGACCTCGTCGACGCCGTCGACGGCTGCAACGCCGACGGCGCTCGGACCCAACGGCATCTCGGTCATGTTGCCGCCGCCCGACGCCAAGTGGAACAAGGGCGGCGAGCCGCTCAACCTCTACTGGCCTCGCTTCGTCAAGGGCAACGCCGACGACAAGTGCGGCCTGTGCCCGATCTGCGCCGAGCCCAAGGAGCGCGGCGGCGAGGGCGAGCAGAAGTGGCTCAAGGTGCGTCTCCTCCCTCCTCTCTCCTTCCTCATCGACCTCGCTGACGCCCTTGCGCTCTCGTCCTTGCAGCTCAAGAACTCGTCGTACGTCTACCACATGTCGTACACGCACGGCCTGTCCAACCTCACCGGTGCGTCCTCGTCGTCCCTCCCTCCTTCGCCGGTTCTGACCCTCGCTCGGCTCGCCCGACTGACCCTCTCTGCGCCTGCTCACAGGTCTGCCCTTCTCGCCGCCGGTCGAGATGCGCACCGTCACGTTGCCGCCGAGCACCAAGGACCAGCGCGCGCAGATGGTCGAGGGCAAGTGTCACAAGGTGCGTCTCTCGCTCACGCTCTCGCCCTGTCGGCACCGTCGCCCAAGCTCGTCTCGCTCACGCCTATCTCTCTACTGCAGTGCAACGACTGGGTCAAGCTCCTAAGCGTCAAGAACATCGACGCGATCGTCCCCGAGCTCATTTGGTGGAAGGTGCGGCTCGCTCTCTCCTCTCTCTCCTTCCCTTCTCGTCGTCCCTCACCGCTCCTTTCCTGACGCACTCTCCCTCGCTCGTCGTCGTCTTCCTCGCACGCAGCACGCCAAGAAGTGCCACGGCCAGTCGCAGATCGAGGGCGAGGGCCTCCCCTACCAGCAGGACGAGGTCTACGCGCTCATCCTCCAGCGCAAGGCCGAGTTCGGCGTCGAGGGCTGAGCCCGCACGCCCAGCACGCTCGACGGCGCCACCTGCGCTCCCTCATGGCCGCCAGAAGCACCCCTCTCGCCGCTCGCACCGCTCCTCCGACTCTTCGCCCTCTCTCGCATGTTTCCCTCTTCCCCCTCTGCATCTGTCTGTGCACAAACGACCCATCGACGTCCTCCTTCCAGCTGTTCCACCACGACCCTCTCGACCCAAAAAAACATCACGCCGGGCGCCTCACGTCGAGCGCGCCTCGCCCTCGCTTGCTTACCCCGCCCCCTCCTCCCTCCCCGCTTGTCTGTGCCCGAGCTTAGCCTCCTCGCTCCTCTCCCTCCTGCCCATGTACCCCCCCTCTGTGTCTTACCCCTCTCGCCCTCCCTCGCCCTCCCTCCCTCCCTCCCTCCCTCTCTGTCCTTTCTTCTCGTGCGGCCGCGCCGGCCGGCGACGCTTTTTCAGGGTTCGAGGCGATGGACAGTAGCACTTCTTTCGGCAGACGCAGTGCGACGAACAACGCATTCTCTGTGTCTCTCGATGGGTCAAGGGCGAGAGAGGAGAGCAGTCGGGCGAGAGTTGCAGAGAGCGCTTTTCGACGAGGAGGACGAGTCAAACGTGCGCTACGAGTGGGGCGCGAGACGGGCCTGCTGCCGTCAGACGAGCCCGTACATGCTCGCACGAGAGCCTGGCACAGTGTGCGCCGAGCGCGTGCCGCGGCGGAACCGTGCGCCGTCAAGGGAGGGAGGAAGCGCCGAGGACGAGGCTCGAGCGCGACGCTCAGGGCACGTACAGCGACTTTGGAGCATCGCCTGGACCCGCCTCTGCTCCTGCGCCACTCTTTCCGCCTCCCCGCCCGGCTCGACCGCCTCGGCCGGGCCCGCCGCCTCCTCTCGCTCCTCCTCCCCGCCCGCCGCGTCCTCCCCGCCCAGGCGCACCTCCTCCCTCGCGCTCACCCTGCCCTTGCCCTTGTGCCTGCTGCCGGGCCTGCGCCTGGGCCCTCCACCACGCCCTCGCGCGCTCAACCTCGTCCTGCGCGACGGGCGCGAGCACCTTCCCGCCGCCGCCGCCGCCGCTGCGCGAGACCGAGGGGAAGAAGATCTCGAGGTAGTAGGCGAGGGCGTCGCCGGACGAGAGGGCGAGGTAGTCGGGCTCGGGCTTGTCGGGGCGGCGCTTGCGCGGGGAGGAGGGGGCGGAACCAGGGGCGGTCGAAGGGGAGGAGGTGGACGAGGCGAGAAGCTTGGCGAGCGGGGCGGCGAGAGGGGCGGGCGTCGAGAGGTCCGAGTTGAAGGTGATGGCGACGGGCGGAAGAGAGGTAGTCGAGGCGGAAGAAGAAGAGGGGGAGGCAGAGGACGAGGGCGACGGCGCGGGCGGTACGCGCAGGTGGAAGTAGAGGATGCACTGCAACGTCGAGCGCAGGTGCACGGGGATGTCGTTCGCTGTCGGGAGCGGGAGCGGCTCGGGCTCCTGACCGTTCTCGTCGGCGTCGTCTCGACGGTAGGGCGGCGGCAACTCGACGCCGGCCGGGAGCTCGACGACCCAGTCGTCGGGCACGACAAAGAGGCGCTCGACCTCGGCCCAGGCGAGCTCCTCGCCCTGCGCTTGGGGCCGCACGCGCGTGCGAGCGTCGGCGTCGGCGGCCGAGAAGGCGGCGTGGATCTGGCGCGAGATGTCGAGCTGGGTCTCGAGGAAGCGGGTGGCGTCGCGCGCGAGGTCGTGGAGCGGGTTGGGCGCCTTTTTGAGGAGGTCGAGGGTCGAGAGGGCTGCAGGTGCACGAAAAGGGGATCGAGTCGGCGTGGCTTTCGCGAGGAAGGAGGAGAGGAGAGCGAGGAGACGGACCGGAGAGGGGGACGACGAGCTGGAACGTGTCGTCGCGGACCCAGCGCTTGAGGACGGGGAGGGCGTGCACGAGGGCACTGGCGTCGACGACGCGGACCTGGCGCGGTGCTGGGCTGTGTCCGTTGCCCGAAGGTCCCCCACCTGGAGCTCGCCCGCCGCGGCCTCGTCCTCGACCACGGCCGCCCGAGTTGTAGAGGCGCGGGTCGCGCGAGAAGGCGAGGGTGTCGACCGACTTTTCGAGCTGCGAGACCTGGTGGGCGAGGAAGGCTGCGCCGAGAGCTTTCGACTGGCGGTCGCGCTGCGATGAGGAGGAGGCGGGAGTGAGCGAGGGCTCGTGGGTGGACGGGGCGAGGGCGAGGGCGCACCTTTTGCTCGTCCGACTCCATGCAGCAGTCGAGTGCTTGTTCAGGCGGGGGAGCGGTCGAGCGACGAGAGCGAGTTGGACGAGGACAGCGACGACGGCGACGACGGCGACGCACCCACCTCAGCCTCCCTCCCACCCGCTCAGATGCCGCACTCAGCTGTGTAGAGCCGTGCTTCAAGCTCCCTAAGCTCGCCCAGCCCGCCCCCTCAACCCCCCGCCTTGGTCCCACCCTCCGCCCGCTCCTCGTCGTCGTCCTCGTCCCCCCACTCGAGTCGCACCCAGCCGCCCTCGCCATGCCCCAACCTCGCTACAGGGCCGAGCCTCCTGCACGCACAACCGACCCTCGACTCTCACGCTCAAGGTCCACCACCGCCTCGCGTGACGTCAAGAGCGAGGACGCCTCGAGCGCAGCCAGCGTCTCGTCCGCCGCAGGACCGCAACGCCCACCCGCCGGCCTCGACAGGGCTGCCCGCACCTCCGGCACCCCTTACAGCGTGCGTCCTCCTTCCCTCTTACCGCCGCGCTCTCGGCGCCGTGCGCTAACTCGCGCGCACCACGGCCCGCCCGCAGAAGTCCCGCTCGAGCAAGCCGCCGGTGTCACAGCTCCCCGCCAGCATCGTGCGTCTTTGTCTTCGCCACCAGATGCCCTCGAGATGACCCTGACGCCCACCTCTGCACGCAGTTCGCGCAAGACGGCTCGGGCCTCGCGTGCGTCCTCCCCCCTCGCTCGATCCCCTACCGCCTTTCCCTCGCTGACCTCGCACGTCCCCTCCTTGCAGCTTCTGCGGCAGCTGCCAGCGTGTGCGTCCCTTCCTCTGCACTATGACGCACACCCTCTTCCGCGCTGATGCCTCCCTCCTCGCCCCGCAGTTTCAGCACCCTCGCACCTTCGCCGACCGCCAGCTCTCGACCGCCCGCCGCACGCTCGACAGCGCCCGCCGCGACCGCCGCGACCTCAAGCTGCGCGATTTCCCCAAGTGCCTCGAGTGCGTCGCGCCCCAGGCCACCAACCTCAAGTGCGCCGTGTGCGGCTTCGTCCGCCCGGCAAGCTTCTTCTCCGAGGCCATGGTGCGTCGGCACGCTCTCGCTCGTCGGCACGCTGACGCTCTCCCAGCGTCTCCAACTGAAGCTGACTCGATGCTGTGCATCTTGCTGCGCGCAGAGGGCCAACACGCACGGCGCGACGTGCAGGAACTGCCAGTCGAGGGCGACCGACGACAAGGACGTCAAGCCGCGAGCTGTGCGTCTCTCCATCCCTCTCGCTCTTCGTTCTCGATGGTGACTGACTCGGCTCTCGCCGCTGTCGTGCAGGAGTGCGCCGACAGCCCCTATCTCGCCTGCTGCCGACCTGCGACCCGCGCACTGACCTCTTCTCCTCTCCATCTCCCCTTTCCCTCTCTTCCTCGCCTGCACTCCACCCTCGACCTCAACCTCTTCTTCTCCATCGCAGCATCGAGGCCGACCCGTTCGCCGATCTCTCGTCTGACGAAGACCTCGATCCGTACAACCTCGCCGCCGACGAGCTCGCATCCGGCGGCGGCGGCGCGCGCGGCGGCGTGGCAGGCCAGGCGCTCGCTGTGATGGGCAGGAAGGTGCCGCTCGAGGGATGGACGGCTGGCCTGGATGAGGCGTATGGCATGCGGGGCGGCGAGGGAGCGCCCGAGGAGCCGGTCTTCGCGCTTGAAGGAGGAGAGGAGGACGAGGAGGAGAAGAAGGTGCGGACGACGCAGCCGGCGGTCGTGTACGACGAGGACGACGAGGACTGGTGACGGTACATAGACTGCAGTGAAGCGCTTTCGAGACGGCCTTGCTTCCTTCTCAAGTTGGGTCGAGAGGCGACGAGCGCGCGCTTTTGCTGCGGGCCCTGTTCCTCTCGAGCGTGCTGCCTGGACCTCATCGAGTGCGCCCTGAACGAGGCAAAGCGCGCGAAGGGCTGTGGGCGGCGCAATCGTCGTCTGAAGCGGGCCGAGGAAAGCTAATGCGGAATAGGAGCGGCGGGCTAACCAAAGCTAATCCGAGCGAGCAGAGCTAATGCCGATTAGTAGCGAGTCAAGCCCGCCCGGCTTATGCTCCTCCTCGCTCCTCGTCCACTCGCCCTCCCGACTGGGCACTCGACTTGGGGCTCGCCTGGCGGGCTGCACCACTCGACAGCCCCTCTGTGCTCCGCCTACACCACCACTCGCCCTCGCCCACGCCCGAGAGC
>Ga0308169_10002151_pt1 | contig 21065 bp, 18 predicted proteins | sample PhyBR1_2_FD_202139 | JGI IMG/M metagenome (GOLD analysis project Ga0308169, IMG submission 202139) | Phyllosphere microbial communities from UC Gill Tract Community Farm, Albany, California, United States - DLSLSB.R1 | ecosystem: Host-associated > Plants > Phyllosphere > Unclassified | place...
CGCACAACTCGCTCGCCGCCTTCAAAGCCGCCCAGGCCGCCGCCGACAGCCAGGGCGGCTGCAGCTCGTCAACGCACCGCACAAGCAGCGACGTCGACCTCGACCTGTCGTTCGAGCGCGCGAGCGCGCTGCGCGACAGCCGCGGGAGCTCGTCGCTCCTGCACGACGAGCTCGTCGTCGAAGCTCACGAGCACGAGCACGAGCGCGAGCGGGACGGCGGCGAGCACGACTGGGTCCGCGACGAGGTGCGGCAGCACGAGTCGCCGCGCCCGGCGGTGCATGGCATCCCCGAGCGCGACCTCGTGCGCAGCAGCAGCGGGCAGCTCGTCGGCGCGCGGCACGCCCGCGCGACGAGCGCCATGGACCTGCGCGCCCAGTTCAAGGCGGCCGCCGACGCCGACGCCGAGGTCGCTCGAGGGGCGGACGACGTCGCGATCACGATCGGCGCGCTCGGCTCGACGGCGGGCGAGTGGCGCTACGGCGACGACGGCGACGACGGCGAGGGCGAGTACGACGCCGTGCGCCGGCACGTGATCCGGCAGGGCAAGCGCCCGCTCGAGGGCGCGCGCGCGCAGCACGAGCACGACCAGTACGCCCTGACGGCGCCGCTCGAGCACGTCGCGCGCTTCGGGCCCTCGGCGCTGTCGCCCCACGAGCGCGCGCACGACGGCGACGCCGGGTTCGCGTACAACGCGACGGGCGCGCTGTGGCGCGAGCCGCCGCGCTCGGCGCCGCCGCTGTCGCAGCCGACGTTCGCCGATCGGCAGCAAGAGCAGCAGCAGCAGCAGCAGCAGGGCCACGCCTCGAGGCCGTCGCAGAGCAGGGGCTTCCCGCTCCCGCTGCGGCTGCTGCAGCACACCAAGCGCTCGGCCGAGGCCCTCATGTCGCCTGCGTCGGCCTTTGCGCGCTCGCCGACGGGCACTCGAGCGCGTGCAGCGACGGCCGGGACCGTCGCCGAGTCGGACCTCGACTCGCTCGCGGGCGCGTCGCCCATGTTCGACTCGGACGGCGAGCACGACGGCACGGTGCGCACGGCGCCGTCGACGCCCAACGACACGCCCTTGTTCCAGGACTGCTTCGACTCGGACGAGACGACGCCGCCGCTGCCGCTGCCGCACCGTCTTGGCGCGTCGGCGGCGCTCGCCGGGCTCGGCCTCGGGTTCGACTTTGGCGAGCGCGACGCAGCCTCAGACGAGGGGCGCGACGAGTTCCCGCTCGTGCCTCTGCGGCACGGCGCGCGGCGCGTCTCGCTCCCGCCCGTCGCAGACCGGCGGCGCTCGGTGCGGCACGACAAGATTCCCTCGCTCTCGATCTCGCCGCCGCCGCCGGTGGTGGTGGTCGAGGAGCGCTCGAGCGAGGACGGCGCGCGCTCGGTCGCGACGAGCTCGTCGACGCTGTCGTCGCACGACTCGGGCGTCGACCCGACCGTGTCACCGTCGCGGCGCCTCTCGCGCCGTCTCTCGCTCGCCGTGGCCGGCCCGACCGCCGACCCCGCCTCTCGCCCTCCTCCTCCCCGCGCCTCGCGCCCCTCGGTCCACTTCGACACGACGCGCTCGACCTCGTTCCCGTTCCTGCACAAGACCGACACGCCCTCGTCGACGACGTCGTCGAGCGCCGCCGGGCCCTCGATCCCGACGCCGCAGCACCTCCTCGTCTCGCCGTCGCCCGGCCCGGGCGGCATCAAGCGCGACCCGTCCTTCTCGTTCAGCCCGGCACCTCTCCGGCTCGTCAAGGTGCAGCTGCTGCGCGCGGCCGGGTACGGCACGGGCTCGGGCTCGAGTACCGAAGCGCCCGCCGCCGAGGACGCCCGGCCGGCGTCGCCCGGCGCGCCCGTCGAGGCGACGGTCGACGTTGCGGCGGCGGTTGGCGACGGCGAGACGGCGGCGAGGAGCAGAAGGCCGAGCCCGGTCGCGTGGTGGGACGACTTGGGCGGGTGGTTCCAGGCGCCGAGCGGGTGGGTCGACGAGGTCGTGCCCGCCAAGCTTGCCTTCCTCGTGCGTCCCCTCTCTGCCTTCTCTCCCTCGCGCTCGAGAACTCGACTGACGCCTCTCCTCGCTCGCCCGTCCGCAGGCCGGCTTTCTCTTCTTCGCGCCCTGGCTGTGGCTCCTCGGCGGGTGGTACCTGCGCCCGCTCGACGGCGAGTTCCACTCGCAGCGCGGCGTGCGCTGCAGGGACGCCCAGTGCGGCTGCGGGCGCATCATGCGCGGCTCGGGCGCGCGCTCGGGCGGCGTTGCGGCGCACGGGCGGGCGGGCGCGCAGCTCGGCGGCGGCGCAGGGGACGACGGCGAGCGGTACGCTGGGCTCGACAGGTGGGTGTTCATGAACCGGGTGGCGGCGACTGGGGGAGGGGCGGGCGTCGCGGTGCTGTTTGGCGTCGCTGTGTGGGCGGCGGCGACGGCTTGAGGAGGAGGAGGAGGACCGACGGCGCTTTGACCCCTCGACGGGGCTACAGACCCTGCACTTTTGTACATCCGCATCGCTTCTATCACGCAACCATGACCATGCTCTCGATGCAGGGCAAGCTCTCGAGCGAGCGAGAGAAAGCTGCGACACTTTGCCGCTCTGCCCGGCTCGAGGCCAAGTCGGCGGCTCGCCCTCCTCTCCTCTCTCGCCTCGCTCTCGGGCTCTAGCTGCTCGACGCTCGCCTCGCACACTCGACCACATGGCGCACTCCATCGACGACGACAAGGCGAGTCCCACCTCCCCCTTCCCCGGCCCGCACGCTCCTCCTCCTCCTTCATCAGTAGCGCCCTCTCACGGTCTCCCGGCGGCTCGCTGGGCAATGGGGAGCGGGTGTCGAGGTTCTGGGAGAGCCTTCGATGCGCTGCGGGGCTGTACGGCCTGCCGCACGCCCGGGCGAGGACGGCAGCTCCGGGTTGGACAAGCGGCGGGGATGACGGCGACGAGAGCAGCTCGACTCACCCTTGCAGCGAGCCCAAGCTGACGCAAGCCTCCTCTGCGCTCGCAGCACCCGATCAAGCAGGCGTTCAAGACGCGCCTCGAGGGCAACGAGCTGCTCAAGGCCGGCGACTACCGCGCCGCCCTCCTCAAGTACCACGCCGTCCTCGTCGCGCTACGGGGCGTCAACTGGCCCATGCACGGCAGCGCGCAGGAGACTACTTCCCCGACGTGTGCGTCCTCGCCTTTCACTGCGCCCTCGGCTCGTCGCGCCCGCTGAACCTCCTGTCCCTTCTCCTTTTCTCCTGCAGCATCGCCCGAGGGCAGCGGCGGCGAGGACAGCGAGGCGTCCGAGGCGGGCGAGGATGACGCCGAGGTCGAGGTCAACGGCAAGGGCAAGGCCAAAGCCGAGCACGAGCACAAGAAGGAGCCCGAGAAGACGCGGCCCGACGACGAGAACATGGCGCAGCAGATCCAGCAGGCGCTCAAGAACACGTACCTCAACTCGGCCGCCATCTACGTCAAGCAGGAGCGCTGGGGGCGCGCCCTCGAGTCGGCCAAGGCGGCGCAAAAGTACGAGCAGTGCGTCGCTCCTTTCCCTCACTTCGTCGTCGTCCTTCCTGCGCGACGACGCTGACGTAGGGATGTTCTCGTGCGCGCGCAGGGACAACCTCAAGGCCAAGTTCCGCGAGGGCCAGGCTCTGATCGGGCTCGGGCGCATCCTCGACGGCAAGCGGCTCCTCGAGGAACTTCAGATGCTCAACCCGGACCCGGCCGTCAAGGCTGCGCTCTTCAAGCTCGACCAGGACGAGGCGAGGCGCGAGAGCAAGCAGCAGGCCGACCTCAGTGCGTCCTCCTTTCCCTTCCTCACGGTGGGCAAGCGAGGCGAGGCTGACGAGGAGGGGCTCGTGCGCGCAGGGGGAATGTTCAGCCGCGACACGCCGTCGAGCAAGAAGGACAAGCAGGCCGACCGCGCCGCCGCCAGCACGTCCTCGCCCACCGCTTCGACGTCGACCTTCACGCCCAAGAAGGAGGCCGACGTGAAGCCCGCCGTCAAGCGCGAGACGTCGTCGCCCGAGAAGGTCCACTCGAAGCCGATGGCGCCCGCCTCGACGTCCGAGGGCACCTCGCCGACGGCCCAGGTCGCCGAGGACGTCAAGAACGTCGCCATCAAGGAGGAGGAGAAGCCCGCCGTCAAGACTGAGCAGGCGTGAGGGAGCTCGTCCTCGCGCTCGATCCCCTTTCCCTCTCTCGTATCTCTCCCTCTCTCGGTCTCTTTCTCTCGAGTCTTTTTCTCTCCGTCCTTCTCTCTCTTCGTGCCCGCTTTTCTGTTCCTCGCAACCGTCAGTCCTGCAATCGCACCTCGTTCGTCGGCTCGTTCTCCTGCGCATTCTGCTCGCACGGGATCTGCTCGGTCCGCCTCGCGCTCGCATGCTTTGCCTCTCGCCCGTAGCACCGAGAGGAGAAAAGGCACTGAAGTGGGTATCATTAGAGAAAAGCAGCTAGCCGGACTACAAAACGGCAGGCAAGCGCGAGACCAACCTCCTCGTCTCCTCCTCGCTTTCCTCCTCGCCCGCCGACTCGCACGCTCGAACCCTCGGCTCGGCTCGACTCATCTCAGTGCGCGCTCGCACTTACTTCTTCGAGGCCTTGACGGGCTTCTTGGCGGCGGCAGCCTTCTTGGGCGGCGGGGTCGCCTCCGACTCGGACTCGGACTCGCCCTCCTCCGACGAGCTCTCCGAGGCCGACTGCGGGCAGGGAAGGAAAGAGAGGAGGAAGCGAGTCAGCGGCTGTGCGCTCGAGGTGATGCAGGGCGAGGAGGGTCGGTCGGGCGAGAGCGAGAGAGAGTCGAGGAGGGGAAGGGGGAGGAGAGAGACGAAGAGAGAGGGGACGCACAGGCGTCGCAGCCTTGGGCGGGCTCGCCGCCTTCTTGGCCTTGGACTTCTTCTCCTTGGGCGTCGCGTCGACGGGGATGTCGGCGGCGACCTCGGACTTGCGCGCGCGCTTGGCCGCCTTAGGGTCGGTCGCGACGGCGACGGCCTCCTGCTCCTCGGCGGTCGCGTTGGCCGGCTGCACCTTCTCGTACTCCGTCTTGGCATCGAGGTAGGTCATCGTCTTGTCCGACGTGATCTTCTGCCACGGCTGCGGGCGGGCAAGACGAGGGTGGGGTCAGTGCGTGTCGACGACGAGGACGGTGCGTGCTCGAGAGGCAGCCCCGCGCTCGCTGCAGAGGCTGCGACGAGCTCGTCGTGCGATGCATGCGGCGAGCGAGCGAGGCACGAGCAGCCCGCTGCGGTGAGGAAGAGGAAAGGGCGAGGAAGAGGAAGGGTGACGCACCGCCTTGTCGGCGTCGCTCAGGCCCTGCCACTGCTGGCCGATTCTCTTGAGGACCTCGGAGTAGGGGAGGTCGGGGAACTTGCGGCGGTAATCCTCGCGGACCGAGTTCTGGTACTCGATGTAGGCCGACGCCGGGCGCTTGGGCGCGTTCGGGTCCTTGACCTTCTTCTCCTTGGTGTTGCGGCGCTTCTTGCCGTCGACCTCGTCGTCGCTGTCGGCAGCGACCGACTTCTGCGGGCGAGAGAGAGGGAGGAGAGGGAAGAGAGTCAGCCTCGGGCCGGCGAGGAACGACAGCGACGAGGAGGAGGAAGACGACGCACGCGGCTGCGCTTCTTGGGGACGGCCGCCTGCTCGGCCTGGCCGAGGAGGGCGGGGAAGGTGGCGAGGGCGCCCTTGTCGGCGCCGGCCTGCTCGAGCTCGGCGGCGTACTCGATCATGGCGGCCGTGGCCTGCTTGTGCGCCTTGGCGAGGTCCTTGTGGAGCGACGCGATGTGCTCGACGGCGGTGATGACCTGCAGGCAGTGCACAGAAGGGTCAGTGCATGGCTCAGGTGAAGGTCGGTGTTGTTTGTTTGTTTGGTCGCGAGGCGGAGTGTGGGGGAGGCGAGGTGGTCGGGCGGCGAGGGCGAGGGACGAGGGCGAGCGAGCGCGGCCGCGAGTGGCGGTGCGTGCTCGCGTCGATGGTGCAGACGAGTCTCGGAAGCTGGTGGACGCACAGCAGCCTTCTTCTGGGGAGCCATGTTCAAGTGGTTGACGGGCGGATAAGCAAGTGAGAGGTAAGGAAGCAAGGAGCGGCGGGGGGCAACGACCGGGGGGGCGAGCCGAATAGAGATTTTCAGAGCGCGCGCGCCCGCCAGCTTGCCCGCCCCGCCTAAGCTCAATACCAACCGGCGGTCTAGAACCAAGCTAACCTTGTCGGCGCACAATTCCCCTTGCTTGAACAAGCAACTCTAATGTCGCTCGCCCGGGCTTACGCTCGCTCGCCCAGCTCTCGACGTTTGTAAGGCAAACCGCTCAGCTCGTTACTCATCGCTATGCTCGACTAGTACAAAGTGTCTGTGCTGCTCGATGCTCGCTCCACGCCGTCACTCGGCCCAGTACGCGTCGTGCAGGCTCGTCGACGCAAACGCTGCGGGCGAGGAGGAGGACGACGAGGTCGAGGTCAGCTCAGTCTGCGCAATACGACGCACACGAAGAGGACGAGCACGCACAGGAGAAGGTCGAGTGCTCGGTGCCGACCACGAGGCGGCCCTTGGCGGCGACGATGGCCTCGAGGAACGGGAGGAAGAGCCTCCCGAGCGGCACGCCGTCGAGCTGGTTGACGAGCCGGCCCATGCGCTCGACGCTCTCGACGACGACGCCGTCGTTGCGCTCGCTGTTGGGCCGGTCAAAGTCGCCGAGGACGAACGTGCAGGGAAAGGCCGAGAAGAAGGCGCGCAGGTTGAGGTCGTGCTCGGGCGTGCGCGAGTCGGTCGCGAGGTACAGCGGGACGTTGAACGGCTCGAAGCGCGGGTCGGTGTGGAGCGGCGCGCGGCAGGTGAGGTTGACGAGGCGGGACGAGGGCGAGTCGGCGGGGCGGGCGAAGGGAGGGATCCACGACTTGACGCCGTCGAGGACGCCGCGGCGGTCGAGCTGCGCGGCCTGCTCGTCCTTGTCGACCTCGCCGTGAGCATCGAGGTGCTCCTGCGCCGCCTCGGCCGCCGCCTCGGCCGCTGCCGGTCCCGCCGCACCGACTCTCCCCCGCTCGCTCCTCCTCCCGACGACGACATTCGGCCGCACGAGCTCCCACATCTCGTCCGCGACTGCCTCGTCGACGCCCATCTCGCGCACGACGAGCTCGCGCCATGCTCGCTCCATGTTGGCCCGCGCGCGCCGCGCAAACTCGCCGTCGCCGACCCGCGCGTGCACGCCGACGAAGTTGGCGGGCCCGCCGAGGCGAGCGACGATGGCGTTGGCGGGCGCAAGGAGCCAGGGATTGCTGCGGGCGGGTACGAGGTGCAGGAGGTCAGCTCAGTGCGAGGCCAAGATTGAGAAGCTGAAGGAGGAGGAAGAGTGAGGAGCTCGACGCACCGGAACGCCATGGCCTGCCCGAACGCCTCGCTCCACTCGTGCGCTCGCGGCTCGTTGTAGATGCGCACACGCCCCGTGCCGAACAGCGATCCGAGGAGGACGACCTTGTGCTCGAGCTGGGCGAGCGTCTTGAGCGAGACGACGCGCTTGTAGTGCGACGACGTGAGGTTCTCGTCGATGAGGGGCGCGTCGGCCGCCGCGCGGTCGCTGAACTGGAAGTCGTACGTCTCGCGGTCCTCGACGACGTAGACGTCCGACTCGGCGACGCCGAGCTGCCCGACGAGGGCGCGCTCGCGCAGGTCCCACCGGTCGACGACGTCGACGCCGACGGCGCGCGCGCGGTCGAGGTCGACGAGGAAGTCCCACGAGAGGAACGTGTCGCGGTACGTGAAGCGGCACTCGGGCGAGTAGCTCTTGCAGTCCTCGGGCTTGAGGTCCGTGATCGGGTAGCCGTCGGGCCGCACCTCGTAGCCGGCGTCGCGCCACCTGCTCTGCTTGGCGGCGGCCGCGTCGGCCGCCTCGGCGAGGAACGTCGCGTTGTCGGCCATGCAGGTCGGGCAGGGGTAGGTCGTCGCCGAGGACGTGAACGAGGCAGGGAGGTTGAGCGGCGAGTCGGGCGTGGCGGTGCTCAGGTTGAACGAGGACGGGTTGGTGAGCATGATGTCGAGCCAGGATTGGCGCTGCGAGTCAATAGAGCCGTCAGCTTGAGCCGGGTGAGCGAGAAGGCGAGGAAAGCGGACGCACAAGGTCCGAGTAGTACTGGGTCGAGATGGGCCAGCCTGCGCACGGACCTTCTCCGTCAGCGCACGCCGCAGAGAGAGCGAGAGAGCTCACGCACCAATCCATACAGGCGGGACGAGGCTGTGAAGAAGGCAGCGTCAGCGTCTGCAGTTTAGCGAGGCGTCGAGAGAGAGAAAGGAGGACGCACACGGTGCGGTTGAGGAGCTTGCCGAGCAGGAGCGCGTTTTGCCTGCAACAGGAAGTCTGAGTCAGTCCCGAGCAGGCTGCGGGGTGCAAAAGAGGGAGGAAGAGACGCACAGGGCGATGCGCTGGTTGTGGAAGCCCGAGTGCGGGAGGAAGCCGAGGTAGCGAGCGTCCGGGTCGTCGAGGTTGGGGCGGCGCGGTCGCGGCAGCGCCGTGATGGGGATCTCGCCTCCCGAGTCCTCGACGTTGTCGCTCGGCCCGACGACGTCTGCCGCGCCCGCCTCGCCGCCGCCGTCTCGCAGCGCCGCGAGCTTGACGAGCTCTTTGCTCGCCGTCGAGCGGTACCCGCCGAGGCCCGACTCGCCGAGCGTCGCGCTCCTCAGCGAGACGGCGAAGACGACGAAGATTGCCGTCGCCGAGGCGAGGAGGAGCCACGTCGAGGTCCTCGTCCGTTTCGCCGACGGCGGCAGCTGCACCTGGCCGAGCAGGCCCTTCTGCGCGCCGTCCCACCGGTCCCACCGCCGCTTCGAGGGCGGCGAGCGCGCGACGCCGTAATCCTGGTCCGAGCCATGCCGTGACGGCGAGGCGGGCGGGGTAGGGTGGAAGGTGCGCGGCGAGGGAGGGGAGGAGCGAGTCGTCGTCGGCGAGAGGAAGGGGTCCGTCTCCGAGTAGTGGAAGAGGGACACGGGCGATAGGGCGAGCGAGGTGTTGCGAGTGTGCTGGGCATCGGCTTTGCCCCGCCGAGACGAGAGCGACGCCTGCGAGCGGTGGTAGGGGAGGGGCATGGCGAGGCGGGGAGGAGGGGGAGGCGGTGGTGGTGCGGCGGGTGAACGAGTGTCGGTGGCGGTCCTGCAGCCTGCAGGGGAGTACTCGGGGTCAGCGCCGCCCTACTTTGAGCACCCGCAGGCCCAGTCGCCGTTGACCGACGCTGACGGGTTAGGGGAGCGAGGTCGCGCCGATGCACCTGGACGAGGCCGGCCAGGCTGGGCTTGCGCGTGTAGGTGGGCGGCGAGAACGCGTGCGCGAGCCAGGCAGAGCTAGCCGGGCCTGCGTGGCGGTGAAGAGCAAAGTGGGAGAGAGAGGCGGACGGAAGAAGGGGAGCGAGGCGGCGTGTGCGCCCCGGACCGCCATCAATTGTGGCCGGCCCGCCCGGCCGAACGAGGCGTGTGCTCGCAGCCGACCTTTGCGCGCTGTCGTACAGCTTCTGGCAGCCCTTGTGCAGTGCGCAGAGCTTGTGCGACAGTCAGGAAGCGAGCGAGCGAGGCGGAACTTGAGAAGGCGAGCTCGCGGCCCCGCACTTTTCGGCTGCGCGCTCGGCAGCAGCTGCCAGCGGCGACGAGCTGAGGGCGCTGCAAGCGCACGCTCGAGAGTGGCTTCTGAGCTCTGTGAATACCTGAGAAGCAGCTCAGAGCCTCGTCGAGCGGAGAAAGGGACGAGCGCGGGCGAGAGACAATGCGGCCGTCGCTCGAGCCCTCGCTCCACCTCAACCGGGCTCAGCTCGACCCTCTGCCGCTCCTTGCTTCCCTCGTCTACGCTCCTTGGTGCTCCGATAGAGCACTGTCAGCTCCGCCCACTCGCCGAACCACCATCCTCAGCCGCCTGCACCTCTCGCCGCTCGCCGGTCGCCCTCTTCCCGCCCCGAGCAAGATGACCAGCTTGTGCGTCTTTCCGCCCTACTGACAGGGTCCGAGGATACTCGAGAGCTGCAGCGTGCTGATCCTCACCCTCCTGCAGCGCCTCAATCGCCCGCCCGGGCTCGCCGCCCCTCCACGCCTGGTCGACCCTCCCAGACCACTCGCCCTCGACCTCCCTCACCGCCGCCCGCACCAGCTCGAGCAGCACAGCCTCGCCAGTCGAGTCGCTCCTCCCAAGCAGCCGACTCGGGAGCGGCGGCACGGCCTTCACCACGCCCGTCTCCGCCAAGTCGCCTTCGCTCGACCAGCCCTCCTTCGAGCTCGTTGACTGCGGCGCCTCCATCAAGCCGCCGATCGGCTTCGAACACCTCGACAAGAGCTTCCAGGAGGAGACCGGCGCCGAGCCGAGGAGCTTGTCCGTCTTTGTCCCCTCCCTCGTGCCGCCGGCTCTCAAGCTGACTCGCCTTCCTTTCTGCTCGCAGCGAGTGGCAGACTTCCGCCCAGCCGACATCTCCTCACGAGGGCCGCACATCTTCGTGCATCCGATACGAGCGCCGTCTCGGCCCGACCGAGGCGTCGTACTACCTCGGCTCGCGCGGCGACGCTCTCCAGGGCGGCGTCAACGACACGTGCGTCCGTTTCAGCGCCCGCACGTATCTCTCAGCAGCCGACTTACTCTTTTTACGTGCTCGCAGGTACCTGCATCTCGGCTTCAAGGCGCGCGCGAGCCTGATGGCGCCAGCACGAGTGCTCGATGCCTGGACCGAGATCACGCGGCGGCACGTCCTCCTCACGAGCGCCGTCCAGTTCAGGGACTACTACGACATCCGCTTCAGGTGCGTCCTCTCCACCTCCTCTACGGCCGAGGGCTGAGCTGACTCGTGTGCGAGCAGGTTCGACGCGCCGTCCGACCTGGCCGAGGCTCGAGCCAAAGCCGCGCAGCACCTCTCGCTCGTCACGGGCAAGCACAGCAAGGGTGCGTCCGTCTCCGTCGACTTTTCATGCTTGCGTGAGCGAGCGTAGAGGTCTGCTGTTGGAGACGTCCGCGCACGCCGAGACTGACTTGCCAACCCTTGTGCGCAGACCTCCTCGACGAGTACCTCAACGGCCCGCGCTTCCTTTCGGACGACGACCTCGCCCACCTCCTCATCTCGACGCCGGGCGACACCTTCGCGCCGAGCGAGACCGGCGCCGCCGACCTCGACGCCGAGCAGGAGTACGACCTGTTCATCCTCTCGACGCACTTCATCGGCGACGGCATGGCGCTGCACTCGACCGCCAACGAGCTCTTCACGCTCCTCGCCGGCGAGCCGAGCGCCGAGGGCGGCGAGGCCAAGAACGTCGAGGCGGCGCTCGCTGCGCGGCGGGAGGAGCAGGAGCAGGTCCGTGCGCGCGGCGAGACGGTGCTGGTCGGCGAGGCGGCGGCGGTCGAGCGTGCGCGGGTCCTTGCACCGGCGATGGAGAGCAAGCTCGTGCTGCCGGAGCGCTGGGGTGCGCTGGGCTGGGCGGCGGGCAAGGTCGACTTCGACAACGAGCAAAGCAAGCTGGTCGTGCGTCCTCCTTTCTCGCTCTCGCTCTCCCTCCCCTCCTGTCCGGCCTTTTCGCTCCGGCATTGACGTACTTCGCCCCTGCAGGGTGGTCACGCCTTCCCTCGCCCGCGTCTCGGCCCTCGCCGCACCGTCGTCCCGACCTGCTCCTGGTCCGTCGCCGACACCAAGAAGATTCTCGCCGCCTGCAAGCGGCACGGCGTCACGATCGCGCACGCTATGTTCGCCCTGTCGAACCTCGCGCACGTGCGCACCGTTGCCGACGAGCGACGCCAGCCTGAGCTGCCGGCCATGTTCTACTCGGCGCTCAACGTCCGGCCGTCGCTCGTCAAGGAGGACCCGCCGGTCGACTGGTACCACATCGCGATCGGCTACTTCAAGTGCGTGCTCTCTCTCCGTGCTCGAGACAGGCGAGCGAGCAGGAGCTGACCCGGCCTCCTCGTTCCCCCTCCCCCTCACGCCCGCAGCATCATCCTCCCCTCCTTCGTCCCTCGCGACCTCTCGCCCGCCACCTGCTTCTGGCACCAGTGCCTCTCGGTCAAAGCGCAGACGGCGCGCGCCGCCAAGTCGCCGTTCCTCGCGCCGAGGACGGCGCTCATGGCGCTCGAGCGCGAGCAGCGCTCGATCGGGTTCGAGCGCGCCGACGACGAGAAGCGGGCGAGCGAGGCGAGGAAGCAGCTCGCCGGGCTTGGGATCAGCGGTGTCGAGGGCGCGAAGGAGGAGGCGCAGGTGGAGAGCGCGAGCGGGCAGCAGCAGAGCGGAGTGGAGAAGTCGAAGGAGCAGGTCAAGCCGCCGGTCGACTCGAGCGCTCGCCCAAAGGCACCCAGCACGGCACTCATGGGCCTGTCGATGCTCGGCAGTGCGTCCCCTTCCTCCATCTCACCGTCGATGTCGCTCGACGAGGACGAGCGCTGACGCCTCCTCCTCTCGCGCACAGACCTCGACGGCATGTACAAGCACGGCGACTTCCACGGCATCACCCTCCACACGTGCGTCCACTTCTTCCTCGTCGTCGGCGGGCTCGAGCAAGCAGGAAGAGCGCAGAGCTGACCCAGCTCGAGCTTGTCCCGACGGCCCGCAGGTTGACGACCGGCTCGCGGCAACGGCCAGGCGCGCTGCTCCTCTTTGCGTACACGTTTGCCGGACGCCTGTGGGTGTCGCTCGGGTACGACGAGAATGGGTTCGAGCCGGGCGCGATCGAGCGCTGGCGCACCGCGCTGGTCGGCGGCGTCGACGAGCTGCTTTTGGGCGACGAGGAGTGACCGGGCGGTGGGCAGCGGCGGCGGGCGGTCCGTGTACTTGTGCAAGCTCTTCATCTCGCGGTGGTGCACGCGCTGAAGGTCCCGCTCGAGAGCAAGAGGAAGGCGAAAGCCGCAGTACACGGCGCCTGGACGAGGCGGCCTTCTCATTTGAGAAGGCCGCTGTGGTGAGACCCGGCTCGAGAACCCTCGTGACGACGGCGCCTGCGAAGGGTCGGCGTCGCGGCCGAGTGTCTGCAATTCTCAGGCGGTGCCTGTCTCCGTGCGGGGAGGACGTCGGTCAGCTCTGCCCCACGTCCGCTCCCTCCTCTCCTCGCTGTCCGTCGCCTCAGCCTCTCGTCCTCGAGCCTCGCGCACGCGCTCTCTCTCTCTCTTCCTCGACCAGCGCCGCTCCTCTCTCTCCACCTCGAGCCCACCCGCCGCCGCCGCACCGCCTCGCCCATCATGCGCGTCGCCCAGCTCCTCGCCATCGTGCCGGCCCTCCTCCTCGCCGACGCGGCCCCTGTGCGCCACGAGCGCCGCGACGTCCGGCCTGTCCTCCAGCTGCGCGCACTCGGGCCTGATGGCGCACCGGTCGTGCCCTCGAACGACTCGTTCTACCAGCCGACCGGCGACTGGGCCTCGCAAGAGAACGGCGCCGTCCTCGGCTCTCGCCCGGTGTGGACCCAGTTCGACATGGGCGCCAGGTCCGTGTACCAGGTCCTGTACAAGACGACGAGCCCGCTCGGCGAAGCAGACGCTACGGTCACGACCGTCTTCCGCCCGGCAGAGCCAGCTTCTCCTCCTCGCGTCATGCTCCTCATGGGTGCGTCCCTCTCTCTCTCACTCTCTCGACCTTCCTCGTGCCAAAGCTGACGGCGAGCTCCTTCCTGCAGCCCCGATCGACACGGCGTCGCCCGACTGCCAGGTCGCCTACTCTCTCGAGAACGGCGGCGGGTCCAACGCGACGAGCTTCCTCCAGTCGACCGTCGCGCTCGACATCGTCTCCTCGCTCAGCAAGGGCTGGTACGTCTCGGTGCCCGACCACGAGGGCTCGAACGCCTCGTTCATCTCGGGCGTCACCGAGGGCCTCGCCGGCATCGACGGCCTGCGCGCGCTCCTCAACCACAACGAGACGATTCCCTCGACCGACAACTACTCGGCCGTCATCCACGGCTACTCGGGCGGCGGCCACGCGAGCGCGTGGACGACGCAGTTCCTCTCAACGTACGGCGAGGGTCTCAACGTGCGTCCACTCTCGCCCTCTCTACCTCGCCGAGATCCGTCCTGACTCGCTCTCACGCCGCCCGCAGGTCATCGCTGCGGCATACGGCGGCGTTCCTGTCGACCTGACGTCGACTCTCGAGCTCCTCAACGGCAGGTGCGTCCTCATCTCTCGTCTCTCGCCCGCTCGAAACCCCTCTGACTCGGGTCCTCGCTCGCAGCAACGAGAGCTACCTCGCCATCAGCTCGCTCGTCGGCCTCGCCAACGCCTACCCGGAGCTCAACAGCTACTACGAGACGATCCTCACCGAGAACGGCACGCGCGCTTTCGAGATCTCGCGCACGACGTGCAACACCCAGCTCGCCGACCTCCTCTCGAACGTCAACGTCTCGAGCCTCTTCACGACCGGCCTTGAGTTCCAGAACAACTCGATCGCGCAGCGCTACGTCCAGGGCGGCCTCCTCGGCGCGCCGTTGAACGACTCGATGCTCAGCCCGATTAACATCACGGGCGTCGTCTCCATCCCGGTCTTCCAGTACCACTCTGTCACCGACCAGGTCGTCGCCTACGAGCCGGTCCCGGCGTACGTCCAGTCGCAGTGCGACCGCGGCGCCAAGATCAAGTTCATGAGCTCGATCGGCACGGACCACTCGACGACCTCGATCGTCTACGCCGGCGACGCGTACCAGTTCCTCGACCAGGCGTTCAACGGCACCTTTATCACGGCGTGCAACACGTCGACCGTCGGCGTCGACCTCTACCCCGGCTCGCCCGCCTTCATCGAGTCGATCGGCACCGAGGCGTGGACCCTCCTCGAGGCGCTTCAGGCGGCGTCGGCGCCGGCCAACAGCACCTCGTCGGCGACGTCGGCGTCGGCGGCTGCGACGGCTACGTCGGGCCCGATGTCGGGCTCGTCGGGCATGCCCTCGGGGGTGTCGTCGATGCTCTCGTCGATGCTCTCGGCGGCGTCGACCGTCTCGGGCTCGCCGCCTGCGACGTCGGCCATCACGGCGACCGCCACCAGCGCCGTCGCGTCGATCGTCTCGTCCGCACTGTCGGCAGCGAGCACGTCGGCGTAGCGCAGCCGCTGCTCCCTTTTGATATCCCCCTCGAGCCTTTCTCTTTCCCCTTCGTTTTCTCCTCCAGCATGGACCCTCTCTTGTGCCTCTATTCTCCCCTTTCCGAGCCCATATCTGCCTCCTCTCGTAGTCGAGCAGTCAAAGTAGGACGCCGTGCCGCAACTGAGCTTCATTGCCGCCGCCCCTCCTCGTCGCGCTCGAGCCGCTCCTCGCCCGCTCGCCCCTCCCTCCCTCGCTCAGTGCAGCCGCAAGCTCCACGCATCGTCGTCGTCGTACAGCCCCGCCCGCTCTACATTCTCGCCGACGACGCTCCGCATCTCGTCGAGCAGCGCGCCCTCGTCGGCCTCGCGCCGCCGCTCGTGCTGCGCCCAGGCTGCCGCTTCGCCGAGCTCGGCCGCCTCGTGCGCGAGCGCGGCGTGCGTCGCTGCCGGGGCGGCGTACGAGTGCGAGGTGATGAGGTCGCGCGGTGGGAGGGTGAAGCCCCAGCGGTGGAGAGGGAGGCCGAGCAGGATGGCGAGGGCGAGGAGGGGGAAGAGGGAGAAGGCGAGGTAGTAGAAGGTCTGCAGGGTCGCCTTCGTGCATCAGCGAGGCTTCGAGAAGGTCCGTCGAGGAATAAGAGAGCGCACCTGAGAGCAGACGAGGGGCGAGGCGTCGGCCGTGACGGTCGCGAGGCAGAAGACGTCTGCGAGGCTCGAGCGCGGGGTCAGCGAGGGGCTCTTCGTCGGCGAGAGATGGGAAGGCTCGACGTACAGAACTCTGGGACCCACAGGAGCAAGCCGGCGAGAGCGAGGAGCCCTAGCTCGAGCCCTGGCAGCTCGGGCGCGACGAGTTTGGCGAAGGGGAGGAGGAGCGGGTGCATCGTCGCGACGATGAGCTCGAGGGCGGCGCTCGCGATGCGCTCCTGCGTGTACCTGAGCGGAGGGGCGTAGGTGTACGGGTCGAGAGGCGGCAGGTCCCCAAGGGCGACGCAGCCGACGATGAAGGCGATGAGGAGGAGGGCGCAGGCGAAGTACAGGAGGGTGCTCGGCCAGTGGACCAGTGAAGCGCGGTTGATGAAGGTGCGAGCGAAGAGGATGTGGCCGAGGAGGAAGAGCGAGAGGGCGAGGAGGAAGAAGGCTTGCTCGGAAGCGACGGCGCTTTGACCCCGCGCCGACGGTCGAGTGTCGGCGAGGGCGGCGTGGATGGCGAAGGCGATGCCGAGGACTGCACGCAGGGTGGAGGGTCAGTAAAAGAGCTTTTAAAGAGGGTGCCCAGCGTGTGCGAGCGCGACGTACAGAGAAGGGCGAAGGCAAAGAGGAGAAGGAGGTGGACCCTCGTCTCCCTGTACCTCCACGCGACGGCCGAGATCGCGAGGAAGCTGACGACGCAGAGCACGGCCGAGCTGTGGGAGTAGCGAGAGTCAGCGAGGCTCCTCGAGGACGAGCTAGAGAGGGTGGAGGAGGAAGAGCTCACGGTGCGAGGTCGCTCTTGTCGACCCAGTGGCCGCCGATCAGGTGGGCGTGACTGCGCGCGTTGCCCGAGTCGGCGTACCGTCCCGAAGCGGTCCCGCTCCAGCTCATCTTGCTGCTGCAGCGTGCGAGGCGGACAGAGGGCGAGAGCAGCCTCGAGGCGGCCTGGAGCCGTGGTGCAGGAGCTGCGAGAAGCACGAGCGAGCTGCCGCAGAAGCTGTGTCGCACGCGCCTGTCCTGACGAAGGCTCTGGGAGGGACAGTAGGCGAGCAAGAGTCGAGCAAGCTCGCGTCCGGCGGCGCACGTCGGGCTCGGCGTACTCGACAGGAGCGAGCAGAGTGGGGGGACAGGAGGCGAGCGGTGCGGGCGCGGCGGCGCAGCGAGCACAGCCAGGCGGAGCTAGAGCAGCTGGAGCAGGCTCGTAAGCTGGAAGGCGAGGAGAGAGAGCGAGCTGGGCGGCGGACGAATCGGTGCCGCGGAGGCGGTGCAAAGCCGCGACACACCTTGTCTGGCTGGCCCAGCGACTGTGGCGGAAGGCTGTAGAGCCTACCCATACCTTCAAAGCGGCACCCTGCTCCGCAGATCAGCTAAAGGTGGCGTGAGCGAGTGCGGACGCCCGCCTCGCGAGCTATCGGGACGAGCCTCGCTCGCGCTCCTCCACCACCCGCCTCCTCCCCCTGGACAGCTCGCACGCCCGTGGGCAGTCTTCCAGATCATCTAGCACCGCTCCCCTCGGCGCGCGCTCGTGCTCCACGCCGCCGCGAGCCCTCCCACGCGTCGCTCCCCCACCTCGCCATCCTCATCTCTAAGCGGCACCAGCTCGACATCACGGCCTCCAGCGCACGCCAGACCACCATGTACCTCATCCTGTCCGACCCTTCGACCTCTCCCGGGCTCGCCGTCAAGCAGTTCGGCAGCGACGCCGCCGGGCCCCTCATCCTCGGCCGCGGGTCCAAGTCCGACTCGTCCGCGCTCGACCCGGCGAGCCCCAAGTTCCGCACGAGCGCGACCAAGGTCATGTCGTCGATGCACGCCAAGCTCCACTGGGAGGGCGACTGCGCCTTCCTCACCGACCTCGGCGCGACCAACGGCACTTTCCTCGTTCGCGACGGCGACCAGCAGAAGCTCAAGCCCGACGTGCCGTACCGGGTGCGTCCTCCACGTCCTCCCACTGGTGCTTCACCTCAACGTGACGTACTGACGCAGCGCCGACCTTGCCCGCAGCTCTTCTCGGACGACCAGATCATCTTCGGCCGGCCGGTCACGCAGCGCAACCACGGCTCGTCGCCAGGTGCGTCCCCTTCTCGCTGTCGCTGCTCCACGCCCCAGTAGCTGATCTTTGAACACTCGCACCGCAACAGTCGTCAGCCAGCCACTCACGCTCGTCGCCAAGCTCCAGCCGTCCCCGGTCTTCGTCGTCGAGCGCAAGCCGGACCAGGCGGCCGACTCACCCGTCCGCACTGCCCTCGCGCGCGGCAACACGATCACCGAGCGCACATGGCGCAATGACTCGGTCGGCATGTCCGACAGCGACGGCGAGCAGGCGGGCTCGGGCTCGGGCTCGGGCTCGGGCGAGGTCGAGTCGTCGCGGCCCAAGTCGTCGCGCAGGGTCTCGTTCGTCGGGCTCTCGCAGTCGTCCTCGATCGGGAGCGACATCGTCGACATCACGGGCCAGCACGACGTCGAGATGACGAGCAGCCCGTCGTCGTCCAAGCGCGGCTTCGGCCTTTCGGAGGAGGACCTCCTCAGCAGCCGCGAGTCGTCGCCCGCCGAGCCCACCTTCGCGCCGGGCCCGCTCTCCGAGCTCGACGAGCTTCAGCTCGAGACGACGGCGGGCGAGGACGCAGCCGTCGAGACGGCGTCGGTCGAGCTCATGGCCATCGGGTCGTCGGGCTCGCACTCGCCCATGGACCTCGACAGCGACGTCGCGCGCTCACCGCCCGCCTCCGACGTCGGCGCCAAACTCGCCAAGCTCGTCTCGGCCGGCCTGCCCTCGCCCGTCAGCCCCGAGCTCCACCTCGTCGCCATCTCGCCAGCCGACGAGGAACCGACGCAGGTCGACGGCGACGAGCACGACATGCCGCGCAGCACCAACCCGTCGCAGAGCAAGGTCGGCCGCACGCTCGTCTACTCGCGCGAGCTCGACTCGTCGGGCGAGACGGTGAGCACGCGCGCGCACCCGGAGAGCTCAGCGCCCGGCCCGCTCGAGCCCGTCAGCCGCGCCGGGTTCGCCGAGCCGTCCTCGCCGGCACAGCTCTCGCCGGCCCTCTTCCCCAACGTCGACGAGGACACGCACTCGGCGAGCGGCAACAGCGCCTGGGCCGGCGGCGTCGACGAGCAGGACGACGACGAGGACCTCCTCAGCCAGGCGGCGAGCCAGCTCCCGTCGCCGTCCCGCTCGCCCGAAGGCTTCGGTTCGACGACGTCCGACGTCGACGCCGGCATCGAGGGCAGCGTCGAGCCGCTCGAGAGCGAGGTCATGTCGCGCGTCTCTACGGCCGACTCGGACGTTGTCGCCGAGCAGGGCTCGCACAACGCCAACAGCGCCCTCTCGACCGACGCGAGCGGCAGCGTTGCCGGTCGCCGTCGCCAGCTCTCTTTCCTCGGCGCGAGCCTCGGCAGGGCGAGGAGGAGGCGTGAGGCGGCGGCCGACAAGGACGACGGGCCCGAGCCGCCCGTCTCGAGCTCGCCCGTCAGCAAGCACGTCGCGACCTTCCTCGAGGAGCTCGACGACGTGGAGGCGCTCATTCGCGCCGCCGAGCGCGCCACGGCCGACCTCGAGGCCGACTCGGACTCGGACCAGGACGAGGACCGCGCCGCCGCCGCCGGCACCAAGGCGCCGGGCTCGCCGGTCAGCGCGCGCATCGCCGCCCACGTCGAGGAGCTCGAGGAGCAGCACGCGCTCGTGTTCGAGGCAGAGCACACGCCCGACGACATCCGCGTCGAGTCGTACTCGGACGCCGCGTGGTCCGACCGCGGCGAGGACGACGCGCGCGAGCCCATGCGCGCGCCCAGGGCCAGTGCGGCCCACCTCCTCGACGACGATTACGAGGAGGACGACGAGGACGACGACGACGAGCCGGCTCAGTCGTACGAGCCGTGCCACATCGCCCCGGCGGCCATCGCCTCGATCGCCCGCTCGCCCAACCTCGCCGCCCTCGTCTCGACAATGCTCGCCAGCCACGCCATCAACCTCGAGTACATCGCCTCGGACGCCGCTCGCGAGCGTGAGCCTGCGCCCGACGCCGAGGCGCAGTCGAGCGACCAGGACCTCGTCGACCTGGACGAGGGCTCCGCGGGCTCGGGCGAGGAGGACGGCAGCAGCGAGGCGGTCGACATGGAGGACGACGACGACGACGACGAGATGAGCGAGCAGGACGTGAGGGAGGAGGAGGACGGCGAGGACGACGCCATGAGCGAGGGCAAGGTGTCGCCGGCGGGCGAGGTCGTCGTCGCTTCGGCGGGCCCCGACGCCATGCCCGTCGAGGAGCCCATCGCCCCGCCCCCCATCCGCCCGATCGGCCTCTCGCTGAGCTACCGCCGCAAGCAGCGCGCGGCGCCCGTCGTCGACTCGGACCCGGACCTCGACCAGGGCGACCAGGACCTCGATCAGGTCGACCTCGACCTCGACGACGACGCCTTCCTCGAGGAGCACGAGAAGGATTACGACGCGGACGAGGTCGACCACCCGGACGGCTTTGACGACGATGGCACCGAGTGGGAGGACGGCGTGAGCGAGAAGCTCGTCGCCGCCGCCGCCGAGCAGGCCGAGCGGATCTACACGACCGGTGCGTCCTGTCTGCTCCCTTTCTACGTCGTCGAGTGACTCATGACTGACACTCTCTTCGTCCACCACTGCGCAGAGACGTCGTCGCACGCCCTCGACAAGCTCTCGACCTCGACCACCTCGCCGTACTCGACCTCGCCCTCGCGCAAGCGCCGCCTGTCCGACACGGACCTCGAGGCCGCCGACAAGATGCCTGAGCTCGTCAAGCACGTCAACACCTTTGAGTCGTCGCTCCCCATCGGCGTCGCCAAGTCCGCGCAGACCGACTTCTCGTTCCCCGCCTCGACTTCGACCTCGACCGTCGCCGTCGGTACCGAGCCGGCCGTCGTCGCTGTCGCGCCGCTCCTCAAGCGCCGCCGCCTCGACCTGCCGTACAAGTCGTTCGCGCTCGGCGTCGTCACGGGCGTCGTCGGCGCCATCGCCGGCCTGAGCGCACTCGGCTCGGCGCTCGAGTCGCTCGAGTAGGCCGCCTCCCCTCCCCGCTTCCCCTGACTCTTTCTCGTTCTGTACCTTCTCTGCCTGCTGTCCCTTCTATGCACCCCTACCCCCTTTTGCCCGCCTCGCTGTAGCTTGTCCCCTCGCTCGCTCGTCTTCGCCACCGCTTTGTCCCCTCCCCTTTCCCTCGTCCCACTTGTGCTCTCTTCCCCTCGTCGCGCTTCAATCAGACCCTCCTTCATTGACTCAGCGTCCACGTGAGCAGCCCGAGAGCAGCTCCTTCGCGCGAGCTCGAGCGCAAGGCGTGCCGCGGCCGGCGGCAACGCCCTCTCGCTCGACAGCCTCCCCGTCGACACGCTCGGCGGGCTCGGTGGAGCGGGTGCGCGCGGTTGAGCGAGGGGTTCGTCCGGAGCAGGAGTGGCGGTGACCGTGGTGTAGCTCCCC
>Ga0308169_10002154_pt1 | contig 21033 bp, 29 predicted proteins | sample PhyBR1_2_FD_202139 | JGI IMG/M metagenome (GOLD analysis project Ga0308169, IMG submission 202139) | Phyllosphere microbial communities from UC Gill Tract Community Farm, Albany, California, United States - DLSLSB.R1 | ecosystem: Host-associated > Plants > Phyllosphere > Unclassified | place...
TGAGCTGACGAGTAGTTGCGGCTCATTGACTGGGGTCTGGCGGAATTTTACCACCCTGGAACAGAGTACAACGTCCGGGTAGCGTCGCGGTACTTCAAGGGGCCGGAGTTGCTCGTGGACTTCCAGGAGTACGACTATAGCTTGGACATGTGGTCTTTGGGGTGCATGTTTGCCAGCATGGTGAGCAAGCGAGTCTGTCGTCTAGACAGCGGATCATTGACCGCAGATCTTCCGCAAGGAACCATTCTTCCACGGGCATGACAATGCGGATCAGCTGGTCAAAATTACCAAAGTGTTGGGCACTGATGAGCTTTTCACATAGTACGTTACCAGACTCTCTTCCTCCGTCCGCAGTCAGCTTACGCCAGCTTGGAGCGATACGATATCGACCTGGATGCACAGTTCGATGATCTCCTTGGCCGATACCCACGCAAACCATGGTCCCGCTTCATCACGTCCGGTGAGCAGAACGATCCGCCTTCCGTTGCCATTTGACTGACGGTAGAAAACCAACGGTACATCAGCAATGAGGCCATCGATTTCCTGGACAAGCTTTTGCGGTACGACCACCAGGAGCGTCTGACGGCGCTAGAGGCGCAGGACCACCCATACTTTGGTGAGCTCAAAGCTATCACCGCTCGGGTCAAGCGCTGACGGCAGAACCGGTGCGCACAGCGGCGGCGATCAAGGCGGAACGCAAATGAATCCCTGGGGAAGGCTCGAGCGGCAGAGGCGAGAGGAGGAAGAAGAAGCGGAAGTCGAGACCCGAGGAAGCCTAGTCGTTCTAAGGTTTCGCATAGCGGGGAGCGGTATGTGGAGCGTGGAGGAGCGGGCAGAGCGAGGCTATGGAAGTTCCCGCGGGGAGTGACCGGGCTGGACAGGGTCGACACTTTGAGCTGTTCGCATGAGTGGTTTCGGGGATTCAGACACGAACGAAGCAGACGATGGCGGCTCCAACACACAGCTGGCCCGTTGGCTTTATCTGGTATCATGTTTGATGTAGTACGTGACCAAGGAGGCGAGCATATTGGGGGCCCATCCTATGCGAGGGCTGTATGCGTTGCATTGACGGCATATCAAGCTTCAAACACCTGCCGAACCGTTACGAGAGCCGTCTCACAGCTGACGCGTCAAGCGCGTGTAAGCAGCTTGTCTGCCGCGGACCTCAGCCGGCCGTGACGAGGAAACGAACGAGAATAGATCAGACTTCCTTGTTGAGATGAACAATGAATGCACCACTGCTGCGGGCCAGCATAGCTTGTGCCTAGCCGGGGAGGCTCATTCATTACGCTGAGCCCTGTCAACGGGGAGAACGCCTTGGCCACGGGGGCGGGGGCGGTGAAGCGCCCCGCGCGTCATGTCCTCGGACGGTTTATCTCACTTTCCACTTTTGATATCCTGCGGCGTTGCGGGCGTGTAGCCTCCTTTGACTGCACCACCATCATCCCGCTGCCGCACCTCTCAGCACTGCAACGGCTCAAAGGCCCTCACTCTCATTCTCCATCGTTGAGAAGCGATTCGGGCTGGTGCACGCAAGAACGACGAAGCCGCAGCAATCCGCTGTTCCCATCTTAGCACGCAAGACTCTGTCATTTGTGCGGGTAGATAACTGAACGGCGGTCACGATGGCGTACGCATATCCGTCGGGAGGGGATGCGAATGCGTCGAGCGCCTCCCTCGTCCATTCCAGCCCGGTCAAGTCGACGGCGTCGACCAGGAAAGGGAGCGACGACAAGTTTGACGTGTTGCGGGAGTTCAAGGCGAGCTCGGTTACCCCGCGGAAGTCACGCACTGCGCTGACAGCAGGCAAAGATTGAAGAGGACAACAACTACATCCAGTTCTTCCAGGACAGGTGCGTCGACCGTGTTCAGGCCGTTGACAGCGAGCTGATGCCGCAGGATAAAGGTGGAGGAAGAGTATATCGCGGGACTGAAGCGGGTATACTCGAGGTCCAAGGCGATTGACTCGCTGCACGACGAGTGAGTGGGAGATGTCCTACCGGTCGCTTGGCGACGTTGACGACAGCGTGTTCAGGCGAGATGAGAAGCCGACATCGAGGAAGGCGTGGGACGAGGTGCGGGACTACACGACGAGGGAGATACAGGCCAAGGAGGCTTTGGTCGGGGCATTGAAGGAGGCCGTGGTGAAAGAGCTGGTGCGGCTCAAGGTATGCTACACTGAGCGTGCCGCTGTGACTTGCGAGCTCAGTTGCAGGAAGAGCAAGCTCGAATTCGCATGGGACTCAAGGAAAACATGAAGCTGGCCAACGAGGTGGGTCCGACCTGCCGCCCCAATACAGGCCGTACAGGAGGCCGAGGCTGATGTTCAGCGTTACGACGACCACGCGAAGAACCAGCTCCCCCGCCTCAAACGTGCCTACTTCCAGAGATCTCAAGCGCTAGAGGATCACAGGAGACAAGAGCACGCGATAGAAATGCAAGCCAAACTCCTGGCCGATTCGCCAACTTCCCCGTCGGGCGCACCACTCCGCGAGCACCCCAACGCATACACATTCACTTCGGGGACGACCTACCCCCTATCTCCTCCTACGTCGACTTCCGCCCTCCCGCCAGCCTCCAACCCCGCCACAGCGCAATTTGAGCTCCTAGCACAGCGCGAGGACCGCAAGGGCGCCACGGGCCGTCTCCGCGCTGGTAGCGCGAGTGGACAAGGCCAGGCGAAGGAGGTGTTGAGTGATATCGCTCAGCAGAGCAAGAAGGGCTTCAACGCGATCATGCAGAAGCTGGGAGGGGATAAAGGCGATAGAGAGGAGAGCGGGTTTGTGGTCGTTGGGAGGGATGACGCGGAACAAGGCGGCGCCGCGGGGCTGCAGAGGAAAGGAACGACCGCGAGGGGAGATCCGACGAGAGGGATGGGCACGATGCGGGGCGTCAGAGTCAAACGGGAGGCGGAAGATGCGGGTGAGTGTCCCCCGGGACGCTTGGGTCCATGACGAGACCCGTGAGACCGGGCTGACGGACAGATAAGGCGTACAGGCTTGGAGTGTTCCATCTGGAATCGCTCAGGCTGAGACGGGACAAGCTGCAGACTTCGGCCGTCAGGGTGGGCTGAGCTCACCCACACCGGACGTCTGGCAGATGGCGCTGACGGCAGAACCTGGAGTCGTTCAGTGACGACCTGAACAAGACGTTGATGAGTGCGCTGGAGGTCTATATGGACACAATGCACGGCACAGCAGCAACAGTCGCACAAGCCACGCATGTGCCTCGTCGGGCTATCGAGGAAGTCAATCTGGACAAGGACAGTGAGTGGAACGGCTGTCATTTGGATGAACACCGCCTGACGGCCAGTGTCGCTCTATCGCGCCAGGCTGAGGGCCGTCGACTCGCAGCGGACTGCCCCTGTACCGTACCACAACTTCTATGTCAGTCGACTAAACCTGTACGATCTGCCAAGCTGAAGCGCAGGTTGGCGAATGTCGATCGCTCATCTTCGGCGTGAGCTTGACGGACTACGATTTTGCACGAGGAGAAGGGTCGGATCATGGTCGGCCGCCTACTATAGTCGAGAAATGCATCAGCGCAATCGACGAGAAGGGTAAGCTCACTACGCCCCCTTCCTTGGTGAAGTTGACGCGCAGGTCTGGATGCTGAAGGGATCTACCGTATCAGCGGAAGACATGCTGGCGTGCAGAAAGTGAGCTGAAGAGCTCGTTCCGGATAACTTAGCTCACCGGCCAGCTTATTCAAGGAATCGAGCTGGACGAGGAGAAGTTCCACTTCGATGAGAAGGATGATGTGTATAGCATCTCCAACGTACTCAAGCAATGTGAGCCGTGAAGGTCGTGCGAAGTACCAGCTCATGCGTAGATTTGCGAGAGCTGCCAGAGCCAGTGTTCCACTTCCCACAGGCCGAGCGCATGAAGTACACCGACAACCGAGGTCAGTTGCCACTTTGTTTGCCTCGTCAAAGCTCACACGCAGAAACGCATATTCACAGCAACTTCAGTGTCCTTCGAGGCAGACTTAGACGACTTCCGCCGATTCATCAAACGACATTCCAGGCCATTGTGGAGCACCTCAGTCGGGTCGCCGCCCATTCTGCGACCAATAAGATGGACGCGAAGGTGAGCTCCTAGGTTCCGATTGTTCTATCGGTACTAACAGTAGAATCTGGCGGTTGTCTTCAGTACGCTGCAGCATAAATACAATCGTTGCATACATAGCTGATAGCAGACTCGGTGCTGTTCGGTCAGGAACACGTTGGCCCCGAGACGGATCTGCTCTCGATGTCCGCCGGAAAGGTGAGCGCTCTGCCGACAAGAGCTGGTGATCGTGCGCTGACGTCTAGGACTCGGTGCTTGAAGACCTCATCACGTATTCAGATCTGCTGTTCGGCGCAGATGACAATGGACCTGCCCCAGCGATCTTCCCGCCTGGATCGGCCCTGTCTCGATCTGGTGTGCTCGCTCCACCCGCCTTCGAGGACAGCCTGCATCCGGGTACTTCCAGGACCAAGTTCAGGATGATCTCGCCTGATACGGAGAAACCCGACCCTGTGACGGAGAACGCGGCCGCCCTCATCGATGACAATGCAGCTGGACCCAGTGCTGTCCCGGCGAGCGATGCGACACCCGAGGCAACCAGACCAAGCCCTACCACCATCGCACCGCCTAGCTATACGCAGGACAAACAGCTCGATTTGCTCTTTGAGCCGTCCGCCATCCCGCAATCCATGCGTGATGGTATCGGATCTGACTACCACGTGAGCCTACTGCCCGGCCTCGTATTGATCTAGCTAAAACCAGGTCCGTCCCCTCGCGTCGACGGATCTCATGCGATCGCACTTCGGTCTCCTGCAGACCCTTACAGAAGCGCCGCCAATCGCTCCCTCGATCTACGCCGCTCTCTTTGCCCATCTCAAGGCCTGCCCCGATACGTACTACATCGTCGTCGTGGTAGACAAGAAGACCGACCAGCTCGTCGCACATGGGACGGTCCTTGTCGAGAAGAAGTACATCCATGGTGGATCATCCGCGGCGCACATCGAGGATATCGTGGTGAGCCCGTTCGTGCGAAGAGGCGGGATGGGCAAGAAACTTGTGGTCGGTCTCCGGGACTTGGCTGTTCGTGTAGGGTGTTACAAGGTCATCTTGCACTGCAAGGAGGATAAGATTCGTGAGTTCCTCGTCCTGCACCGGCTGCAACAATCTGACGGTAGCGTTCTACGAGAAGTGCGGATTCGAAGCAAGATCAACGGGCATGGTGGGTTGAAAGACTTCTTTTGTAATTGGTCAAGTTGACACTTTAGGCGTATTACGTCACATCGGACAAGAAAGCGGAGGTGGATGACCTCGAGACCTCACACGCGACTGTCCCTCCGCCGTCGAGCGGCGAAGCCAGAGGTGGCAACTTGCTCTCCATCAACACCGGCCCACCACTCGTCATCGACTTGAACAGCACCGAAGGCGGCGAGAGCACGATCGGCTCGCCCAAGACTTACAACTCGGGATCTTCCAGCTCCGGCGTCACCTACTCGTTCCCCATCCAGCCGGGCTCCCAGACACAAGCCCCTCCCGCCTCGGAGCACTTCCCGGCAACGGGGTCTACCGGAAACGTACCGCCAGTACTGCCGCCCCGCCCCCCGCCCAGCCGCCAGACTTCCGACACGCATTTCCCTGGGCCTGTGACTGCAACAAGCATAGCGGCTTCGCTCCTCTCGCCTTCCGGCCATTCAGCTTCGCTGTCTCCGGACCGGGACCTCGAGGCGAAAGGAGGCGCAGAGGGCACGGCGCTTGGTGATCGAGTGGTCTCGCCCACGGCGCTGGAAGATACTCCCGACGCGCCGGACACGCCCGCGTGGGCCGCAGAAGGGCTGGGCAGCTCGGAGAAGAATACGCTGTTACCGGTCAGTTCGTCTATTGGGAGCTTGAACGACCAGTCGGGAGCCGGACCGACGCTGGGCTCGGTGATACCGAACGAAGGGGAGAAGGAGGGGACGGCGTCGCCATTGCCACCTGGGGCAGCGCCGGCCAGCAGGGATGAGGAGCCAGAGAGGATCGTCCCAAGCAGGGGATAACATGAGGGTGAATGCGAAAGTGAATGAGCTTCAGAACTATGGATCGTAGGCTGGAATAACAATAATATGTTAACATGTTGATTATATGCATGTAGAATATACGCGTCGCGTTGTGCCGGATATGCGTTAGGGTCGGTTGTCATGGGGATCTCCTTAGATCTCGCCTCGCAGCTTCTTCTCGCCGAATTCTTTCTCCTCGGAGTTGCGGAAGAACGTGCCTGCGATCTTCTTCGCGTAACCGTTCACCTGTGAATCAGCTTTATGCTTCGTATCAATCACCGAGTGAACTGAAGAAGTCGCTCAGGAGTGGCTCGAGTCAGGGGAATCAAAGGAACAAGGGAGATGGGAAGCAGCTGAACATCCCTATGCTGCCGGCGGCAACGACGGCCAAAGATGAGCAAGCACAAGCCAGACGCTGGACACCGATGTGCGTCCCAGTAGCGCGCACGCGACGCCGCGAGCTCCACTCCGCTGTGCAGGGCGTCACTCTACAGCGCCCCATACTAGTAAGGCAAGATCGCACTCGTGATGTGGAAGGCGGGCCACAGAGAAGCTCGCATCACCCACCTGCTCCTTGAACGGCACTTGATTCGAGTTCTCGTGTCCTCCAGCATACGGCCCCGACGCCGCTGAGATCAGTTTTTGCGCTCTTGCCGAAGCGAGGAGCGCGCCCAACTCACCCTGTTGCGTCTCGTGCGACTCGGGAACGTTGGGATAGTCATAGTCGGCGACGGTGCTAGGCGGGGCCGCATCCGTCCCCGTCTGCTCGTGCTGCCCCTTGGCCGCGAATGTATCCTGCCCAGTCTGGAAGCTTCCCCCTTGGGCTGACGTGTGCTGTTCTTGGACCTGTCCGGCGGGGTTGGCGTCGGCGCCGAAGTTGTTGTTCTGTTGCGAGGTCGGATTGGCGGGGTCGAGCTGCGCTCGTGGGGAGGAGTCGGATTCCGGGATGGGGGCGGGGTTGTACGTTGCCATCGTGTGGGGTCGGGGCGGCTGATACGAAGGAATGAGTGTCTATAATATTTTTGTGTAGAAGACTTGATTCTGGTGAAGATTGCTCGTGTGGTTGTGTATGTCGTCGTCGTCGCTGGATTCGAGCTCGTTGCTGTCGAATCTCCCTGGAAAGCTTGGACTCGTCTTGGCTGATGCAACCTGGGTGGCGACGGCAATCCTCTGCCAACCGTCAATAACATTGACGTCATGGCCAGGGGGACTGCGCAGCAAGGCTCCGTTGGAACCAACGCCACGCGAGGAGCACGTGGACCGATGTTGATCACCTCGCTGCCCATCTGTTCCTGAGATGCGCGATTTTCGAGGATCCAATTCGATCATCGCTTTTTTGCTCCCTTGCGCACACAGCTCTCGTCGACATGACGGCACATTGACTGCCTAGCACGTATACGCACTTGTCGGTCGTGTATTGCTGACATTTGAATCAACAATTCGCGCATTGCGCACCGAGATATGCATTGCGGCTCCGAGCACACAAGCTGAGAGGTGGAGCGTCACTCGCGCATCTTGAAGCGAGTAGGGAACTTGTGCAGGAAGAAAACCTACTGTCCTGGCGGGCGGATGCGAGCGCTGCCGGTTGATCAGGCTGAACCTTGCCGGGGGCACAAATAGCTCGAGGCGGGCCTGGGCGAAAACACGGTCGTGTAATGTCGACTAAAATTGCCCAAAGCGGAAGGTGACAAACCGGTTGGTTGACGCCTGGCCTCTGTGCCAGCTTTTGCCCTCCCCTCCTGCTGCCTAGCCAATACACCAAGGGGCATTATACGACGTAGCATCCACTGCATAGGCTCTAGGCTCTTTGACCCGCGTCGATCATAGCGACACTCCCTCTTGTGTATACATCAGCTCCATCCGCGGTGAGAACACGCCAGGCGAACAACAATCGGTCGACGACAAACAAGACCCTGTGCAGAAGAGCGAAAGTCATCAAATCCCTCGTTACCGGTACGTTGGCTGCGACCCCATACACCAACACCCTACGCGTCTGCTCGCACCCTCCTTTCTTCCCCATCCTCCTCCTCCCCGCTCCCTGCCGAGTGTATCTCCATCCCTTGAGCGTGCGCCTGCGCGGTGTTACGGGAGCGTAGAGCGCGACACGTCCCGGAATGTATCAGCATCAGAAAAGACCAGCGTCATCAAGCCGACCGACCGCCCGACCCAGCTTGGCGTTGCGCGGCGACATCATCAACATCGCACCAATTCATGGGACCACTCTTGCTGATACACAGCACACACTCGAACATTCTCCACGGATCCTATCGTGCGCAAGCATAGAGGCGTGAAACGCGTGAGTCTCCATTTGAAGCACAGCGGTCAAAATTGGCTTTGTAATGCCACGTTCGGCGGGGAGGTCGTAATAGCGCGACTCCCCATTACTCAATCCCCTCCCCCCTTCCCCGTCCCCCTCCGCTTCCCCTCCTGGCCCCTCCTCGTCCTGCGTCTTCGTCAGCGCTCACCGCTCGTCCATCTTGCCAGTCGATTCCACCGTTGTTGCATCGCTGATCACCTGTATTACGTCTGATATACCCCGTCGCCACTTCTTCACTCGTCATTGTGTACTAATATCTCGTCGTCACTGTCATCACAAATACACCACCGGACACCATCTCGCCACTTGTCGATCTCTCTCCGATCGCCGCTTGTCCTGCGCAGTAGATCACAAAATAGAACTCTTCGCGACTCCGCAGTTCAACTCAGTCACCTACCCGCTCCACCCGTGTGCATAAGGACCCCTCCGTCTTGATCACTTCGACACCCTCGCCCCACCCATCTCACACGCGACCCCACACCGGCGAGATGACTGCTCCCGGAACACCGGCGCCAGATACCGGCGATGACGAGATAATACCGGAGGATACGAGGGTGGGTGTCGGGGTTGATAAATTGATGGCGCTTCACGGTGGAGAGTTCGCTGACTCACAGCACAAGGTGGTCAACGTTAAAGATCTGCCATACACCGAGATCAATGACCACCTCGCGGTCCCCGGATCCGTCCCTCCTCCCGCCTCCACCCCCAGCCTCTCACCATCTCCGCATGGTACCCCCGATTCCGAGGAATTGCATTCCCCTCCCGCACACAAACCCATCCACCCCTCCCCATTGCACACCGACTCCACCGTCAAGGTCGCCCAGCACGAAAACTCGGACAACCATGACCCGTCGCCTTACCCCTCTCTCTCCGTCAACGGCGGAGGACTCGACTCAAATGTCTACTCGTTGAACGATCAGTACACTTCCGCGTCTATTGCGCCCACGGTCGGCTCGACAGCCAACTCGCCACATTTCCCTTCGCACGGCCAAGTCGGCGACTCGTACTTCCCCTTCCCACATTTCCGCCCTCTGGCCTCGGGGACGAACACGCCGTCAACTGGTGCTCCATTCGGTCCACTCACGGGGATGAATATCCCGCCTCACACGCCCGGCAGCGGTGCTCTCACCCCGGCTACGACCATGTCGCGGGGCGTCTCCGCCGCCAGCGTCAAGGAGCGTGAGCAGGCGCATTCGAGCCACGAAGGTGGACCACCCCCTGCGCCGAGCGCCGTGGCGACCAAGAACGGCCGATCTACGTCGGGCGGGACCAAGCCGACGATGCTTGGTGCTATCGGGGAGAAGAAGAGTTTCTTCCAAAAGATGTTCCACCATGACGACAAGAAGGACAAGCACAAGGACGACAAGCATGACAAGCACGACAAGCACGATAAGAAGGACGACAAGAACAGCTGGAAGGACGACAAGGCATCCAGTGGGCGGAATAGCAGGGGATCGAGCCCGATGCCGAGTCGACACTCGACGCGATCACCTCCGCCCACGCCGGGCACCCCACCCGCCGGTCTGACCGATAGCGATGTGTCGCGTCCGCCTTCTCGGGCGCCGAGCCTTGTCCGACGCGGTTCTGACAAGAAGGACCCACATTCGCAAGCGCCTGCCGACAGCAACGCTCAGCCCTTGCAACGCCGTGGATCAAGAGCCGCCTCGCATGGAAGCTCCGGCGGGGATAAGAAGGAGGGCCCCAAAGTTGTTGGTGCGGTCGGTGTCGCTGTGCCCGGAAAGAAGGAGGATGCGCCGGGCACGGGCGGGCACAAATTCACCTTGAAGGATCTGATCGGGATGGGAGGCGGAGAATCCGGTGGAAAGCTCAACCGCCGGGCCTCCGATCGTGGATCCGCCAAAGGATCCGATCGCGGCTCCACCAAGGGTGGAAGCGAGTACGGCGACAACAACTCGACGGCTTCGTTGCTCAAGAAGTACGGAATTTGCGATAAAGCCGCGATCGGTAAAGGCGCCACTGCGGTGGTTCGTCTCGCGCACAAGTGGGACCGGCGCGAAGAGAAGCTGTACGCGGTCAAGGAGTTCCGGAAACGGAGAAAGAATGAGACGGAGAAGGATTACGTCAAGAAGCTCACGTCGGAGTTCTGCATCTCGTCAACGTTGCACCATACGAATGTCGTCGAAACGGTCGACCTGGTCCAAGACGAGCAGCACCACTGGTGCGAAGTCATGGAGTACTGTCCGGGCGGAGACCTGTACGCGGCGATCAAGAAAGGCGGGATGTCGAGCGGAGAGGTCGAGTGCACGTTCAAGCAGGTCATGCTGGGTATCCAGTACCTTCATTCGATGGGAGTCGCCCACCGGGATATCAAGCCGGAGAACCTGTTGTTGGACGGACGGGGCCATGTGAAGATCACGGACTTTGGAGTCTCGGACGTGTTCAGGATGTGCTGGGAGAAGAAGACGCACCTGAGTAAAGGGCTGTGCGGTTCCGAGCCGTACATCGCCCCGGAGCTGTTCGAGCAGAAGGGTGAGTTGGGCGCACCGCGCTGAGTGGTACGTCGATCAGAGACTGACGGCAGAATACGACGCGCGATACGTAGATGTCTGGGCGGCTGCCATCGTCTTCTACTGTATGCAGTTCCAGGAACTGCCATGGCGAGTCGCCAAGGGCTCCGACCCGACGTTCTCCACCTACCTCAACTCGTACCACCCCAAACACCCGTTACAAGAGGGCGAGCGGCACCCAACCCCGGCGCCACTCAACAATCTCATCCCCCGCGAGTGCCGAAACGTCATCAAGCATATGCTCGACCCGGACCCCAAGACGCGGTGGTCGGTCGACGAGGCACTCAAGGACAAGTGGCTCGCGGGCGTCGAGGTGTGTGTTGAGGGCGAGGTCAATGGACATGCGCACTCGAGCGCGGGGATGGATATCGTCAAGATATAGCGGAGGGTGTAGGACTCAGGAAAGGCCAGGCAGGATGGAGTCTGGATCAGGGCGGAGAGGAGGAGATAAGTGGGGATGGTCGCAGGACATTGCAAGATCCACTGCGCATGGCATGTCGTATTACACTACCGCCGATTTGGGATCTGCTGGCTTTTCCGCTCGCTTTCGTAGTTTTGTTACTAGTAGCCACGATATATAAGATGCCTGATGAGTGACAATCGGACTGGTCGTGGTTCCCAAGGGCGGCGACTCGGTCGGCTGGCTCGGGTGCGGTGGCATTAAGTCGCGCGCGAGAGTGATTTTTGTTGTTGTCTAGTTGCACCGCAATCAGGTAGCCCGTAATGGCCAGAAAGTCTCATCTCGCAGTCGACAAGCCAAGACTTCAAGCGATGCATGTTAGTGCATATCTGGCATGTAGCAAGCTACGCATTCAAAGTCTGTGCTGTGCTGTGCAGGATCCCTTTAGAACGTCATAATGGAAGCGTTGAATGAACCTCCACTTCTGGCGTCCGTTGTTGTTTCAGCCTGCATCAACAATTGCCACTTCATCGTCTCACTGCACAGTCAACTCTGCCTGCGTATCTTCGACGCCCATTCTCCATATTGACAGCTTGACGTCCAGCACTACGCACCCGAAGCTATCAGCGCCACGTACCAATCACCCGAACAGCCCCCGAACGCGATCTCGTGAAGTAGCCGACGCCCGCAGCATGGAGAAGATACGCTCCTTCTCGACCAAGTTTGGCCTGTCCAACTTGACCTCGACACCCTCGGCCAAGCTATCGAAGGCTTTCCGATTTGACAAGGAACATAATGTCATGAGTGCGGAACGCAGAGGAGACCCGTTCAGGGATGGACCGATATTCGAGGAGGTGAGTGCTGCGTACCGGCCAACATGAGAGTTGCGGGCATGAGGTGCGAGGGTTGAGTGATGTCGACCAGCTTTGATGATGGAGGGGCGATGCCGATCTGACAGGAAGCATATGCTAATCGCAGCCGAGTATCGACAAGACGCACATCTACATACATACCGTTGCGGTGAGTGTTACCACCAACAGCCGTGCCCAACGTATCCGACGTTTGGGTCCGTCCACGCCCGAGCCTCGCTCGATGAGGGGCCCATACACAAGCATGGCGCTGACCGGCCAGGGCTTCTTCAGCTTCCTTGCGATATGTACAATAGCGGCCGTAGCGGGCTTCCAGGCGAAACACGTCGGTGTCTGTGAGTATCTGCACCCCGACTAAGCTAGGACCGCACGACTGACTCGCAGCTGGTGGGACCGGCTTCGTCCTGTTCCTCGTCCTAGTGTCCTTTATCCTTACCGTCCTACTCACCGCCATACCGATCATCTACGACCGGTACGTCCGCCCAGTCCGTATCACAGGTGACACGGACTCACGCGCAGATGGGATAAACTCAAACGCCCCGCCCAATTCTTGGCGGTCTCGAGATCGCTCGTCATCCTCCATGCGTTCGGCACGGGACTGATGCTCCTCGCTGCGTTCATTGTAACCATCTCAGGTGAGCTTTGGATGTTCTCTGCGATCACGCAGCTCACGCCAGCATGGACGGCAAAGGGGTGCAAGAACCCGGATGATGATCCACATGCTTCGCTTGGAGATGGGTTCAAGGACGGGCTGAAGCAGTGGTGTACAACCAAGAAGGCCTCAGCGATCTTTGACTGGTGAGTCGACGTGTCACAAACAAGCCATGTCTATTAGAACGCTTCGAGGAGGGCGAGTGCGAGGCTTGATTCGATTCTCAGCGCTTGGACGCCTAGAACCAGGGATACGATCTTCTTCAGCTTCAGTTCCGTCCGCTGTGTAGCTTTCGTTCACTGCTGACCCCAGGTTCTCCTTTGCCGCATGGGCTGCCCTCCTCGTCCTCTCTGTCCTCGCTTTCCGCCGCGAACGCCGCCGAGAACCGTCCTTCGTCCCCCCTTCTGAGGGCATCAGCTACGCCAACGTCGATGACCATCTCCCCGCTTCACGAGCGGACGACCCGTACGCGGACAAGCATGAGGCTACCGGAGCTGCTCCTGCAGGCTCGACAACGGGCTACGAATCTTACGGCCACACTGCGGCTGGACGGGACGATGATGCGGCGTTTGGACGACCCAGTATGGACGCTTATGGCACTTTCGAGGATTCGCCTGGTGCCGGAAGACCACTCTCGAGCGCACATGGACCGGATGAGCAAAGTCGGACTATGCAGTTGGCTTACAGCGATCCCTGTGAGCATCGGTCAGGGATGAGCAGGAGAAGGCTAACCAGCAGATGCACAGATCCGACAGAGTCTGATGTCGCCGACGCATGAATATGCGGCTCCGACGTATAACCAGACGCAGTACGGCGGAGGGCAGCATCTGCCGAACCCGCCCGCTTACGGAGGAGGTTACCGATGAGGAGAGGGAGAGTTCATGTTTTGGAGACCGATGTGTATGAAATGAGCAACGACCCTGATGACACCGCGATGATGTGCATCGCGCATGACACATCTTAATACCATTCTTGGACGTATCCCCATCAATGTATGATGTAAGCTTGTAACAGCGTGCGGCGTCTCGGTGGTGGTGACTTGCAGAGGCCTCTTGTTTTGACGCAGTTGCAGAGCCGGCTTTGACGCGATCCCCGAGTGTTTCGGGCTACGGTTAAGGGGTGTCTGCGCTCATGTATTGCTTGCGCTCGAGGTTTGCAAGGTGATGATGGATGCCTGCGGACAAATGATCATGGCGGAGATGCTTGTTTATTCGGACTTCCTCACACCAGTGGGATCCGTGACTTCATCTGCGCCAAGGACTTCGCTGACAGGCTCGGCTGAATCTCACGTGCCCGGCTCGCACGCGACAGTCTCATCCGCATCAGCACCGGAGGGGAGCGATCGCTCGGCTGCGTTGAGAGGGCAGACACCAGAACGACGGTGGCGGCCGGCTAGAAACGCTCTGCATTGCAGTCGAGTACGCCGGTGCCGATCATTACTTCGGCACCAAACCTACCACTCTCGACACAGGAATGCTCTCCCCTCGGGTCATTCGATCTCTGAATCGTCATCCCCATCTGGCACGGCTTGTGATGTATCAAGGCGATTTCTCGAAAGACTGGTACGAGCGTAATGACGGTATCGACGGTTTCCACTGCGCCACATACATCCGCAGCGCACCCGGATTGATGTTTTGCCATGTTCGAGCTAGTCCATACTGTGTGCTTCCTGCCCTTGTGCGGCTGGAGATAGCTTGGATCGAGGACGCCCAGAAATATGGATACTGAGCAATGAGAGTCCTCTTCCGTATTGATTAGTACAGCGCAGACCTACTGCTCGCAAGCCAGTAACTCTTCGCGTATTCGTAATCCCCCGTTGTAATGTGTTGTAATGCCGAGTCGGGCCTGAAGCCGATGACGTTGGGTGTTTCGCCGATTTGTCCCTGTTTTCATTCGTTCGATCATCAGCCGGGTGAGGAGACTCAACTTTCCGACTTTTCGGGGCACGCGGTTCTTGACATATCCATCCCTTACATACATCGCATCTGTTCCGCACTATCATGTCGATCAGGAGAGGAGCGGGAGTCATCTCCCGCACAACACCCGCATCAACCTCGGCAACGCCGTTCAAGCGATCCTTTGCGGCTGTGAGGGATGTGCCCGCCGCCCGAAAGTCGAGTCCGACCGGTATGTCCTGCGCGACTCGCCTGGTCATTGCGTGAGCTGATCATGAGCCGTGGTGATGATGAACATGGGTGGCCCTTCCACAGTGAGCCTCACTGACACGTCGATCGTGAACGGAAGCTGACGGCAGATCCCCGAGGTGCACGACTTCCTCTCCCGCCTGTTCCACGACCACGATCTCATCCCCCTCCCCATGCAATCGATCCTCGCGCCTTGGATCGCCAAGCGCCGGACGCCCAAGATTGAAGAGCAATACACCGCCATCGGAGGGGGCTCACCCATTCTCAAGTGGACGCGGAAGCAGGGCGAGGAGATGTGCAAGCTGCTCGACGAGCTCAACCCCCAATCGGCGCCGCACAAACCCTATGTTGCGTTCCGATACGCTAGCCCCCTGACGGAGGACATGCTCGCGGAACTGAAGCGCGATGGAGTGAAGCGGGCCGTGGCGTTCTCGCAGTACCCTCAGTACTCGTGCTCGACGACGGGCAGCTCGTTGAACGAGCTGTACCGGGTGACAAAGAAGGATGGGTACGGAGGTAACGGGGAGGTCGAGTGGAGTGTGCTGGACCGGTGGCCGACTCAGGATGGGCTTGTGGAGGTGAGCTGCCCAGTGGTGGGACCCGTCATTGCAGCTGACACCAGGCCTTCGCGCACAACATACGGCAAGCGCTTGCCAAGTACCCGGAAGAGAGGCGATCAGAGGTGGTCATCCTGTTCTCGGCTCACTCTCTGCCTCTCGAGATCGTCAAGTGAGCTCATCTGATCCATCATCTATCCAAGCTGACATGCAGCCGAGGCGACCCTTACACCGCCGAAGTCGCTGCCACTGTTCACGCCGTTATGACCAAACTTGGCTTCTCCAACCCGTCAGTCAGCCCTTTTGATCGCATGTGCCGAGAGCTGATGAGCAGATGGCGTCTGACATGGCAGTCGCAGGTCGGTCCCAAGGCGTGGCAAGGCCCTCAGACCGCCGATGCGATTGAGGGGCTCGCCAAACTCGGCAAAAAGGATATTTGCCTTGTGCCCATCGCGTTCACTTCGGACCACATCGAGACGCTCTACGAGCTCGACATTGAGGTCGCAGAGGAGGCCGAGAAGGTAGGCTTCTAAGAGTATCAGGTCGAACAAGCTGACGGCCAGCTTGGCGTGCACCTGACTCGGGCGGAGAGCTTGAACGACTCGCCGATCTTCATTCGAGCGATCGCCGACTTGGTGTCGCAGCATCTGACGGAGTATGAGCAGGGCAAGATTGGTCCGACCGGAAAGCAAATCTCCCTGAGGTGTCCCGGTTGCACGAACCCCAAGTGCGGGAAGACGAAGGAGTGGTTGGCTACCGGTGGGAAAGCGATGAGCACGAGCGCGTGAGCGAAGGAATAGGGAGGGGAAGCTTGCGGAGGGGAGCACAAAAGACGCTAGATCAAGTCATAATTCAGCATGCAACGTTTCGCACAGGGCATTCCACGTCGACCCGCCACGAGGCAGCGGAGGGGAGCGGAAGCCTGCACCTTTACTTCCTCGTCCTCGGGCGCGCCAAGACTGCGCCACATGAACTGTCTCGATGTGTACATCATGCTCTTCTTGCTACAAACACACTTCACACGTCTCGTGCCGCTCGATCCTCGAGCTTGTCCTTCTACCATCAGCGTGGATGTCAGACCAGAACGGCAGCACTCACACTTGGTCGGGTGGATCGACTCGGGCAGAGCATTCTCGAGCTTCTGCGGCGCAGCCTTCTGGATCGCCTCAGGGACCTTGGAAGGGCCAGTGGCGTGCGAGACGTGTCGCTCGTCTTTGTTAGGGTTGGTGTTGTGGACCTGCCATCAGCCTCCACGCCTATGGCCACGTCGCCACGACTCACCGAGTCCGGGAGAGCTCGCTCGACGCTCTCGGGGGCGTTTCGCTGGACTGCTCCGGGGACGTTGGACTGTCCGACGGGGTCGACGGCGTGAGACTGTTGAGTGGACATTGTGCTTGCTGTTGCTTTGGTGTTGTGGAAGTGAAATGGGAGGTGGAGTTGGCCGACTGTCCAGCTTATATCCCCCAGAGCAAGCCTTGGCTTGGGGGCGCTGTCGTCTGGGCCAAGCGGCCGAGCGGGCAGCTCACCCCGCAAGCGTCCTTATTGCATAGAACAGCTCGTCATCGATTCGTCATGCCCGTTATAAGGCAGTGTTTCATCCAGAACCTTGAGGGCACGGATGCCGTGTGCGTCGGCCAGGGACATTCATGAGCAACAATGCCCCGAGCACGAGATGTGAGCGTCAGTATGTGCTGTACCGTCCAAGGGGCAACTGTGGAGTCGATGACGCGGGCTGATTCACCCGATCGAGTTACTTTACGATCGATTCCAGTGGATAAGCATGCGACGCGCAGCTGTGTGATAAGATCCCTGACTCTTCGGCCCGCCGAACAGCAGACCGAAGGAGCTAGAGGATGTTGGGGTACATGCCAAGAGAGTTAACGAGGTCAGGAAAGGGCCGAAAGACGGAGAGATCAGCCTGGACGCTGTTGTCGGCAATGGCCGATGCCTCGCCGTTCGGGTCCAAGCAAGCGTCGGTTGACAACGTTCTACACTTGTCCACCTGTCCTTGCCACGTCCAGCCATGGCACCTCCTCAGCCCACTCGAGCCGACCTCGCATCGGATCTATCGTTCATCCAACGATTGTCCGCCGACGCGCGACATCTACTCAACCCATCGACACCCAAGTCCACGTCTCCGTCCACGGCACTATCGTTGCTGGACACGTACTCCCCTGCTACCGCTACGCCCAACTCGACTCAGACGCTGGTCAAGGCGTACATCAGGGATATGCGGGAGGACGTGCTCAAGGGAGATCGGTCAGGCGAGGAAGCGCTTGGACGACGGATCGATGCTGTGCGAGAGGAGGGTGCGGAGATACAGGCCGCGCTTGGGCAGGTCAGGGTGTAGACCGTGTCCTCGTCTTGCGGAGATATGAAGGAAGAGCCGCCAAGCCATTGCGCACCCAGGCTGCAAGCACATAAGCGCTGGAGCTATGCCCATGGCGTACTCCGACGGTGAGCCAACGAACAACCCCGAAAGTATCACTCAACACGTGTCGCTGACTGCAGACGACTTTGACGACGCCGTGCGTGCTCGTCTGGCTTCATGGCCATGGTGATCGGCGACAGCGACGGCTTCAAGGCGCACCCAGGCGCAAGAGTCGTCCGGCAAGCGTTCCGTGACATCAATGTGGCGCCTTTCCATGCACAGTTGATCGTTGAGATGCATGATCATTCCTGATCTTCTGTAGCAGCATTCGAATGCCTAGTACGGCTGCGTCCTATTCTTCTTCCTCTTCTCCCTCCGTTCGTCCGCATGACGCCGACCTCCGATGATCGGCCCATTCCTCGGTCCCGGCTCCTGCTCGTCCCGCTCATCGTCATCGTCCACGTCCATCTCTTCATCGCTCTCCTCCGTCACAATCTCGCTCTCTTCGCTTTCATCGTCCGAAGCTATGTCTTCCCGTCCATCTCCGCCATCGTCGTCGATCTCGGGATCGCCCACCAACAACCGACTGGGCAAAGACGCCAGTGACCACCCAGACAAAACACCGTCCTCTGAGCCCGTGTAGATCGCTTCGTTCGCGATGTCGTGGTACAATGCGCGAACGACGTCTTTGTGCCCACGCGCCGGTCCAGGTCCAGACAAGAAGTACGCAGACGGCTCGAACGCTTTCGAAGACTGATGAAGCAAAACGATGTCCCCACTGCAAGTCAGCTGAGTATTCTAGAACATCATTCGCTGCTCCTCACTCGTTGCTTCCCAGACCGATCATCGGCATGCCCTTCTTGCTGATCCCCAAAGAAGGCACCACATCGATCAGATAGTCCGACGAGATCTGGCCCGTCTTCCCCTCCCGTTCCTCCTGCGCAGTATGCACCACACTTGGCCCGGATTTGGGCGGGGTAAACGTTCGGCCCCGGAATACGTCCGTTCCGTGTTCCACCAGGTTCTGCAGCTCAATCTCCTCCTCTTCGCCTTTGCCGATATCCCACACAGCCACGCCGTCCATATCGCTCCGCGCCCAGACTTTCATCTTCCCTTCATAGCTATACGCGCCCGTATCGGCGATGCTCTGACCCCAGTTCTCAGCTGACAGGAGCGCCTCTTCTTCGTCTGCTTCGGTGAAGTTTGATAGCGCAACAAGGCCGTCCGTCGAAGCTGAGAGGAGGAGGCGCTGTGGCAGCGGATGGGCCGAGGAGGGCGGTAGGAATGTGGATGTTTGCGGAAGGAGCGACAGGTGGGTGATATCATCTGAATGGGTTGAAGAGTGCGAGTAGACAGGCTGCTTCGTATTTCGCGTGTCCCTGCCTGTCAGCTTTGGGAGGTAGAGGTGAGCTGCCGGACGCACCAGAACAAGATGTGCGCCTCGGACGAGACAAGCTCGGTTCCGCCAATGACCAGGTTGTCTCGCTCTGAGATGGCCAAGGCCGTGACCGGTAGAGGCTTGCGCACAAATGCTAGGTGTCAGCCGCTGCCCATCGAGTCCGCGATGATGAAGCGAACCTTTTATCGTCGTGCCCGGACGTCTGCTCCGCTCGTCCCAGCGAACGATGTTCGAATCCTTGCCCGAGGACCACACCGCACCCTGCTCCGATCGCACAGCCGTGATATGCCCGCTATGTCCACCTTTGAGCACATCGATAGGCTGTAAAGATTGGTTGTCGGCGATGGTGATCTCGGTGGAGGGGTGTCGGAGCAGCAGATGGGGGGATGACGATGACGGGGTGATATCGAGGATGTACGACTTGGACGGCAGTCCTCCGGAGAGCGTCGCGTAGGTCACTGGTGTCTGCGCTGGCATCTTGGACTCCTTTGCTTTGCGAAGATGGGGGCAGTGAGGGTGGATGAGGTGATCAGCGGAGGGCAACGATACAACGCTAGAAATTCGACGTCTCGGTCGCCAGCTCTGCCGGCTAAACTGTTCAAGTCGATATTTGTGCCCAAAACGTCTCCGGTTTGCCCATCCCCATCTCTCCTGTTGTCGATGTCTATCCATCATCCAAAACAGAAACAGATCAGGCTACCTTTCTCTGTTCCGAAGCCGGGTCGCTCTTCTGCCTCGTCGAAGCGGATATGCGGAATGTGAGACTCCTGTGTCAACACACACACATGACCGTCGAGCTGACGAAGCAGATGTCGCAAGAACGATAGCGACTACGCCTGCCCGCGGTGTAACATCCCATACTGCTCTCTGGCCTGCTTCAAGAGCCAGGTGAGCTTCTTGGATCTCGGTCCATTTTCCGGCTCACGTCCAGGCGCATGTACAATGCTCGGAACCGTTCTACAAGAGCACGGTGCTGGATCAGATCGCCGCGGACCCCAAAGCCGATTTCGATGAGAAGAAACGGATGTTGGATATGCTGAGGCGGTTCGAGGATTCTCAGGCGGAGGGAGAAAACTCGTTGAGAGCTTTGGAAGAGGACGTAGACAGCGAGGACGAGCTGGAGAGGGCGCTGGCCGGTGTGGATATTGGTGTGTGCTTTCGCCCCGCTTCACGGCTAAAGAATCAGCTAAGGGCAGATGACATCGAGTCGAACAAGCTCTTCCACTTGTTACCGCAGCACCATCGAGATGCCTTCCTTGCAGCCATCAAAAACCCTGATTCGGCCGAAGCAAAGGCGCTGCTTGCCCTCGAGTCGGAGCGGGCGGAGGAGGACGTACCGGACGTCTTGCCCTGGTGGGAAGGCGATGAGCTCGACGACGAGGATGACGATCTGCAAGTTGCCACGCGACCGCCGATGCTCGCATCTGAGCTCGTCAGCTCCGTTACTCCGCCCAACGGTACAGGGTTGAAGCTAGTGTACAACACTCTCGCCATCACGTGAGTGATACGCTGTGCTTTTGGCCGAAGACGCTGACCATAGACTGGCGTATTTGCATACCTTGCTCTCGTTACGCCTGCCTTCGCTTGACAATCGTTATCTGAAGGAAGGAAAGCTGAGCGTCGCCGACGTCAAGGCGGAGATTGATGCACTCGTGCCGTTCCTCAGCGATCAGAAGTCGACCGTGCGGTACGGATCGGTCCGGGAAGCGTGGGAGGCGGTGTGGGGCACGATAGGCGAAACACTGGTAAGTCCGGA